>Ga0136707_1000130_pt1 | contig 14525 bp, 13 predicted proteins | sample 4C3metaG_FD_101397 | JGI IMG/M metagenome (GOLD analysis project Ga0136707, IMG submission 101397) | Freshwater bacterial and archeal communities from Indian Creek, Illinois, USA - 4C3 metaG | ecosystem: Environmental > Aquatic > Freshwater > Unclassified | place: USA: Indian Creek, Illinois...
CGCAGTGCACATTTCTCATTACGCAAGAATGCGCGCAAAGTTTCACGTTTGGCCCGGTTACGTTCACTGCAATATGCCCGCGTGACGGGGGATAGAACTTGGGCTCAAGATAATCTTGCGAGCCTGCTCGAGATGGCCGGAGTACTGCTTAAACTACAAGATACGGATGGACTAATAGCCCTCAAGGTCATGCAGCGAGCACGGCACAGGGGTGGCGTCGCTGGCAACGGCTAGAATGTACGCGGCTAGGGTATCAAGCGAAGTGAGGCAGGGTACGTTGTACTCTGCGGCCATGCGCCTAATCCTAAATCCGTCGCGGTAAGCACGCTTCCCCGCTGTGGGTGTGTTGACGACAAGCTGGATGGTGCGGCCCTTGATTATGTCAAGGACATGGGGGTGTCCTTCGTCAATTTTGTGGAGCTGCTCCACTTCGAGACCGTTTTGCCTAAGGTGCATGGCCGTCCCTGGGGTTGCGATCAGGTGAAAACCTAAGTCGACGAGCTGACTGGCTAACCCTGTCCCTTCGGCCTTGTCGCGGTCGGCAAACGATACGAGTACTTTTCCGGGCGATGCTGGCAGCTTGTACGCTCCCTGCATCGCTTTGCGCATGGCTGCCGGCAGGGTGGGAGCAAGGCCAATCGCTTCGCCGGTGGATTTCATCTCCGGCGACAGGCTAGTCTCCACCCCGGTCATCTTGTGGAAGGAGAAAACAGGCATTTTCACAGCGAAAAAGTTACGGGGGCGCAGGAGCCCCGGCTGCAAACCGGTCTCCCTGATAGTCTGGCCTAGCATTACGGCAATGGCATGCTTAACTAGCGGCACCCCCGTTACTTTGCTGATGAAGGGGACAGTGCGGGAAGCACGCGGGTTGACTTCGAGCACATAGAGGCAACCCGCGTAGAGGACAAACTGCACATTCATGAGGCCGCGAATACCGATTTTCGCGGCCATGCGGCGGCAGTGCTCGACTAGCAGACCTTCTGTGAGCGCGTCTAGCCCTGTGGCAGGATACACGGCGATGCTGTCACCGGAGTGCACGCCGGCGCGCTCAACATGCTGCATAATGCCTGGGATAAAAATGTCCTGCCCGTCGGACAACACATCGACTTCGAACTCTATCCCAGGGAGGTAGCGGTCGATAAGTACGGGATGGTTAGGAGTTACTGACGTCGCCTCAAGTAGCAGGTGCTCTAGCTGTTCTTCGCTTTCGACGACGGCCATGGAGCGACCGCCCAACACATAAGAGGGGCGCAGCAACACGGGTAAGCCAAGGACCTTTACGGCTTGGCGAGCTTCTTCGATGGAGGAGGCCGTCAGCCCCTCCGGCCGCGGGATGCCGAGCTCATGCAAGTAGGCGTCAAAACAGGCCCGGTCTTCGCAAGTATGCATGGCGGAAGCCGTAGTGCCAAGCAGAGAATAGCCCGCACTTTCAATCGTGGCCGCTAAGTTTACGGCTGTCTGGCCGCCAAACTGAACGGCGACGGCACGCGGGCGCTCCTGTCTTAGCACGGCCAGCACGTCCTCGGCCGTTAGGGGCTCAAAGTAGAGTCGAGTCGAAGTGTCAAAGTCGGTGCTCACGGTTTCCGGGTTGTTGTTAATTATGATCGAGGCGCAGCCGCTCTCGCGCAAGGCTTCGCTGGCGTGCACCGAGCAATAGTCAAACTCCACCCCTTGTCCGATGCGAATCGGTCCGCTGCCCAAGACGACAATTCTCTCCTCCTGCAGGTCGCGAGCTTCATTCTCGGTTTCATAGGTAGAGTAGAAGTAGGGCGTGCGGGCGACAAATTCTGCGGCGCAGGTGTCTACCATTTTGTAGACGGGACGGATGCCAAGGTTATCGCAAAGAGCAGCTACTTCGTTTGGTGAGCTATTTCTGAGGTGGGCGATGCGCTCGTCGGTAAACCCAAGTTGCTTAGCTCGCCTAAGCAGCTCAGCATCGAGTGGCTGATGGCGGACAGTGGCTTCTAGTACCACAATCTCCTGTAACTTGTACAGCCAGAATTGGTCAATGCCGGTTGCAGCCTGAAGCAGAGCGGGGGTGAAGCCGCGCCGCAGGAGCTCAGCGATAACAAACAAGCGCTCGTCGTCACTCTCATCTAACATTGCCCATAATGTCTCGTCTGTACACCGCGCGGGGAACTCCAGTCCATCGCGCTTAAGTTCTAGCGAGCGTACTGCCTTTAGTAGCGCTGACGCGAAATTGCGTCCGATGGCCATTACTTCGCCGGTCGCTTTCATTTGGGAGCCTAGACGTTTGTCCGCGGCGGAGAACTTGTCAAAAGGCCAGCGGGGTATCTTGACTACCACGTAATCTAGCGCCGGCTCAAAGCAGGCCGAGGTGCCGGTAATGGCATTGGGGATTTCGTCGAGGTTAAACCCCAACGACACAAGCGACGCCACTTTGGCGATGGGGTAGCCGGTGGCTTTGGAGGCTAGCGCACTGGAGCGACTGACACGTGGGTTAACCTCGATCACGGCGTAGCGTAAGCTTGTAGGATGCAGGGCCAGCTGCACATTGCAGCCGCCAACTATGCCGAGGTGGTCGACGATACGCAGAGCCGCGCTGCGCAGCATCTGCAGCTCTTGGTCACTTAAGGTCTGGCAAGGCGCGACCACGATGCTGTCTCCGGTGTGGATGCCAACCGGGTCGAGGTTCTCCATATGGCAGACGGCAATGGCACATTCTGCGCCGTCCCGGATCACCTCAAACTCGATTTCTTTCCAGCCGGAGATAGACGCTTCGATTAATACCTGCCCAACAGGGCTGTGACACAGTCCCTGTTCAACAATAGAGCGCAGTTCATCGACCGAATGGGCATGACCTCCGCCCGTCCCGCCGAGGGTAAAGGCGGGTCTGACAATTACGGGGAAGCCAATCTCGGCCGCGGCGGCTAGCGCTTGCTCTAAGCTGTGCGCGATGCAGCTTGCCGGCACGGGCTCCCCGATTTCTCCCATGGCGAGCTTAAACTCCTGGCGGTCTTCGGCGCGTTCGATGGCAGTAAGGGGTGTGCCGAGGAGCGTCACGCCAAACTTCGCTAAGACGCCGCTCAAGGCAAGCTCGCGGGCCATGTTAAGGCCGAGTTGCCCTCCGAGTGTGGGGAGCAATGCGTCGGGTCGCTCGCGCTCAATAATGGCCGTGAGATAGGGGAGAGTAGGGGGGTCCATATACGTGACGTCGGCTATGTCGCGGTCCGTCATAATGGTGGCCGGGTTGTTGTTAACGAGTATGACGCGGCAATTTGCCTCGCGCAGGGTGCGGCAGGCCTGTGTGCCGGAGTAGTCGAACTCTGCCGCCTGCCCGATGATGATGGGGCCGGAGCCAATTACCATCACGCTGTTGATGCCAAGAAGTCTAGGCAAGTTCTAGCCCCCTCTCTATGGTCGCCATTGCCCGCAGTTTACCGAATAGATGCGCCGCTTCGCGGGGTCCGGGCGAGGCCTCAGGGTGAAACTGCACTGCAAAAGCGGGGAGGGTCCGGTGGGCAATCCCTTCGACAGAACTATCGTTTACGTTTACGTGGGTGACGGTAAACTGCGCGGAGGGGGTAGGGGCAACTGCGTACCCGTGATTTTGCGCGGTCATCATCGTTCTGCCGGTGGCGAGGTCCTTTACGGGGTGGTTTCCGCCACGATGTCCGAACTTGAGCTTGTAGGTGTCGCCGCCGCAGGCGAGCGCGAGAATTTGCTGGCCGAGGCAAATGCCGAATAAGGGCACGAGGGGGAGCAGTTCGCGTGTCGTGGCGATTGCTTGCTCGCAGTCCTTTGGGTCGCCCGGGCCGTTAGACAGCAATACTGCATCGGGGTCTAGCGCCAATATATCGCTCGCGGCGCTGGTGCTCGGTACTACCCATATGCTGGCATCGAGTGCGGCGAGCGCGTCCACGATGCTGGTTTTGGTGCCGAAATCCATCAGCGCCACTCTCCAGGTGCCGGTGTCTTTAGCGCAATAGGGCACGGGTGTGCCTGCTTGGGCGGCTAAGTTCGGGCTGCGGCGGAAGGAGTTGAGCTCTTCGGCAGCGTCGGTCACAGCGGCTTGACTGCTCACAAACTTGCCCGCTAGGGTGCCGTGCGTGCGCAGGTGGCGTGTGAGCGCGCGCGTGTCTACCCCGGCCAGACCGGGCGTGCTGTGCTTTTTGAGGTAGCCTTCTAGGCTCTGTGTGCTCGTCCAGTGCATAGGCTTAGTCCAGGCCTCGGCCACGACCAGCCCTGCGGCGTGGATTCCCCGGCTTTCGGCAAATCCCGGCACCGTGCCGTAGTTGCCGATTAAGGGGTAGGTCAGCACGATAATTTGCTCGGCGTAAGAAGGGTCGGTGAGGACTTCTTGGTAGCCGGCCATGCTGGTGTTAAATACTGTCTCCCCCGTGACATCACGCCAGTCACCAAACGGTGTGCCCGGGAAGGTGCTACCATCCTGCAAAACGAGAAAACCCATCTTTGCCTGCATATTTATACCTCCCTTATAGAAAATACTACTCTCCCGCCAGGTGGCAAGAAAGTAGTATGTGCAAGCACATCTACACTCTGGCTCACCCTTGCTAGCCTCACGGGGCCAAACTTAAAGGGCAGTCAAGTGAGTATTCTTTCACCGATAATAGGCCATGGCAGCGGAAATGTCAACACATTTTTCGCTGTCGCAGAGGGACGGAGGAGTGCGACATAGCACTTGCATTCATTTATCAACCAGTATATACTACTGGTACAGAAGCAATATCTGCAGCTGAAACAACTAAGGAAATGAACGGAGGGTCAACCATGTTAAAACTTGCTGTGATATACTACAGTGCTTTCGGTACGAACTACACTTTGGCCAAGTGGGCGGAAGAGGCAGGCAAGGCGGCCGGTGCAGAAGTACGACTCCTGAAAGTGCGTGAGCTGGCGTCAGAAGAGATCATCGCCGGCAATCCAGGGTGGACTGCGCATAGCCAGACGACCAAAAACATCCCCATTGCCACTCCGGAGGATATAGCGTGGGCAGACGCAATCATCTTCAGCACGCCGACCCGGTTTGGCACTATGGCCTCGCAGATGAAGCAGTTCCTTGATACTACCGGCGGGATTTGGTTTCAGGGGAAAACGGTCAATAAGGTGGTAAGTGCCCTAACATCAGCCCAAAACGCGCACGGTGGGCAGGAACAGACGCTCCTGTCGCTCTACACCACGATGTATCACTGGGGAGCACTTGTAGTGACGCCGGGGTATACTGATGCGGCGGTCTTCAAGGCAGGGGGTAACCCTTACGGGACCAGCGTGAGTGTTGACGATGCAGGCAACATGAAGGAAGATGTGCGCGATGCGGTGGTTCACCAGACGAAAAGAACCCTGCAAGTAGCGGGGTGGCTGAAGCAGGGGATGGAGGCATAGATTAGGGAGGGATGTCGCACTCCTCCGTCCCTCTGCGACATCTCTCTTGCCGCACGAACATATGTTTGTTATAATGCTTACATATGGACGGGATAGCATAAGGGGGGTATACTTGTGGCTCGCACGGCGCGGACGAAGAGCGTATCCGGCATGTATCACATAATGGTGAGGGGTCTTAACAAACAAGACATTTTTCTCGACGTCGGCGACAGGATGCGCTACTTAGACACCCTGCTACAGGTCAAGGTGAAGTCAGGTTGTCAGGTACACGCGTATTGCCTGATGTCTAACCACGTTCACCTGCTGCTTGAAGAAGGTGCTGACGTGGGTGTCGGAGAAGTTATGCAGCAGATGGGGTCTTCTTATGCACTCTGGTTTAACCACAAGTACGAGAGGCTGGGGTACTTGTTTCATGACCGCTTCCGGAGTGAGCCCATTGAGACTACAGACAGCGTCTTGGCTGTGATGCGATACATCCACCAGAATCCCGTGAAGGCAGGCATGGTGGCGGGCTGCGAAGGATATGTTTGGAGCAGCTACCTAGCTTATGCGACCGGCAAGGAACATCAAACTGGCCTTACGGACACACGCAAGGCGTTAGAATTGTGCGGCGGCATGGAACAATTCATAGCCTCGCACCATCAGCTGTGCGAGGACGTTTTCTCAGACGCTGAGTATCGGACACGTGCTACTCCTAGGCAGATGGCGGCTGCGGCCAAGCGAATACTAAAGGACAGGGCCCTCGGTACAGTAAAAGACATGGTGCCGTCCGAGCGGAACGCAGTCTTGCGCGAGCTTAGGGCGATCCCGGGAGCCACATGTTCCCAAGTGGCTTACTTGGTAGGGGTAAGCAAGAAGGTGGTCGAACGAGCTGTGCGAGGAGCTGATTAATCCGCCACTACAGCGTGATACCTACCCACAAGGAGGCCCCCCTAGCATTGCCCGCAGTTTATTGGGCAAAATCTTAGTGTGTGAATCGCTTTGACGCGGCGTGCCATACCATGCCAGACCGCTGCCTTCTGTTGCGTCGCGTTCGATAAAAAAACAAACAGGAGTGAAGACACGTGACGTCTGTAAGTCATCACGGCCGTGGCACACAGAGCAAGCGATGGAAGTTAGTTGGGCTGGTGTTCGTGCTCTTGGCCGCCGTATTGGTGGGGGGCTGCGGTGTAGTTGCCGGCATGCGACACAACCGCGGGCTGCTAACTTTTCTGCCAAGCGCGGCTGGGTTTGAGTGGAAGTACTCCGGCTTTTCTGGGTACGATCATCAGATGAAATTAGACGAGATAGAACGACAGGTGGGCAGCGCACGCTTTATCATTAGCGGTATGGTAGGGGACCCCTCGGGAGGAGAATCGCCGCGCGACCATTCGCTTCGCATTACCTATACGGTGGCCAATGGAGTGTGGGTTCAGGAAAAGACCGAGGAGGCAATGATGGACTCGGATTTTGACCGGCTCGAAATCCTGCGGGGGCAGGTGCGCGTCGGCGCGACCTGGACTCAGATACAGGTGGACGGCGAGGGGCGTCGGCGGACACTAGACAGCACTATCGCAGAGGTCATTGAGGCTCCAGTGCGTACACTGGTGGTTTACTACCGTGAGCGCGGCAGCGAGTACTTCGAGAGACGACGCATTGTGGAAGGGATAGGGATAGTCGGGGTCGAGAAGCTGTGGATGAGTCCCGAAGGCAATTTTGAGATAGGCTACTACTTGTTTGAAAGTACGTTAGGCCCTTTCGTGTTTCAAGCCATACCGTGAACTCCGCATTGGCATCCTGCCTAAGATAACTCTCCCCCAGCGTACAGAGTGCGCAGTTGTTCTGTGTAGCTCCCGTCGCGCTGGCTACAGGAGAACAACTTCTTGAAAGAGAAGCGTCAAGGTTGCCGGCAACGCCGAAAAATTTGACGCATCAATTATTGTATGCTAAAATTAACACTCGTAGGATTACTGCCATGCGCATGGTGGGGGTAGTCCGTAACCGCTCGTCAAGGGTTGAAAGTGCGTATGCCCCCGCTAGACGGCGAGTCTGAACACAGGAGGCCATGTATGTTTGCGATTATCGAGACAGGCGGTAAACAGTACCGCGTACAACAAGGCGATACCATCAAGGTGGAGAAACTCAACGCTCTTGTCGACGATACGGTAGAGTTTAAGGAAGTGCTCGCAGTAGGAAGCGGTAGCGAAGTGACGTTCGGTACACCACTACTAGTAAACGTGCGAGTCGTGGGGAAGGTCTTAGCGCAAGGCAAGGACAAAAAGATTATTGTTTTTCGCTACAAGGCTAAATCGCGCTATCGCAAGAAAAACGGTCACCGTCAGCCATTTACTAGGGTTGCCATACAATCTATTATCGATAACTAAGGAGGTGTAGAAATGGCTTCTAAAAAAGGCGTAGGTAGTTCACGCAACGGTCGCGACTCACACTCGCAGCGTTTGGGTGTTAAGCGGCAGGACGGCCAGCTTGTTAACGCAGGTTGCATCCTCGTTAGGCAGCGCGGCACCAAGGTGCATCCGGGTCAGAACGTCGGTATAGGCAGCGACGACACACTGTTTGCGCTTATCCAAGGGAAAGTCGCTTTCGAACGCCTCGGCAGGGATCGCACCAAAGTCAGCATTTACGCAGCCCCGGCCAACTAGCACAACCAAAACCCGGGTAGCCGGGTTTTTTCTTAGGTGGTGTTTATCATAAGGAAGCGTTTCACCCTAGTAGCAGGAATTTTTTCCCTAGTATTCCTGCCATCATGGCCTTTGCGCCTAGCGTTGGCAGTGGCGCTGCTCGCGCTATTGGTAGCACCACGCTTTAGGCAGCACAAGGGTGTGCCGCTTGCCGCCGAGACCTTCGGCCCGCGCTTTAGCCGCTTTCGGCACGATCTCCTTAACGACCTGCAGCTAGTGTATGGTGCTGTACAGCTTCACAAGCCTACGCCGGACGTACTACAGCGAGTGGACAAAGTCATTGGGAGGATTAGGGCAGCTGGTCTCATATTTAACATCCACAACTGGAACTTAAGTTGTCGCCTCTTCGACCTGTGGGAGGATGCCGAAATGCACGGCATCAGGCTTGCCCTCAGAGCCTCAGGCGACTTTTGCGGATTTACGGCACAGTGGCCCAGATGGGAGAACGGTATTTCAGCCGTCTGGGGCTATTACCGCGGCTTAGCCGAGGCTACTGGGCTGACAGAAGTAGAGCTCGAGCTCTTTGAGGAACCTCATACGTGGAAACTGCGCTTTGCCGCCCCACTGTCACCCGTCACCGGGACAACGCTACCCAAGAAGCTCAACATTGCACTCGTCTCGGGCGCGCGTGTCAAGTGGAGTCATACGGAACACAGCATCATGCTTGAAGTGCCAAAACAGAGGGTCAATGAGGAGGACGACTTGTGTTCGTAGATAGGGTCACACTTACCGTCCAGTCGGGAAAGGGGGGCAATGGATCGGCTACGTTTCGCCGCGAGAAGTATGTGCCCCAAGGTGGGCCCTCAGGTGGGGACGGCGGAAAAGGTGGAGATGTCTACTTCCTAGCCGACCCAGAGGCTCATACACTGATGGCCTACCGCTTTCGCAAACGATTTGCGGCCGACGATGGAGAAAATGGCGCCAACCGAAAAATGCATGGACGCGCAGGCGAGGACCTCGTGCTCAAGGTGCCACCGGGGACAGTAGTCATAGACGTGCAGACGGGGCGCGTTCTAGCTGACTTAGTTTCTGTGGGCGACAAAGTGCTCCTTTTCCCGGGCGGAAGGGGGGGGCGTGGCAATACCCATTTTGCAACTCCGGTTCGACAAGCTCCCACTTACGCCGAGAAGGGGGAAGAGGGTACTGAGCGTGAAATCAGGCTGGAACTTAAGACTATTGCCGATGTCGGTTTAGTCGGCTTCCCTAACGCCGGTAAGTCCACTCTCTTGTCTGCGGTTTCGGCTGCACGGCCGCGGATTGCGGACTATCACTTTACCACACTAGAACCTCACCTCGGGGTGGTGTCTTTCGCCGGACGCAGTTTTGTCATGGCGGATATCCCGGGGCTGATTGAGGGAGCGCACCTTGGGCAAGGATTAGGGCACGAGTTTCTACGGCACATCGAGCGCACGCGAGTGCTGATTCACGTTGTCGATGCCGCGGGCACAGAAGGGCGCGACCCGCTGCGCGACATTGAGATTATCAATAACGAGCTCGTCGGCTATTCGAGCGAGCTGGCTGGTCGACCGCAGCTATTGGCGCTGAACAAAGTCGATGTATTGCCCGACAGACAAGTGCTTTCTCCGCTAGTAGACAGTCTCAAGGCGAGTGGGTCTGAGGTCTTTCTAATTTCGGCAGTCACGGGGGAGGGTATTAACGCCCTGCTCCATCGCGCTATGGACTTGGTTCTTGCGCTCCCTGTGCCTCCGGTGCATACAATTGAGCCGTTGCCCACACGGGACACCCCGGTTCCGCTGACCTTAACTAAGATGGACGATGCGTATTTCATCAGCGGCACAGAAGTCGAGCGCTTGGTTAATCGGATTGACTTGGACAACGATGATGCTGTACGTAGGATGCAACTTACACTTAGGCGTATCGGGGTTTTCGAGCTATTGCGCAAGGCAGGTGCAGCCGAGGGTGCACCTGTAGTGATCGCTAATCAGCAGTTTGCGTTCTACGATCAAGAGCCGCGAGAGGAGTGAAACCGTGCGCATTGGTGTAATGGGCGGGACATTTGATCCCATCCACCTCGGACACCTCGTTACGGCAGAAGCCGTTCGCTATCACTTTGGCTTACAGCAGGTCGTATTTGTGCCTACCGGCCGACCTCCGCACAAAGAAGGGCTCGAAGTATCGAGTGCCGAGCACCGCTACATCATGACATTCCTTGCGGTAGTCAGCAACCCCGCGTTTAGCATTTCGCGCGTTGAGATTGATAGGCCGGGTTACTCCTACACCCTTGACACTATGCTAGCTCTGCGGGAGGTCTACGGAGCAGACTCCGAGTTGTTTTTTATCACCGGCGCAGACGTGATGCGCGACATTACCACTTGGCACCGTTCCGAGGCACTGCTGTCGCTGTGCCACTTTGTCGCCGCCAGTCGTCCAGGCTATACCTTGCGCGACTACATGGCCCAGACTGACCTAGAAAGATTTCGGCGCAATGGGCATATTCACCTGATCGAGGTTCCGGCTATGGCCATTTCGTCGACCGATTTGCGTCGACGCGTACGTATGCGGGAACCAATTCGCTATTTGGTGCCGGAAGCAGTAGAGAATTACATCCACGAGCAGGAGCTGTATTTGCAGCGCACTGTGGCCCAGTCGCCATAATCCCCCACTAGGAATGACTCATGATTTCTCTTACAATATAACCAGATGTACACTTAGGTAGCTACCAAGGAGGCGGCAACATGAAGGCTTTTTTTCGCTACTCCCTAGCCGCAATTTGTCTTGTACTGAGCGCGATTGTGGGCTCTACTGTACTTGTTCTAAATGGGCTTGCAGTTACGCCCCACACCGAAGGACCAGTGACACTCACGCCGCCGTGGGTCAACGCGAAGGTCAATGTGTTGCTGCTCGGTACTGATGGCGGCGTGCTCGAGGGCGGAAAGCAAGGCCCGATGCGCACTGATACCATGATCATTGTGAGCTTTGACCCGGTCACCTACGATGTAAAAGTACTCTCGCTGCCTCGCGATAGTCGCGTGGTGATCCCTCGCCGTCGTCATCGGGATAAAATTAACGCTGCCCATGCCTACGGTGGAATCAAACTAGCTGTGACCACCGTGGAGCTACTGTTAGACATTCCTGTTCACTACTACGTACGTCTGGACCACAGCGGTTTTAGGCGCGTAATTGATGCCATCGGCGGGGTCGATTACTATGTAGAAAAGAACATGTTCTATGAGGATCCCTATCAAGACCTAGTAATCGACTTGCGCAGGGGGCAGCAGGTACTTGATGGGAGTAAAGCAGAACAGTACGTGCGATACCGTGGGAGCGACGGAGACATCGGACGCATTGCACGTCAACAGCGCTTCATGGCGGCGGCTCTCGGCACGATGCTGCGGCCTGCAAACCTTATACGGGTCAATTCCATAGTCGACATTGCTCTGGGGAGCGTGCGCACTAACATTGATGCGCAAGTCATTCTGAGATACTTACCGATCATCGATAACATCAATCCCGATAAGGTTACCATGCTGACGCTGCCAGGGACACCCGGGTGGATTAACGGGGGTAGTTACTGGTTCGTCGATGAGCAAGCCATGGACAAGTTGTTGCGGGAGCATTTTTGGGATACGTTGACGAGCGAGCCATCAGAGATCACGGTGCGCGTGGAAGATGCCAGTGGCAAGAACCAAGGCTCGCGTGCGGTAGAAGTTCTCACGCGGCGAGGGTTTTCGGTGGTGGATGTGACCGAGTCACCTCAGGTGACCGAAAAAACGCGCATCACCGTGCATAACGGCTACGACGAACTCGGGCATATGGTTTACCGTGTGCTTAGGCAGGGAACTCTGTTCAGTGAACGGATAACGCGCGACGTGCAAGTTACCGTGGTTCTTGGTCAAGATTTTGGAAGATAGGAGTGGGTTGTATCTCCGAACTGGCTCTAGTAAGGCAGGCCGCAGCGCTCGCTGATGACAAGAAGGCTCTCCGACCGGTTGTACTCGACCTTGCTGATTTGTCCGGAGTTGCCGATTACTTTCTCATCGTCGGCGCCACGTCACGTACGCATGCCCTAGCAGTTGCTGATCACCTAGAAAAGGAACTAATCTTAAGCGGCAGAACATTCTTAGGTCGCGAAGGCGACCCTGAAGGTCACTGGATACTGCTCGACCTAGGAGCAGTGGTGGTGCATATCTTTCGCGAGGAAGCACGCGAGTTCTATGCGCTGGAGCGATTGTGGGCTGGGGCGGATGTGTTAGCATTGTAAGCAACTGCATTGGCAGCCCGGCTGACGTCGAGGGGCGCTGCTAATGCTTGTTGTTCCAGCACGGTGCAGAGGAGGAGACCATGAAGCTCGTAGCGACCAAAGAGATGCGAGAATTAGAGGCCCAGGCCATTGCCCAATACGGCATGCCGAGTATCGTGCTGATGGAGAATGCTGGGCTGGCAGTTGTGGCGGCCGGGCAGGAGCTGTTGGGTGGCTATCGCGGGAAGCGAGTGGTGGTCATTGCGGGGACTGGCAACAACGGCGGAGACGGCTTCGTCGTGGCTCGCCATGTCGCCAATCAGGGGGGCGAAGTACGAGTCTTTCTCCTAGGCACCCCAGAAGCTTTGCGGAGCGATGCTCGTATTAACTACGAGATACTCATGCACATGGGCCTAATGGTAGAGCAGATAAACGCGGATGAGTTAGGCTTATTGGCGACTCTGCTGCAGAGTGCGCACCTCATTGTGGACGCACTCTACGGTACCGGTTTTGTAGGGCAACTGACAGGCCTCGCCCAAAACGTCGTACACTTAGTAAACTCCGCCGGACAACCTATACTCGCAGTGGATGTCCCCACGGGGATGATCGCTGACACGGGCGAGGTTTTTGGCCCGTGTGTACAGGCCACGTGGACGGTTACGTTAGGGTTACCTAAGATCGGGCTGTACCTTGAACCCGGTGCGCGCTACGCAGGCGTTGTCAGCGTGGCCGATATTTCCCTGCCGCATAACTTAGTTGCTACCAGTCGCTTTCGCCATAACCTCATCACGCAGGCGTGGTGTCGGGGGCTTCTTCCCGCGCGCTCGCCCGATAGTCACAAGGGCACTTTCGGGCGCGTCTTGGTCGTGGGTGGCTCTACAGGCATGACCGGTGCCGTCTGTTTGGCTGCGGAGGCTGCTCTCAGAAGCGGGGCGGGCTTAGTTGGGGTGGCCCTTCCCAAGACGTTACAACATATTGTGGCGGGAAAGACAAGTGAGATAATTACGCATGGTTTAGCTGACGCCGAGGGCCACATCGGCGCCAGTGCAGCGGAGGAATTTATCGGGCTGGCCGAGCGCGCTTCGGTGGTGGCGCTCGGTATGGGATTGGGCCAGCACAGGGAGACTCTGGAGTGGTTACGCATGATCTTGCCTGAGGTGAGGGTGCCGCTTATTCTCGATGCTGATGCGTTAAGCGGGCTGGCCGGACACACGGGGCTGCTCACGCAGCATCGCGGGCCGATAGTCGTGACGCCTCATCCCGGGGAGATGGCACGCCTAACCGGCTTGTCGGTCGAGGAAGTACAACGGCAGCGCGTGGAAGTGGCCAAGCGTTACGCAGCCGAATGGCAATCTACCGTTGTCCTTAAAGGCGCCCGCACGGTAGTGGCCGACCCTGGCGGCGAGATTTACATTAATCAAAGCGGTAATCCGGGCATGGCAACTGCCGGCATGGGAGACGTGCTCGCGGGTGTCGTGGCTGCCCTAATCGCGCACCGGCTCACCCCTTCACTCGCCGCGGCGCTCGGCGTCTACGCTCACGGCACGGCGGGGGATGCCGCTGCCCGCGCGAAAGGCTTTATGGGCCTTACCGCGAGCGATGTCGTGGACCTGTTGCCTAATGTATGGTGTGAACTCGGCAGATAAGACATCGCGAATTCATGCGCGAGCAACCAGATGGCGACAAGAGTGACACCTTTTGTCGTGCCGCACGCCCAAAACACAGCCTTGCTGCGCATTGACAGGGTTGCGTCTCCTAAGTATAATAAGAAACGTACCTGCCAGTAGCGGTACACAATTTGTGGGGCTATAGCTCAGCTGGGAGAGCGCTTGACTGGCAGTCAAGAGGTCAGCGGTTCGATCCCGCTTAGCTCCACCATAGGAATCAGTAACGCCAAGGGTTTTAAGCCCTTGGCGTTTTGGTCTTGAGTTTGTCACTTCCGACGGATTTTCGGCCATTTTGGAGCCCAAAACACTTTGTGCATGCTCCCTAAGCAATGTCCTTGATTACCATGCCCTTTGCGATTTTAAGTGACAAACTCAGGATAATGTCGCCTCCTCTAGCTTACGGTGAGGACGCAGGGGCTGTCCCACGACAATGGTTTCCGGGGCCACTTGACTTACATTGTAAGCGTCAAATACTTCCCACCTCGCTCTGAGTCCTCCCGCATGAGATGCTGTAGCTAGCAATCTCACGGGAGGTTTTGTTTATGACTAAGGCAGAGCGTAAGAGTTTGTGGGAGACCCGGGTGGCACAGTACCGAGCCAGCGGCCAAAGCGCTAGCG
>Ga0136707_1000132_pt1 | contig 14398 bp, 15 predicted proteins | sample 4C3metaG_FD_101397 | JGI IMG/M metagenome (GOLD analysis project Ga0136707, IMG submission 101397) | Freshwater bacterial and archeal communities from Indian Creek, Illinois, USA - 4C3 metaG | ecosystem: Environmental > Aquatic > Freshwater > Unclassified | place: USA: Indian Creek, Illinois...
CGATGCGCTTGATGTGGCGCTCCATCGCCGCGCGGGTTTCCTTCTTGAGGGTGCGGATGGTGCCCTTGATCTCGCAGGTCTCGGGGATGACGTTCGATGCGCTGCCGGCATGGAACATGCACAGGGACAGCACCGCGCTGTCCAGCGGGTCCACCCGGCGCGAGACGATGCCTTGCAGCGCCACCACCAGTTGCGCGCCGATCAGCACGGGGTCAATCGCCATGTGCGGACGCGCCGCATGGCCGCCCAGGCCGCGAATGTTGAAGGTGACGGTATCGGCCGAGGCCAGGATCGGCCCGGCCACGATCGAGGTCTCGCCCAGCGCGAGCGACGGGTCATTGTGGATGCCATAGACGCTGTCACAGGGGAAACGTTCGAACAGGCCTTCCTCCACCATGACGCGGCCGCCGCCGGGGCCTTCCTCGGCCGGCTGGAAGATGAAGTTGACGGTGCCGTCGAAGTTGCGCGTCTCGGCCAGGTATTTGGCCGCGCCCAGCAACATGGCGGTATGGCCGTCATGGCCGCAGGCGTGCATCTTGCCGGGCGTCCTGGAGGCGTGCGGCGCGCCGGTCTCCTCCGTCATGGGCAGGCAATCCATGTCCGCGCGCAGGCCGATCGAGCGGCCCGATTCGCCATTCCGCAGCACGCCGACCAGGCCGGTGCCGGCGATGCCGCGATGCACCTCGATCCCCCAGGAGGCCAGCTTCTCGGCGACGAGCGCGCTGGTCGCGTGCTCCTCGAAGCCGAGTTCCGGGTTGGCGTGGATGGTCTGGCGCCATTCGGCGATTTCGGGCGCCATGGCGGCGATGCGGTTGTTCACGGGCATGATTTGCTCCTTGGCTCTGGCGCGAGTGTCGGGCCGCCACGGCGAGGCGTCAAACCCCGGTTGACCCCGGGCGAAATCCTTCCTTTCCTGGATGCAACGCCCGGGAGACCACGCCATGCCATTGCTGCTCGCCCTGGACCAGGGCACGACCTCGACGCGCGCCATCGCCTTTGATGAGCGACTGCAAGCCCGTGCCTCGGCGCAAATCGTGCTGCCGCAGCATTTCCCGGCACCAGGCTGGGTCGAGCATGAACCGGAGCAGATTTTTTCCGACGCCGTGGGCGTGCTGCGCGAAGCTCTGGCCCGCGCCGGGGGCATGCCGGGCGATGTGGCCGGCATCGGCATCACCAACCAGCGCGAGACGACGCTACTCTGGGAACGCGCCACGGGCCGCGCCATCGGCCGTGCCATCGTCTGGCAGGATCGCCGCACCGCCGCCACCTGCGAGGCGCTGCGTGCCGCCGGGCATGAGGCGCTGGTCACCGCCCGCACCGGGCTGCTGCTGGACCCCTATTTCTCCGCCACCAAGCTCGCCTGGTTGCTGGACAACACGCCAGGCGCACGGGTGGCCGCGGAGCGCGGGGAATTGTGCTTCGGCACGGTGGAGAGCTTCCTGCTGTTCCGCCTGACTGAGGGCCGCGTCCACGCGACCGACGCGACCAATGCGGCGCGCACCATGCTGTTCGACATTCATCGCGGCGTCTGGGATGCGGAGCTTTGCGCGCTGTTCCGCGTGCCGATGCAAATCCTCCCCGGGCTGCGGGACTGCGCGGCTCCCTTTGGCGAGAGCACGCTGCTGGGCGGCACCATTGCCATACTGGGCATGGCGGGCGACCAGCAGGCGGCGACCATCGGCCAGGCCTGCTTCACGCCCGGCATGATGAAATCCACCTATGGCACCGGCTGCTTCGCCCTGCTGGTGACAGGCGAGGAGGCCGTGACCTCCGCCAACCGCCTGCTCACCACCATCGCCTGGCAATTGGGTGGCCGCCGCGCCTATGCGCTGGAGGGCTCGATCTTCATGGCCGGCGCCACGGTGCAATGGCTGCGCGATGGCCTGGGGCTCATCCAGCACGCGCGCGAGGCCGGCGAATGGGCCGCCCGCGCCAACCCGGCCGAGCGCGTGCATCTGGTGCCCGCCTTCACCGGGCTGGGCGCCCCCTGGTGGGATGCCGAGGCGCGCGGCGCGATCCTGGGCCTGACCCGCGCCTCCGGCCGTGCCGAAATATGCCGCGCCGCGCTGGAATCCGTGGCGCTGCAAACCAGTGACCTGCTGGACGCCATGCGGCGCGACTGGCCCGCCATGAAGGAGACGGTGCTGCGCGTGGATGGCGGCATGGCGGCGAGCGACTGGACCATGCAATTCCTGGCCGACCTCCTCGGCGCCCCGGTGGACCGGCCGCAAGTCACCGAGACGACGGCGCTGGGGGCGGCCTATCTCGCGGGTCTCCAGGCTGGGTTGCTGCCGCCCCCCGGCGACGCGCCCACCCATTGGCGACTGGAGCGTCGCTTCCTGCCCGACATGACCCGCGCGGAAGCAGCCAGGCGCAAGGCCGATTGGCAGGATGCCGTGCGCCGGACTCGCAGCGCCTGAGCTGCGACGATGTCCGTCGCGCTGAAGTGAATTTTGCGCGGATGCGGGCGCGGCCTTGCGGATTGACGCTGTCCGGCGAAAAGTCACCGGCAGGGAGGACCAGATGAACCGCTTTCTTGTCGGCAATGGCGCAGGGTTTTCAGGCGACCGTGTGGATGCCCCGCTGCCCGTGCTGCGGACGCTGATCGCCAGCGGCCTGCCCGCCGCGCTTTTCTTCGAGACGCTGGGCGAACGCACCGTGGCCCTCGCCCATCTGGAGAGGCGCCGCGACCCGGAGGCGGGCTACGAGCCGATGCTGGAGCGCCTGCTGGAGCCAATCCTCGCCTTGGCCAAGCAGCATGGCATTCCGCTGCTGGGCAATTGGGGCGCGGCCAATCCGCCCGCCGCCGCACGGGCGGTGGCGCGCCTCGCCATGGCGCAGGGCATGCCGGATCTCCGCATTGCGCTGGTCGAGGGCGATGACGTGACGGGGCTGGTGGCCGGCGGGCAATTGCCTGTGCATGAGGCGGATGCGGGGCTGGATATGGGCGCCTGGAACCTCATCGCCGCCAATGCCTATATCGGCGCGGAACCGCTGATCGAGGCGCTGACCCAGGGCGCCGATGTCGTGGTCGCCGGGCGCACCAGCGACCCGGCGCTGGCCATCGCGCCGCTCGCGCATCATTTCGGCTGGCGGGCGGATGATTGGGAGAAGCTGGCGCTGGGTGCGGCCACCGGGCATCTGCTGGAATGCGGCAGCCAGGTGACGGGCGGCGTTTTCTGGGACCCCGGTTTCAAGGACATCCCCGACCCCGCCAATATCGGCTTCCCCATCGCCGAAGTCACGGCCGAGGGCGGCCTTGTCATCACCAAGGCAGCGGAAACCGGCGGCCTGGTGGAGCTTCGCACCGTGAAGGAGCAGTTGCTCTATGAGCTGCACGACCCCGCGCATTACATCACCCCCGATGTGGTGCTGGACATCACCCGTTGCACGCTGGAGCAGGTGGGCCAGGACCGCGTGGCGGTGCATGGCCTGCGCGGCCATCCGCGCCCCGACACGCTGAAGGTGACGGCCAGCTTCGAGGGCAGCTGGCTCGGTGAGGGCGAGGTCTCGGTGGCCGGTCCCAACGCACTGGCCCGCGCCCGCGCCACCGCCGATGTGCTGCTGGAGCGCATGAAGATCCGCGGCCTGGATGTGCGTGCGCGGGTGGACCTGATCGGTGTGGCGAGCGTGCATGACAGCGATGACGGCGCCCTCTGGCGCGGCTATGACGGCCCGGAGCCGCCGGAAATTCGTATCCGCCTGGCCGTCGAGGCCCGCACGCGCGATGATGCCGACCAGGCCGCGCGCGAGGTCCTGGCCATGTTGTGCTGCGGCACGGCAGGCACTGGCGGCGCGCGCTGGCGGGTCACGCCGCGCATCCTGACCCGCAGCCACCTGGTGCTGCGCGAGCATGTGCCGGTCACGGCTTCGGTGCGGACGGCGCGGGAGATCCTGGCATGATCGAAGTGCCGCTGCATGAGGTCGCCCACAGCCGCGCGGGCGACAAGGGCAACCGCCTGAACATGTCCCTCATCCCCTACCGGCCGGAGCTTTACCCCATCCTGGCCCAACAGGTGACGGAGGCGCGCGTGCTGGCGCTGTTCCGCCATCGCGGCGCCACCGCCTGCGTCCGGCATGACCTGCCGCTGATCAACGCCTTCAACTTCGTCGTGGATGAGGTGCTGGAGGGTGGGGTGAATGGCAGCCTCAACCTCGATGGGCATGGCAAGACCAATTCCTTCCGCCTGCTGGCGTTGACGGTGCTGGTCCCGGAGGAACTTCTCAGCCGTTGATCCGGCATCAAGGCTTTTCCGCCACTCTTGGCGGGGCGGCACAATGCCGGCCTGCCCCGGCAAGGGTTCAGATCCGACCAGAACGGCTCGCGCCGCTGCGTTGCGGGGATATGCGCTCTGCACCTTGCCAGCCCTGGCCGCCACCGGGCATGAAGCGCATGGCTTCGCCGCCTCGCGCGCGAATGGCGAGGCGGAGTTGTTCCTGCCCCGCGAATGGCAGAAACCCACCGGCACGTCGCCCTATCGTGCGAACACGCATTTCTTCGGCGACGAGGTGCGGGTACCTTTCGCCGCAGCAAGTTCCGACTGAGCGGGCGCCGCTGTGCCGGCTGCGGCGCTTCCACGCCGAGACGTGCGGCGATGCGCCCCAGCAGAGCGGCATCGCCCGCGCGGATCGGGGCGTCCGGCAAGAATGGCAAGGCGGGCTTGACAATCCGCAAAGGCGAAGCCGGCAAGGATTTCTTTACCCCCTGACCTTATCCCGGCCGGATGACGCAGCGCCAGCCCCGACCGACGGCCCAGCGGCCTGCCCCGTGGGGCCGGGCCGCGCTCCTGGCCCTGCCGCTTTGGCTGGCCGCCCCGCCCGCGGTGGCATCCCCGCCGGAACTCATCACGACCGACCGCCTGATCCTGGCGGCGCTGGCGCTTGGCCTGGTCGTGGCATTCACGCTCGCCGCGCTGGCCTTTCGCCGTGGCCGCCGCCCGCCGCCGCCCGGATTGTCCCGCACGGAGCTGGAGGAGATGCACCGCGCCGTCACCGCCTTCGCCGGCCTGCTGCGGGAGGGCAGCGCCATGCTGCTGCAACAGCAGCGCGAGACGCTGGACGCCGTGGAGCGCGTTGCGGCCCACAGCCAACAACTCATCGCGCTGATCGCCGGCTGCGAGGAGCGTATGACCAACGCCACCGCCCAGAGCGAAATCCTGGCGGCCCGCGTGGCCCGCAGCGCCGCGGTCGAGGTGAAGGCCTCGGTCGAGAGCCTCACCGCCATTTCCGCGCGGATCGAGTACCAGGCCCGCGCGCTGGAGGAGGCTACTCGGCCGGGGGGCGCTCGCGCAGCTTGAGGCGTTCCATCTCCGGCACGGCCTGGCCGGCATCCATGAAGGCCTTCTTCAGGGCTTGCAGGTTGGGCGCGAAAATCCCCTCGCGATTCTGGTAGCACCATTCGCGGCTCTCGGCGGGCATCCGCAGCGAGCCCTGGAAGCGTGGCATGACCCAGCGGGCGAACAGCTCATAGCTGCGAAGCGTCTGCTCGCGATCGGCCCATTCATGGGCGCGGAACAGAATGCCGCCGGCGCCGTAGGCACCTGTCTTTTCGTCTCTTGGGCCGCCCTCGGTGAAGCCGATCAGCCGCTCGATGCCCTTGGCCACCGTCTCCGGGCTGCCGACCAACGTGGTGCCGGCCTTCAGGCCTTCGCCCAGCGGGTCCTCGGTGCGGGTGGGCGGGCGGCCCAGGGTTTCGCCGAAATAGGTTTCGGTTTCCAGCCGCTCGCCGATCCGGCAATCGCGCATGGCGCGCTCATCATCCTCGGCGCAGTGCATGTTGACGACGAGGCGCCAATTCTTGCGGTCCATGGTCTGGCCGTGCTTCGCCGCCTCGGCTTCCGCCATGCGCCATTGCTCGGCCAGCTTCTGCGGCCCGCCGGGCAGGCCGGCACCGAGCGAGATGAGGCCCAGGCCGTGTTTCGCCGCCGCCAGAGCGCCGGAGGGTGTCGTGGAGGCAGCGACCGAGATCGGGAAGCGCGGATAGGTGTAGGGCGCCAGGTGCAGTCGTGCCTCGCGCAGTTCGAACCAGTCGGTCTTGATGGTGATCGGCCCTTCGCAGGCCAGCAACTGCATGATGGCCTGGAGCGCCTGCTCCATGCGGGGGCGTTGGGTATGGGCCTCGATGCCCATCATGTAGGCGTCGCTCACCAGCGCGCCCGGCCCGCAGCCCAGCATCACCCGGCCGCGCGTCATGTGGTCCAGCTGCACGAAGCGCTGCGCCACCAGGAAGGGGTGGTGATAGGGCAGGCTGGTGACGCCCGAGCCGAGCTTGATGTGCTTCGTCCGCTCGGCGGCGGCGGCGATCATGATTTCCGGGCTGGCGATGGTTTCCCATCCGGCGGAATGATGCTCGCCGATCCAGGCCTCGTCGAAGCCAAGCTGGTCCAGCGCCACCAGCAAATCGAGGTCACGCCCCAGGGCCAGGGTGGGATTGTCGCCCAAACGGTGAAAGGGGGCGAGAAAAATGCCGAAATTCAGACCAGCATGGGCCATGGGAAGTTCCTCAGTCTTTGCGCGGAGCCTGACGCGGCATGCTGGGCTTGGCAACCACCAGGGCGACCCCCGCCACGGCCACCGCCGTGCCCGCGATGGCCAGCCAGGCCATCTCGTCGCCCAGCACCATCCAGGCGATGAAGGCGGCCAGCGGCGGCACCAGGAAGAAGACCGAGGAAGCCCGCGCCGCCTCGCCATGGCGTAGCATGGCGAACAGGATGGAGAGGGAAATCAACGAGTTCACGAAGATCATGTAGCCCAGCCCGATGAACAGCCCCGGCGCCCATTCCACCACCATCGTCTCGGTGAACCACGCGACCGGAAGGCTCGCCACCAGCGCCACGCTGCACATGACGAGATTGGCGGTGACGAGGTGCGTGGGCCGGCCTGATTTGCGCTCCAGCAACGCGCCGCCCGTCATGACGCAAAGCGCCAGCATGGCGAAGCCAAGCCCCAGCCAGCCGCTGGCCGCGAACCCGCTACCGGAGGAAATCACCAACCCCGCGCCCAGCATGCCCAGCAGCAGCCCGATCCAGCCGCGCTTGCCCACCGGCGGGTCCCCCACCACGGAAGGCGCCAGAAGCGCCACCAGCACGGGTTGCAGCCCGATCAGCAGCGCGACGGTGCCCGCGCCCATGCCATTGGCCATGGCGAGGTTCATCGCGGCGAAATAAGCGAATTGCACCAGCAGCCCCATGCGGAGCAGATGCATCACCGTGGCGCGATCCGGCCGGGCCGGGCGCAGGATCAGCCAGAGCGGCAGCAGGATCGCCACCACCGTGGCGTAGCGCAAGACCTGGAGCGTCATCGGCTCGGCATGCGGCAGGCAAAGCTTGATGGCGGTGAAGCCGCCCGACCAGAGCGAGACAAACAGGAAGGGCGCCGCGACCAGCCAAGTGGGCCGCGTCGCGGATTGCGTCATGCTGTCTGCCCCCTGCGACAGTTGCGCCCTTTGGGCATCGGGCCGGGCGCTCAACGCTCCGTCAGTCGCCGCGTCGAAGGCCCTCCACCCATGCGGATGCGCTCGGGCAAGGCGGTCAGTTGCTGATCCGGCGCGATGGCGGCCAGGGTGGGCAGCCCCGCCACCGAATGTGGCGCCGAGGCGGTGGGGGGGGCTTTCTGCATGGGTTCCTCCTGGCCGGGGTCTGATGCCCCCCTGGGGTAAGCGTAGGGCGGGCCGCGGCCAAACGCCATGCGGTTCTAAACCCTTGAGGCTGGCGGGACATCCGGGCAAAACGATGCACAGGAATCACCCCAGGGAGGCCACGAGGCCATGACGACCCGTCGCACCGCGCTGCTCGGCGCGCTCGCCGCCCCCGCCATCCTCGCCATCCCCGGGGCGCAGGCCCAGGAAGTGACGCTGCGGCTGCACCACTTCCTACCGGCCGTCTCCAACGTCCATCGTCATTTCCTGATGCCCTGGGCGCAGAAGATCAGCACCGAGAGCCAGGGCCGGCTGCGCGTGCAGATCTTCCCCTCGATGCAGCTGGGTGGAGCGCCGCCGCAGCTCTATGATCAGGCCCGCGATGGCGTGGTGGACATCATCTGGACGCTGCCGGGCAACACGCCAGGCCGTTTCCCCTCCATCGAGGTGATCGAGCTTCCCTTCGTGGCGCATAAGCGCGCCAGCGTGAATGCGCGCGTGGTGCAGCAACTCTACGAGACGCGCTTCCGCCAGGATTTCGCCGACACGCAAATTCTGTGCGCCTGGGCGCATGATGCGGGCGTGATCAATTCCCGCCGCGAGATCCGCCGCCAGGAGGACCTGGCCGGCCTCAAGCTGCGCTTCCCGACCCGCCAGGCGGGCGAGGCGCTGCGCGCGCTGGGCGCCGCCCCCATCGGCCTGCCCATCCCGCAAGTGCCCGAGGCGCTGGCCCAGGGCGTGATTGATGGCGCCGTGGTCCCCTGGGAGGTGGTGCCCTCCATCCGCCTGCATGAGACGCTTCGCAACCACACCGAATTCGCCGGCAGCCCCACCTTCTATGTGGCGAGCTTCGTGCTCGCCATGAACAAGGCCCGGTATGAGGGCATGGCGCCCGATCTGAAGCGCGTGCTCGACGCCAATTCCGGCCAGGTCGCCGCTGCCATGGCGGCCAAGGTCTGGGACGAGCAAGGCCCCGTCGTCGAGGAAATGGTCCGCCGCCGCGGCAATGCCATCATCGAGCTGAGCGCCGAGGAAACCCAGCGCTGGACCCGCACGACCCAGCCAGTGATTGACAACTGGGTCCGCGCCATGGGCGAGCGCAACATCCAGGGCGGCGCCCTGCTGGAAGAAGCCCGCGCGCTGATCGCCCGCTACGGCCAGGGTGTGACCTGAGCCACACCACGCCACCCGGCCCCATCGCCCGCCTCGCCGCCGCGCTGGCCGTGTGCGGGGGGGCGGTGCTGCTGGCAACCGCCCTGCTGACCGTGGTTTCCGTCACCTCGCGCTGGCTGACCAGCCAGCCGGTGAAGGGTGATTTCGAGCTGGTCTCGCTCGGCTCCGGCGTGGCGGTGCTGGGCTTCCTGGCCTGGGGCAGCGTCACGCGGTGCAACATCCTGGTGGACAGCTTCACCACCTGGCTGCCGGCGCGGCTCAATGGCGCGATTGACGCCTTCTGGTCGCTGGTCTGGGCGGCCACCACCCTGCTGATCGCCGAGCGCATGTGGGCCGGCATGTTCGACACCTGGCGCAACGGCATGCGGACCATCGGGCTGCTGGCGCTGCCCTATTGGTGGGCCATCGGCATCGGCGCGTTTTGCTTCGCGCTGGCGGGTGTGGCGGCGCTGCTGGCCATCCCGCGGCTGCTCAAGGGCCGCGGCTGATGGCGCCGGAATTCGTATTGGCGCTGACCGGCTTCGCCGGGCTGATGCTGCTGATCATCCTGCGTGCGCCCATCGCGCTGGCCATGCTGCTCGCGGGGGGGGCGGGCTATGTGCACATCCTCGACCAGGCGGCGCTGTTCAACTACCTCAAGACCACGCCCTACCATCTGTTCGCCAATTACACGCTGAGCGTGATCCCGCTTTTCATCATGATGGGCGCCCTGGCGGAACGCGGCGGCCTGGCGCGGGATTTGTTCGCCGCCGTCAACGCCGTGCTGGGCCGCCGGCCGGGTGGGCTGGCCATGAGCGTGATCGGGGCGAGCGCCGCCTTTGGCGCGGTCTGCGGCTCCTCTGTCGCCACCACGGCCACCTTCGGGCGCGCGGCTTTGCCGGAATTGCTGCGCTTCGGCTATGCGCCGGGCTTCGCCAGCGGGACCATCGCGGCGGGGGGCACGCTGGGCATCCTGATCCCGCCCTCGGTCATCCTCGTGGTCTATGCGATCAGCACCGAACAGAACATCGCCAAGCTCTTCATGGCGGCGCTGATCCCCGGCCTGATGGCGATGGCCTTCTACATTTTCGCCATCTGGCTCTGGATGCGCTTGCGGCCGGAACTCGGCCCGCCCGCACCGCCGCTGGAGCCGGGTGAGCGCGCCCGCGCCTTCCGCAACGTCATCCCCGTGATCATCATTGCCATGCTGGTGGTGGGCGGTATTTACGGCGGCGTCTTCACCCCAACCGAGAGCGCCGCCGTGGGCTGCATCGGCGTGCTGCTGATAGGCCTGGTGCGGCGCAGCCTGTCCCTCGTGGATATCCGCGCCGCCCTGCTCGGCACGGCCGAGACCACCGCCATGATCTTCGCCATCCTGCTGGGGGCGGAGGTGTTCAACGCCTTCCTGGCCTTGTCCCAGGCGCCGGACCTGCTGGCCATGTGGGTGACCGACCAGGGCTTCCCGCCCTATGGCGTGCTGGTGGCGCTGCTCATCACCTACATCATCCTCGGCGCCGTCATGGACGAACTGGCGATGATCCTGCTCACGCTGCCGGTGTTCTTTCCCGTCATCACCGCGCTGGATTTCGGCATGACGACGGAGGAGACGGCGATCTGGTTCGGCATCCTGGTGCTGGTGGTGGTGGGCATCGGGCTGACGGCGCCGCCGATGGGGCTGAATGTCTTTGTGATCTCCGCCATCGCGCGCAATATCTCGATCTCGCGGACCTATCGCGGCGTGCTGCCGTTTCTGGCGACGGACCTCGTGCGCCTCTCGCTTTGCGTCGCCTTTCCGGCGCTCAGCCTGTGGCTGGTGCGGCTTCTGACTTAGGATCGAGAGATGTCCGACCCCATCCCCTATGCCCGCCCGGCCCCGGGCACCCAGCCACCGCTGGACAGCCCCGCCTATCGCAGCACGCAAAGCCGTGCGCCCCTGCTGGCCCCCATCCGCGCGCCGCATACCCTGACCGAAGCCAGCTCGCCGCGCCTCTCCCCCGCACATTACCCGGTGCAGGCCGACATGTCGGTGGTGGGCGGCAAGGCTGCGATGGGCGAGCGCATCATCGTGGCCGGCCGCGTGCTGGACGAAGCGGGCCGGCCTGTCGCCAACAGCATGGTGGAGGTCTGGCAGGCCAATTCGGCCGGGCGCTATCACCATGTGCGCGATGATCATGACGCGCCGCTCGATCCGAATTTCGCGGGCCATGCCCGAATCTTCACCGATGCCGAGGGGCGCTACCGCTTCACCACCATCCGCCCCGGCGCCTATCCCTGGCGCAACCACCACAATGCCTGGCGGCCGGTGCATATCCATTTCGGCCTGTTCGGGCAGGGCTACGCCCAGCGCATGATCACGCAGATGTATTTCCCTGGCGACCCGCTGCTGGCGCTCGATCCCATCTTCAACACCACGGCGGATGAGGCGGCGCGCCAGCGCCTGATCGCCAGTTTCGACCTTGACGTGACGCAGCCCGAATGGGCGCTGGGCTACCGCTTCGACATCACCTTGCGCGGCCCTGCCGCCACACCCTTCGAGGACGGGGAGCACCACTGATGGCCACCGCGCATCAAACCGCCGGCCCTTATTGGCACCTGATCGATTTCCCCGCCTGGGCGGATGTGCTGCGCCCCGATGGCCCCAATGCGGGCGCGCAGGGCGAGCGCATCACCATCGAGGGCAGCATCACCGATGGCGATGGCGCGATGGTAACGGATGCCATGGTGGAAATCTGGCATGCCGACCCAGCCGGCCGATATGACGCTCAATTCCAGGGTTTCGGCCGCTGCGCCACCAATGCCGAGGGGCGCTTTCGCTTCATCACGCTGAAGCCTGGCCCGGTGCCGGGGCGCGGCAACACGCTCCAGGCGCCGCATGTCCAGGTCGCGATCTTCGCGCGCGGCCTGCTGAGCCATGTGACCACGCGGCTCTACTTCGCCGGCGAGGCGCTGAACGACACCGACCCGCTGCTGAACCTCATTCCCGCCGAACGCCGCGCCACCCTGATCGCCGAGGCCGTCTCACCGGGCCTTTGGCAGCTCGACATCCGCCTGAGCGGCGGCGCCGAAACCGTTTTCCTGGATATCTGAATCATGCCCGTGAACCCTGCCGATTCCCCCGTCATGGGCGTGCTCTACGGCACCGATGCCATGCGCGCCGCGATGAGCGAGCGCGCCTTCCTCCAGCGCATGCTGGATGTGGAGGCGGCCCTCGCCCGCGCCCAGTCCCGCCTGGGCATCGTGCCGGCCGAAGCGGCGGCGGCCATCAGCCTGGCCGCCCAGGTGGACAAGCTCGACCTCCAGGCGCTGGGCGATGCCACGCGCAACACCGGCTATCCGGTGGTGGGGCTGGTGAAGCAGCTCACGGCGCTGGCTGGCCATGATGCCGGCCGCTGGACGCATTGGGGCGCCACCACGCAGGACATCATGGACACCGCCGTGGTGCTCCAGATGCGCCAGGGCCTGGCCTTGATCAGGGCCGACCTGATGGCGGTGATCGGCGGCTTCGCCGCGATGGCCAAGCGGCATCGCGGCACGATCATGGCCGGGCGCACGCATCTCCAGCATGCCTTGCCCGTCACCTTTGGCTACAAGGTGGCGGTCTGGCTCTCGCCCCTCATCACCATGCTGGAGCGGCTGGAGCAGCTGCGCCCGCGCGTCGAGCGCCTGCAATTCGGCGGTGCGGCGGGCACGCTGGCCTCATTGGGCGATCAGGGCCTGGCCGTGCAGCGCGAATTGGCGGGTGAACTCGGCCTCGCCTGCCCGGATATTCCCTGGCATGTGGCGCGCGACGGCTTCACCGAGGCAGTCTCCTTCCTGGGCCTGCTTTGCGGCGCGCTCTCCAAGATCGCGACCGATGTGATGCTGCTGATGCAGACCGAGGTGGCGGAGGTGAATGAGCCGCATGTGACCGGGCGCGGCGGCTCCTCGACCATGCCGCAGAAGCGCAACCCGATCGCCTGCGAATACATCATCGCGCAGTCGCGCGGCGTGCATGCGCTGGTGCCGCAGATGATGGCGGCCATGGCGCAGGATCTGGAGCGCGGCACTGGCCCGTGGCAGGCCGAGGCGCTGGCCATCGGCCAGGCCTTCAACCTGACGCATGGTGCGGTGATGCAGGCGCGCTTCCTGGCCGAGGGGCTGGTGGTGGACCCAGCCCGCATGCTGCGGAACCTGGCCGCGACCGGCGGGTTGATCGCCTCTGAGCAGGTGATGATGGGCTTGGCGCCCATCCTGGGCCGGGGCGAGGCGCATCACATCGTAAATCGCGCCTGCGATCTCGCCATCGCCGAGGGGATTGCGCTGCTGGCGGCGCTGGAGGCGGATCGCGAAATTGCCGCGCGGGTCAGTTCGGCGCAGCTACGGGCGCTGTGCAACCCGGAGAATTACCTGGGCAGCGCGACCCTGTTTGTGGACCAGGTGCTGGCGCGCGTCGCGACGCGCTGAGGGGGGAGCATTGGGCAGGGCATCAGGGCCAGGATTCCCTGGCCCTGACAATGAAGCTCAGCCGCGATCCGGGAGCGGCTTGTAGTCCCGGGCGGGGGCGCCGGTGTAGATCTGGCGGGGGCGGCCGATACGCTGGCTCGGATCCTCGATCATTTCCTTCCACTGGCTCACCCAGCCCACGGTGCGGGCCACGGCGAAGATCACGGTGAACATCGAGGTCGGGATGCCCATCGCCTTCAGGATGATCCCCGAATAGAAATCCACATTCGGGTAGAGCTTGCGCGAGATGAAATACTCATCCGTCAGTGCGATGCGCTCCATCTCCATCGCCATGTCCAGCAGCGGCTCATCCTTGATGCCGAGCTCGGCCAGCACTTCGTGGCAGGTCTCCTTCATGATCTTCGCGCGCGGGTCGAAGTTCTTGTAGACCCGGTGGCCGAAACCCATGAGCTTCACATCGGAGTTCTTGTCCTTCACCTTCTCGATGAAGGCGGGGATTTTGTCCGGCGTGCCGATCTCGGCCAGCATCTTCAGCACCGCCTCATTGGCGCCGCCATGGGCAGGGCCCCAGAGCGCTGCGATGCCGGCTGCGATGCAGGCGAAGGGGTTGGCGCCGGTGGAGCCGGCCAGCCGCACGGTCGAGGTCGAGGCGTTCTGCTCATGATCGGCATGCAGGACCAGGATGCGGTCCATCGCGCGTTCCAGCACGGGCGAGACCTCATAGGGCTCGGCGGGTACGGTGTTGAGCATGTAGAGGAAATTCGCCGCGTAGCCCAGCTTGTTTTGCGGATACACGAAGGGCTGGCCGAGTGCATACTTGTAGGCCATGGCCGCGATGGTCGGCACCTTGGCGATGAGGCGGAAGGCCGCGACCTCGCGCTGGCGAGCGTCGTTGATGTCCAGGTTGTCGTGATAGAAGGCGGCGAGCGCGCCGACCACGCCGCACATGATGGCCATGGGGTGCGCGTCACGGCGGAAGCCGTCGAAGAAGCGGCGGATCTGCTCATGCACCATCGTGTGATAGGTGACGTCCTTGCGGAATTTCTCCAGTTCGGCCGCGTTGGGCAGTTCGCCATTCATCAGCAGGTAGCAGACTTCGATGAAGTCGCTGTGCTCGGCCAACTGCTCGATCGGGTAGCCGCGATACATCAGGACGCCGGCATCACC
>Ga0136707_1000134_pt1 | contig 14322 bp, 12 predicted proteins | sample 4C3metaG_FD_101397 | JGI IMG/M metagenome (GOLD analysis project Ga0136707, IMG submission 101397) | Freshwater bacterial and archeal communities from Indian Creek, Illinois, USA - 4C3 metaG | ecosystem: Environmental > Aquatic > Freshwater > Unclassified | place: USA: Indian Creek, Illinois...
ATCCGTCTGGAAATAGCGGTCCGCCGAGCCGCGCGCCATCGCGCCAAGGCTGCCCATGCCGCGATAGGCCTTGTAGCTGCGCCCGTTCCACAGGATCACCTCGCCGGGGCTCTCGTCGGTCCCGGCAATCGCGCTGCCCACCATCGCGCAGGAGGCCCCCGCCGCGATCGCCTTGGCGAAATCGCCGGAATACTTGATCCCGCCATCCGCGATCACCGGCACATCGCCTGCCGCGCGGGCCGCATCCATGACCGCGGTCAGCTGCGGCACGCCCACGCCCGCGACGATCCGCGTCGTGCAGATGCTGCCCGGTCCGATCCCGACCTTCACCGCATCCGCGCCCGCGCCGATCAGCGCCCGCGTCGCCTCGGCCGTGGCGACGTTTCCGGCCACCACCTGCACGGTGTTGGACAGCCGCTTGATCCGCTCCACCGCCCGGGCCACGCCGTCCGAATGGCCATGCGCCGTGTCGATCACCACCAGATCCACGCCGGCATCGATCAGCGCCTGGCTGCGCTCGAACCCCGCATCCCCCACGGTCGAGGCCGCCGCCACCCGCAGCCGCCCCAGTTCGTCCTTGCAGGCCTGCGGGTTCAGCACCGACTTCTCGGTGTCCTTCAGCGTCAGCAAGCCGGTCAGCTTGCCCTGCCCGTCCGTCACCAGGAGCTTCTCGATCCGCCGCGCCTTCATCAGGCTGATCGCCTCGGCCCGGTCCACCGGCTCGCGCAGCAGGGCGAGGTTCTCGCCGGTCATCATCGCCCGCACCGGCGTGCGGTCATCGCTGGCAAAGCGCATGTCCCGGTTGGTGACGATGCCGACCACCCGGCCCAGTTCATCCACCACCGGAAAGCCGGTGATGTGATAGCGCTCCATCAGCACCTTGGCATCGGCCAGGGTCTGGTCGGGCGTCAGCGTGATCGGCTGGTAGACCACCCCGCTCTCGAACCGCTTCACCCGCCGCACTTCCCGTGCCTGCGTTTCGGGGTCGAGGTTGCGGTGGATCACCCCGATCCCGCCCGCCTGCGCCATGGCGATCGCCATCCGGCCTTCGGTCACCGTGTCCATCGCCGAGGACAGGAGCGGAATGTTCATCCGGATCGCCTGGGTCACGAAGGTCGAGGTGTCGGCCTCCGACGGCAGCACGCTCGATGCCGCCGGCACCAGAAGCACGTCATCAAAGGTCAGGGCCTCGCGAATCTCCATGGGAATTCCCTCCGGGAGCAACATCGTCTGGCGGTTCCCAATTTCACGCCGACCGTGCCTTGGCAAGCGCAAACCTGCCCTTGCCGGCGCGCGCCGCCGGGCGGACCGCGCTCAGGCCTCGGCCGCGTTCGTCACCGCCGCCAGCCTGCCCCCCGGCCAGCGCTTCAGCACCCACCACCCGATCGCCGGGATGACCAGCAGCGCCAGCGCGGTCAGCGCCAGACCCGGCAGCTGCCAGATCCCGCCGCCGCGCACCAGAGCCACCGCCAGCGCGGCGAGCGGAAAGGTGAAGGCGCCCCAGATCGGCGTGATTCCCGCCCGGGTCAGCCAGGCGCCGGACGCCGCCAGTCCCACCGCCAGCACGACCGCACCGATTAGGAAGGCCTCGGACAGCCAGACCAGGCCCAGAAGCCCCGCCACCGTCGCCAGGAGCGCCGCCGGGGCGGTGTGGATGACCAGCAGGGGGCGCAGCGGCGGCGGCGGCACGGCGCGGGCGAACTGCACCGCGCTCACCGCCCAGATCGCCAGCGCGGCCGGCATGACCGCCCAGAACAGCACCGTCGCCAGCCCGGTCCAGCCCACCGCGACCGCCGCCGGGGCCGCCAGGATGAAGCCGACGAAGCTCAGATGCCAGGTCGGATCCACCGTGCGCCCGGGCGGCGGCAGGCGCAGCCACATCCGGACCACCAGCGCCGCCAGGATCAGATGCCCGGCCAGCGCCAGCACCATCAGGCCCTTCGCCGCGGCCGGAGCATAGGCGGCCAGCAGCGTCGCCGCCGCCATCCCGCCCATCGTCAGCGCGGCCAGTCCCGACCGGCCGGGCAGGATCCGCAGATCCTCCGCCAGCACGCCGGGCCGCCGGGCGAACTTGACGCCATAGGCCAGGGCCGCAAAAGCCCACAGTCCCAGCGCGATGCCCGCCAGCAGATCCCCCGCCGCCAGCGGCAGCGCAAGCTGCCCCAGGCCCAGCCGCAGCGCGATCGCAAGGCCCAGCAGCCCCAGGATCGGCGGAAAGATCGCCGGCGGGGTCCGGGCAAAGGCCGCCAGGCTGCGCGGCGGCAGCAGGGGCGGCGGCGGCTTCGGACGGGCGTGGGGATGCGGATCTGGCGGGGTCATGCGGTCCTCCTCGGCCCTTGATACAGCCCGCCGCGGCCAAGGCAAGCCGGCTGGCCAATGGCCGGGAGAAGACCTAAACCCGCAAGCCCCGGTCGTTGCGGCCCCGGATCGCCCGTCCCCGCCCGGGACAGCCGCGGACCCCGACCCGTCCAGGACCGCCCGGCGCTACCGGTACAGCAGCGATGTCCCGCCCGCGAAGAGATGCACCTTTGCCGGGTCGGCCGTCAGCTTCACCGTCTGGTGGCGCAGTTCGGGCCGGATGCCGGGAAGCTTTGCGACCATCGCCGGCCCGTCGCCGACCCGCTTGAAGTAGAGCAGCGTCACCTCGCCCAGCGCCTCGGTGATGTCGACCACCCCCGCATAAAGCGCGTCCCCCGGGGTCTCGCGCAGGTCCTCGGGCCGCACCCCGACCTTCACCCGCAGCCCCTTGTCGGCCGCCTGCGTCGGCACCGCCGAGCGCGCGATGCCGCCGCCGTCGAGCCGCACCATCGTCTCGGCCCCGACCCCGACGACCTCGCCTTCCAGCAGGTTCATCGCCGGGCTGCCGATGAACTGCGCCACGAATTCGTTCTGCGGGCGCTCGATCTTTACGAGCGGCGTGCCGACCTGGGCGATCCCGCCCCCGCGAGCACCACGATGCGGCTGGCAAGGGTCATCGCCTCGACCTGGTCATGCGTCACGTAGACCATGGTGGAGTTCGGCATCGCCTCCTTCAGCTGCGCGATCTCGATGCGCGTCGCCACCCGCAGCGCGGCGTCGAGGTTCGACAGCGGCTCGTCGAAAAGATAGACCTTGGGGTCGCGCACGATCGACCGCCCGATCGCCACCCGCTGGCGCTGGCCGCCCGACAGCGCCTTGGGCAACCGGTCGAGATAGGGCGTGAGTTGCAGGATGCGCGCGGCCTTGTCGACGGCGGCCGCGATCTCGGCGCGCGACTTGCCGGCGATCCTGAGCGCGAAGCTCATGTTGTCGCGCACCGTCATGTGCGGATAAAGCGCGTAGCTCTGGAACACCATGGCGATCCCGCGCTGCGCCGGGGGCACGTCGTTCATCCGCACGCCGTCGATGCTGAAATCGCCGCCGGTGATCCGCTCCAGCCCCGCGATCATGCGCAAGAGCGTGGACTTGCCGCAGCCCGAAGGGCCGACGAAGACGATCAGCTCCCCGGTCTTGATGTCGAGGTTGATGTCCTTCAGCACCTTGACCTCGCCATAGGCCTTTTCGACATCGCGCAGGATCAGATCAGCCATGTGCCCCCCTCAGGCCCGTTTCGCCAGCGCGACGCCCCAGGGTGGCAGCGCGACGCGGCCCCCCGTCGCGGCCCGGCTTCCCAGTTCGGTGCCGATCGTCGTCCAGGCACCTTCGGGCAGACCGATCGTCGCCTCGCCTGGCCCGAGATTGAAGACGCAGAGGAGATCTTCATCTCCCCTGCGCCGGAAACTCGTCACATCACCCTCGGCGCGAAGGTTTTCCATCGCGCCGTGGCGCAAACTGGCGTGCGCGCGCCGGAAGGCAAGGGCGCGGCGGTAATGCGCCAGGAGCGAGCGGTCGTCCCCCTCCTGCGCCGCGACCGAGAGGGGCAGATGCGCGGGCTTGACCGGCAGCCAGGGCCGGCCGGCACTGAAGCCGCCGGTCTCCGTGCCGGCCTCCCAGACCATGGGCGTGCGCGCGCCGTCACGGCCCTTGAACTCGGGCCAGAAGCGGATGCCGTAGGGATCGCGCAGCTCCTCGAAGGTCAGCTCGGCCTCGGGCAGGCCCAGCTCCTCGCCCTGGTAAAGGCAGAGCGAGCCGCGCAGGCAGACCAGCAGCGTGGCATAGGTCCGCGCCGCCGCGGCCGTCAGGCCCCAGCGCGTGATGTGGCGCACGGTGTCGTGGTTCGAATAGGACCAGCACGGCCAGGCATCCGGTGCCGCGGCCTGCATCCGGGCGAAGGTGTCCACCAGCAGCCCGGCCGTCAGCCGCCGGGGTTGCAGCATCTCGAACGGATAGCACATCTGCACCTTGTCATTGCCCGCGGTATATTCCGCCATGATCTCGAGCCCGCGCTGGGCATCGCCCACCTCGCCCACGGCAGCGGCGTTGTAGGGGTCGAGGACGGCGCGGAACTTGCGCAGGAAATCAATGTTTTCCGGCTGGTTCTTCGAAAAGAGGTGGAGCTGGTGATTGTAGGGGTTGACCGATGGCGCGATGCTGTCGTTGCGCAGCGCCATGGGCAGCGGCGGGTTGTCGCGCAGGTACCTGTCGGCGAAGTAGAAGTTGATCGTGTCGAGGCGGAAACCGTCCACTCCGCGCTTCAGCCAGAAGCGCGCGACATCCAGCAGCGCCTCCTGCACGGGCGCGTGGTGCAGGTTGAGGTCGGGCTGCGACGCCAGGAAGTTGTGCAGGTAATACTGTTCGCGCCGGGTGTCCCAGGTCCAGGCCGCGCCGCCGAAGACGGACAGCCAGTTGTTGGGCGGGGTCCCGTCGGGCCGGGGGTCGGCCCAGACATACCAGTCGGCGCGCGGATTGCTGCGGTCGCGGCGGCTTTCGCGGAACCAGGGATGCGCCTCGCTGGTATGGCTGAGGACCAGGTCGATCATCACCCGCAGGCCCAGATCATGCGCCCGCGCGACCAGCGCATCGAAATCGGCCAGCGTGCCGAACATCGGATCGACGTCGCAATAGTCGCTGACGTCATAGCCGAAGTCCTGCATCGGGCTGGTGAAGAACGGGCTGATCCAGATCGCGTCGACGCCCAGCCGCGCGATGTGGTCGAGGCGGCCGGTAATCCCGGCCAGATCGCCGATCCCGTCGCCGTTGGAATCCTGATAGCTGCGCGGGTAGATCTGATAGATCACCGCGCCGCGCCACCAGTCGGGGTCCGCCGCCAGCACGGACCTGGCCTCGCGCTCCGTCAGGCTCATTTCACCGACCCCGCCAGCAGCCCGCGCACCAGGAAGCGCTGCATCGAGAAGAACACCACCAGCGGCACCGCGATCGAGATGAAGGCCGAGGCCGACAGGATCTCCCAGTCGCCGCCGCGCGAGCCCATCAGGTTCACGATGTTGCCGGTCAGCACCTGCTGGTCGTTGCCGGTGCCAAGGAACACCAGCGCCACCAGCAGGTCGTTCCAGGTCCACAGGAACTGGAAGATCGCGAAGCTGGCGAGGGCGGGAAAGGACAGCGGCAGGATGATCTTGACGAAGATCTGGAATTCGGTGGCACCGTCCACCCTTGCATTCTCGATGATGTCGCGCGGCAGGCCGACCATGTAGTTTCGCAAGAGATAGATCGCCAGCGGCAGCCCGAACCCGGTGTGCGCCAGCCAGATGCCAAGATAGCCCTTGCCGATCCCGATGGCGTTGTGGATCTGCAACAGCGGGATCAGCGCCAGCTGCAAGGGCACGACCAGCAGTCCCACGACGGCCGCGACCAGCAGGGCCCGGCCCGGAAACTCCATCCAGGCCAGCGCATAGGCGGCGAAGGCCGCGATCAGGATCGGGATGATCGTCGCCGGGATCGCCACCGTTGCCGTGTTCATGAAGGCCTGGAAGATCGACTGCCCGGCCATCGGACTGAACAGCACCAGCTGGTAGTTGTTCGTGGTGAACTCGGGCGGGGTGGTCGCGGTGGCGAAGACCCGCGGCAGGCGGGTGCCTTGCGTCGTGGCGGGGGAGGTGAGGAGATAGCTTCCGTCCACCTGCAGGGTGAGCGTCAGCCCATCCTCCAGCGCCACGGTCGCCCCGGGCAGATGGGCCTGGGGCGCGCGCGAGGAGGTGCCCCAGGCGCTGACCGTCGAGTCGGCCGTGAAGAGCCGCCCCTCGATCACGAAGATGCCGTCGCGCTGCACCTCCTCGGCGGCGATCCGGATCGGCGACATCTGGACTTCCTGGGTGAAGACCGCGCGCCACCAGCCCGACGACACGATCTGGTCCCCCGAGCGGAAGGACGACACCAGCAGCCCCAGCGTCGGGATGATCCAGAGCAGGACCAAGAGCCCGACCGAGATGTGCACCGCCCAGGTCAGCGCGGGTTTCCTGCCGGCGATGTTATCCATGGTCTGCTCCGGCACCGTCGCGGGTCATCAGCGCATCTCCTTGCGGGCGTTCCAGACATTCCACACCAGGATCGGCGTGACCAGAAGCAGGATGATCATCGCGCTGGCCGAGCCCACGCCCCAGTCCACCGCCACGAACAGCTTGTCAAACATGTAGTTCGCCAGCACCTGGGTGTCGTGCTGGCCGCCGGTCATGGCGCGGACGATGTCGAACACCTTCAGCACCGTGATCGTGATCGTGGTCCAGACGACGACGATCGTGCCCATGATCTGCGGCACCTTGATCTTGAAGAAGATCTGGAACGGGTTCGCCCCGTCGATGATCGCGGCCTCGATCGTGTCCTCGGGCACGCCGCGCAGGGCGGCCGACAGGATCACCATGGCAAAGCCGGTCTGCAACCAGATCAGCACCGCCATCAGGAAGAAGTTGTTCCAGAACGGGATCTGCAGCCAGAACTGCGGCTGGCCATAGGGCAGGTCGGCCGTCAGCACCCCGATGGCCCAGGTCAGCGCCACCCCTACCAGGCCCAGGCCGACGGCGATGCCGGTCAGGCGGAACAGCCTGATCCAGGCGCCGCTCTGGCCCAGGGCCAGCACCTGCCCCCAGACCACCCAGGCGACCGCCGCCGCAAAGCCCGCCAGCGCCAGCGCTGGGACGATCTTGAGCACGAGCGTCGACCCGATCCCGCCCTCGAACTGAAGCCAGACCGCGTTCAGCAGGCCGATCTGCGCCTGCCCCTCCTCGCGCGTGTCGTAGACCAGCTTCCAGATCACCGAGGCGCCGACGAAGGAAATCGCCATCGGCATGAAGATCAGCGATTTCGCGAGGTTGCCCCAGCTGATCCGGTCGGTCAGCTGCGCGGCCAGAAGCCCGGTCGCCGTCGCCATCGCCGGCACGACGATCAGCCAGAGCATGTTGTTGCGCAGCGATTCGCGGAACTGTTCCTCGGCGAACATGCTGCGGTAGTTGTCGAAGCCGACAAAGACCAGCTCGCCGGCCACGTTGCGGTTCAGCGACAGCCAGGCGGTGGCGAAGACCGGATAGGCAAGATAGAGGCCCAGCGCCAGCAGCGCCGGCAGCAGGAACAACCAGGGCCGCACCATGTTGGCGCGGCTGATGTTGCGCCCGGCGGCGGGGCCGCGCGCGGGGAAGACCACCTTGTCGAGGACGAGGTTGGAGGCCCAGAAATAGCCGATGCAGCCGCCGACGCCGATCAGGATGGTCGCAAGGGCCAAGAAGGCCTGATCCATCTGCCCCTCCCAAGACTTCAGGTTGACGTGGCGTCCGGTTGCTCCGGCGACCTTTTTGTTGCGCGACCTGGCCCGGCCGGTGGCCGGGCCAGGTCGCTGCGTGTCACTGCGGCCAGCCCGCCTGCACGATGTCGGCCACTTCCTGGGCCGACTTGCCGCCGACAAAGTCGACCATCGCGGTCCAGAAGCTGCCGGCCCCGACGGCGCCCGGCATCAGGTCGGACGCATCGAAGCGGAAGGTCGTGGCGCCGGCCAGGATCTCGCCCTGCTTTCGCAGCGCGGCCGAACCGTAAAGGTCGGTGTTCACGCCCATGTGCGGGGTGACGAAACCGGACTGCGCCATCCAGACCTCATGCGCGATGGGCGTCTTCAGCCAGGCGATGAAGGCGCGCGCGGCCTCCGAGTCGCGCATGATGAAGGCGAGCGTGCCCGCACCCAGCACCGGCTGGCCGAAATCCTTCTCGGCGAAAGCCGGGAAGTAGAAGAAGTCGGCATCGGTGCCAAGCTCGGTGCCTTCCGGGAAGAAGGACGGGATGAACGAGGCCTGGCGGTGCATGTAGCAGCCCGGAGGCGAGGTGAAGAGACCCTTGGGACTGTCGCGGAAGTCGGTCGAGACCACGGCGGCGGAGCCGCCCTGCACATAGGCATCGTTCTTGGCGAAACTGCCGAACAGCTCGATCGCGGCCACGACCTCGGGGCTGTTGAACGGCAGGTCGTTGGTCACCCACCGGTCGTAGATTTCCGGCGGCTGCGTGCGCAGCATGAAGTCCTCGACCCAGTCGGTCGCGGGCCAGCCCGTCGCACCCCCCGATCCCAGGCCGATGCACCAGGGCGTGCGGCCATCGGCGACGATCTGGTCGCTCAGCGCGATCAGCTCCTCCATCGTGGTGGGCACGGCATAGCCGGCATCCTCGAAGTTCTCGGGAACGAACCAGACCAGCGACTTGACGTCGGCCTTGTAGGGAAAGGCGAAGAGCTGTTCCACGCCATCCTGGCCCGGATAGGTCCCCAGGGCCGCCCAGGACGCGCCGGCGCCGTAGTTTTCGGTCAGCCACTGGGCGCTCTCGTCGCCCAGCGGCACGATGAAGCCCCTGGAGGCCAGGTCGGCGATCAGGCCCGGCTGCGGCAGGACCGCGATGTCGGGGGGCGAACCTGCCTCGGCGTCGATGATGATCTGCTGCTCGAAACCTTCCGAGGAGGAATAGCTGACATCCACGCCGGTCGCCGCCTCGAAATAGGCCAGCATGGATTCGACCAGCACCTGGTCCTCGCCGCGCCAGGGGCCGAAGATGGTCAGCGACTGACCTTCCAGATTGTGCGCCGCGTCGAAGGCGGCGAAACTGTCCCAGTTGAACGCCCCCTCGCCCACGGGAAATTTCAGATCCTGCGCCAGCGCACCGCCGGCAGAGAGGGCCAGCGCTGCCGCGCTGACCAGAAGCGTCGTCTTCATCGCAATCCTCCCGAATACACCCGCCCTCCTGGCGGGGCCATTTCCCAAGGGCGGCAGAATCGTTTCAAACCGCTTTGGCTGGGCGAGCCTCACCCATCCCGCCGCGCAAGTCAATCCGACGCACCGATGGTTGCGGCGATACCCCGCAGCCGTCCGCGCCACCGGGGCCGGAGGGTCCCGGATATCTTTTGACGCTTGCCGAGGAGGTGGCTAAACTCGACCGGATTGAAACCGTTTTGAGCCGCTTGCCCCATGAACCTGAAGGAACTCGCCACGCGGCTCGGGCTGTCGCCGACCACGGTGTCGCGGGCGCTGAACGGTTATCCGGAGGTGAACGAGGCGACGCGCGAACGGGTCGTGGCCGCCGCCAGGCGCCACAACTACCACCCCAACAGCCGCGCCATCCGGCTGGCCACGGGGCGCGCCATGGCGGTCGGGCATGTGATCCCGATCGCGACGCGGCACGAGATCGTCAACCCGGTCTTTGCCGATTTCATCGCCGGCGCGGGCGAGACCTACAGCCGCAACGACTATGACATGGTCCTGTCGGTGGTGCCGGACGAGGACGAGCACCAGACCTACCGCAGCCTCAAGTCCAAGGGCAATGTCGATGGGGTCATCGTTCACGCGCCGCGGATGCATGACCCCCGCATCGCGCTTTTGCGCGAGATCGGCCTGCCCTTCGTCGTCCATGGCCGCGCCACCGGTGCAGCCGAACCCTACGCCTGGCTTGACGTGAACAACCGCCGCGCCTTCCAGCGCGCGACCGAATTCCTGCTCGACCTCGGCCACCGCCGCATCGGCCTGGTGAACGGGCTGGAGTTCATGGATTTCGCCGAACGCCGCCGGTCGGGCTATCTCGACGCGCTGGCCGCGCGCGGCATTGCCGCCGACCCCGCGATCATGGCCTCGAGCGCGATGACCGAGATCGCGGGCTTTCGCGCCACCCAGGCGATGCTCGCCCTGCCCCGCCCGCCGACCGCGGTGCTGGCCTCGTCGATGATTTCGGGCATGGGGGTGCGGCGGGCCATCGAAAGCGCGGGGCTGGTGCTCGGGCGCGACGTGTCGGTCATCATCCACGACGACGACCTGTCCTACATGAAGAACGGCGAGGATGTGCCCATCTTCACCGCCACCCGGTCCTCGGTGCGCGAGGCGGGCCGGCTGGCGGCGGAAATGCTGCTGCATCTCATCGCGCATCCGGGCGCCGCGCCGCCGCAACGCCTGCTGGAAGCCGAGCTGATCATCGGCCAGTCGACCGGCCCTGCCCCGAAAGCCGGCCCTTCCCTGAATGCCGGCCCTGCCCTGAAAGGTTGACGCGCATGTCCCTGTCCCGCTACGATTTTCCTGAAGGGTTCGTCTTCGGTGCCGCCACGGCCGCCTATCAGATCGAGGGATCCGCCTTCGGGGGCTGCGGCCCGTCGCACTGGGACAGCTTTGCCGCCACGCCGGGCAACGTCGTGCGGGCCGAAGATGGCGCGCGGGCCTGCGCGCATCATCAGCGCTGGGAGGCCGACCTCGACCTGCTGGCCGGTGCCAACCTCGACGCCTATCGCTTTTCCACCTCCTGGGCGCGGGTGATGCCGGACGGGGTGACGCCGAACCTGCAAGGGCTCGATTTCTACGACCGGCTCGTCGATGGCATGCTGGCGCGCGGCCTGGCGCCCTTCCAGACGCTCTACCACTGGGAGCTGCCCTCGGCGCTGGCCGATCTTGGCGGCTGGGCCAACCGCGACACCTGCCATCGCTTTGCCGATTTTGCCGAGGTCGTCACCCGCCGCCTGGGCGACCGCGTTGCCAGCATCGCCACGATCAACGAGCCCTGGTGTGTGGCCTGGCTTTCGCATTTCATGGGCATCCATGCACCCGGCCTGCGCGACATCCGCGCGACGGCGCGCGCGATGCACCATGTGCTGCTGGCGCATGGCCTGGCGGTGGAGCGGCTGCGCGGGCTGGGCCAGCCCAACCTCGGGATCGTGCTGAATTTCGATCATGCCGCGCCCGCGTCCGAAAGCGCGGAAGACCACGCGGCTGCAAGGCGTTGGGATGCGATCTTCAACCGCTGGTTCATCGAGGGGATCACCCGGCAGACCTACCCTGACCTGGTGCTCGAGGGCCTGGGCCCGCACCTGCCCGCCCGCTGGCAGGACGACATGGGCCTGATCGGACAAAGGCTCGACTGGCTGGGGGTCAACTACTACACCCGCCACCTGCACGCCCACGCCCCCGGCGCGCCCTGGCCGGGATTGCGCGATGTTCCCGGCGATCTGCCGCGCACCCAGATGGGCTGGGAGATCTATCCCCAAGGCCTGCGGCAGTTCCTGACCCGGCTGTCGCGCGACCATGTGGGCCAACTGCCACTCTACGTCACCGAGAACGGCATGGCCCATGCCGATCTGCTGGAAGACGGCGCCGTAACCGATGATGTCCGAACGGATTTCATCGTTTCCCATCTCGCCGCGACGCGGGCGGCGATCGTGGATGGCGCCAATGTCCGGGGCTTCTTCTACTGGTCGCTGCTGGACAATTATGAATGGGCCGAGGGCTATGAAAAGCGCTTCGGCCTCGTGCATGTCGACTTCGACACTCTGGCGCGGGTTCCGAAATCCTCCTATCACGCCCTGGCGCGCGCGCTGGCGCGCAACGACTAGGATCCTGCCATGCCTCTGGCGCTTCTCGCCGATATCGGCGGCACCAACACGCGCGTTGCCCTGGCCGAGGGGACAAGGGTCCGGATCGACACGATCCGCCGCTTTGCCAACGCCGCCTATCAGGCGCGGGGACAGGACATCGCCCATGTGTTGCAGGACTATCTTGCCGCGACCGGGGCCTCGGTCGCGGGTGTCTGTGTCGCGGCGGCGGGTCCGGTGCAGGACGGGGTTGCCACGATGACCAACCTCGACTGGGTGATGGATGCGCCCAAGCTGGCCCGCGCCACCGGGGCCGGGCGGGTGGCGATCCTGAACGACCTGCAGGCCCAGGGTCAGGCGCTGGGGCATATCGCGGCCGAAAACCTGCGCCCGGTGATCGCCGGTCCGGTCCGGCCGGGGGCGGCCATGCTGGTCGTGGGCCTCGGCACCGGGGTCAACGCCGCCCCGGTGCATCTGCTGCCCACGGGCCGGGTGGTCCCGCCCTCCGAATGCGGCCATGTCACGATGCCGGTGCGCAGCGAGGCCGACTTCCGCCTCGCCCGCTTCATCGCCGACCGGCTGGCGGCCGCGGGCGAGGTGCCGCATCCCGGGATCGAGGAGGTGCTCGCCGGGCGCGGGCTGGTCAACCTGCACGCCTTCGCCGCGACCGAGGCCGGCCACCCGGCCACGCTGACCTCGGCCGAGGTTCTGGCGGCGCTGAACGCCGGCGACCGGGTCGCGTCCGACGCGGCGCGGCTTTACGTCCACATCCTGGCGCAGACCCTGGCCGACCTCGCGCTGATCCACCTGCCCTATGGCGGCATCTACCTGATCGGCGGCATGGCGCGGGCCATGACCCCGCATTTCGCGGCCTTCGGGCTGGCGGCGGGCTTTCGCGAGGCGCGGCGGGTCGACCTTCTGCTGCGCGCCTTCTCGGTGACCGTGGTCGAGGACGACTATGCCGCGCTGACCGGCTGCGCGGTGGTCCTGTCTCGCCCGGCCTAGGCCAGACGGTCCTGCAGAAAGCCCAGGGCCGCGCCCAGGCCATCGGGCGCGATGCCGTGGCCGGTCGCGCGCATCACATGGCCGAAGGTCGCCACCCCCGCCGCAACCAGCGCATCGCCCGCCCGCGCCATGTCGCCAAAAGGCACCACCGGATCCTGATCGCCGTGGATCAGCAGGACCGGCGGCTTTGAGACCGCCTCGGCCGCCAGCCGCTCGGGCCGCAAGAGCCGCCCCGAGATCGCCACCACCCCGGCGACCGGCCGGGCCCGGCGCGGCGCCACCTGCAGGGCGAGCATCGCCCCCTGGCTGAAGCCGAGCAGCGCCAGCCGGTCCGGGGCCAGGCGCGCCTCGGCCAGCCGGGTGTCGAGAAACCCGTCCAGGTCCGCCGCCGCCCGGTCGAGCCCCGCCTCGGCCAGCGCCATGGGCGAGCCGTCGAGCCAGGGGATCGCGAACCACTGGCGGCCGAGGCCGCCGCCGGCGCAGCGTTCGGGCGCGTCCGGCGCCAGGAACGCCACCCCCGGCAGGTGCGGCGCCAGCACGTCGGCCAGACCCAGAAGGTCCGCCCCGTCGGCCCCGTAGCCATGCAGCAGCACCACCAGCGCCTTCGCCTCTGCCGCGCCCTTGCGCCCGAACCGCAACGCCCGCATCACGCCACCCCCTCGCGTTCCCGTGCCACCCGGTACCAGGCCCAGAGCACCCGCGCCGCGACCGACCGCCAGGGCGACCAGTCCTCGGCCATCCGCCGCAGCGCCTTGTCCGAAGGCCGCGCCGCGAGCGTGAACAGCAGGCGCGCGGCCTCTTGCAGCGCAAGGTCGCCCGGCGCGAACACATCCGCCCGGCCAAGCGCGAACATCGCATAGATCTCGGCCGTCCAGGCCCCGATCCCCGGCACCGCGACCAGCCGCGCCACCACCTCGGCATCGGGCCGGTCGCGCAGGCCGTCAAAGTCGATCCCGGCCCCGGCCAGGGCGCGGCCATAGCGCGCCTTCTGCCGCGACAGCCCCACCGCACGCAGGTCCGCGTCGGTTGCCCGGGCCATGGCTGCCGGTTCGGTCAGCCCCGCGCCTTCGAGCCGCGCCCAGATCGCCCGGGCCGAGGCGACCGAGACCTGCTGCCCGACGATCGCGCGCAGCAGGGCGGCGAACCCGTCCGGCTCGCGGCGCAGCGGCAGGGGCCCGACCAGGGGCAGCACGCGCGCGAAGGCCGGCTCGCGCGCGGCCAGCCAGGCGGTGCCTTCGGCCAGGCAGGCCTCGGTGCTGATGATGCGTCCGACCATGGCCCTTCCTGCCATCCCCGGGCCGCCGCCGCAACCGCTTCCCCTTGCCCCAGCGGGTCAAGGGGTCTACCCCTGCCGCATGCACCCCGACCGCTCCGCCCGCCGCAACGTGCTTGTCCTGGTCGCCGCCCAGGCGGTGCTGGGCGCGCAGATGCCGATGATCTTCATCATCGCGGGGCTTGCGGGGGCAAGCCTTGCGCCCGATGCCTGCTGGGCCACGCTGCCGATCACGATGATGCTGGTCGGCTCGATGCTGACCGCGACGCCGCTCTCGGCCTTCATGCAGCGCCACGGGCGCCGCGCGGGCTTTGCGGTCGGGGCGCTGGGCGGGGCGCTCGGGGCCGCGGTCGGGGCC
>Ga0136707_1000136_pt1 | contig 14237 bp, 11 predicted proteins | sample 4C3metaG_FD_101397 | JGI IMG/M metagenome (GOLD analysis project Ga0136707, IMG submission 101397) | Freshwater bacterial and archeal communities from Indian Creek, Illinois, USA - 4C3 metaG | ecosystem: Environmental > Aquatic > Freshwater > Unclassified | place: USA: Indian Creek, Illinois...
GGTCAGGCTGCTGAGCAGCACGATGCAGATCACCGGCAAGAGCGCGAGCGCCAGATAGGTCGCCAGGAACATGTAGGGAATGAAGGCCTGGTAGGTGTGCTTCACCAATTCCGGCCCGAACAAGGCGGCCAGCACCGGCCCGGCCATGACGAGCGCGATGGCGCGCGGGCGATAGGCGGGGGTGGCCACCTCGGCCGCCGCGAAGCGGTAATGCTGCGCGATGCCGAAGCCCGCCCCCGCAAAGGCCGAGCCCAGGCAATAGACCAGGAAATCCTGCATGAAGACGCCCAGCGCGAAGATGAGCGAGCCCAGGATGGACACCACCGCCCCCAGCAGGAAGCCGGTGCGCCTGCCATAGCGGCCAAAGATGATCGAGGCCGGGATGGACGCCGCCATCACCGCCGTCATCTGCACGGCCATGGGCAGGGTTGCCAGCGTGGGGTCGGCCGAGAGGCTGTGGCCGATGATGGCACCCATGGCCGCCTGGCCCACCATCGTCGCGTTCATCAGGGCCTGGCAGAAGAAAAGCCGCCAGATGGTGGCTTTCATGGCGCGATCATCAGTGCTCGTCACATGTGGCTCCACCCGAGTTTTCTCGGCGTGATGTCCGCGCCGTTTACATCCCGCAACGTCACACGCGCCGCGCCTGTCGTGAACCGACCGATGCGCGTGACAGATGTGCGCGCGGCGAGGCCCGCCGCCGCCACCGCCGCGCGATCCGCTGGGGCGGCGGCGAAAAGCAGCTCATAGTCGTCGCCGCCGCTGGCGAGCGCCGCGATGGGCGCCGCCGGGTCGGAGACAGGGATGAGGGCGGCCTCCACCTCCGCCGCGCAGTCCCCGGCGCGGCAGAGATGCGAGGCGTCCTGCAACAGCCCGTCCGAGACATCCATGCAGGCTCGCGCCAGCCCGCGCAGCCCCAGGCCCAGCGTGATGCGCGGCTCGGGCAGGCGATAGCGCCGCGCCAGCGCCCCATCGGGGTCCGCGATTTCGCCCCGCGCAGCGCGCAGGCCCAGATAGCCATCACCGATGCAGCCGCTGACCCAAAGATCATCGCCGGGCCGCGCGCCCATCCGCCGCAGCGCCGCGCCGGGCGGCACATGGCCCAGGATGGTGAGCGAGAGGCTGAGTGGTCCCGGCGTGGAGACGGTATCGCCCCCCAACACCCGCAGGCCGAATTCCGCCTGGTCCAGCGCCAGGCCCGCGACGAAGCCGGCCAGCCAGGCATCCTGCGTGGCGGGCGCGAGCGCGATGGTCATCAGGTAGCCCAGCGGGGTCGCCCCCATGGCGGCGAGGTCGCTGAGATTCACCCGCAATAGCTTGCGGCCGATGGTCTCGGGCGGGTCTTCGGGCAGGAAATGCACGCCGGCCACCATGGCATCGGCCGCGAGCACCAGTTGCTGCCCGGGCGGCGGGGTGAGGAGCGCCGCGTCATCCAGCAGGCCCAGCGCCTCCGGCCCCGCCAGAGGGCGGAAATGCCGCGCAATCAGGGCGAATTCCGGCGCGGCTTCCACTGGGCTGGGTGACGACATGCGGGCAAGCCTAGCAGCCTGATCGCCTTTGGTGGAATCAGCAAAGGCAGCAAGATCAGCCGCGCCCCTATTCGCGCCCGTCATCCGGCGGCGCATCCGCGACGGTCGGCGTGCGAAGCAACTCGATCTCGCGCGCCAATGCGGCGGCCTCCGGCTCCGCGATGAAGCGGGCGGGCACTTCCACCGCCACGGCCAGCATCCGCTTGTAGCGGGCGCGCGGCACTTCCTCCGTGCCGAATTGCGCGAGGTGGGCCGTCTGGAACTGGGCATCCAGCAGCGTGAAGCCCCCCAGGCGCAGCCGCGCCACCAGATGCACCAGCGCGATCTTGGAGGCGTCATCAGCGCGGCTGAACATGCTCTCGCCAAAGAAGGCACCGCCCAGCGAGACGCCGTAAAGCCCGCCCACCAGCCGCCCGCCTTCCCAGGCCTCAATGGAATGGGCGTGGCCCTGGCGGTGCAGGGCCATGAACAGCGCCTGGATCTCGGCATTGATCCAGCTATCGGTGGAACTGGGGCGCGGGGCGGCGCATTCGGCGATGACCTCGGCGAAGGCCTCGTTCGCGCTCATCCGGTAGGGCGCCTGGCGCAGGCGGCGGGAAAGGCGGCGGGGCAGGTGGAAGCCATCCAGCGGGATCACGCCGCGCTGCTCCGGGTCGAGCCAGTAGAGGGTGCGCGCCTCGCGGCTCTCGGCCATCGGGAAGAGACCGATGCGATAGGCCCGCAGCATGAGTTCGGGCGTGATTTCCATCTGCCGGCGAGACATTAGCAGGCCTCCGGCGCGGGCGGATGCGTCGTCATGGGGCAGGCTGCGGCTTTGGCACGGATATCCACGGGCGGGAGCCTAGCGCAGAAAAAGTCAGGGCCGAAACCATTGCATCATCATGGCAATCCTCGGTTGTCATCTCGCGTGGATTCGGTTCACGTCGCCGCGCCCTGGTGAATGGCTGCCAATGGGCCTGGCGATCTGCGCGATGCCCGATTCCGACCCCCGCTGGTGGAATTCGAGCGTGGTCGGCGCAACGGCAGCTCAGCCTTTGGGCGTGTCGGGCGGCTCCAGCCGGCCGCCCTCCAGCAGCGCGTCCCGCTGGGCGGCCTCGGCGGTGTCACGCCGCTTTTGCGCGCGGGTGCGGCCAAAGGCCTCGCGATTAGCCGCCGCCTGGGCGGCTGCCTCGGCCTTTTCGCGCGCTTTTCGCCACTTCCGGAGATTCACAACCTCGCCCATTCTGGCATTCTAACAGCCTGCCGAGGGGTTTCGTCCATGCAGTTCACACTCACCGCCGCCGATGGGCACAGCCTGGCCGCCTACCGGGCCGGCCCGACCGATGCCAAAGCGGCCCTGGTCATCGTCCAGGAAATCTTCGGCGTGAATCACCACATGCGCCGCGTGGCCGACAGCTTCGCCGCCGCCGGCTATGCCGTGATCTGCCCGGCCCTGTTTGACCGTACCGAGCGCAGCGTGGAACTGGGCTACACGGCGGAGGATGTGACGCGCGGCCGCACCCTGCGCGGGAGAATTGACGAGCATCTGACGCTGCTCGACATCCTGGCCGCCGCTTCCGCGTTGCCCGCCGGCCTGCCGCGCGGCATTATCGGCTATTGCTGGGGCGGCACGGTCGCCTGGCATGGGGCCACGCGCAGTTCTGCCTTCAAGGCGGCTGTCGGCTGGTATGGCGGCGGCATCGTGGCGGCGAAGGACGAAGCGCCGCGCTGCCCCGTCCAACTGCATTTCGGCGAGGTGGATGGCTCCATCCCGCTCAGCGACGTCTCCGCCATCCGGGCCGCGCGGCCCGAGGTGGGCGTCTTTGTCTATCCGGGGGCGGGGCATGGCTTTGGCTGCGAGGCGCGCGGCAGCTACGTGGCATCGGATGCCGAGATGGCGCAGCGGCGGACGCTGGAGTTCTTCGCCCAGCATTTGTGAGGTCAGGCGCCACCGCGTGCGCGGGGCAGCGTCGCCAGGATGGCGGCGCCGGTCGCGAGCAGCACGATCACGACCGCCATGCCGGCGCGTTGGCTGTTGGTGATATCCGTCACCAGCGCCAGCGCGGCGGGGCCGATGAACCCCGTGGCGCGGCCTGACAGGGCGAACAGGCCGAAATAGGCGGTCACCTCGGTGGGTGGCGCCAACTGCGCCATCAGGCTGCGGCTTGCCGCCTGGGCCGGGCCGAAGAACAGACCCAGCATCACGCCCAGCACCCAGAAGGCGGATTTGCTCTCCACCAGCAGCATCCCCCCCCCCAGCACCATCAGCGCCACCAGCGCGCACAGGATGGTGGCGCGCGCGCCCAGCCGCTCCTCGATCAAGCCGCCGGAAAAGGCGCCGATTCCGGCTGTCACATTGAGCGCGATGCCAAAGAGCAGGATTTCATCGAACCCCATGCCGTGCACGCCCGCCGCGTAGATGGCGCCAAAGGCGAACAGCACGTTCAGCCCATCCGTGTAGAACAGCCGCGCCAGCAGGAATCGGCCAATGACAGGCTGCCGGGGCAGGCCGCGTAGCAGCCCGAGCAATTCGGCGATGCCGCGCCGCGCCGCGATGCCCCAGGGCGCGCGGGCGGCGTGGTTCTCCGGCAGGAAGATCAGCGCCGGCCCGGCGAAGAGCAGCAGCCAGGCCGCCACCAGCAGCGCCGTGGCACGCACATGCTCCGCTTCGCCCCGATCCAGCCCGAAATAGGAGGGGTTGGGCTGCACCAGCAGCACCAGGCAGAGCACCAGGCAGCCGAGTCCACCCGCATAGCCCAGCGCCCAGCCAATGCCCGAAACGCGGCCCAGCCGCTGCCGCGTCGTCGCCTCGGGCAGCATGGCGTTGTAGAACACCGTGCCCAACTCGAAGCATAGCGTGCCCAGCGCCACGCAAAGCAAGGCCCAGGCCGCATAGCCAGGCTCGGGCCGCGCGAACCAGATGCCGGCGGTGAACATCGCCGTCAGCAGCGTGCAGACCAGCAACATCACCCGTCGTCGCCCGCCCGCATCGGCGATGGCACCCAGCAAGGGCGAGAGCAGCCCGATGGCGAGGCCCACCAGTGCCTGCATCCAGCCCCACATCACCTGGCCGGTCACAGGGTCAGGCGCGATGCCGCGCGTGAAATAGGCCGCGATCACGAAGGTGGAGACCACCGTCGGAAAGGCGCTATTGGCCCAGTCGTAGCTAACCCAGGCCCATTCGCGACGTGTCATCAGGGGAAGTTTCCAATAGCTGGGGTTGACCGTGTGACCGTCGGATCGTGATAAGGAATGATCATCTCAACCTGGACAATGGCATGATCAACTCGAACATCCAGGTTCCTGCAATCCTTGTCTTCGTGCATGTACCGCGCTCGGGCGGAACGGCGTTGCACAATGCCTTCTCGGCGCATTTTTCGCCCTGGGAGATCTGCCCGGAGCGCATGAACCGGCTGCATCGCGTGCCCCGCCATGCGATGGTCGATTATAGCATGTTCTCCGGGCATTACCGCTTCGAGCAAATCGCCCTGACGCCCGAGCCGCGCCTCGCGGTCACGGTGCTGCGTGAGCCGCGGGAACGCCTGGTTTCCTTGTATCGCCATTGGCGGCGCCATTCGCCGGCCTTCGCCCAGGGCAATCCGGGCCTGCGCCTGGCACGCACCCTGCCTCTCGCCGAGTTTCTCCGCAGCGAGGAATTGGAAGTGGTGGAGGCCTTCGACAACAGCCTGGCCCGTCAATTGGCCGGCAATTCCCACGCCCGCGGGCCGGGCTATTTCTCGACGATCGAGCCGGAGAGCATGGTCGCGCAGGATTACATGGACCTCGTCCCGGCCGCCTGCCGCAACCTCCTGCAATTCGACGCGGTCGGCTTCCAGAGCAATCTCGACCTCATGCATGCCCATGTCAGCGAGCGGATGGGCTGGCCGCCGCCCGCCCCCCTGCCCTTGACCAATGCCAGCAGCCAGGCCGACCCGGAGCTGGCCGCCCTGCCGGCGCAAGAGGTTCCGCCCGAGGCCCTGCCCGAGCTCAACCGCCTCACCCGGCTCGATCGGATGGTCTGGGATTTCGCGCTGAAGCGGGCGGGCGGGCAGCCGCTCTGGCTGCCCAAATCCGCCTGAACCTGCCGCGCTTCAACCGGGCAGGGCAGCAAGTCCGCGCAAGGCCACGGTGATCGCCGCGACATCCGCCTGCGCGGCGGCATCGCGCAGCGAACCGCGCAGCGCGATGCTCAACTCAGGCGCGCTTCCCGCCAAATGCTGGCGCGCGAGCCGTGACTGGGTGGTGCGGAGATCGGCCAGCAGGGCGGCGCGCGCCCGGTCGCCATAGGGGCCGGCCATGGGCATTCGCCGCGCGGCCTCTGCCAGGCCATCCAACTGATAGGCGGCGCCGATATCAGCCCAGGCCCGTGCCGCATCGGCGGGCGCTGCCGCCGTCTCCTGCGCCAGTCGAACGATGGAAGGCGCGGCGGCGAGGCGGGGCGCGGCAGCCACGAAGCCGCCAAGCCCCGGCTCCGCGCCCGCCATTTCCGCCGCCGTGAGTTCGGCCACACCCGCGCCCAGCTCGGCCAGGGCCGCGGCGAGGCCGACCCGCGCCGGCAGCATCACCTCCATCGCCGCCGCTTCCAGCAATTCGCGCAAGCTGCCCTGGGCGGCCAGGCGCGGCTCGGGCGGCAGGGCCTCGGCCGCCTCGAAGCGGGCTTCCAGCCCGAACAACTCGGCGGCGAGCCAGGTGGCACCCACCACCTCGGCCGGTTCCGCGCCCGCGACGAGGCGCGCGAGGCCGCCGCAACCCAGGCGGTTCACCACCATGTTGGCCAGCGCCGTCGCCACCAAATCCCGCCGCAGCCGATGCCGCGCGACGAAGACGGCGAAGCCCTCGGCTTGCAGGGCGGTCGGGAAATAGGCGCGCAGCAGGGGCGCGAAGACCGGATCATCGGGCAGGGTCGAGGCATGGATCACCTCGCCCAGCCAGAGCTTCGCGAAGGGCAGCAGCGCCACGACTTCGGGCCGCGTCAGCGCATCGCCGGCATTGGCGCGGGCGGCCATGCCGGCGGCATCGGGCAGCCCGGCCTGGGCGCGGTCCAGCAGGCCTTCCGCCTCCAGCCGCGTCATCAGCGCGGCATGGGCGGGCAGCGCCGCCACCCCCATGCGGGTTTCCAGCGTGGCGGCAACGGATTGCAGATGATTGTCGCGCAGCACCAGCGCCGCCACTTCATCCGTCATGCTGGCGAGCAGTTCATCCCGCTGACGGCGCGTCATGACGCCCGAGGCCTCGGCATCGGCCAGCAGGATCTTGATATTCACCTCATGGTCGGAGGTGCTGACGCCGGCGGAATTGTCCAGCGCATCGGTGTTGATGCGCCCACCAGCGCGGGCGATCTCGATGCGCCCCGCCTGGGTCACGCCGAGATTGGCGCCCTCGCCCACCACGCGGGCGCGGATGTCCCGCCCATCCACGCGGATCGCGTCATTTGCGCGGTCGCCCGCCTCGGCCTGGCTCTCGGTGCTGGCTTTCACATAGGTGCCGATGCCGCCGAAATACAGCAGATCGGTGTTGAGGCGCAGGATGGCCTGGAGGATCGCCGCCGGTTCCGCGCGTTCGGTCGGGATGCCAAGCAGGGCGCGGGCCTGCGCGCTCAGCGGGATGGTCTTGAGGTTGCGGGCAAAGACGCCCCCGCCCGCCGAGATCAGCGCCGCATCGTAATCCGCCCAGGAGGAACGCGGCAGGGCAAAGAGCCGCGTCCGTTCGGCATGGCTGATGGCCGGATCGGGGTCGGGGTCGAGGAAGATGTGGCGGTGGTCGAAGGCGGCGAGGAGCCTCGCCTGCTTCGAGATCAGCAGCCCATTGCCGAAGACATCGCCCGACATGTCGCCCACGCCGGCCACGGTGAAGGGCGCGTCATGGATGGAGCGGCCCAGCGTTTCCACGAAATGCCGCTCGATCATCACCCAGGCGCCGCGCGCGGTGATGCCCATGGCCTTGTGGTCATAGCCGGCCGAGCCGCCCGAGGCGAAGGCATCGCCCAGCCAGAAGCCGTATTCGGCGGAAAGCCCGTTGGCGATGTCGCTGAAGGTCGCCGTGCCCTTGTCGGCGGCGGCCACGATATAGGGGTCATCCCCATCGCGGCGACGGATGCCGGGCGGCGTCACGACCTCCGTGCCGTGCAGATTGTCGGTCAGGTCCAGCATGCCCCGTACCAGCGTGCGATAGGCCGCGATGCCGGCGGCCTGGAAGCCCTCGCGGTCAGCCGGCACATGGCCCTTGAGCACGAAGCCGCCCTTCGCCCCGGTCGGCACGATGACGACATTCTTGAGGCGTTGCGCCTTCATCAACCCCAGGATCTCGGTGCGGAAATCCTCCCGCCGGTCGGACCAGCGGATGCCGCCGCGCGCCACGGGGCCGGCGCGCAGGTGGCAGCCCTCCATGCTGGCGCCGTGGACGAAGATTTCCCGCCAGGGGCGTGGATTGGGTATCTCCCCCGCCAGGGCCGAATCCAGCTTGAAGGCGAGATACGCCTTCCCCTGGTAGAAATTGGTGCGGAGCATCGCATCCAGCACATGCCGCATCCGTTGCAGGATGCGGTCGGCATCGGGGTCGGCCACCTGGTCCAGCATCGCGGCCCAGGCGGCTTCCAGCGCCGTCTCGTCGGCGGCGGAATCGGGGCGGAAGCGGGCATGGAACACCTCCACCAAAAGCTTTGCCGCCTCGGGCTGCGCCGCCAGCGCGGTGGAGACGCTCTCCTGCGCGAAGGGAAAGCCCACCTGCTTCAGCCAGCGATACATCGCCCGCAGCAGCCAGCATTCCCGCCAATCCAATCCGGCGCGCAGCACCAGGCGGTTGAAACCATCGGCCTCCACCTCGCCCGCCAGCAGCGCTTCCAGCGCTTCCAGCAGGGCGGCGGCGCGCTCGGCGTGGAAGGGCGTTCCGGCATCCAGCTTGAAGACATGCAGCGAGACCGGCGCCGCGCCTTGCGGCGCCAGGCGATGCGGTACCTCCTCGATGGCGCGCAGATCCAGGCTCTCGAACAGCGGCAGCGCATCGGCGAGTGCCAGTGCATGGCCGGGCACGGCGAGGCGCAGGATGATGCGATGCGGCGGGCAGCCGGGGGGGTGCTGCACCGCGGCCTCGATCCGCCCGCTGGCCAGCGCCTCCTCGGCCAAAGTGAGGTCCGCCACGGCCTGGCCGGGCGTTTCCGTCTCGCGATAGCTGGGCGGGAAGGCGTCCCGCCAGAGGGCGAGGGCGGTGCCGGCCGCGGCCTCGCCGCGTTGCTCCACCAGCACATCGGCCAGGCGGTCCCCGAAGCTGCGCGCGGCCTGCGTCACGGCGGCCTCCAGCGCCGCGTGATCCGGGCTCATGGCCTGCCCGGGATCATTGCCGATGATGTAGTGCACGCGGGCCAACGGCGCGTCGCCCAATGCGATGTAGAAGGCGGAAAGCCGGCCACGATGCGCGCGGGTCAGGATCTCGCCGACGCGGGAGCGCAGGCGCGTGTCGAAGCCCTCGCGCGGGAGCCAGGCGATGACCGAGACGAAGCGGCCAAAGGGATCGGGCCGGAAGAACAGCGCCGGGCGCGGGCGGATCGAGAGGTCAAGCGCGATGCGCGCGCCTTCCAGGATTTCCGCCTCGCTCGCCTGGAACAATTCGTCGCGCGGCCATGTGTCCAGGATATTCCGCAGCGCGCGGCCATCATGGCTGTAGGGCGAGACGCCGGCCGCGGCGAGAATCCGCTCCACCTTGCCGCGCAGCAGCGGGATGGAGCGCGGGTTGCGGTTATAGGCGGCCGCCGCGAACAGCCCGAGAAACAGCCGCACGCCGGTGACGCGGCCTTCGGCATCCTGCACGCGCGTGGCGATCACATCCGCGTGCTGGGGCCGGTGCACGGTGCTACGCATATTGGCCTTGGCGACGGTGACGGTGGCGGGCTCGGCGAAGGCGGCGCGGGCGCGGTCGCTCAGGGCGGGCAGGCTGGCCAGCGCGTCGAAGACGGGCAAAGCGGGGTCGCTCAGCAGGCCGAGGTTTTCGGCAGGCAGGGGGCGCGCGCCCTCGCCCGTCAGCACCAGATGGCGATGGCCGAGCAGGACGAAATTGTCATCGCGCAGCCAGGCCAGGAATTCGCCCGCCTCCGCATCGCCGCCGATCTCGGCACCGGCCTGGTGCAGCAGCGCCAGCATGGCCGGGAAATCGCGCACGGCGACACCCACATCATGCAGGGCGCGGCGCAGCGCGGCCTCCACCTGCGGCCAGCCATGCGGCTGCATTCCGGGCAGCGGGTTCCCGGCACTGGTGTCGATGGTGACGCGCATCATGCTCTCGCGCCCCTCGCCATGGCCCAGCGCGACGAGGGCGCCCGCGGCGTCGCGCGTCACCGCCATCACGGGGTGCAGGAATTCGCGCACCGCCCGGCCCTCGCGCGTCAGCGCGCCCAGGACGGAATCCACCAGGAAGGGCATGTCATCGGCGATGATCTCGACCACTCCATGGGCACCCCGGCCCGAGGCGGGCGGCGTCAGGCGCAGGATCACCTCGCCCTTGGCGCGCTGCCCGGCCAGGGCGGCCAGCGAGGCGGCGGCCTCGCGCAGGGCCTCGGGCGGGCGGGCAGCGAGCTCACCCACCGGCATGGCGGCGAAGAGCGGCGGCAGCAGGGCGGCGGCCGGGGCGCTGAGGCCCTGGGCCGCGGCGCGCAGCACCTCCTCCCGGACGGGGTCGTTGGTCATTGGCGCTTCCGGCATCACGTTCTCCCTGAGTTGCGTAGTCTCCGGCTTTTGGGGACCTCACCGCAAGCGTGGCGTGCGGGGCTGAGCTGCGCTAACCTGGGATCCATGACGATGACGCTCTCCCAACTGCTCGCCCCCATGCCGGTCGAGCAATTCCTCGCCGAATATCACGACAAGCTGCCGCTTCACCTGAAGGGCGATGCGGCGAAGTTCGCGGCGGTGTTTTCCTGGCGGCAGATCAACCGCCTGCTGGACATGACGCATGCCTGGTCCAGCCATTCGCTCCAGCTCGTGCTCGACGGCAAGCCCATTCCGGCCGAGCAATATTGCGTGCGCGCGACGGGGCGGGACGCCAATGCCCAACTCATGCAGCCGGTGACGGAACGGGTGCGCGCATGGGTGGGCAAGGGCGCCAGCATCGTGTTGAATGATGTGGACAGCCTGACGCCTGGCCTCGCCTCGGTCAGCCACGCGATCGAGAGTGCCGGCTTGGGCAAGGCCCAGGCGAATGTCTACATCTCCTGGCAGAGCCACAAGGCCTTCCCCGCCCATTACGACACGCATGATGTCTGGGCCGTGCAGGTCGAGGGCGAGAAATGCTGGAACATCTGGGAAGGCCGTGCGGAATGGCCGATCAGCCATCCGCTTTGGCGCAGCCAGGACCAGGCGCATCATGAGCAGCACAAGGGCAAGCTGCGCGCCAGGATCCTGATGAAGCCCGGAGACCTGCTCTACCTGCCGCGCGGCTGGTATCACGATGCGCTGGCCGAGGCGCCCGCCAGCGTGCATGTCGCCTATGGCGCGCATGCGCCCAACGGGATGGATGTGATGAACATCCTGCTGGAGCGCGTGCTGTATGAAACGACCTTCCGCCAGCCCCTGCCACGCCAGGATGGCAGCGCCGCCGCGAAATTCGCGCTGACGCAGCGGGCCGGGCAGCTCGGCGCGCGCGTGGCCGAATTGGCGAAGGACCCCAAGGTGATGGCGGTGCTGGAGCAATTCGTGGCGGATTACCGCTTCCAGCGCGGCGGCAATGACCTGCTGGCCTGGCGCGGCCTGGCACCCGCCGCCGCCGCCGAGGATGCCGGCGATGGGGAGGCGTTGCGGGTCGTGGCCGCGGGCGCCAGGCCCGTGCGGCGCGGCAGCGAATGGGTGTTGAAGACGGCGACCGGCGCCTTGCCGCTGACGCCCGTCGAGGCCGAGGCGGCGCAATGGCTGCTCAATCGCCCCGACATCACCGAGGCGGAGTTGCACAAGACCCATCCGGCCGCCGATGCGGCGGCGCTGCTGGCCAAGCTGCGCGATGCCGGGCTGCTGGTCGCCACATGATCCGCGCGCTGCTGCTCCTGCTGGCCATGGCCTCGCCCGCGGCGGCGCAGCTTCGCGAATTCTCCTGCGTGGGCGCCGAGCGGCTGGAGCAGGACGCCATCATCGTGGAATTCGCCCGTGGCGCTGATCGCCTCTCGCCCGAGGCCATCGCCAGCATGAGGTCGCTGGCCGAGGAGGCGAAGGGCGCGCCGGAGCGCAATATCTGCGTGCTGGGCTTCGCGGCCTCGCCCGAGGGCGGCGCTCAGACGGCCAGCCGCCTGGCCGCCCGCCGTGCTCGCGCCGTCGCGCTGGAGCTTTCGCAACTCGGCATCGAGCGGGACCGCATCAGGGCCGAGGCGCGCACCCGTGGCTTCGCGACCGAGCGCGAGCGCGGCGGCGTGGATCGCCGCGCGAGCGCGCGCATCATCCTCCTGCCGCCTGGTTGAGGCCCCGCATGCTTCGCACGCTCCTCGCGCTGATCCTGCTTTCTGGCCCGACGCTTGCCCAGCCCGCCAAGCCCACCCCGCCGGCGCCTGCCGTGCAGGAGCGCAACATCCTGCTGCGGAACAATTCGCAAACTGTCCTGCGCGAGCTCTATTTGTGGAACCCGCCCGCGCGGGAGCAGGGGGTGGATCGCCTGGGCGCCGATGTGTTGCGGCCTGGCGCCAGCCTGCCGCTTCGCCTGGGCCGCGGCCCCTGCGAGATGGAGATGCGCGCCGTCTTCGAGGATGGCAGCGCCGAGAGCCGCGCCGGGGTGAATCTCTGCGCCGAGCGCGAACTGGTGCTGGATGACCGCAATACACGCGCCGTCGAGGTGGTGAACAACACCGATGCCGAGCTGATGCAGCTCTTTCTCGCGCGGCCCAACCGCCTGGGGCCCGACCGGCTGGGGGCCGACCGGCTGGGGGCCGCGACCATTCCGGGGAGTGACAGCTTCAACCTGCGCCTGCGTGGCGAGCGCGAATGCGAATTCGAGGCGCGCGCCATCTTTCGCGGCGCCACCGGCGAGACGCGGCAGAATGTGAATCTCTGCACCAGCCCGCGCATCGTCTTTGGCGATGCCAGCGTGCCGCTGCGCGAGGTGAATGTGACCAACCGCACCAGCCGCGTCCTGCGGGAGCTCTATGCCACGGCGGGCGCGGGGGATTGGGGCGCGGACCGGCTGGGCGCCACCACGCTGAATCCCGGCCAGAGCTTCCTGCTGCGAATCCGCCAGCCGGCCTGCCGCGTCCGCATGCGCGCCGTCTTCGCCGATAACGGCGCCGAGGAACGCGCCGATGTGGAAATCTGCGAAGGCCAGCCCGTGGTCTTCGCCCCGGCCCGCCGCGTGATCTTGCTGCACGCCCATGGCCGCCCCGTGCGGGAACTGTATCTCTCCGGCGTGCGGGAGGCGGATTGGGGCGCGAACCTGCTGGGTGAGCGCCCGCTCACGCGCGATGAGCGGCGCGAATTGGCGCTGGACACCCCCTGCGAGGCAGATCTCCGTATCGTGTTCGACAATGGCAATGCGGAGGAGGCGCGGAACATCAACATCTGCACCCGCGCCGAGATCACGCTGCGGCCCGGTTGGGTGCTGGATTGAGCCGGAGGGTTTGCGGGCGGCGGGACTCGAACCCGCACGGCCTTGCAGCCGAGGGTTTTTAAGACCCTTCCGTCTACCATTCCGGCACGCCCGCGCGCGGCATCTATGCCATGGCGTGCGAGGCGGCTCCAGTCCCGTCCAATGGGCCCCGTCCAATGGACCCCGATCAGCGTGCCCCGATCAGTCGGCGGCGCAGCTTGCCAGAGAGCCAGTCGATCGCCGCCACCATCAGCACCATCAGGATGATGATGAAGGCCACCTCATCCCAATGCCGCACGCGGATGCGCTCGGCGATCTGCAATCCGATGCCGCCCGCGCCCACCACGCCCAGGATGGTGGCCGAGCGCGTGTTGCTCTCAAAGAAATACAACGCATGGCCGAGCATCACCGGCGCCACCTGCGGCAGGATGCCGAAGCGCATCACCAGCGTGGGTGAGCCGCCGGCCGCGGCGATGCCCTCGGCCTGCTTCTTCTCGGCATTCTCGATCGCTTCGGCATAGAGCTTGGCCAGCACGGCGATATCGGCCGTCGCGATGGCGAGCACGCCGGCCAGCGGGCCCAGGCCCACCGCGCGCACATAGGCCAGCGCCCAGATCAACTGATCCACGCCGCGAAAGCCATCAAACACCCGCCGCAGCGAGAAGCGGAACAGCGTGTTCGTCACCACATTATTGGCGCCCATAAAGCCCAGCGGCACCGCGATCAGCGCTGCGATGAAGGTGCCCAGGAAGGCCATGGCCACGCTCTCGGCCAGGCCGTGCAGGATCTCCACCCATTGCTCACCGGGTGAGGGCGGGATCATCAGCCGGGTGATGACCAGCAGCCCGTTCAGCCCGTTCCACATGCGCTGGGGCGAGACATCAAACCACCAGAGCGTGCCGATCAGCCAGGTGAGGAAAGCGACCCCGCCCAGCACGCGCAGCGCCCGGCCACGCGGCGTGGGGCCGAAGGCGCGCGGCATGCGCGCCTGCCAGGATGCGATTTCGACCGGCGTCATGCCACGGCCTCGATCGCGCGGCGGCGCAGGCGTTCGGAGGCAAGGTCAATCACCATGACCGAGAGGATCACCAGGAGGATGATCGCGCTGATCTCCTCGTAATAATTGAAGGAAATCACCTTATAAAGCTCCTCGCCGATGCCGCCCGCGCCGACGAAGCCGATGAC
>Ga0136707_1000138_pt1 | contig 13984 bp, 11 predicted proteins | sample 4C3metaG_FD_101397 | JGI IMG/M metagenome (GOLD analysis project Ga0136707, IMG submission 101397) | Freshwater bacterial and archeal communities from Indian Creek, Illinois, USA - 4C3 metaG | ecosystem: Environmental > Aquatic > Freshwater > Unclassified | place: USA: Indian Creek, Illinois...
GGAGCGCGCGCCGCCGCGCCAGCGACAATCCCCCCCGATCAGCACCCATCTCCCCACATCCCGGCCGAATAGGCCGGGCGGAATGCTTCAGCATTCCGAAGCCAAGCGCGCGGAGCGCGCGCCCGGCGTCTGAGGGCATAAAAACATGAGAATCATCTCCGGTATCTGGAAGAACAAGCGCCTCACCGCCCCCGAGGGCGAGACGGTGCGCCCCACCTCGGACCGTGCGCGCCAGGCCCTGTTCGACATGCTCTGGCACGCCCCCTGGGCGGGCCGGGAGGTGCTGGATGGCGCGATAGTGCTGGACGCCTTCGCCGGCACCGGCGCGCTGGGGCTGGAGGCACTGTCACGCGGGGCCGCGCGCGCCACCTTCATCGAGAAGGACCGCTCGGCGCTGGCCGCGCTCCGCGCCAACATCGCCAATTGCAAGGCCGAGGCGCAGGTGATCGCGGGCGATGCCACCAAGCCGCCACGCCCCATCCAGCCGGCCACGCTGGTCTTCCTCGACCCGCCCTATGGCGCGGGGCTGCTGGCCCCGGCGCTGGCCGCACTCGACCAGGCGGGCTGGATCGCGCCTGGCGCGCTGATCTGCACCGAGCTCGGCCAAAAGGACGAAGTGCCCGAGACGCGCTTCACGACCCTGGATGACCGCAGCCATGGCAAGGCGCGGCTGCTGATCCTCCAGGGCTGAGAGCCCGATGCGCGGCCAGCCCGAGCGCATCCTGGTCGTCATCCCCTCGCCCATTTTTGGCGGCGCCGAGGCGCAGACGCTGCAAGTGGCGCGCGGCCTGATGGCCATGGGCGCCGAGGTCGCGGTGATGGCCGAGCCCCTGGTGCTGGCGGCGGCCAAGGGCGCGATGGGCGCCGCGCTGGGGGCCGCCCGCCCCCTCCCCGCCTCCCTCCGCGCGCCGGATGATCTTCCCACCGATGCCGCCATCGCCTGGCAAGGCCGCGCACTCCAGCCCTGGCTTGGCCCCTGGCGGCCGGATGCGGCGCTGGTTTGCTGCCCGCTGCCGGCCGAGGCCCTGGGCGCGCTGACCGCGCTGACCGCGGCGGGCATCCCCAGCCTGGCCGTGGCCCATCTGGTGCGGGTGGATTGGGTCCTGGCGCCGCTTCAGCGGGCGGCGCTGGCGAGCATCCGGGCCGATTGGGCGGCGGTGTCCGAGCCCTCGGCGCGGCGGCTGGAGGTCCTGTTCGGCTGGCCACCGCACCGCGTGGCCGCCATCCCGAACGGCATGCCGGCCATGGCACCGGCGGCGGCAGACCGCGCCCGCCTCGGCCTGCCGGAGGGCATTCCGCTGCTGGCGCAGGTTGGGCGGCTGGATGTCCGCAAGGGCGCGCAACTGGCGCCGGCCATTGGCGCCGCCATCGCGCCGGGGCGGGTGGTGCTGGCGGGGGACGGGCCCTTGCGCGCCCATCTGGAGCAGGCATCGGGCGTTTTGATGCTGGGCCAGAGAGAGGATATTCCGGCGCTGCTGGCCAGCGTGGATGCCTTCCTGCTCGCCTCCGAGCATGAGGGCTGCCCGCTTTCCGTGCTGGAGGCCGCCCGCGCCGGCTGCCCCATCCTCGCCACGCGCCAGGCGCTGGAAGCCTGGCCCGAGGCGGCGGAGATGGCCCGCATCATCCTGCGCGACCCTGACCACATCGCCGCGATCTTCACCGATACCCTGGCCGACGCACCGGCCACGGCGCGGCGCGTGGCCCGCGCCCGCCAGGTGGCGCAGGCCTGGGACGAGGCGGCGATGATCCGCCGCACCGCATTCCTGCTGGCCGCCGCATGCGCCTGATCTTCCAGCGCCGCCCCGGCCAAAGCCATCTCTGGCTGGGCGAGACGCCGCAGCCGCTCGACCTGCCGGCGGGTGATCTGCTGGGCCTGCATCTGCCACGATCCGCCGCTTCATCCTGCCTGGTGGTGACGACCGGGGCAGGGCTGGCACGGCTGGAGGCGCCGCGCGCCGGCTGGGCCGTGCTGGCGGGGCGCGCGCTCGCGGTGCATGCCGAAGGCCCGCCCTTCCGGCTCTCGGGCGGGCTCGGTGAAGGCCCGGCCTTCCCTGCGTGCCGCGTCTGGGAGGCCGCGCCGGAACTGGTGCCGGAGGGACATTGGCGGGCAGCCCGCATCCTGGGCGAGGGCGGCGTCATCGCCCTGGCGGGCGGGGTGGCGCGGCCCTTTCTGCGGCTGGCGGCTGGTGGCTGGGGGCAAATCCGCCTGCCGCCCCTGGCCTTGCCGGGCGAAGCCATCCCCCTTCTGACCGCCCTGCGCGGCCCCCTGCCCCTGGCCGAAATTTCCGGCCTGACGCTGACCCTGCGCGCCGGCGCGGCTTGCGAGGTCCTGTGGGAGGGCGTTCAGCTACGGCCAAACAGCCTGGCGAATTCGCTCGCGCCCAGCCTCAGGTAAGTGGGCCGCCCATGGCTGCAGGTGGCGGCGCGCGGCGTGCGCTCCATGGCGCGCAACAGCGCATCCATCTCGGCCGGCGTGAGGCGGCGCCCGGCGCGGATGCTGCCATGGCAGGCCAGCCGCGCAATGGCGGCATCCAGCCGCGTGGCAAGGGCAACGCCCTCGCCCGATTCCGCCAATTCCTCGGCGAGGTCGCGGAGCAGCGGCGCGGGGTCGGGCGCGCCGAGCAGCGCAGGCAGCGCGCGCACGATAACCGCGCCGGGGCCGAAGCCCTCCAGCTCCAGCCCCAATTTCGCCAGTTCGGGCGCGGCTTCCGCCAGTTGCGCGGCGCGCGGGAGTTCCACCACGGCGGGGATCAGCAGGGGCTGGGCGCGCACCGCGCCGGCCCGCATCTCCTCGGAAAGCCGCTCATGCGTCAGGCGTTCATGCGCGGCATGCTGGTCCACCAGAATGAGCGCGCCATCCGGCGCCTCGGCGAGGATGTAGGTTTCCAGCACCTGCGCCAGCGCCCGGCCCAGCGGATGATCGGCGGCGAGTGTCGCCTGGGGGGCGGCCAGCGGCGCGGGGGCGGAGAAGGCAAGCGGCAGCGCGGCCTCGGCAAAGCCGGTATGGGGGCGCGGCGGCGTGGGAAAGCTCAGCCGCGCCGGGCCGGCATAGCCGAGCGACATATGGCCAGCTTGGCCCACCCCATGCCCCAGCGCCCGCCGCAGCGCCGAGATGACGGCCCCGCGCACCCCTGCGGCATCGCGGAAGCGCAATTCGGTCTTCATCGGGTGGACATTCACATCCACCTCGGCGGGTGGGATTTCCAGGAAGATGGCGGCCACGGGGTGGCGGCCCGGCGTCATCACCTCGCGATAGGCCACGCGCAGGGCGGCCCGCAGCAAGGGGTCCCGCACGGGCCGGCGATTGACGACGAGGTGCTGCTCCATGGCGGTCGCACGGGTGAAGGCGGGGCCGCCGGCCAGGCCGGTCAGTTCCAGCACGCCCGGCGCGCCGCCCTGGATGGGCAGGGCGGCGGCGGCGAAATCCTCGCCCAGCAGGTCCCGGATGCGGGTCTCACGCGTGGCGGGCGCCAGGCTGAGCTGGGTGCGGCCATCCAGGATCGCCTCGAAACCGACCTCTGGCCAGGCCAGCGCCAGGCGGCGGAGCGTGTCCATCGCGGCATCGCCCTCGCCACGCGCGGTGCGGAGGAATTTGCGGCGGGCCGGCGTGGCGAAGAACAGGTCATTCACCTCGACCCGCGTGCCCGGCGCGCCGGAGGTGGGCTGCACCGCCGATTTCCGGCCGCCTTCCACCGTGATCCGATGCGCCTCGCCCTCGCGCTGCCGCGAGGTGATGGAAAGCCGCGCCACCGCGCCGATGGAGGGCAGCGCCTCGCCCCGGAAACCCAGCGTGCCGATGGCGAACAGCATGGCTTCCTCGGGCAGCTTGGAGGTGGCGTGGCGCTCCACGGCCAGGGCGAGATCCTCGGCCCCCATGCCGGTGCCGTCATCCTCGACCAGAACGCGGCCAATGCCGCCTTGCTCAAGGGTCACGCGGATCTGCTTCGCGCCGGCATCCAGCGCGTTCTCCAGCAGCTCCTTCAGCACGGCGGCCGGGCGCTCCACCACCTCGCCGGCGGCGATGCGGTTGGCGGTGGTCTCGGGGAGGAGGCGAATCACCATCCGCCCGATGATAGCTCAGCCGCGCTGGAGTTTCAGCACCTCGGCCAGCAGGCCCTTGGTGGAGCTGTCATGCGTGCCTGGCGTGGCGCCTTCCTCCAGCTCCCGCACCAGGGGCGCGGCCAGCACCTTGCCGAGTTCGACGCCCCATTGGTCGAAGGGGTTGATCCGCCACAACGCGCCCAGCACGAAGACCTTGTGCTCATACAGCGCGATCAGCGCGCCGAGCGAGGCGGGGTCCAGGCTCGGCAGCACGATGGTCACCGAGGGCCGGTCGCCGGGGAAGATGCGGTGCGGCAGCAGGCGGGCGATGGTCGCCGCATCGGCGCCGGCCGCGCGCATATCGGCCTCGACACCCGCCGCGTCCCGCCCGGTCAGCAGGGCTTCGGCCTGGGCCAGGCCATTGGCCAGCAGGATGCGGTGATTCTCCGCATGGGTGTGATCGGGCCTTGCCACGAGGATGAAATCCACCGGCACGGGCTTGGGCCCCTGATGCACCAGTTGCATGAAGCTGTGCTGCGCCGAGGTTCCCGGCTCGCCGAACACCACGGGGCCGGTGGCCTGGGTCACGGGGCTGCCATCCAGATGCACCCGCTTGCCCAGGCTTTCCATCTCCAATTGCTGGAGATGGGCGGGGAAACGCCGCAGCCGCTCATCATAGGGCAGCACGGCGCGGCGATGCAGGTCCAGCCCGTTCACATGCCAGGCCTCGGTCAGGGCCAGCAACACGGGCAGGTTTTCGGCGAGTGGCGCTTCCAGGAAGTGCCGGTCCATCGTCGCCGCGCCATCCAGCAGCGCGCGGAACCGCTCCCACCCCAGCGAGAGCGCCAGCGAAAGCCCGATGGCCGACCAGAGCGAGAAGCGCCCACCCACCCAGTCATTGAAGGGAAAGACGCGGTCGGGCGCGATGCCGAAGGCCTCGGTCGCCTTGAGGTTGGTGGAGAGCGCCACGAAATGCGCGGCGGCGCCCAGCTTGCCGACGCTGGCTTCCATCCAGCGCTTCACCAGATGGGCATTGGCCATGGTCTCCTGGGTGGTGAAGGTCTTCGACGCCACCAGCACCAGCGTCCGCCGCGCATCGAGTTGCGGCAGCACCGTCTCCCAGCCATGGCCATCCACATTGCCCAGATGGATGGGGCGCATCGGGTCGCCCGCGCGCCACAACGCCCGGCCCACCATGACGGGGCCGAGGTCGCTGCCGCCAATGCCGATATTCAGCACCGTGTCGAAGCGCTGATTGGTCGCGCCGCGGATTTCGCCGCGATGCACCGCCTCGGTGAAGACGCGCATCGCCTCCAGCGTGCGGGCGGCATCGGCGGATTCAGCGGGGGCGCCCGGCAGGGCCTGGCGCAACGCCATGTGCAACGCCGCGCGGCGTTCCGTCGCATTGACCAGGGCAGCCTGGGCCATGCTGTCGCGCTGGCCTTGAACATCGGCGGCACGGGCCAGGTTCAGCAGGGCATCGCGCACGCCGTCCGAGATCGCCGTCTTGGAGATATCCAGCAGCAGGCCGGCAGCGCGGGCATGGAAGCGCGCATAGCGCTCGGGGTCGGCCGCGAAAAGCGGGCGGATCGCCGCCGCCCCGGGCGCGGCCCCCAATGCCGTGACCTTCGCCCAGGCCGCTTCCAGAGAATCACCCGTCATGTCTTGATCCGCTTCGCTCAAGACACTGTCTTTACAGCCCTTGTGGCTGCCCTGCCACTGCCAGGACCAGGCCATCCGGCCGCAGGATGCGCCGCGCCACCGCCGTGACATTGGCGCGATCCAGCGCCGCGAGGCGCTCCGGCCGGCGCTCCAGCCAGTCGGCCGGGCGCTCCGCCTGGCGCAGGCCCAGCAACAGCGAGGCGGTGCGCCGGCTATCGGTGAATTGCAGCGGCAACGAGCCGCCGAGGAAGGCCACCGCATCGGCCACCTCCTCGGAGGTCGGGCCATTGGCCGCCATCTCGGCCCAGGCGGCGCGGATCAGGCCCCAGACTTCGGCCACCTTGGCATTCTCGGTTGCCACATTGCCAATGACGATGCCGCGGCCGAATAGCCGATCCAGCCCCGCGCCAATGCCGTAGGTCAGGCCGCGTTCCTCCCGCACGCTGCGCATCAGCCGGCTGGTGAAGCCGCCACCCGCCAGGATGCGGAGAGCGACCTGGAAGCCCTCCCAACCCGGATCGCTCGGCAGGAGGCCGTCCTGGCCGAATATCAGCGTGGATTGCGGCGCCGCCTTCTCGCGCCGCACCACGCCGAAGGGGGCCAGGGCGGGCAGCACCGGCACCGCGGGCGGCGCGCCGGCGGGCAGGTCGGCGAAAAGCTCGGCGATCAGCGCGCGCAAGCCAGCGGCGTCGATGGCGCCCGAGGCCGCGACCATCACGCCGCCCTGGCGCAATTGGGCCGCCAGATAGGCGCGCAACTCAGCCTCGGTGATGGCGGTCAGGCTCTCGGGCGTGGAGAGCCGGCCCGCCGGGAAGCCCGGAAAGGCCGATTCCCAGAAGGCGCGGCGGGCGATGCCAGCCGGGGTTTCCAGCGCCTGGCGCGCGCCCAGCACCGCCCGCGCCCGCACCCGCGTGATGGCCGCCGCATCCAGCCTTGGCCGCGCCATGGCGAGGCGGGCGAGACGCACCGCTTCGGGCAGCGCGGTGGAGAGCGCGCGGAAGCTGCCATCGAAACTGTCCCGGCCGCCCGAGAAGGAGAGACCAATGCCGGAGTCGCGCATCGCATCGGCGAAGGCGATGTTGTCGAGATCACCCGCGCCCTCGCTCAGCATGGAGGCAGCAAAACCCGCCAGGCCCTCGCGCCCGGCAGGCTCCTGCGCGGCGCCGCCCGGCCAGGCCCAGGCGAGCGAGACGACGGGGACGGAATGATCCTCGACCAGCCAGGCGGTGATGCCGCCCTGCTCGACGATCTGGATGGGCACGGAAAAGCCACGGCGCGGCGGCAGGCTCACGCCGAAAAGGGTCTCTGACATCAGGCGGGGCTTTCGAGAGAGGATGTCGTGATGGGGCGGGAGTTTGGGACCGTCATGCCGCCGGCATCAGCCAGGCCGTCGTCGCGATGGCCGGGCTGGCGAGCACGGCGCGTGCCGCCGCATTCACCTGCGCCTGGGTCACCGCCGCCATGCGCTGCGGCCATTGCTCCACCGCCTCGATCGGCAGGCCGATGGCGAGCGTGCCGCCCAGCATGCGCGGCGCGGCCCCCAGCCCATCCAGCGCCAGCAAGGCGCCGGCGGTCTGCTGGCGGATGGCGCGGCGGGTTTCATCTTCCGTGGCCCCCTCCTGCACCAATCGCGCGATGGTGGCCGCCACGATCTCCTCGATGCGCTCCTGGCTCACGCCCGGGCGCGGCGTCACCGCCACCATGAGGGAGCCGACACCCACCACATCGCCATCATAGCCGGCACTGGCGCCGACCGCGTGGCCGGCCTCCACCAGGGCGCGGTGCAGGCGCGAGCCGGGGCCACCGCCCAGCACATGCACCATCACCTCCAGCGGGTCCGCCTTGGTCGTGTCGCCCCAGGTGGCGGAGGGGGCGGCGAAGGATTGCATGAAGCTGGCCTCGCGCACGGCTGGATCACGCGTGATCAGGCGCGACTCAGGCGCGGCGGCCAGCGGGGCGGCGCGGTTGCGCCCGGGCTTGGGGCGGGCGGGAACAGCGCCGTAGAATTCCTCGGCCCAGCGGCGCAGATCGGCCTCGCGCACATCGCCGGCCACGATCAGCGTGCAATTGGCCGGCGCGTAATGGGCGGCGTGGAAATCCACCAGGTCCTGGCGGGTGATGGCGCGGATCTCGTTCTCCCAGCCGATCAGCGGGCGGCCGCGCCAATGCTGCGGCCCCCACATGGCGGCGTCGAAGGCTTCGCGGAAGCGGCCGCGCGGCACGGCATCGGTGAGCTGGTTGCGCTCCTCCAGCACCACATTGCGCTCGGATTCGGTCTCGGCCTCGGGGATGAGCGGGGCGGCCAGGCGGTCCGCCTCCATCCGCATCATCAGCGGCAGGCGCGAGGCCTCGACGATCTGGAAATAGGCGGTGACGTCGCGGCTGGTGAAGGCATTGTCCTGCCCGCCCTCGCGCGCCACGGTCCGGCTGAAGGCGCCGGTGGGGATATGCGGGCTGCCCTTGAACATCATGTGTTCGAGGAAATGCGCGACGCCCGACTTGCCCGCCGGGTCCTCGCCCGCGCCAGCCGAGACGTAGAGGTAATGCGCGGCCACCGGCGCGCGGCGATTCTCCGCCAGGACCACGCGCAGGCCATTGGCCAGCATCCAGCTCTGGGCGCCAAAGAGCGGCTGGTCCGGGCGGCGGGCCTGGGCACCGCCCAGGGCCAGGGCGGGTGCGGCGAGGGCAGGTGCGGCGAGGACCGAGGTGACGAGGACCGGTGCGGCGAGGGTGGCGGCGCCCTTGAGGGCGGTTCGGCGGGTTATTGGCTTCATCCCGCCAATGTGGGGCAGCCAGGCGGTTCGTGCCAGAGAAATCCAGCGAATTTGACGCGGCGGGCGCCGCCGCGCCTCAGATCACCAGAACCTCAGCGTGTCCATCCAGGTGCGGCGCTGCGGCTGGATGATCGGCGTCTGCCCATCCGAGATGTCCCGGCCCAGCGCCGCATTCTCCCGCAGGCGTTGCGATTCGCGGGCGGCATCCACGGGAACGCCGGGATTGGGCGGGGGCTCGCGCCAGAACAGCGCGCGATCCACCACGCTGCGGTCCACCCGCTGCATCCGCATGCTTTCCTCATCCACGCGGTCGCGAATGCCCGCGGGCACATTGGTGCCGGCGGCGGAGAGAAGCGCGCGCTCACCCGAGGATTGGCCGGGCCGCTGGATCGCCGAGAGGGTGCCGGGGACCAGCGCCGATTCCGCCTGTTCCCGCGCATTGAGCTCCTGCGGGCGGGCGGCGCCGGGGCGCGGCGTCGGCAGGCTGCCCAGGCTCGGCGGCATGGAGAGCGGCGCGCGGGTCGTCACCTGGAATTCGTCCGGCGCGTCACGCGTCAGGCCGAAATTGCGCGCGGCATCCGCGCATCCCATCAGGAGCAGGGGTGCCAGGAGGAGGATTGGGGCCGAAATCTTCATCATGAAGCCTCTTTGCGCTTGGTTTCGGGCCGGATCAAGGCATCCGCCACGAGGGCCAGCACGCCACAGACAATCGCCGCATCCGCGACATTGAACACATACCAGTGCCAGCCCCAGGCGTGAACATCCACGAAATCCACCACGGCGCCGAAGCGGATGCGGTCAATCACATTGCCGATGGCCCCGCCAATCACCGCCCCCAGCGCATAGGTGACCAGCCGCGTATCCGAGCGCGCCAGCCAGCGCAGCAGGAAACCCGCCACCACCAGCGCCAACGCGGACAGGATCAAGTGGTTCCAGCGACCCTCGCCCGAGAACAGGCCGAAGGTGACACCCCGATTCCAGACCATGGTGAGATCGAGCCCCACCGGGCCCATCGCCAGCAGCGGGATGTTGCGCCAATCGGGCAGGTTGACCACCTCCAGGATCCAGTACTTGCTGGCCTGGTCGGCGATGAGCAGCAGGGCCGCGAAGACCAGGCCGGTGCGGAGGGGCCGCGCGCGCAGCGGAGAGGACATCAGCCCTCCACCGCGGCTTCGCAGCGCAGGCACAGGCCCGGATGCGCGGCGGATGCGCCCACCTCGGGCAGCACGCGCCAGCAGCGCTCGCATTTCGCGCCGGGCGCGAGGGTGACGTCGAGCGCAATGGCATCGCCCTGCCCGGCCGTGACCTGGGAGACGATGAGGATTTCCTCCCACTCCGCGGGCGTCAGGCTGGCGCCGGCATCGCCCTCGGGCAGGGTCAGCGCGAGCCTGGCCTGGAGCGAGGAGCCGAACATGCCATCGCGCCGGTGATCTTCCAGGCTGGCGGTGACGAGCTTGCGGATGCGGCGGATCTCCACCCAGCGCGCGGCCAGATGTTCATCCATCCATTCGGCGGGGAGGGCCGGGAAATCCTGCTGGTGGATGCTCCCGGCATCGTCCCCGAAGCGGGTCAGCCAGGCTTCCTCCGCCGTGAAGACCAGCACGGGGGCGAGCCAGGCGCAAAGGCAGCGATGCAACTGGTCCAGCACGGTGCGCGCGGAGCGGCGGCGCAGCGAAGCCTTCGCGTCGCAATAGAGGCTGTCCTTGCGGATATCGAAGTAGAAGGCGCTGAGATCGGTCGCGCAGAAGGCGTGAAGCTCGGGCAGCACGCCATTCCAGTCATGGTCGCGCACGGCCTTGCGGATGCGCGCATCCAGCTCCGTCAGGCGGTGCAGCACCCAGCGCTCCAGCTCGGGCATCTCGGCCACCGGGACGCGCTCGCTCTCCTCGAAGCCGGCGAGATTGCCGAGCAGCCAGCGCAGCGTGTTGCGCAGGCGGCGATAGAGTTCGGCCTGCTGCTCCAGGATGTTCTTGCCGATGCGGAGATCCTCGGCCGTGTCGGAATTCATCACCCACAGGCGCAGGATATCGGCGCCATACCTGGTCATCACCTCCTGCGGGGCGGTGACATTGCCGAGCGACTTGGACATCTTCCGCCCGCTCTCATCCAGCACGAAGCCATGGGTGAGAATGGCCTTGAAGGGCGCCACGCCACGCGTGCCCACGGATTCCAGCAGCGAGGACTGGAACCAGCCGCGATGCTGGTCCGAGCCTTCCAGATACAGGTCCGCCGGGAAAGGCAGATCGCGCGGCGCCAGGACGAAGGCATGCGTGCTGCCGCTTTCGAACCAGACATCCACGATGTCCATCACCTGCTCGTAATCGTCGGGATTCCGAGAGTCACCGAGGAAGCGTGCGGCGGCGCCCGGCTGATACCAGGCATCCGCGCCCTCGGCGCGGAAGGCGTCCACGATGCGCTGCATCACGGTGGCGTCGCGCAGCACTTCGCCCGTGCGCTTCTCGACGAAGACGGCAATGGGCACGCCCCAGGCGCGCTGGCGGCTGATGCACCAATCCGGCCGGCCTGCCACCATCGAGCCGATGCGGTTGCGCCCCACATCGGGGACGAAATGCGTCGCCGCGATGGCGTCGAGCGACTTTTGCCGGATCTGGTTCGCGTCATCCATCGCGATGAACCATTGCGGCGTGGCGCGATAGATCACCGGCTTCTTGGAGCGCCAGGAATGCGGGTAGCTGTGGGTCAGCTTGCCCTTGGCGGCCAGCGTGCCGAGCGCCGTCATCGCCGCATAGACCGGCTCATGCGCGCGGAAGACGTGGATGCCCTCGAAGCCCGGCGCATGATGCGTGTAGGTGCCGTCATCGCTGACGCATTCGGGAATCTCGATGCGCGCTTCGGGATGCGCCCGGTTGTGGGCGACGATAAGGGAAAAATCCTCCTCGCCATGGCTGGGGGCGATGTGGACGATGCCGGTGCCGGCATCATCGGTCACATAATCGCCGGCCAGCATGATGGCCTCATGGGTATAGGCGCCGGCATGGCCGCGCAGGGGGGCGGCGCAGACCGCGCCCTCGAAGGCCGTGCCGGGGAAGGTCTTGACCAGGGTATGCGTGGCGATGCCCGCCTCGGTGCAGAATTGCGGCAACAGCGCGATGGCCACCACCAGCCGCGCGCCGGGCTTCACCAGCGCGCCCTCGGCCACGCTATCCGCATGGATCAGCGCGTATTGGATCTCCGGCCCATAGGCGAGCGCGCGGTTGCCCGGGATGGTCCAGGGCGTCGTCGTCCAGATCACCACATCGCTGCCGACAAGCTCGGGCATGCCGCGCGCCCGCTCCACGCGGAACAGCGCGTGCAGCGTGGGCGAGACGTGGTCCATGTATTCGATCTCGGCCTCGGCCAGGGCCGTCTTCTCGACCGGGCTCCACATCACGGGCCGCAGGCCCCGATAGAGCGAGCCATTCATCAGGAAGCGGCCGATCTCCTCGACGATGACCGCTTCCGAGGCGAAGTCCATCGTCGCGTAGCGGTTCGCCCAATCGCCGGCCACACCCAGGCGCTGGAATTCCTCGGACTGCACGGCCAGCCACTTGGCGGCATAGGCGCGGCATTCGGCGCGGAATTCCAGGACGGGCACCTGGTCCTTGTCGAGCTTCTTGCCGCGGTATTCCTCCTCGACCTTCCACTCGATCGGCAGGCCATGGCAGTCCCAGCCGGGGATGTAGTTCGCATCCGTGCCCGACATCTGGGCGGCGCGGTTGATCACATCCTTCAGGATCTTGTTCAGCGCGTGGCCGATATGCAGCGGGCCATTGGCGTAGGGCGGGCCATCATGCAGCACGAAGGGCGCGCGGCCCTTCGACTTCTGGCGCAACGCCTGCCAGCTTTCGGCGGCCGCCCATTTCGCCAGCAGCCTCGGCTCGCGATTGGGCAGATCGGCCTTCATCGGGAAGGCGGTTTGCGGCAGGAAGACCGTCTTGCGGTAATCTCCCCCCTTCTGGTCCTGGGCGGGCGTCTCAGGGGCGTCGTTCATGATGTTCTCGGTCGCGCTCGGCGCGGAAAGGGATGGGTGTCGCGGAGCTGTCCCGGCCTTCAGACGAAGGCCGGGGCCAAAATTCGGGGGCTCACCCAGGGAAGCGTCCGGTTCGCGCGCATGGCCTGGGATATGCGGAGTCCCAGGGCTTGCGGTCAAGGCCGTCAGGCCCCGAGCAGCGTCCTGGCCGTGGCCGCATCCGCCTTGATCTGGGTGACGAGGGCCGGGAAGTCGGCGAATTTCCGCTCCTCGCGGATGAAGGCCACCAGCGCCACGCTCAACTCCTGGCCATAGAGATCCTCGGCCAGGTCAAAGAGATGCGCTTCCAGCCGCGAGATCGGATCCCCCCCCAAAGTCGGCCGTCGGCCAATATTGGCCACGCCCGGCACCAGGCGCCCATCAGGCAGCGTTGCGCGCACGGCATAAACCCCGCGCGCCGGCTCCAGATGCCGACCGAGCGGGATATTGGCCGTGGGGAAGCCGATGGTCCGCCCCCGCGCATCGCCATGCGTGACAGGCCCGGCGATGGAGAAGCTGCGGCCCAGCAGCGCCGCGGCGCGCTCGGGGTAGCCATCCTGCAAGAGGCGGCGGATGCGGGTGGAACTGATCATGCCCTCCGCATCGGCCAGATGCGGCACGATGGAAAGGCCGATGCCCAAGCCCTCGGCCGCCTGGCGCAGGAAATTCACATCCCCGCCGCGCCGGTGGCCGAAGGCGAAATCCGGCCCGCAGGCCAGATGCTTCGCGCCCAATGCCTGGTGCAGCAGGCGTTGCACGAACTCCCCGGCCGACATGGCGGCGAGTTCGGCGCCGAAAGGCAGCGCCACCACACGGCGCGCCCCGCAGGCCGCCAGGGCCGCCGCCTTGGCGGGCAGCAAGGTGAGGCGGAAGGGCGGGTCATCGGGGCGGAAATGCTCGCGCGGATGCGGCTCGAAGGTCAGGGCGCCGAGTTCGAGGTCGGGCCGCGCCTGATGGGCGGCGGCCAGCACGGCCGCATGGCCGAGATGCACGCCATCCAGATTGCCGAGCGCCAGCGTTGCGCCCCGAGCGGCCGCGGGCACATCCCGCCAGGAGGAGAGGACAGTGCAGCCCCCGCCCCTTCGACCATCGGGCGGGGTCATGCCTCGGTCTGCGTCATCCAGCGGGTCACGCTGGGCGCTGTCCAGTTGGCGAGGGAATCCAGCGCCGCCTCGGGCGTGCCGGCGCGCAAGGCCAGGCCGGCATGTTGTGGCTGAACGAAGCCCGCGCCGGACATGCGCTCCAGCAGCGCGAAAAAGGGCGCCCAGTAATCATCCGCATCCAGGTAAACCAAGCCCTTGCCATGGATGCCAAGCTGCGCCCAGGACTGGATCTCGACCGCTTCCTCCAGCGTCCCGATGCCGCCCGGCAGCACCACAAAGCCATCCGAGAGGTCATTCATGATGGCCTTGCGGACATGCATGGAGGGCACGACGCGCAATTCCGTGACGCCGCCATGGCCGAGTTCACGGTCCATCAGCGCCTCGGGGATCACGCC
>Ga0136707_1000139_pt1 | contig 13889 bp, 15 predicted proteins | sample 4C3metaG_FD_101397 | JGI IMG/M metagenome (GOLD analysis project Ga0136707, IMG submission 101397) | Freshwater bacterial and archeal communities from Indian Creek, Illinois, USA - 4C3 metaG | ecosystem: Environmental > Aquatic > Freshwater > Unclassified | place: USA: Indian Creek, Illinois...
ATATGGAGATCCAGGATGGCCAGCCTTTGAGACCCTGAGGCGCCTCATTCCGCTTCGGGTGGCATGGCGAAGGGCCAGGCTTCGTGGCCCGGCATGTAGTTGCGATTGTGGATGGCGGCGTTGCGGTTCACCAGCGGCCGCGCGTAGAGCGGGTGCGTCATGCTCCGCACCTCATGCTCCACGCGGAACAGCGCGGCGCCGCCATCGGGGTCCACCAGGTCGAGGAAGCGATACTGCCAGGGGTTGCTCTCCTCGCTGATCAAGCCGCGTTCAGCGAGGCGGGCATGCGGGCCGCCGAAATCCGCGAGCGTGATCTGGATGTGGTGCCCGTCATATTCCGGCTGGGGCGCATCCGTCTCCCGGAACACCAGGTATTGCCCGTTGGCGACGAGCGCGCGCGCCACGCCCTCGGCGGCCTGTGCCGGCGCCTGGAGGATCTCCCGATAGAAGCGCGCGATGCCGGGCGTGCTGCCGGGCGGCACGTCGAATTCCACATAGGGCATGCCGAGCGTGATGCGCCCGAAGCGCTGCGCATCGGGCGCATGCACGCGGATGCGGTTGCCCCAGGGGCAGGTGGTCTCCACCGCGTCCCTGGTCTCGCGGAAGTCGAAGCGCGTGCCGGCCAGCGCCTTGCGTTGCCTGGCCAGCCGCCACAGCAGCGCCTCGCGGTCCGGCAGGACCAGCGCCGTGGTGCCGCGCAACAGCTGCGCCGGGCCGCTCGGCAAGTGGAATTGGCTGATGCCCACATTGGCCCACATGTTGTCGGTGCCGGTCATCAGATACGGGTCGCGCGTCAGCCCCAGTCCGCTGATGTAGAAATTGGTGGCGGCGATCTGGTCCGGCACGCGGATGTTCACATGCTGCAACTCGACCACATGGCCGAGCGACTCCGCGTGGCGGTCATAGGGGTTTTGCATGGGCCATCTCCTCGTTCGGGGCGAGCTTCGCGCCGGGCGGCGCAAGTCACAAGCATCCTCACTCGACAGCGGCCGCGCGCGGGCCGAAAACGGCCTCGTCACGCGACGGAGAATGGCGATGCGCATGCTGGGTGTCCTGGGGGGAATGGGGCCGCTGGCCTCGGCCGAGTTCATGCGCGCCCTCACGCTCGAAACCCCGGCCGAGCGTGACCAGGACCATATCCCCACCATCCTCTGGTCCGACCCGCGCGTGCCGGACCGCACGGCTGCGCGCAACCATGGCGGCCCCGATCCGCTGCCCGCCCTGCTGCGTGGCATTCGCGGGCTGGAGGCGGCGGGCTGCGGCGCCATCGCCATCCCGTGCAACACCGCCCATGGCTGGTTCGCGCAGATGCAGGCCGCGACCAGCCTGCCCATCCTGCACATCGTGGATGCCGCCAGCGCCGATCTCCGCCGGCAAGGCGTGACCGCGGGTCCGATCGGCCTGATGGGCACGACGGCCACCCTCGCCATGCGGCTCTACCAGGAGCGCATGGGGACCGAGTGCCTGACGCCGGATGACGCGATGATGCAAAGCCATGTCATGCCCGCCGTGGCGCTGGTCAAGGCGAACCGCGTGGCCGAGGCCCATGCGCCCCTGGCCGAGGTGGCGCGGCATTTGCGCGCGCGCGGCGCGGCCGCGGTGGTGCTGGGCTGCACGGAGATCCCCCTCGGCGTCGCGGCCGGGCCGGCGCTGGAATTCCCGGTGGTGGACACGGTGGCGGCGCTGGCCCGCGCGGCCATCGGCTGGGCGCTTGCCGAGCGGCAGCGCGCTGGGTAACGCTGTCTCCACTCCAACAAGGAATGTCCGATGAGCCAGGCCCAGCATTTCCACAACCTTGCCGATCTCACCCAGGGCATCGCGCGCGAATTGGCGCCGGGCGTCACCACTCGCATCTTCCCCGGCGAGCAGGCCATGCTCTCGGTCGTCACCATCGCGCCCAACGGAGAGGGCACACTGCATTCCCACCCGGAGGAGCAGTGGGGCGTGCTGCTCGAAGGCAGCGCCATACGCATCCAGGGCGGCGAGGAGATCCAGGTCAACAAGGGTGATTTCTGGCGCACGCCGGGCGGCGTTGAGCACACCATGCGCGCCGGCCCGGAAGGCTGCCAGGTGCTCGACATCTTCTCCCCCCCGCGTGAGGCCTATCGCGTCGCCGGCTCCGGCTTCGGGACACTCTGAGGCTTCTCCGCCCTGCCTCTGGGCGCGGGCAGCCTTGCCGGTTGCCGCGCCCTGAAGCGCCGCCCCGCAGCGCCACGCGCCAGAGCGCGCGGGCCACGGTGCTGGGCATCCCCAATGAGCGGTTTTTCCCGGCCCTCGGGACGGGGCCGATCACGGCCGAGTTCATGGCCGCACTTCAGCGGCGCCACCGCGTGACGCGCGTGGCGATGAACGAGATGCTGCCCGTGGTGGGCCTCCTTGCCAGCCCGGGCGGTGGTGACAAAGGGGCATTTGGGGCAGGGCTGCTGAATGGCTGATAGACCGCCAGCGCCTGAGCGTGCCGCCATTCGACAGCCTACGCTTCGTGCCCAGCTGGAAGCGGCCCATGTCGGGATGATCCAGCGCCACTGCGCCGGATCACCGCCGGCGCCCGTCAGTGTTGGAGCTTTGTCTTGAGGAGCGGTGTCTTCACCGCGGCCCGCCGTTCATCCTGACCGTTGCGGTCACTCGCATTCGCAGCCGGGAGCGGGGGTCGTGCTCTGGCGCCTCACGTGATGATCCACCCATTCGGCGACCAGCCGCCGCGCCTCGGCGATCGAGGCCTCGGGATGATGCACGCGATACAGCGTGGTGCAGGCCTGGAAAGCGGCCATGTCTGTGGTGCCGACATCGCGCAGCTCGCGATAGGCGGTGACGACGGCGCGCTCGCAGCGGCGGGCGATATGGCTGAAATCGCGACCCATGGCTTTCTCCAGTTGCGAATCTCTCGCAACGACAGGAACGATACTCACATCGGGACAGGCGTTCAAGTGACGCATTTGCGAGTTCAGCGGGATTTTTCCATTCCCCGCCATAGCAGCCCCAACGCCAAAAGCGGCAGCAGCCCCGCCACCCAGAAGGCCCGGCTGAAGCCAGCGAGGAAGGCCGCGATGGGTGTGGCCCCGCTGGCCAGGGACATGGCCTCGCCTGCGCCGAATACCAGGGTCAGCAGGGAGGCTGCCAGCACGACGCCAAGCGTGCGGGTCAGCAGGGTCAGGCTGCCGGCCACGCCTCGATCCTCGCGTCGCATGATCGCGGTGGTCATGTCGGTATAGGCCAAGGTGAAAAGCCCGATGCCAAAGCCCTGGAGCAGCAACGCGGCCAGCAGCAGGGCAGGGGGGGTGTTGGCGCCCCAGAACGCGATGCCAAGCAGGCCGGCCGCCCCCAGCGCCGCGCCCAGCCGGGCGCAGCGCGGCCCGCCGCCCAGCCGGCCACCCAGGGCCGAACCGAGCATGGCGCCCAGATGCCCAACCGCCAGAACCCCGCCCAGCCAGGCCGGCGGCAGCGCCGCCACGCGGGCCAGATGGAAGGGCACCAGCAGCATCACGCCGAAGCCCGCCAGGTTCACCAGGAGGCTCGCGAGGTTCAGCCGCGCGAAGCCAGGCTGCCGGAACAGCCGCAATTCCAGGATGGGGCGGCTGACGGCAAGGCTGCGCCAGATGAAGCCGCCCAGCGCCACCACGGCCAAGAGAAACAGCGCCAGCGAGGCGCGGTTGATGGCCAGCAGCAGGCTCGCCATGCCCAGCGCCAGCAGGCCGGCGCCCCAGCCATCAAAGGCCCCCGCCGTGCCGGACGGCGGTGGCGTCGGCTGGCGCCGCAGCAGCCACAGCGCGAGCAGCGCCACCGGCACCCGGACCCAGAAGACGGCTTGCCACCCCCAGGCCTCGACCAGCAGGCCGCCCAGCAGCGGCCCCAATGCCGAACTGGCGGCGAAGGCAGCGGCATAGGCGCCCAATGCCCGGGCGCGCATCGCCTCCGGATAGAGGCTGGTGGCGAGTGCCGCGCCGCAGCCGATCACGAAGGCCGCGCCCACGCCTTGCAGCACGCGGCACGCCAGCAGCACGCCATAGCTCGGTGCCAGCGAACACAGCAGCAATGCCACCGCGCTCCAGGCCAAGCCGAAGCGGAACACTCGCGCATGGCCCCAGATATCGCCGATGCGCCCCACCGCCAGCATCAGGCTGCCATAGGTCAGCACATAGGCGATGATGAGCCACTGGATGGCCGGCAGGGGCAGGCCGAAGGTCTGGACCACCTGCGGGAAAGCCACGTTCAGCGCGGTGTCGAAGGGCACCACCAGCGTGCCCAGCGCAAGTGGAAACAGCCGGAGAAGCCCGGTCGGCTTCACCCCTCCACGCGGATGTTGTTGGCCCGCACCACGCGCGCCCAGCGCTCGGCCTCCGTCATCACGAAGCTTGCGAAGCCATCACCCGCGACGGCCAGCACATCCATCCCCTGCGCCTCGATCCGCGTGCGTGTCTCGGGCTCGGCGAGGATCTGCGCGAGGGTGGCCGACATGCGCTCGCGAAGGGGGGCGGGGACGCCGGCGGGGGAGAAGACGCCCCACCAGGTCGGCGCCTCGAAGCCCGTGATGCCCTGCTCCTGAAAGCTCGGCACGCCGGGCAGGTCCCGCCAGGCGGTGGCGGTGGTGACGCCCAGGCCCTTCAAGGCGCCGCTGCGGACATGCGGCCCGCCGACCGGCGCGTTGGTGACAAAAAGCGGCACCTGGCCGGCCAGCGCATCGGCCAGGGCCGGCGCGCCGCCGCGATAGGGCACATGGGTGAGTTCCACACCCGCGAGGTTGCAGAGCTGCACCATGGCCACATGCATCATCGTGCCCACGCCGGCGGTGGCATAGGCGATGCTGCCCGGCGGCCTCGCGCGGGCCGCGGCCATCAGCTCGGAAAAGCTGTTCCAGGGATTGGTGGGATGCGAGGTGACCAGCAGCGGCCCGCGACCGATCAGCATCACCGACGCGAAATCCCGGCGCGCATCATAGGGCAGGTTCATGATGGCCGGCGTGATGACCTGGCTGTCCTGCGCGATCAGCCAGCTCAGCCCATCGGGCGCGGCGCGTGCGGCCTCGGCGGCACCCACCGTGCCGGTGGCGCCGGGGCGGTTCTCGACCACCACCGCCTGGCCGAGCAGCGCCTGGAGCCTGGGTTGCAGCAACCGCGCCACGATATCCACCGAGCCGCCGGGCGGCCAGCCGACAATCAGCCGGACCGGCCGGCTGGGCCAGGCCTCCTGCGCCAATGAGAGGGACGGGGCGGCCAACAGGCCGAGCGTGAGGGCGCGACGTTGCATCAGGTTTCCTCCCGGCCGGTTATGCCCGGCTTCGGGGCGAAGCCTGCCCGATCTGAGCGGCGCGAGACAAGCTCAGTATCCGATGTGGCGATCCACCACTTCGCGCAGAGCCTCGCCATCCAGCAGCCGGCGGAGGTTGTCGGTGAACAGGGCCGCCACCACGCGGTCCCGTTCGGGGTGCATGCCGCCGATATGCGGCAGCACCATGATGCCGGGCGTGGTCCAGAAGGCGTCGCTCACCGGCAGGGGCTCCTCGCGGAAGACGTCGAGGATGGCGCCGGCGATGCGCTTTTCCGTGACGGCGGCGATCAGGTCGGCATCGCGGATGGCGCTGCCCCGGCCGAAATTCAGCAGCCAGGCGGTGGGCTTCATCCGGGCCAGGCGTTCGGCATTCATGAAGTTCTCGGTGGCGGGCGTGGCGGGCAGCAGCAGCAGCACGAAATCGGCGCGGGCCAGCACCTCATCCGTGCGCTCGGGCGGCAGGATTTCACTGACATGCGCCATGGGGGCGGGGTTGCGGCGGGTGCCGATCACCTCCATCCGCAGGGCGGCGGCCAGGCGGGCCACCTCCGCGCCGATGGCGCCGAGGCCCAGGATGCCCAGCACCTTGCCATTGAGCGGCGTGGCGACGCGGCGCTTCCATTGGCTGGCCTTCTGCGCCTCGGCGATGGCGGCATAGCCCTTGGTGATGTGGAACAACCCGCCCAGAATGTTTTCCGGCATGGAATCGCCATGCGTGCCGCGCGCGCAGGTCAGCGTCAGCCCCTCCGGCAGGTCGGGGAGGGCGAGCCAGCCTTCGACGCCCGCGGTCAGCGCCTGCACCCAGCGCAGCCGGGGCATGCGCGGCAGCAGGCCGGGCGGCGCGCCCCAGCCCAGGATCACCTCGGTCTCGGCCATCTGCTCGGCGCTGGGCTGTTGCTGGCGGGCGAGGGATTCGATCATGACGCGTGCATCCAGCCCGGCGGCGGCGATGACCTCGGCATAGGGGCCGGGCGTGTCGGTCCAGAGCAGGATGCGGGTGCGGTTGGTCATGGCGGGTCTTTCGGCTGCGAGGGCGGCCATGCTGGCACCGCCGCGCGCATTCGCGAAATACCCGCCGCCGTTGCCGCCCGAGGCCCCGCGGCGCAAGCTTGCCCCAACCCGCAACAGGAGCGTCCCATGGCTGAAACCATCCTCTTTCCCGGACAGGTCGAATGGTCCGGCGAGAACCCCGGCATCTCGCTCAAGGAGGACCCGGCCGGCCCCTTCACCACGCTCGCTTCCTTCTTCCGCGTCGTGCTCTCGCCGCATGGGCGGGGCCACGCGCTGGTATTGCTGCAATCGCCGCAGAGTGAAGGCGCGGGCAATCTCTGCCTCACGGATAACGAGCCGCTCGCGCGGTGGCTGGTGAGTGACTACGTCTCGCATTTCGGCGCCTGGCGCGGCCTGCCGGGGCTGCGGAACCTGGAATACCGCGCGCTTTCCAGCGTCACCACGGGCGGCGACGCCATCAGCCATTACAGCGAGACGGTGACGGCGCCGGGCTTCGATATCGCGCTGGAGTGGACAGGCCTGGGCAAGCCCTTCTGCTTCGCCCTCGCCCCCGCGCAATCCGCCACGGGCCGGCACCACATGCCGAGCCTGTTCGTCGGCTGCGAGACTGCCACCGTCACGGTGAATGGCGCGCGCCGCCCTGGCGCGCCCATCCCGCGCGAGATCGTGGGACAGCGGATCTCGACCGCGATGCTGGCGTTTTCGGAGACTTGGCTGCGGGTCTGATCCGGGCCGACAGGGCCATGGCCGGGGCGCGTCAAGCCAGAATGGCGCTGTAGCCGGCCCTGGCGTTGGCGGCGGCGGTGTCCCAGATGAACTCGTGGGCGACCCGCGCCTTGGCCCGTTGGCCCATGGACAGGAGCCGTGCCGGAACCGCCGCCAACTCCGTGAGGGAAGCGGCCATGGCCGCCGTATCACCGGGCGGGGCCGGCACGGGCACGGGCAAGCCCTGCGCCACGGCCTCCGGCACCGACAACGGAAAAATATCCGCCAGGGTCGGAAAGACAAACAGGTCGGAGCGCCGGAACAGCGCGCCGACTTCCGCATCGCTCAACCGCCCCATCACCACCACCCGCTGCCCTGGCCCGCAGGCGGCCGCCAATCGCTCATGGTTCATTCCATCGCGCTTCTCCCCGCTGATGATCAGGAGGTAGGGCGCGCGCAGCTTGGCGAAGGCCGCCTGATCCAGCAGGATCGTGGCCCGGCATTCCGCCTGCGAAGCATCGCCGTCTGTGCCAGGCGGCAGGGGGGGGGGGCGGCCCTTCCCCATCACCGCGCCGGAGCCGTGGAGAAGACGTTCCCCCGCCGCTTCTGATTCTCGTGGATGGAGCGCGAGAGGCCCGGTTGGCCCCGCCTCGCGGCAGGGCCAGCCCGCGTTCAGGCCTTGGCCACGGCTTCCGCGATGGCGCGCCCCACATCCAGCGTGCCGGCCTGGCCGCCGAGATCACGCGTGCGCGGCCCGCCTTCGGCCAGCAGCTTCTCGATGGCGGTGGTGATCGCGCGGGCCGCCTCATGCTCGCCCAGATGGTCCAGCATCATGGCACCCGACCAGATCTGACCGATCGGGTTGGCCACGAAGCGCCCGGCGATATCGGGGGCCGAGCCATGCACCGGCTCGAACATCGAGGGGAAGACCTTCTCCGGGTTGATGTTCGCACTCGCCGCCACGCCGATGGACCCGGCCACGGCGGGGCCAAGATCGGAGAGGATGTCGCCGAACAGGTTGGAGCCGACCACCACGTCGAACCAATCCGGATGCTGCACGAAATGCGCGCAGAGGATGTCAATGTGGAACTGGTCGGTCTTCACCTCGGGGTAGTTCTTGCCCATCTCCTCGAAGCGCTCATCCCAATAGGGCATGGTGAAGGTGATGCCGTTGGACTTGGTGGCGCTGGTCACTTTCTTGCGCGGCCGCTTCATTGCCAGCTCGAAGGCGTATTTGATGATGCGATCCGTGCCGATGCGCGTGAGAATGCTCTGCTGGCTGACGAATTCGCGATCCGTGCCGGGGAACATGCGCCCGCCGACGGAGGAATATTCGCCCTCGGTGTTCTCGCGCACCACGTAGAAATCAATCTCGGCCGGTGTGCGGTTGGCCAGCGGCGTGGCGACGCCGGGCAGCAGCTTGCAGGGGCGCAGCGAGACATATTGGTCAAAGCCGCGGCGAATCGGGATCAGCAGGCCCCAGAGCGAGACATGGTCCGGAACGCCAGGCCAGCCCACGGCGCCCAGGAAGACGCTGTCACTGTCCTTCAACTGGTCCAGCCCATCCTCCGGCATCATGCGGCCGGTCTTCACATAGGTCTCGCAGGACCAGTCGTAATGGGTGAGCTTGAGGTCGAAGCCGAAGCGGGTGGCGGCGGCATCCAGCACGCGCAGCCCCTCGGGCGTGGTTTCCTTGCCGATGCCATCGCCGGGAATGACGGCGATGCGATGTGTGCGGGCCATGGGGCGATCCGTTCTTGTGACTGGGCAGAGGCGCGAAGCAATCACGCAAGGCGGAGTTGGGCAAGATCACGCCTGGCCTGTATCGGCACGGGGAAATCCCAGATCAGCCCATGGGCCACATCGCCCGATGCCCGAATCTCTCCTGGCATCATTCACTCCGGGTGCTGGGGCGCCTACATGAACAGCAGCCAGCCCCAAGGAGAACCACCATGCGCCGCCGCTCCCTGCTTGCCCTGCCGCTCGCCGCCCCCGCCATCGCCGCTGCTCAGGAGAGTTGGCCCACCCGGCCGATCACCATCGTCAGCGGCTTCCCCAATGGCTCGGGCATCGACATCTACATGCGCCGCATGTCCGAGCCGCTGAGCCGGGCGCTGAATGGGCAGACCATCATCGTGGACAACCGCTCGGGCGCGGGCGGCAACATCGCCTCCGACTTCGTGGCGAAGTCGCGGCCCGATGGCTACACGCTGTATTTCGGCACGGCCGGCACGCATGCGATCAACGCGACGCTGTATCGCACGCTGCCCTTCGACGTGGTGCGGGATTTCACGCCGATCGCGCATCTGGGTGACGTCCCCAATGCACTGACCGTGAGCATCGAGCGCCGCCCCCAATTCACTGATTGCGCCACGCTGCTGGCCGCCGCCCGCGCCAATCCGGGCCGGCTGAACTATGCCTCCACCGGCAATGGCGCCTCCACACACTTGGCCGGCGCGCAATTCGCGGGTGCCGCCAATATCGATATCACCCATGTGCCCTATCGTGGCCAGCCTGGCGCGCAGACGGCGCTGCTGGCGGGCGATGTGGATTTGTTCTTCAATCAGGTGGGGCCGGCGCTCGGCGCCATCCGCCAGGGGCAGACCCGCGCGCTGGCGGTAACCACCGCGCAACGGCTCTCCATCCTGCCCGACGTGCCGACCGTGGCCGAGGCCTGCAACCTGCCGGGCTTCGTCAGCACCACCTGGTACGGAATGTTCGGCCCGGCGAACCTGCCCGCGCCGATCGTGCAGCGGCTTTCCACCGCCATCACCGGCTTGCTGCGTGATCCGGAATTCAGCAATTGGCTGGTGACGACCCAGGGCATCTCCCCGCCCCCGGTCTTCACGCCGGCCGAGTTCGCGGCCATCCAGCGGCGTGACATCGCGAGCTGGGCCGAGATCGTCCGGCGCTCCGGCGCCTCGGTGGATTGAGCGAGGGCGGGGGCTGCCAGGCGCACCAGCGCCAGTTCTTGTTTGACGCTTGCGTGACGGCACGGGTTTTGCCTACCATCGCTGACATGTCATTGAGACCCGCAGCCCCATGTCGCTGGTAACACCCCTCGAAGTGCCACCCTCGCTCACCGAGCGCGCCGTGGCAGCGCTGCGCCGCGACATCCTGACCACGCGCCTCGCCCCGGGGGAAACCGTCTCCGAAACCGCCATCGCCGCGCTTCTGGAACTGGGCAAGGCGCCGGTCCGCGCCGCATTGGCCCGCCTGGCCGAGGAAGGCCTGGTCCAGGCCGTGCCGCGCCGGGGCTGGATGGTCAGCCTGGTCACCATCCGTGACATCCATGAGGTCTTCGACCTGCGGCTGATGCTGGAACCCGAAGCCGCGCGCCGCGCCGCGGGCCGGGTGGATGCGGTGATGCTGCGCCGCCTCGATGCCATTTGCGCCGAGGGCTATGACTGCGCCGATGAGGAAAGCGCCATGGGCTTCCTCGACGCCAACAAGCAATTCCACGTCGCCATCGCCGAGCTTTCCGGCAATGCCCGCCTCGCGCGGCAACTCGACCGCCTGCTGGATGAAAGCACCCGCATGCTGGTGCTGGGCCTGCGCCCGCGCGACCGCACGGGCGAGATGGCGCATGAGCACCACGCGCTGGTCGAGGCACTGGCGCTGGGCCGGGCCGATGAGGCCGCGCGCATCATGCATGAACAGGTTGCCGCGAGCCGCCGGATGGTGCTGGCCGCACTCACCGCGCCCGATGCGAGGACCGCCGTATGAACATGATCTCCACCCGTGTCGGCCTGGACGCCATGCTCGGCGAAATCGGCATCGCCGCGCGCACGCCGCTGGAGGGCCGCCCCGCCGCCGTCGCCGCCGCCATCGCGCCCTATCTCGGTGATGCCTGCCTGCTGGATGGCCGGGATTGCCCCGCCAACCCCGATCGCTACGTCCGGCACCTGCTGGAGGAGGGCGATGGCTATGCCGTCGTCGCCCTGGTCTGGCGGCCTGGGCAGATGTCGCCCGTGCATTCGCACCACACATGGTGCGCGCTGGGCGTTCATCGCGGCACGCTGACCGAGCATTTCTTCACCCCCGGCGAGACGCCCCGCCCGAATATCGCGCATCTGCGGGCCGAGGGCGCCACCAGCCACGGCCCGGCCGACCCCGAGCTGATCCACCGCATCGCCAATTGCTGCGCCGAGGTGGCGGTTTCCATCCATGTCTATGGCGTGCCCCATGCCGAGTTCGCCGAGGGCGTGAATCGCATTCTGGCTTGAGGAAATCCGGCTGGCCGGGTTGACGCAACCGCCGCGTGCATCGCTACTGGCCGAGTGAATATCAGCCCCAAGATTTTGCTCGGCCTGCTGATCGGCGTGCTGGCCTCGACCATCTGGGGCGGGCATGCGGCGGTGGCACGGCTGGCCCTGACCGGGCAGGGCTTGCATGTGCTGGACCTTCTCTTTTGCCGCTATGTGCCGGCCTCCATCCTCCTGGCGCCGCTGATCTGGCGGGAGCGCGCGGCAATGCGCGCCTTGGGCTGGCGGCGCATTTTCGTGCTGTTCCTCTTTGCCGGGGCGGGGAACCTGGTCCTTTTTGCCGCCGCGCTGACCTATTCGCCCGCCACGCATGGCGCCACCATCGCGCCCATGGTCAGCCCGATAGCGGGGGCGCTGCTCGCCTGGTGGCTGTTGAAGGAAGCGCCCACGCCCGGCCGTATCGCGGCGCTGGCTGCCATGCTGATGGGCGTCGTGATCATCGCCTGGGACGGGCTTGGCATGCACCCCGGCGCGTGGCGGGGCGATTTGCTGCTGGTGGGCGCGGGCAGCACCTGGGCGGTCTTCACCATCCTGTTGCGCCGGTGGCAGGTCCCGGCCATCCCGGCGACTGCGGCCGTCACCGTGGTCTCGGTGCCCTTCGTGCTGCCGCCCTTCCTGCTCTACCGGGCCGAGGCCTTCTTCTCGCTGCCCACCAGCCTGGTCATCTGGATGCTGGTGGCGCAGGGCGTGCTGCTGGGCTGTGTCTCCATGCTGCTTTTTGCCCGCAGCGTGGAAATGCTGGGGGCGACGCGCGCCAGCACGCTCTCGGTCGTGGTGCCGGTGATGGGGCTGATCACCTCGGCCCTGGTGCTGGATGAGACGATCGGGCCGGTGAAGGCGCTGGGGGCCACGCTCTCGGTCAGCGCCATGCTGGTGGCGGTGCTGTTCACCGGGCGCCGCGTGGGCTGAGGCCCAGACGCCGCGCAGTCCATCGCTGAGGTCGGGCGCCGGGCCATCCTCGCGCGCCTCGGTCAGCGCGGGGTGGCTGGCTTCCAGGCGCAGTTTCTGGATGGAGCGCCACGCCAGGCACTGAGCTGCTCCCGCGCCGGAACCTTGTGGGTGCGGAGCGTGAGGGGCAGGCGGTCGGGAACGGCAGGCGCGGGGCTGGTCATTCTCGTCTCGCTTCGGTGGGGCGGCCGCGCACCCAAGCTGTGGTGACATGCACGGCAACCTCCTCCGATCCCGTGGCCCGGATCAGGATGTCGCCGAAGATGCTGCGCCCTTGCCCCTTGATGAGGCGGGCGGTCGCGATGATGGGGCCGGGACCGCAAGGATGCAAGAAATTCACATGCATGTTCGCGGTCAGGCTTTCATCGTGGCCATGGCTGCCGGCCAGCAGCACCGCCCACATCGCCATGTCGGCCAGGCCCATGATGGCCGGGCCGGAGACGGTGTTGCCCGGGCGCAGCAGGGCCGGATTGTGCGGCAGTTCCAGCCGCGCTTCCCCCGGCGTTGCGAGCAGGACGCGCACGCCCCAGGCCGCGCCAAGCGGCACGCCGCGATGGATGATGGCCTCGATCTGCGCTGGCGTCATGCCGCGATGCCCGCGACGACGCGGCCCATGCACGGGTTGCCGCCCAGCCAATAGCAAAGCTCGGCGGGGCGCTGGATGCGGTAGAGCGCCAGGTCGCAGCGCATCCCCTCCGCCAGCACGCCGCGATCGGCCAGGCCGAGGGCGGCGGCGGCGTGGCGCGTGACGCCCAGCAGCGCCTCGGGCACCGTCATCCGGAACAGCGTGCAGCCCAGATTGAGCATCAGCAGCAGCGACAGCGCGGGCGAGGAGCCCGGATTCATGTCGGTGGAGAGCGCCATGCGGCAGCCATGCTCGCGCATCGCGGCGATGGGCGGGAAATGCGTTTCGCGCAGCATCAGCGTCGCACCCGGCAGCAGCACGGCGATGGTGCCCGCCGCAGCCATGGCGGCGATGCCGGCGGCATTGCTGCGCTCCAGGTGATCGGCCGAGAGCGCGCCATGCGCTGCGGCCAGCGCCGCCCCGCCGCAATCGGTGAGTTGGTCGGCATGCAGCTTCACCGGCAGGCCAAGGCGCTTGGCGGCCGTGAAAAGCTCGGCCGTCTCCGCCGGCGTGAAAGCGATGCTTTCGCAGAAGGCATCCACCGCATCGGCCAGGCCTTCGGCCGCGGCGGCGGGCAGGATCTCCTCGATGACGAGGCGCAGATACTCGCCCTTGCGGCCCTTGTATTCGGGCGGCACGGCGTGGGCCGCGAGCAGCGAGGTCACGATATTGACGGGCCGCAGCGCCCTGAGCACGCGGGCGGTGCGCAACTGGCGCAATTCCGTCGCCATCTCCAGCCCATAGCCGGACTTCACCTCGATGGTGGTCACGCCCTCGCGCAGCAGCGCATCCAGCCGGGGCAGGGCGGCCTGGACCAGTTGCGCCTCGCTCGCCGCGCGGGTGGCGCGCATGGTGGACAGGATGCCGCCACCCGCGCGGGCGATTTCCTCATAGCTGGCGCCGCCCAGGCGCTGCTCGAATTCGCCGGCGCGGTTGCCGCCGAAGACGAGATGGGTGTGGCAATCAATCAGGCCGGGAAGGATCCATGCGCGGCCGCAATCCGTCACGGGTGCCGTGTGCTCGGGCAGGGCAGCGCGTGGCCCGACCCAGGCGATGTGGCCATCCTTCGC
>Ga0136707_1000141_pt1 | contig 13683 bp, 14 predicted proteins | sample 4C3metaG_FD_101397 | JGI IMG/M metagenome (GOLD analysis project Ga0136707, IMG submission 101397) | Freshwater bacterial and archeal communities from Indian Creek, Illinois, USA - 4C3 metaG | ecosystem: Environmental > Aquatic > Freshwater > Unclassified | place: USA: Indian Creek, Illinois...
AGCCGGGAGCCATTGCCTCGGCCTTCGATGCTTTGACGACCGACCCGGTGCGGGGCCTCGCGGACCTCCCGCGTTTGGCGCGGGAACTGAACCTCTTCCGGAGTTTGCCGCAAAGGCTGGAGCCTTTGCGGACAGCGCAGCGACCTGCCGGTTGAGTCTTGCGTGGAGTGGGGGGGAGGTCCGCGATTTTTTCGGGGCGCGAATCACGAATTTCATTTGACCCCCCGCTCCCCTTGCCCCATATCCGCCGCCGCTGACCTGTTCGAACCGACGGCCGCTGGGGCCGCACAGCCGACAATTGGTCATCTGCTGGTGGGAAGGAGAACCCGACTATGGACTCTCTCGTCCGACTGGGGATGGACTCGGAATTGCTCCCGAGCGACGCCCAGACGATTATCAAGAATTCGGCCGCGGCTGATTCGATCACGGAGGCGAAGGATTACTTCGTCGAGCGGAACGGCGTGCGCTACGCCGGGACGCACCTGATCATTGATCTTTGGGGTGCGACGAACCTGGATGATCCCGGCCATATTGATGCTGTGCTGCGGGCCGCCGCCATTGCCTCGGGCGCCACGATCCTGCACGGGCATTTTCATCATTTCTCGCCCAATGGCGGCGTGAGCGGCGTGCTGGTGCTGGCCGAAAGCCATGTCTCCATCCACACCTGGCCGGAGCGGGATTTCGCGGCGCTGGACATCTTCGTCTGCGGCGATTGCGACCCCTACAAGGCCATCCCGCTGCTGAAGACCGGCTTCCTGCCCGAGCGCATCACGCTGGGCGAGCACAAGCGCGGCATGACGACCTGAAACACCGCAAGGCGGTGTGAGGAACGGGGCCGGGCGGCAACGTCCGGCCCTTCTTCTTGAGTGAACTTGCCGAGGATGAACGCGATGACCGATGTTTGGGTGAATGAGACGCTCTACCCCGATTGGGGCCAGCGCTTCCTGGTGCAGCGCGAGCTGGCACGGGTGAAGAGCGAGTTCCAGGACATCATGATCTTCGAGAGCAGCTCGCATGGCCGCGTGATGGTGCTGGACGGCGTCATCCAGATCACCGAGCGCGACGAGTTCGTCTATCAGGAAATGCTGACGCATGTGCCGTTGCTGGCGCATGGCGCGGCCAGGCGCGTGCTGATCATTGGGGCGGGCGATGGCGGTGTGCTGAAGCGCGTTCTCCAGCACCGCAACGTCGAGAAATGCGTGATGGTGGAGATTGACGGCGAAGTGATCCGCCTCTGCCAGGAGCACATGCCCGACATCGCGGGCGATGCTTGGACCAATGCGCGCGGCGAAGTGATCGTGGGCGATGGCATTGACTATGTGCGCCAGGCCGAAGCCGGTTCCTTCGACGTGGTGATCGTGGACAGCACCGACCCGATCGGCGTGGGCGAGGTGCTGTTCACCGACGAATTCTACCACAATGCGGCCCGCCTGCTTTCGGCCGATGGCCTGATCGTGAACCAGTGCGGCGTGCCCTGCATGCAGGCCGATGAGCTGCGCGAGACCTCGCTGCGGCGCGGCAAGTTCTTCGCCGACATCTCGGCCTATGTGGCGGCGGTGCCGACCTATGTGGGCGGCTTCATGACCCTGGGCTGGTCGGCCAAGACCAAGGGCCTGCGGGATGTGCCGGTGGCCGAAATCCGCCGCCGTGCGGAAGCGGCCGGCATCCTGGGCACCACGCGCTACTGGACGCCCGAGATCCACGCGGGCTGCTTCAATCTGCCGCCCTATATCGCGGAAAACCTGCCTCTTTGAGGCAGGGATAGTTCCGGCCGCCGCCGCTCTCCGTGCGCGTGTTTGCGGCGAGGTTCCTTCGCCACCGGTCGGCGCGGCCCGCGAGCTGCACCGGCCGGGAGTCCCCGGCCCGGTCCGATCCAGGCGCCATCGCGCCTGGTTTATCGGCCCGGCGGAATTCGGGGCGTCGTGGAGGAAAGCTCGCCTGGGTGGATGTTGCATCCCCACCCGCTCACGTCACGGCCGGTGGTGGCCGGTATCTACCGCACGATAGAGCATCATCCGATCAAACGGAATCGTTTGACCGGATAAAGATGCTCGGAGCCCTTTCGAACGGAAAAAGCTCTAGAGCGGGATGCGTTGAGGCGGAATCGCCGAAAACGTTGAATCCCGCTCTCAGAAGTGGCGAGACCATGAAAGTGAGCGCAAGCGAACGCATCATGGTCTAGCGCAGCCTCTCGCGGAGGGCAGGGTGTGCTGCGACCTGATCCATCAGAACGGCTCAGCGCGGTCTTTGCGCAGCAGCCGGTGGAAGGCACCGGGCGAGCGTTGATGCCCGCTCACCGCATCGGCCAGCGCATCGAGCCAGCCGGAGAACCATGCCTTGCCCCAGCCGCCGGTCTGCGCCATCGGGTTTTCCAGCACCGAGGCACCATCCTGGAAGGCTTTGCGGCCGGCGGCATAGGCGTTGTCACTGACGAAATTGTCGTCGGGGTCCACTTCCTCGGGCATCGGGTATTCCTGTTCTGTGCCCCCGATGTTACATCGCCGCGCCGGCTACGCCACCCTATATTGCGGCCATGAACCTGATCGCCCCCGTGCCATTCCAGCCGATCCGCCAGCCCATGCCACCGGCCGGCAAGCCGCTGCGCGTGGTCAGCCCCTTCGAGCCGAATGGCGACCAGCCCACCGCCATCCGCGAACTCATCGCGGGCGTGGAGGGCAATGAGCGGGACCAGGTGCTGCTGGGCGTGACCGGTTCGGGCAAGACCTTCACCATGGCCAAGGTGATCGAGGCGGTGCAGCGGCCCACCCTCGTATTGGCGCCCAACAAGACGCTGGCGGCGCAACTCTATGGCGAGATGAAGAGCTTCTTTCCCGACAATGCGGTGGAATATTTCGTCAGCTACTATGATTACTACCAGCCCGAAGCCTATGTGCCGCGCACCGACACCTACATAGAAAAAGACAGCCAGATCAACGAGCAGATTGACCGCATGCGGCACTCCGCCACGCAATCCCTGCTGGAGCGGCGGGATGTGGTGATCGTCGCCTCCGTCTCCTGCATCTACGGCATCGGCTCGGTCGAGACCTATTCCAACATGGTGGTGAAGCTGGAGGTGGGCGGCGCCATCTCGCGCGATGCCCTCCTCAAGGGCCTTGTCGAGCAGCAATATCGCCGCAACGACATGGCCTTCCAGCGCGGCAGCTTTCGCGTCCGGGGCGAGAGCGTGGATGTCTGGCCCGCCCAACTGGAGGATCGCGCCTGGCGCATCAGCCTGTTCGGCGACGACATCGAGGCGCTGCGTGAGTTCGACCCGCTGACCGGCGAGATCACCGGCGAGTTCGAGCGCGTCAGCATCTACGCCAATAGCCACTATGTGACGCCAAGACCCACGATGCAGCAGGCCATTGGCCGCATCAAGACGGAGCTGAAGGAGCATCTGGCCGTGCTGGAACGCGAGGGGAAGCTGCTGGAGGCCCAGCGCCTGGACCAGCGCACCACCTTCGACATCGAGATGATGGAGACCACCGGCTCCTGCAAAGGGATCGAGAATTATTCCCGCTACCTGAGCGGCCGCAATCCGGGCGAGCCGCCGCCGACGCTGTTTGAATACCTGCCCGATGGCGCGCTGCTGGTGGTGGATGAAAGCCACGTCACCGTGCCGCAGATTGGCGGCATGTTCCGCGGCGACTATGCGCGCAAGCTCACCCTCACCGAATACGGCTTCCGTCTGCCCAGTTGCAGCGACAATCGCCCGTTGAAATTCGAGGAGTGGGAAAGCTTCCGCCCGCAGACCGTCTTTGTAAGCGCCACACCCGGCCCCTGGGAGATGGAGCGCACCGGCGGCGTCTTCGCCGAGCAGGTGATCCGCCCGACCGGCCTCGTGGACCCCGTCTGCGATATCCGCCCCGTGGAGAACCAGGTGGATGACTTGCTGGCCGAGTGCAAGGCCTGCGCGGCCAAGGGGCAGCGCGTGCTGGTCACGGTGCTCACCAAGAAAATGGCCGAGCAACTGACGGAATACCTGACCGAAATGGGCGTGCGCGTCCGCTACCTGCATTCCGACGTGGACACGCTGGAGCGTATCGAGATCATCCGCGACCTGCGGCGGGGTGTCTTCGACGCGCTGATCGGCATCAACCTGCTGCGCGAGGGGCTGGATATTCCCGAATGCGGCCTGGTCACCATCCTGGACGCCGACAAGGAGGGCTTTCTCCGCAGCACAACCTCCCTGATCCAGACCATTGGGCGCGCGGCGCGCAACGCCGAGGGCCGCGTCATCCTCTACGCCGACCGCATGACGGACAGCATGAAGCGCGCCCTGGAGGAGACGGAGCGGCGGCGGGCCAAGCAGGTCGCCTACAACACCGAGCACGGTATCACCCCCACCTCGATCCGGCGCGAGATCAGCGACGTGTTGAAGGATGTCAGCCAGGGCGACTATGTGACGGTGGAGGCCGTGGCGGGCGATGCCACGGCGCAATTCGTGGGTCGGGACCTGCGCTCGGCCATCGCGGAGATGGAGAAGAAGATGCGCGCGGCGGCGGCCGACCTCGAATTCGAGACGGCAGCCCGGCTGCGTGACGAGATCAAGCGGCTGGAGGCGCTGGAATTGGGCATCCCAACACCTGGAAGCGCGCTTTCACCCAATGAGGCCGGGCGTTCGCTGCGCGAGGCGACACCCAAGAAGGACTGGAAGCCCAAGCCCATGGGGCCGGGGGGCGGCGGCTACGATCCCAAGAAGATGAAGGCACGCGGGCGCAAGGCGCCGTAGTGGCGGCCCGCGCCGTCAGGCGCCTTCCTCGCCCGGTTCTTGCACGGCGCGCGTCGCATGGAGATCGAGGAAGCGTTCGAAATCCTTCGGGATGATGCGGAATTCGCGCCCGATATCAATGGCGCGCAGATCCCCCTGCTTGATCCACTGGCGCACCGTCGCCTCGCCAACCTGCGTGAGGTCGGCCACTTCGCGGACCGTCATGAATTTGCGTGTGAGCATGGCATCCTGGCCTCACTGCCCTTGACCGGAGCTGAGCATAATTGAGCGCCGTTGACATGTGTTTGACCTAGATCAATGTCACTCGCCTTGGCTTGCGGTATTTTGACGTCATTGGGTCTGTCGAGCCGCGGGAATATGGCGGGGCAGCGCCCGACACAATCGGCCACGCCGGAGCAGAAGCCGGCTGGCCCGTTCAACAGGCCGGGAGATGCATCCATGACGCTCACCACTATCGTTTGCCAGGTCGAACCCGGCGATGGCGCGACGCTTGAGGCGTCCCTCGCAGCGCCGCTCGCCCTGGCCGAGGTCTATGGCGCGCATCTGACGGCGCTGGTCTTCCCCATCGAGACGGAGGGGGGCACCGCGATGGTGCCGGGCGGCGATCTTGCGGCCGAGGAACACGCCGCGACGCTCCTGCGCGCCATCGCCGAGCGGCGCGGCGTCTCCTGCGAGGTCCGGTCGCGCAGCAGCTTTGCTTATGGTGTCGGGGATGTCTTCGCCGATCACCTCCGCGTTGCGGATCTGGGCGTGGTGGCCGTCGGCGCCGCTCGGGGAATGGGGCATCGCCTCGTGCTGGGTGCGGGGATCTTCGACAGCGGGCGCCCGGTCCTGGTGCTGCCGCATGCTCAACCGTTCCAGGCTCCGCCCTCGCGCGTGGTGATCGCCTGGGATGCGAGCCCGGCTGCCGTGCGTGCCGTCCATGGCGCCATGCCCTTCATCCAGCGCGCCGATGAGGCGCTGGTCGTCACCGTGACCAACGACAAGGAATTGCGGGCCGGGCAATCCGCCATCGAGTTGGTGCGTCTGCTGGCGCGTCATGGCGCGACGGCCCGCTTCAGCGCGGTGCAGCGCGGCGGCGGCAGCGTGCTCGACGCCGTGATCGGCGCGGCGGGAGACACGCAGGGGGCCATGCTGGTGATGGGCGCCATTCGCCACGCGCCCCTGCGTAATATCGTCTTCGGCAGCGCCACGCAGGAATTGCTGGATCGCGGACCCCGGCTGGCCACACTTATCGCGGCCTGAGCAGGCCAGGTGTCGGAGTGCGGGCGGAGGGAGATTCGGAAATCGCTCCGCCCCTGTTCGCGCGGCCCGTCAGCAGGTTTGAGCGGCCGCCGACGGGCATGTGCAGGGCTCCATCGGTGATCGTCACGTTGATCCTCCCGGGGAGCCACGGCCGCCGGCCGGAGCGGCGGAGGTCACCGCCCCCACATGGCGGCCGTCAAAGGATCGGCCGCCGGGCATGATGATGCCCCCGGAAATGTTTTCCCGATGTTTCAAAAGGCTTGCAGCCCGCCAAGAGATTTGACCCGCCTTCGTTACAATTGCTCCTCCAGCGGCAGGCGCCGCACCAGCCCTGCCAGGAACCAGCGCCACCACCCGGCCATGGGCTCGCGGTCGGGGATATCCGGCCCGCCATCGCGCCAGGCCAGCGCGCCCGCCTCCAGTACCACCTGCCAACTCACCGCCGGATCGGCCAGGCGGGCATGCTCCGCCGCGATGCCGGCCGCGATGCCGCAATCGCGCACGAAGGCGCCCATCTCGGTGTTCAGCGCCGCCGAACGCGGATCGAGATTGAATGAACCCACGAAGCCCAGCTTGCCATCCACCGCGAAGGCCTTGGTGTGCAGGGCGGCGCCGCGTGAGCCGAGCAGGCTGGGATTGGCATCCTGCCAATGCGGCTTCAATTCGAACAGCGTGACACCCATGCCCAGCAGCGCGCGCCGATACTTGGCGTAGCCGCCATGCACCGCCACCACATCCGTCGCGGCCAGGGAATTGGTGATGACCGAGACGCGTACGCCGCGCGCCCGCAATTCGCCAATCAGTTGGAGACCCGCGCGGCCTGGCACGAAATAGGGCGAGATCAGCAGCGCCTCGCGCTCGGCCAGGCGCAGCGCATCGGCGATTTCGGCGGCGATGCCGCCTGCGGCACGGGCCAGCTTGCGGGCGCGCAGGCCGCGCCTGGCCTTCTCCGGCGGGTCTGCCACGACCTCGATGGCGTGGGGCGGCACGAGAGTGAGGTCCAACTGGCCCAGCAAAGGGAGGCCCGCGCGGGCCAGCAGCGCATCTGCGGCGGGGCGGTCATCGGCGGCGGCGAGCACGGCGCGCAGCGCGGGCAGTCCGCCCGCCCGTTGGGCCGTGGCGGCGGCCAGTTCGGCGGGGCGCGCGAGGGGGCTGTTCCAGTAGCGGTTGAAGACGCGCGTCGCCTGCTGCGCGGCAGGCCCGGCGATCATCAAATCCAGGTCGCGGAAGCGGATGCTGTCGCGGGCGGCCAGGCCGAAATAGGCATCCCCCAGATTGCGCCCGCCCACCACGGCAAGGCAGTCATCGGCGATCCAGGATTTATTGTGCATGCGCCGGTTCAGGTGCCACCCGCCAAAGGCCAGCTCCAGCAGGAAGCCGATGTGGCCGAAGCGGCGCCAGCGTGTGCCGTTGAACAACCGCACCTCGATCAGCGGATGCGAATCCAGCGCCGCCAGCGTGCGTTGCCGCCCCAGCGCATAGACGTCATCCAGCAGCAGCCGGACCGTGACGCCGCGATCGGCCGCCTCCAGCACTTCCTGCGCCAGGAGCTGCCCTGTCACGTCGCCATGCCACATGTAGTATTGCAAATCCAGGCTACGGCCGGCGGCGCGGGCACTGGCGGCGCGCGCGCCGAAGGCCGTATCAGCCTCGGCCATCAACGCCACGCCGCTCATTCCCGCCGGGCCAGGGCCGAGCGCGCTGGCCACGTCGCGTTCCAGGGCGGTGCGGGAGCGGCGGCTGAGGGCGGGCTGGCTCATCATCTCCATGCCTCGAACAGGGCCGGGCCGCGCGGGTTGCCGCGTGCGCCGCCCCATGGGGAAAACCGAAGCCGTAATGTCATGAACCGCCGCCCCATGTTCCAGGCCCCGCCTTTGTTGCCGCGCACCGGCCCCAGCTTCGCACAATCCGGGGCCGCGACGCAGGGGCTGATGCGCCGTCACCATGGATTGACGGGCCAGGGCAAGTGCCTAGAGCATCATCCGATCAAACGGAATCGTTTGATTGGATAAAGATGCTCGTAATTCAATGATCTAGAGCTTTTGCCGTGAGCCTTTCCGAACGGAAAAAGCTCTAGCCTGCGCCCGCAGAAACGCTGAGGAATGCCATGACCCCGCCCGAACGCCTGCGCGCCCACCTCGCCGAACCCGGCTTTGTCGTCATGCCCGCCGTTTGGGACGGGCTGAGCGCCAGGCTCGCCGCCGGCGCGGGCTACAGGACGGCCTTCCTCTCCGGCTCCTGCGTGGCGGCCAGCCGCCTGGGCGGCCCCGATCTCGACCTGATCTCCTTCGGCGAGATGTTCGACAGCTTCAACATGGTGCATGGCGCGGCGCCGGAGACGCTGATCCTGGCCGATGGCGACCATGGCTACGGCAACCCGCTGAACGTCCAGCGCACCGTTCGCGCCTATGGCCGGGCAGGGGCGGCGGCCATCCTGATCGAGGACAAGATCACCCCGCGCCAGCTTACTTCCAGCGGCAAGCCCTGCCTCCCGCGTGAGGAAGCGCGCATGAAGATCCGCGCCGCCTCTAGAGCTTTTTCCGTGAGCCCTTCCGAACGGAAAATGCTCTAGAGGCGGCGTGGCCTTGTTGCAGGATTGATCCACGCCCTTGGTGAAGCCACCAAAGGCGATCAGGCTCTACCCGCCGCTCGCCCCAACCGGCAGGTTGCCGCAATTGCCGCTGGCGGGCTGGCCTGCGAAGCGCGCCGCCATCCAGGCTCGCGCCGCCTGGGCGCCTGCGGCCATCACGGCGGTGTGATCCGCGCCAGGGAAGGTCTGGTAGGCCAGTGGGGTGGATGAGGCGCAAAGCTGCCGCACGGTCAGGTCGGTATCCTGTGGCCGCACCGTCACATCGGCGCCCCCCTGCATGACCAGCGTGGGGCTCGTGATGCGAAGCCCGCCCGGCTCATTGCGGGCGGCGATGGCGAGGAAGGGGGCCAGGGCCGGGTTGGGCAGGAACTGGTCCTTCGCGATGGCGCTCGCCCAATAGCCCGTCGTCAGCGCATGCGTCATGCATTGCACGCGCAATTCGGGCAGATGGGAGATGGCCCGCGGCGTCAGGATGCGGGTGAGGTCAATCTCCGGATAGGTCGTCGCGTAGGATTGCAGCACATAGAGCAAATAGGGCAGCGCCAGTTCGGCCCGGGGCGAGGCCATGATGGTGGCCAGCCGCGCCGCGATCTGCGAGCCGGGTGCCATGGCGATGCTGCCCATCAGCTCGAATTCCGGTGCGTGGCCCGGCGCCTGCGCCGCCGTGAAAAGCGCCGCATGCCCGCCCTGCGAGTGCCCCAGCACGCCGAAGCGACGGCCAAGGCCAGGCTCCAGCGCACGCGCCGCGCGGATCATGTCGAGCGCGTTGCGCGCATTGGGCACGCCTTGCAGGAAGGGGTGGAAGCCGCCCGCCCCCAGCCCCTGGTAGTCGGTCGCCACGATGGCGAAGCCTGCCCGGACAAAGCCATCCAGCAGCGCCGCGATCTCGGTGATATAGGCGTGCTCCGGCCCGCTCGCCGTATCGCGCGAGGGGCCGCAGATGGGCGCGATCCCGGTGGTGCCATGGGTCCAGGTGATGACCGGCCAGCCACCCTCGGGCGGGGTGCCCGCCGGCATGCTGATGGTCCCGGAGACGGCGACGGGGCGTCCGGCCGGGTCGGTCGAGAGGGAGAGCACCAGCGTGTTCCGCGCCGCACCCGCCAGCGCCATGGTGCCGGTGAGCGGCCTGCTCCAGATCACGCTGCCGGCCGCACCCGCCGGCAGGGGCGATGGCGCCTGGTAGAAGGCATCCCCGGCGGGGCCGGTCTGCGCCTGGGCGGCCAGGCCGCAGAGGAGAAGAGGGGCCAGGAGGCTCCGCTTGAGCAGTTCGGCGAACATTTTGCTTCCTCATGCAACCCTGGGTATTGTCCGGCGGATCGACCTCAACCGTCAAGCCCGGCCAGTGATTGATGCTGCCCCCGGCGGTGCGCCGATGCTGCGTTTAGAGCGGGATGCGTTGAGGCGGAATCGCCGAAAACGTTGAATCCCGCTCTCAGCAGTGGCGAGACCATGAAAGTGAGCGCAAGCGAACGCATCATGGTCTAACCCGGATTGAGGGTGATGTGCATGGGCCTCTCCCGCCGCGCCGCGATGCTCACATCGGCCGCCATCGCCGCCAGCGTGAACTCCCCCGATGCCGCACTCGCCCGGGAAACGCCATGACGGTGCATTTCGCCACCGGGCAGCGCATCCTGAACCCAAGCCTCCAGGCCTCCACGGGCGTTCATATCGTCGGCGGGAAGATCCAGGCGCCGCTGGTGGATATGAACGCGCAGGGCGTGCCATCGCCCTGCCTCGCCCGCATGGTGTGGCGCGTGATCACCGGCCGTTCGGCCACCGCGCGCAGCCGGTGCTCTACAGCCCTTTCTCCTCGCTGGCCCTGGCGGGCCCCGCGCCGGATGGGGCGTGATCCGCGCTTCGAGGTGACGACGCGCGGCAATGAGGGCGATGCGCGCACCAACGGGCTGGAATTCAACCAGCGCAACCCGATCCTCGCCGATTTTTGGTTGCGCCGGGCGAATACCGAATTGATCCTCTGGATGCTGATCGACACGCATGATTTCCGGGCCGCGGTGCAGGTTTGCGATTTGGCGGCCGTGATGAAGGATGGCGAGGTTGTGGAGCACGGCCCGATCGGCCAAGTGTTCGATGCCCCCGAACACCCCTATACGAAGGCGCTGCTTGCTTCCGTGCCGGGGCGGGCTTGCGCGACCATCTGAGGACGCTCGTCATGCTGCGTTTCATCCTGCCCGCACTTCTGCTGGCCTGGCCCGCCTTCGCGCAGATCGCCGCCCCGCCGCCCGAGACCCAGGCCGCCTTCCGGGCCATCGGCCCGACCCTGGGCGCGGATGGCGTGGCCCGCACCGCCCAGACGCTGGCCGCCCTGCAACCGCCGCCCGCGATGCCCCCGCTGCGCGATCCATCCCTCGGCCCCGATCCGCGCCATCGGCTCGATGTTTTCTCCGCTGGGCCGGGTGCGCGGCCGGTGCCGGCCTTCGTCCATGGCAGCGGTTTCGTGAGCGGCGACAAGGCGCGGCCCGGGGCGTTCTTCCACGACAATACCGGCCAATGGGCGGCGCGCTCTGGGCTGACGCGGCTGACCATCCCGCTGCTGCCACTGGCCAGGCGATGAGCCTGCCCTTCGCGGTCATCGGCGCCGGCCCGGCCGGATTGATCGCGGCCGAAACCCTGGCCTCGGCCGGGCATGCGGTCGTGATTTTCGACCAGATGGCCCAGCCCGCGCGCAAATTCCTGCTGGCCGGGCGGGGTGGCCTGAACCTGACCCATTCCGAGCCGCTGGAACCCTTCCTCGCCCGCTATGGCCCCGCCGCCGAGGCGCTGCGCCCCGCCATCGAGGCCTTCCCGCCCGCCGCCCTCATCGCCTGGGCGGAAGGGCTTGGGCAGGAGGTCTTCACCGGCAGTTCAGGCCGCGTCTTTCCGCGCGGCATGAAAGCCTCGCCCCTGCTGCGCGCCTGGCTGGCGCGGCTGGAGGGAATGGGCGTCACGCTGCGGCGGCGCCATCGCTGGATGGGCTGGGATAAGAGCGGCGCGCTGCGCTTCGCCACACCCGATGGCGAGTTGCGCTTCGCCCCGGCTGCGTCGCTTCTGGCACTCGGCGGCGCCTCCTGGCCTCGGCTGGGCTCGGACGGCGCCTGGGCTGGGTTGCTGGCCGATGTGGCGCCGCTGCGGCCCAGCAATATGGGCTTTTGCACGGAATGGAGCCCGCATTTCGCCAGCCGTTTCGCCGGCACGCCGCTGAAGCGGATCGCCCTGCGCTTTGCCGCCCTGATCCAGCGCGGCGAGGCGATGATCACCGCGCAAGGCATCGAGGGCGGCGCCATCTACGCGCTGAGCGCGCCCCTGCGCGAGGCTATCGCGCGGGACGGCGCGGCGTTGCTGCACCTCGACCTGCGGCCCGATCTGGATGTGGCGGCGCTGTCGGAGAGGCTGGCCGGGGGCGCAAGGGGATTGTCGCTGTCGAACCGGCTGCGGAAACAGGCGGGGCTCTCGCCTGTGGCGGCGGGGCTGGTGCAGGAGGCGTTGCGCGGGGGGGCGGCTGCTCCGCTGGAGACGCTCATCAAGGCGCTGCCGCTGCGGCTGCATGGCACGCAGGGGCTGGACCGGGCGATTTCCTCGGCGGGCGGCCTGCGCTTCGCCGCGATTGACGGGCGCTTCATGCTGCAAGCGCGGCCGGGCGTCTTTGTGGCGGGCGAGATGCTGGATTGGGAAGCGCCGACCGGCGGCTATCTGCTCCAGGCCTGCTTCAGCACGGGCGTTGCCGCGGCGCATGGCATGCTGGCGTCTTGCAGCGCCGATGCCGCATCGCCACATCTTCCCGCATGATCGACGCAAAAAATCTCCTGAATCAATTTCTCGGCTCCCAGGCGGGGGGCTCCCAAGCGGAGGGCTCCCGACGTGAAGGGGGCAAGCGTGCCGGGGGGCTTGGCGGCTTTGCCGGAGGGGCCGCTGCCGGCGGTATCCTGGGGATGCTGCTGGGCGGCAAGCGCAAGGGCGGATTGCTGAGCCATGGCGGCGCCGCGGTGATCGGCGCGCTGGCCCATCGCGCCTGGCAGAATTGGCAGGCCGGCCAAGCAAATCCTGGCCCGGCCGTGAGCGAGGAGCGTTTCCTGCCCGGTGCCGCGCCGGCGGCCAATGGCGAAGATTTCGAGCTTTCGCTGATCCGCGCCATGATCGGCGCCGCACGGGCCGATGGGCATATTGATGCGACCGAGCAGGGCCGCATCTTCGCGCAGGTGGAGAAGGCCGGCCTCGATGCCGAAGCCAAGGCCTTCGTCTTTGACACGCTGAACGCGCCGATCGGCGTCAGCGAGGTGGCGGCGGCCGCGCGGACCCCCGAGCAGGCGGCGGAACTCTACCTGATCTCCCGCATGGCGATGGATGTGGACCAGCCGGCGGAGCGCGCCTATCTGGCCGCGCTGGCCCATCGCCTGGCCCTGCCGGGTGATCTGGTCACGATGCTGGACCGCGAAGCCACGACATCCGGCGACACGCAGCTCGCCCTTCGCTGACCCTCATGCGGACGCGGCTGATGCCGCGTCCGCCACATGCATCACCGCTGCGCCGGCTGGAAATCGCGTTCCAGCTTCTGGCTGTACTTGGACATCGCGAAGCACAGGATGAAGTACACGCCGGCCGCGAAGACATAGGCCTCGGTCGGGAAGCCCAGCCAGTTCGGATCGCCCAGCGCTGAGCGCAGCGTCGTGAAGAAGTCGAACACGCCGATCACGATCACCAGTGTCGTGTCCTTGAACAGGCCGATGAAGGTGTTCACCTGGGAGGGGATGGTGATGGAGAGCGCCTGCGGCAGGATGATCAGCCGCATCTTCTGCCAGTAGCTCAGGCCCATGGCGTCCGCCGCCTCATACTGCCCGCGCGGCATGGCCTGCAGGCCGCCGCGCACCACTTCGGCCATGTAGGCCGCCGTGAAGATGGTGTAGGCAACGAGCACGCGGGCAAGGCGGTCCAGCGTGATGCCGTCCGGCAGGAACAGCGGCAGCATGATCGCCGCCATGAAAAGCATGCTGATCAGCGGCACGCCGCGCACGCATTCGATCACCGCGGTCGAGAACCAGCGCACCAGTGTGAGGTTGGAACGCCGGCCCAGCGCCAGCAGGATCGCCAGCGGATAGCCCAGCGCCAGCCCATAGACGGCGAT
>Ga0136707_1000147_pt1 | contig 13569 bp, 11 predicted proteins | sample 4C3metaG_FD_101397 | JGI IMG/M metagenome (GOLD analysis project Ga0136707, IMG submission 101397) | Freshwater bacterial and archeal communities from Indian Creek, Illinois, USA - 4C3 metaG | ecosystem: Environmental > Aquatic > Freshwater > Unclassified | place: USA: Indian Creek, Illinois...
CTACCACGCCGCCCCGCTGATCGGGCAGCGGGTGCAGATCGACCTGCCCCGCCTGCGGCTGGGCGTCGTGCTGCACAAGGAACGCCAGGCCTTCTACCAGAGCTTCAAGGCCGAGATCGAGCGCGCCGTGGCCGAGGCATCGGGGCTGCGCGCCTCGGCGGTGATCACCTTCGCCGCCTCGCAGACCCCGGCGGACTTCTGCGCGCTGATCGACGGGCTGGCGAGCCGGGTCGATGCCGTCGCCGCCACCGCCGTGACCCACCCCGAAGTGACCGATGCCGTCATCCGCCTGAACGCCAGGGGCATTCCGTGCTTTGCGCTGCTGAACGACTTCGCCCAGGGCGTGCGGCAGAACTATCTCGGGCTGAACAACATGAAGATCGGCCGGATCGCCGCGCATCTGATCGCCCGGACCTCGCACCGGCCCGGCAAGATCGCGGTCTTCGTCGGCGGCTACCGCTGGCACGGCCACGAGCTGCGCGAAACCGGCTTTCGCAGCTACTTCCGCGAATATGCGCCGCAGTTCACCATCCTTGACACGCTGGTCAACCTCGAGACCCGGCAACTGACCTACGAGGCGACGCTCGACCTGCTGCGCCGCCATCCCGATCTCTGCGGCATCTACTGTGCGGGCGGCGGGATGGAGGGTGCCATCGCCGCGCTGCGCGAGGTGCGCCAGCCGGGGGAAGTGGCGCTGGTGGTCAACGAGCTGACGCCGGAAAGCCGGGCCGCGCTGATCTCGCGCGAGGTCGCCATGGTGATCGCAACCCCCCTGACCCGGCTGTGCAACGACCTCGTCAGCCTCGCGGCAGCGGCGGTGCAGGACGGGATCGCGCCCGTCCAGGGCCAGCATTTCCTGCAACCCGATCTGTACCTGCCGGAATCGGTCTGACGAACATCCATCAGCGAGCCATGCCCCTTTCGTCAGGAATGATGCAGAACGCACGGCGGTGATTGACCCGGGCCCCGGCAACCGACAGGGTCCCGGCCGGGATGTGCGGTTTGGTCGCACCCCGGGGGAGGACCATGACATGACCGGCTTTGCGCTGAACCACATGACCGTGGCGCGGCTTGACTATCGGGCGCTGCTGGATCTTGCGGGCGGGCTTGGCCTGACCGGGGTCGAGGTGCGCAACGACCTGCCGCAGGCGCTGTTCGACGGCATGCCCCCCGAGGCGGCGGGCGATGCGGCGCGCGCGCGCGGCCTGCGCCTGCTGGCGGTCGCCGAGGTCAAGCGCTTCAACGACTGGTCCGGGGCGAAGGCGGCCGAGGCGCTGGCGCTGATCGGGATCGCGCGGGCGGCGGGGGCCGAGGCGGTCAGCCTGATCCCGCGCAACGACAACCAGGGCATGGGCAACGGCGAACGCCAGGCGGCGCTGCGCGTGGCGCTGAAGGCGCTGAAGCCGATGCTCGAGGACCACGGGCTGACCGGCATGGTCGAGCCGCTGGGCTTCGAGACCTGCGCGCTGCGCCACAAGTCCGAGGCCGTGGAGGCGATCGAGGCCATCGGCGGCACGGGCTGTTTCAAGCTGGTGCACGACACCTTCCACCACAGGCTCGCGCAGGATGGCCCGCTTTACCCCGCCCATACCGGTATCGTCCACATCTCGGGCGTGACCGACCAGAGCGTGACGCCGGGCCAGATGACCGACGCCCACCGCGTGCTGGTCGAGCGCACCGACCGGCTGGGCAACATCGAGCAGCTGGCCGCGCTGGCCGCGGCGGGCTGGCAGGGCCCGGTCAGCTTCGAGGCCTTCGCGCCGCAGGTCCATGCCAGCCGCGACCCGGCGGGCGATCTTGCCCGCTCGATCGGCCACATCCGCGAAGGCCTGGCGCGCCTGGCCGCCTGACGCGCCTGGCCGCCTGACGCGGCAGAGAACGGGACCCGCACCGGGGCCCTGCGGCACCAACTCCGGCACCAAACGGATGCGCCGGACATCCACCAAGGGAGAGAGACCATGAAGAAACATCTTTTGGCCACCGGCCTCTTGACGCTGATGACCACGACCGCGATGGCCGAAGGCATCGGCGTGTCGATGGCGCTGTTCGACGACAACTTCCTGACCGTGCTGCGCAACGGCATCGAGGAACAGGCCGAGGCCCGGGGCCTGTCGGTGCAGATCGAGGATGCGCGCAACGACGTGGCCCGGCAACTGGACCAGATCAACAACTTCATCGCGCAGGGCGTCACCGCGATCATCGTCAATCCGGTCGATACCAGCGCCACCCAGGCGATGTCGGATGTCGCCGCCGCCGCCGGCGTGCCGCTGGTCTATGTCAACCGCCAGCCGGTCAACATCGACAGCCTGCCCGACAACCAGGCCTTCGTCGCCTCGAACGAGACCGAATCCTCCAGCCAGGGGGTGCGCGAGATGTGCCGGATCTGGGCCGAGGCGGGCGAGACCGCGGTCGATGTCTATGTCATCCAGGGCGAGCTGTCGAACCAGGCCGCGGTGCAGCGCACGCAGAACATCTATGACGTGATCGCGGCGGGCGAATGCGGCGTGACGATCAACGTCATCGACCAGCAGACCGCCAACTGGTCGCGCGACCAGGCCAACAGCCTGATGACCAACTGGCTCTCGGTCGGCACCGAATTCGACGGCGTGATCTCGAACAACGACGAGATGGCGATCGGCGCGATCCAGGCGATGAAGGCGGCGGGCATCGCCATGGACAGCGTGCTGGTCAGCGGCGTCGATGCCACCCAGGACGCGCTGGCGGCGATGCAGGCGGGCGATCTCGACATCACCGTGTTCCAGAACGCGGCCGCCCAGGGCGGCGGGGCGCTGGATGCGGCCGTCAGGCTCGCGGCGGGCGAGGCGGTCGACCAGAAGGTCTTCGTGCCCTTCGAGCTGGTCACCCCGGCCAACATGGCCGACTACCTGGCCAAGAACTGAGCCGACGGCGGCAGGACCGACGGGCGGGGGCGCGCACGGCGCCCCCGCCATCCCGACATGCGGCAGGGGAATGCGAATGGCACCGGAAGCGAAGCGGCAGGCGGCCCCGCACGGGGTCGGCGGGCTGAGTTACGACGCAAGAAAGCGCGCCTGGCCGCCCGAGATCAACATTCTGATCGCGCTGATCGTGATCACGGTGATCTTCGAGCTGCTGAACCGCTACAACCTCGGCTGGCTCTGGAACGACGATCCGTTCCAGCGCGGCGGCAGCTTCCTGTTCAATGTCCGCGAGAATGTCGACACGATCTTTAACCAGCAGCGGCTGAACATCATCCTGTTGCAGGTCGCGGTGATCGGCATCATCGCGATCGGCGTGACGCAGGTCATCATCCTGGGCGGGATCGACCTGTCATCCGGCTCGATCGTGGGCGCGACCGCGATGATCACCATGAGCTTTGCCCAGACCGCGGTGGTGAACGGCAACCCCAACCCCACGGCGGTGCTGGGGGACTGGGCGATGGACCTGCCGGCGGTCGTGCCGATCGTCGTCGGACTGGCCTGCGGGCTGGTGGCGGGGCTGATCAACGGGTTGCTCATCGCCTACACCCGCATTCCGCCCTTCATCGCGACGCTGGGGGTGATGGTCTCGGCGCGCGGGGTGGCCAAGTGGTGGTCGAACGGCCAGCCGGTCTCGTTCCCGACCGAAGGCTATGCCGCGCTGGCGGGCGGCGACATCCTGGGCGGGCTGAGCTTCGGTCTGCTCTCGTGGCCGGGGCAGAACCCGGTCGTGGTCTTCGCGGCGCTGGCGCTGCTCTTCCACCTCGTCATGCGCCACACGATCTATGGCACGCGCAGCTATGCGATCGGATCCAACGAGGCGGCGGCGCGCATGTCGGGCATCAACGTCGCCCGGCACAAGACGCTGGTCTACACCATCGCCGGCATGCTCGCGGCGGTCGCGGCGATCCTCGTCACCTCGAAGAACCTGACCGCGCAGGCCGGGATGGGGGTGATGTACGAGCTTGACGCCATCGCCATGGCGGTGATCGGCGGGGTCAGCCTGGCCGGCGGGCGGGGGTCGATCATCGGCACGGTGCTGGGGGCGATGATCTTCTCGGTGATCATCTCGGGCTTCACCTCGATCCGGCTCGACGCCTTCTACCAGGAGATGGTCAAGGGCGCGATCATCGTCGGCGCGGTGGTGCTCGACCAGTGGCGCCAGTCAAGGAGTGCGCGATGAGCGACGTCATCCTCCAGACCATCGGACTGACCAAGCACTATGGCGGCGTGCATGCCCTGACCGACGCGAACTTCACGCTGCACCGGGGCGAACATGTGGCGATCATGGGCGACAACGGCGCGGGCAAATCGACCTTCGTGCGCCAGATCACCGGTGTCGAGCAGCCGACCGCCGGACAGATCCTGTTCGATGGCCAGGAGATGGCCTTCTCCGGTCCGCTCGACGCGCGCGAGAAGGGGATCGAGGCGGTGTTCCAGACCCTCGCGCTGGCCGACGATCTGGACGTGCCGTCGAACCTGTTCCTGGGGCGCGAGCTCTACCGGCTGCGGCTCGGCCCCTTTTCCATCCTCGACCGCCGGGCGATGCGCGCGGCGACCCTGGCCGCGCTGCAGAAGACCGGGGTGAAGATCCCCGACCTGTCGAACACGATCCGCAACATGTCGGGCGGGCAGCGGCAATGCGTCGCCATCGCCCGCACCGCCGCCTTCAAGTCGAAGATGGTGATCATGGACGAACCCACCGCCGCACTCGGCGTGCAGGAAACCGCGCAGGTCGAGAACATCATCCGCACGCTCAAGGCGGCGGGCGAGCCGGTGATCCTGATCAGCCACAACATGCGGCAGGTCTTCGACCTGGTGGACCGCATCGTCGTCTTCCGCCGCGGCCGGATCGTCGCGAACCTGGCAAAGGCGGCGACCACCGGCGAGGACGTGGTGGCCTACATCACCGGGGCCAAGACCGGCGCCGAATACGAGGGGGCCGCATGAGGCCGCATGCCGAAACCGGCGCGCTGATCCTTGGCGGCACGCAGGGCCCGGGGCTGGCGATCGCCGAGGCGCTGGTGGCCCGGGGCTGCACCCGCCTGGTGCCGGTGGCACGCGCCCCCGCCAGGGGCGCGGCCGCGGCGGGGCCCGGCCGCGGGGGTCATGCCTGGCTCGGTGACCCACTTCGACCAGAATCTCTCGGGCGCGTAGCCGGAACAAGGAAAGCACCATGACGCTGAATTTCGCCATCCTCGGGGCCGGACGCATCGGCCAGGTCCATGCCCGCGCGGTCGCCGGCACCCCCGGCGCGCGGCTGGTGGCCATCGCCGACCCGGTCGCCGCCGCCGCCGGGGCGGTCAGCGCCGCCTATGGCTGCGACATCCGCAGCATCGAGGCGATCGAGGGGGCGGCCGATGTCGACGCGGTGGTGATCTGCACGCCCACCGACACCCATGCCGACCTGATCGAGCGCTTCGCCCGCGCGGGCAAGGCGATCTTCTGCGAAAAGCCGGTGGACCTGTCGCTGGCCCGCGTGGCGGCCTGCCTGAAGGTGGTCGAGGCGGCGAAAGGCACGCTCATGGTCGGCTTCAACCGCCGCTTCGACCCCGATTTCATGGCGCTGAAGGCCGCGATCGACGCGGGCCGGATCGGCCGCGTCGAGATGATCACCATCACCAGCCGCGACCCGGGCGCGCCGCCGCACGACTACATCACCCGCTCGGGCGGGATCTTCCGCGACATGACGATCCACGACTTCGACATGGCGCGCTGGCTCTTGGGCGAGGAGGTCGAGACGGTGCTGGCCGCCGCCTCGGTCCTGACCGACCCGGTGATCGGCACCTTGGGCGACCATGACAGCGTGAACGTGATCCTGCGCACCGCGTCCGGCCGGCAGGCGGTCATCACCAACAGCCGCCGCGCGGCCTATGGCTATGACCAGCGGATCGAGGTGCTGGGATCCATCGGCATGGTCGCCGCGCAGAACCACGGCGAAAACCGCATCACCCTGGCCGACGGGGCGGGCTTTCACGCGGCACCGCTGCTGAACTTCTTCATGACCCGCTACATCGCCGCCTATGCCAACGAGATCGCGGCCTTCGTCGCCGCCGTCCGGCAGGGCACCAGGACGCCGACCACCGGCGAGGACGGGCTGCTGGCACTGGCGCTGGCCGAGGCGGCGCTGCTGTCGGTCGCCGAGGGCCGCGCGGTCAGGGTGGCCGAGGTGCTTTGACGCCGCCAGCCTGACGCCGCCGGTCTGATGCCGCCTAGTGGACGTCCCGCGACTTCGGGATGAGGCGCAGATCCCGGGGGTGGCGATGCCCGCTGTCCGGCACCGGCCGGCGCAGCGCGTCCGCGCGGGCGAGGGGCGCAGCCCTCGGATCGTTCGCCAGCCGGTCAAGCGCATCGCTGCGGTCGCTCAGGTGGGTTGCCACGACGTGGATCACCCCGGCGTCGCGCTGGACAGTGCCCTGCACGTCGATCAGGCGCGCGCGCATGATGACGCGGCGGAACCCCTCGAACAGCCCGGGCCAGATCACGAGATTGGCCACGCCGGTCTCGTCCTCGAGCGTGATGAAGCAGACGCCCTTGGCGCTGCCGGGGCGCTGGCGGATCAGCACAAGGCCGGCCAGCGCGACCTCGGCGCGGTTGCGCAGGCGGGCGAGGTCGGCGGCGGGAATGTAGCCCTGCCGCGCCATGCTTTTGCGCAGGAAGGCCATCGGATGCGCCTTCAGCGACAGGCGCAGGGTCTGGTAGTCGGCCACGACCTGTTCGCAATCGGGCATTGCCGGCAGGTCGAACCGCAGCTCGTCGCCCTCGTCCCGGCGGTCCGGGAACAGCGGCAGGTCCGGTGCATCGCGCAAGGCCCGCGCCTCCCAGAGCGCCTGCCTGCGGTCGAGCGCCAGCGAGCGGAAGGCATCGGCCGCGGCCAGCCTGCGCATCGTCGCGCCGTCCAGCCGCGCCCGGTCCTGCAGGCCTTGCAGATCGGTGTAGGGTGCCGCGCGCGCGGCGACGAGCTGGCGCGCCCGCCCCGCCGCCATCCCCTCCACCTGGCGCAGGCCGAGGCGCACCGCGAACCGCCCCGGCGCCAGGGGTTCCAGCGTGGTGTCCCAGGCGCTGTAGTTCACGTCCGCCGCCAGCACCGTGACCCCGTGCGCGCGGGCGTCCCGCACGATCTGGGCCGGGGCATAGAACCCCATCGGCTGCGAATTGAGCAGCGCCGCGCAGAACACGTCGGGGTAATGCCGCTTGATCCATGCCGAGATGTAGACCAGCAGCGCAAAGCTCGCCGCGTGGCTTTCGGGAAAGCCGTATTCGCCGAAACCCTTGATCTGCTCGAAACAGCGCTGCGCAAAGTCGGGATCATAGCCCCGCTCGACCATCCGCCCGACCATCTTCTGCTGCAAGGCCTCGATCGTCCCGCGTGCGCGGAAGGTGGCCATGGCCTTGCGCAGCTCGTTCGCCTCGGCCGGGCTGAAGCGGGCCGCGTCGATGGCGATCTTCATCGCCTGTTCCTGAAAGATCGGCACGCCGAGGGTGCGGCCGAGGATCTTTCGCAACTCGTCGGGGTCGTGTTGCGGGCCGGGCGAGGGGTAGACGACCGCCTCTTTCCCGCTGCGGCGGCGCAGGTAGGGATGCACCATGTCGCCCTGGATCGGCCCCGGGCGGACGATGGCGACCTGGATCACCAGATCATAGAACGCGCGCGGCTTCAGGCGCGGCAGCATGTTCATCTGCGCCCGGCTTTCGACCTGGAAGGTGCCCAGGCTGTCGCCCTTGCACAGCATGTCGTAGACCGCCGGGTCTTCCTTCGGCACGCTCGCAAGGTCGAAGCCTGGCCCGTGATGCGCGGCAATGAGATCGAAGGCCTTGCGGATGCAGGTCAGCATGCCCAGCGCCAGCACATCGACCTTCAGGATGCGCAGCGCGTCGATGTCGTCCTTGTCCCATTCGATGAAGCTGCGGTCGGGCATGGCGCCATTGCCGATCGGCACGGTCTGGGTGAGGGGCGTTTCGGTCAGGATGAAGCCGCCGACATGCTGCGACAGGTGCCGGGGCATGCCGATCAGCTGCCCGGCCAGCTTTATCGTGCGCGCCATCAGGGGATCGCTCAGGTCGATCCCGGCCTCGGCGGCCTCATTGCGGCCCATCTCGCGCCCCCAGCTGCCCCAGACCGTCCCGGCCAGCGCCGAGGTCACGTCCTGCGAAAGGCCCATGACCTTGCCCACCTCGCGGATCGCCATCCGGGGGCGGTAGTGGATGACGGTGGCGCACAGGCCCGCACGGTGGCGGCCGTATTTTTCGTAGACATGCTGGATCACCTCCTCGCGCCGTTCGTGTTCGAAATCCACGTCGATGTCGGGGGGTTCGCGGCGCTCCTCGCTGATGAAGCGCTCGAAGAGAAGGTCATGCTTGGCCGGGTCCACCGCCGTGATCCCGAGGACATAGCAGACCGCCGAATTGGCCGCCGAGCCGCGCCCCTGGCACAGGATCGGCGGGCTCGCCTGATGGCGCGCGAACCGGATGATGTCGTGCACGGTCAGGAAATACTGCGCGATGTTCAGCCGGGCGATCATCGCCAGTTCCTTGACCAGCACCGCGCGGATCTTTTCGGGCACGCCGTCGCGATAGCGCGCGGCGGCCCCGGCCCAGGTCAGATCCTCCAGATGCCCCTGGGGGGTCTTGCCCGGCGGAATCGTCTCCTGCGGGTATTCGTAGGCAAGCTCGCGCAGGTCAAAGCGGCAGGCATCCGCGACCGTGCGCGTGGCGGCGACGGCATGGGGCCATCGGGCGAAGAGACGGACCATCTGGGCGGGCGATTTCAGGTGGCGCTCGGCATTGGCATCGAGAAGAAAGCCCGCGCGGGTGATGGTGGTCTTGTGCAGGATGCAGGTCAGCACGTCCTGCAGCGGGCGGCGGTCGGGGGCGTGATAGTGCACATCGTTGCTGGCCAGGATCGACAGCCCCTGCGCGCGGGCCAGCCCGTCCAGCCGGTTGATCCGCGCGCGGTCGTCGCCGCGGTAGAGATGGCTTGCCGCGATGTGCCGCAGGGTCGGCAGGCGGCGGACAAGTCGGGAAAGGCCCTCGGCGAAAGCGTCAAGCCTCGCGGGTGGCAGGGCGATCAGCTGCACCCCCGTCGCATGGGCGGCCAGATCCTCCAGCGTGATGTCGCAGGCCCCCTTGGCCTGCCACGCGCCGTTCACGTCGTGCATCTTGCCCTTGGACAGAAGCGCGCAAAGTCGCCCATAGGCGGCGCGGTCGCGTGGATAGGCCAGGAACGCCTCGCCGCTCAGCAGTTCCAGCCGGCAGCCGATGACCGGGCGCAGCCCCGCCTTCAGCGCGGCGCTGTGCAGGCGCACCACCCCGGCCATCGTGTTGAGGTCCGCGATGCCCAGCGCGTCATGCCCCTGCCCCGCCGCCGTCCGCGCCAGATCGACGGCGTCCGAGGCCCCGCGCAGGAAGGAAAAGCAGCTGGTCACCCCCAGCTCGACAAAGGGCGCGCGGGGGTTCGGGGCGGAGCCTTCGGTCAGGCTGCGGCGGGGATGCCGGTCGTCGTTCTGCGGCATCAGGCGAACATCCCGTGCAAAAACCAGCGCGGATCGCCGCCGCGCCCGTCCTCGTGCAGCCCCTCGCGGAAAAGCCAGAAGCGGCGGCCGGCCTGATCCTCGATCTTGAAGTAGTCGCGCAGGCGCGTGCCGGGGCGGTCCTTCCACCATTCCGGGGCGATGCGCTCGGGGCCTTCGCAGCGGGCGACGCGATGGGTCTGCCGGCGCCAGACGAACTGCGCCGGGGGGCCTTCGGGCAGGGCATGCAGGACGCGGATTTCCTCGGGGCGGGTCAGCAGGCGGATCGGGCGTTCCCGGCTCGGGGGCGGCGCAGAAGGGGTGGCCCCGCCGCCCCAGCCTTCGGCGCGCTCGGGCACATGGCTGGCCTGCAGCACCGGCGCCCTGACCGCCTTCGAGCCGAAGCGCGCGGCAAGCCGGTCGATCAGGCGGGGGAGTTCCAGATCCTCCCCGCCCCCGCCATCCAGCCTTGCCTGCGCCGCGCCGAGGGGTTCGACCATCCCGGCATCGAGCGTGATGAGGTCAAAGCCGAAGCCGGGGTCGATCCGGTCCAGCCTGCCCTTGAAAAGCCCGTGCAGATGCCGCGCATCCCGGCTGCCGCGGGCGATGACGAGAGCGACCGTGCTCACCTCGCCATCGGTGCGGTAGACGGTCAGGCGCAGCCGGCGGCAGCCGAGCCCGCGCTGTTCAAGCTGCGCGCAAAGATCGGCGCAGAGCAGGGGCAGGAAATGCGTCGGGTCCCCGATCGGCGCGGCCAGCCGGGCCTCGGCCCGGACGGGACGGTCTTGCTCGACGCTGGCCACCGGTTCGGCCAGGATCCCCATCGCCTGATCAAGGCGCAGCAGCGGGTTGGCGGGCAAGGCGCTGCGCACGAAGCGGCGCGCCAGCGCCAGGCGCGGCACGGCGGCCAGGGCACCGATCGTCTTCAACCCCAGCCGCTGCAGAAGGAGAAGCGTCTCGCCCTCCAGCCGCAATCCCGCCACCGGCAACCGCTCCAGCGCCGCCGCGATCCCGCCCTCGGGGCAGATCGCCCGCACCGGCCCGTGCCGGGCGAGCGCCCAGGCCGCCCCCCGGGTCGGCGCCACCGCCAGCCGCGCGCCGAGCCCCAGAAGCGACAGCCGCGCCTCCATCTCCGCCAGCATCAGGGCCTCGCCGCCCAGAAGGTGGTCCGACCCGGTGGTGTCGAGGATCAGCCCGTCCGGCCCGTCGACCGCCGTCCAGGGGCACCAGCGCCGCGCCCAGAGCATCAGCCGTTCCAGCGCGCGGCGGTCGCCCGGAAGATCGGCATGCTCCACCCGCAGGTCCGGGCAGATCGCCCGCATGTCGGCCAGCCGCGCGCCCGGCGCGACACCCGACAGCCGCGCCGCCCGGTTGGCGGCATGGACCACCGGGCCATGCGGCCCTTGGGTGACCAGCACGCTCGCCACCTCATCCGGCGGCGGATCCCCCTGCCGCTCGCAGGCTTTCCGCCAGCGCTCCATCGCGAGATGCGGCAGAAAAATCGACACGATCCGCCGCCCGGTCATGGCTCGCCACCCAGGTGCCGGGCGGCATCGCGCGCGCGCGGAACAGCTCCACCTGCCAGCGCGGATCGCCGGGGGCCATCGGATCGTGCGGATGCGCCCGCGAGGGCAGCGCGGCCACGCGCCAGCGGTTGCGCGCCGCGCTGAGGTCGGGCCTGGCCCCCCGGCGGATCAGCCAGCAGGGCAGATTGCCCGCCTCGGCCCGGATGGCCAGCCGCCGCGTGGCGGTGAAGTCGAGAACCGGCGGCGCCCCCCAGACCTCGCCGACCACAGCGGCAAGCGCGGTGCAGCACAGGCCTTCCTCCATCGCCCCGAGCACGTCGGCCGCGCGCGCCAGGGCCAGATGCAGCAACTGCCGCCCCGCCCCCAGGCCCGGCAGATAGGGCCGCCCCGCCTCGGCCTGCGACAGGTGATCCTGCACCCAGAGGATCGGTGCGGTCGTCCGCGGCAGGCTTGAAAGCACAAAGCCCGTCACGGCGCCATCGCCTGGCGTGGCCGCGAAGACCTCGGACAGCACGGGGGACAGCGCGGGGGACAGCACGGGCCGGCCGACCTCCGGGACGCCCGGCGTCGCGGCGGGACGCGGCTGGGATGCAAGGGCTGGCAGACACCGCACAGAGAATCTCTTGGCATGTTCACTTTATGTTCTAGCACGGACCCGCCATGATGCAAGGCCCGGGCGGCGCGCCTCAGGCCAGCCTCGGCCAGCGGCGGTGCAGCTCGTCGATGACGACGGGATGGGCGTGCCCGACCCCGTGTTCGGTCCCGTGTTCGGCCAGATGCGGATGGTCGGGCGGCAGTTCGGGGTGGCTGTGGGGCAGGACGGTCCGGTCGGCGGCGGGCCAGATGCGCAAGACGGCGACAAGCCCCAGCGCCCCGATCGCGGCCAGGACGAGCGCCGCCGTCGACAGCCCCGCGCCCGCGCCGATCCAGCCCGCCAGCGGATAGGTCACCAGCCAGCAGGCATGGCTCAGCGCGAACTGCGCGGCAAAGACGGCACCCCGGTCGGCCTCGCGCGCCGAGCGGTTGATGATCCGCCCGATCGGCGTCTGGGTCAGCGAGAAGCCGAAACCGATCACGGCCCAGAGCGCGATCAGCGCGGCCAGGCTGCCCACCAGCGGCACCAGCGCCACGCCCGCGACCATCAGCGCCGCGCCGCCGATCATCACCGGGCGGTCCGCAAGCCGCATCAGGATCCGCGGCAAGAGCAGGGCGGCCAGCATCGACCCTGCGCCGAAGCCCGCAAAGGCCAGCGCCACCGCCTGTTCGCCCAGCGCCAGGCGATCCTTCACCAGCACCACGGTGTTGACAAAGACCATGGCACCGGCGGCGGCGACGGCGGCCTCCATCACCATCAGCCCGCGCAGGCGCGGTGTGCGGGTGTAGATCCGGATGCCCCGGGTGACGCTGGCCAGGAACGGGACGCCCGCGGCCGGGGCGCGCGGGGGCAAGGCCACGGCGGCGATCATCGCCGCCGAAAGCACGAAGCCCGCGACCGTGCCGCCAAAGAGCAGCGGAAAGCTGACCACCGTCAGCAGCACCGCCGCCAGCACCGGCGAGGCGATCTGTTCCAGATCCTCGGCCAGCCGCAGCAGCGAAAGCGCGTTGGTGTAATCGGCCTCGTCCTTCAGCACATCGGGGATCACCGCCTGGAAGGTCGGCGTGAACCCCGCCGAGGCCGCCTGCAGCAGGAAGATCAGCACATAGACCTGCCAGACTTCGGTCACGAAGGGCAGGCAGGCGATCACGCCGGCGCGAACGAGGTCGAGGCCGACGAGAAAGGCCCGGCGCGGCAGACGCTCGGCGATGGCGGCCGCGACCGGGGCCAGCGTCACATAGGCCACCATCTTGATCGCCAGCGCCGTGCCCAGCACCGCGCCCGCATTGTCACCCGCCAGTTGCCAGGCCAAGAGCCCCAGCGCCACCGTGGCCAGCCCCGTGCCCACCAGCGCCACGAGCTGCGCCGCGAAGAGGTGGCGAAAGACCGGATCGCGCAGCGTGCCCAGCATCTAGAGCAGCTTGGTCAGGGCCTTGACCTCGGCCAGATCCTGCGCGCCCACCCCGGACAGGCAATGATCGACATGGTCATGGATCAGCGCCCGCTTCGCCTCGGCGACCGCGCGTTCGACGGCGTGAAGCTGCGTGGCAAGCTCGAGGCAGGGCCGCCCCTCCCCGATCATGCCGATCACACGGCGCAGATGCCCCTCGGCACGTTTCAGCCGGGTGGCGATGGCGGGGTGGCTTGCATGGATGTGGTCTTCCGGCATATACCGACGCTATCTCCCCCGGGGGGATGAGGCAAGCGGCGAACAGGGGAGAAAATCCCCGAGAGGCACGGGAAATGCGCAACGGTGTGGCAGCATGGCAAGGGATCCGGGCGCTTTGCGTCACGCTGGTCCTGGCCCTGTCGCTGGCGGTGTCGCCCGCGATCGAGGCCGCAAAGCACGGTCCCGGCACGCTGGCGGCCGAAGCTGCCCACATGGCCTATCACGCCGGGCAGAGCCACGACCACGCGACCCCTGCTGCCCATCACGACAGCGCCGATCACGACCATGTCACGACGGCGATCCTGCCCCACCC
>Ga0136707_1000150_pt1 | contig 13304 bp, 7 predicted proteins | sample 4C3metaG_FD_101397 | JGI IMG/M metagenome (GOLD analysis project Ga0136707, IMG submission 101397) | Freshwater bacterial and archeal communities from Indian Creek, Illinois, USA - 4C3 metaG | ecosystem: Environmental > Aquatic > Freshwater > Unclassified | place: USA: Indian Creek, Illinois...
CCTCAAAGCCGCTGGCCTGATCGAGAGCCGCACCATCGAGCAGTTTTTCGACCCCGAGAAAAACATGTTCCTGCCCGACCGCTACATCAAGGGCATCTGCCCCCAGTGTGGCGCGCCAGACCAGTACGGCGACAACTGCGAAGCCTGCGGCGCCGTCTATGCCCCGACCGAGCTGCGCCAGCCCTACTCGGCGCTCTCGGGCGCCACGCCGCTGTTGCGCCAATCCGAGCATTTCTTTTTCAAACTGTCAGACCCGCGCTGCCTCGAATTCCTCGACCAGTGGACCAGCACCCCCGGGCGTTTGCAGCCCGAGGTGCTCAACAAAATCAGCGAATGGCTCGCCCCCGGCGACGACGGCCAGGCCAAAATGGGCGACTGGGACATCAGCCGCGATGCGCCCTACTTCGGCATCGAAATCCCCGATGCGCCGGGCAAGTATTTCTACGTCTGGCTCGACGCCCCAATCGGCTACCTGGCCAGCCTCAAGCACCACTTCGACAGCGGCCAAGCCGCCGCGCACGAATCCGGTATCGGTGACAGACCCCGGTTTTTCGCTACCCCAGGGTTGCGCTGCCAAGGCGACAACGATGCTGACGTATGGGATAAGCTAGCCACCCATGCATGCGCTGATCGAATCCTTCAAACCGCAATTGCGCGCCCTAGCCGAGCGCCACGGAGTGGGCACGTTGCTGGTCTTCGGCTCCATGGCCCGTGGCGATGCCACACCCGACAGCGACGTGGATTTTTTGCTCGATAACACGACCCGGCTCTCGGGTTTTCAACTCGGTGCCCTGCAAATGGACTTGCAAGACTTGCTGGGACGAAAAGTGGATTTGGTGACCCTCAACGCCCTACACCCCCTGCTGCGTGAGCGCGTACTCCAGGAAGCGGTGCCTTTGGAGCAAAGCCCCCTGTGCTCGAAGCGGCCGCACCCTTTCGAGCAAGCGCCGCTGCGGCAACAGGCGCTGCAAGCACTCAAACAATGATGTGCCAGTCCGCACCGGCCCGCCCACACTGGCCACTAAATACTGTACAGTGCCGTATGTAGAATCACCAAGACTGAAGAAAAAACAAAGGGGAATATCACCGTGGTGGCAATCGCGTTTTCAGCAAACCTCCAACAGACAACCAGGGGAGGCTGGTGATCTACTTCCCTCACTGTTTCCCTTATGAAGTGCTTGGGAAGGTGTCTGCGTATGCAAGCAATGCCGTCCGCCCAAGGCTCCGTTTCTACGGGCGGTACCAGCTGCCCAGTGCACGGTCAAGCCGGTGATGCACATGAACTCCCTCATGCGCATGGCCATCCTCGCCGGGGTTGAGACTGCCGTCCGCATCCACATCCGTAGAGGCGACAACCTAAACGCCCGTGACAGCAACGGGGCAACTCCGCTTATGTTGGCAGCAGGCCGCAGAAAGAATAACGTAGTCGCACTGCTATTGTCCGCCGGGGCCGATCCATCCCTCACGGACCCTTCAGGCTTTGATGCCATTGGCCACGCCGAGCGCTCTGGTGCCACTGAGTGTGCGGCACTCATTCGAGCTGCGATAGCGTCGATAGCATCCAACTGCCTGTCGGCCGAATTGAAATCCAAGCCCGTTGTTTCCCAAACATCGGAAGATGTTTTCCATGCTTACCACGAAGATGCCGTCTCCCAAGACGAAACCGTGGCAGATGGAAACCCAGCAACGAAGAACGATGGAAGCTGGCTACAGACTAGGGACGCCCCTTGCCTGCAGGAACCACTGTGCTTGGTCCACTCTGACACACATTCCATAACCCATCCTCCGCGCTGGTACTCCAATCCGGATTTCGCGATGAAGGGAAGCGCGAATTTGACTAACCCAGTCGAACCCGTGGACGAACCATATCTCGGCGAATGGGAGCCAGAAAAGCAGAGCGCCGCCCCAAAGGGGAACGATGACGTCACCGCTGCGGTCCGTGCGGTGCATGATTCGATTGGACGCCACAAGGCCGTTGATACCGCAATGGATTGGAGTAACGTCGATGCGTTTCTTCCACAACGCGCGCTTACCTTTGACCGGGAGGCAGGTGATGGCTCCGGCGTGCGCAGCCTGCTCCTTCGCGCTCTACGTGAGGGCTCCGTCCCCGAACAGCATCTCGTCCAAATCTGCTGTGAAGCTGACGGCTCGCGCAACCCAGCGTCTGAGCGAATCCTCTCTATCGTGCTGGGCGACCTAGGTGCCTTGATTGACGAGCGGGACGAGAGCGAGGGCGCGCCTTACGCGCCGAACGAGACCTTCGAAGAGGAAGCCATCCTGTTTGAATCTACAGCACACGCTGAGGAACTCGCGTCCAGCAAAAACGAGCCTTTTCGGCTATATCTTCGCGAGGTTAAGGCCGAATTTCTCACGCCAGAACAGGAGCTTGCCCTTGGCAGAGTGATGGAAGATGCGGGAGAGGAGGCTATCGATACCTTGGCAGAGTGGCCCGAAGGCGTAGCCGCGGTCGTTGAGGTGGCTCGAAATGTAGGATGCGGCAAAGCGAGCGTTGAGTTCTTCAGTTTTGCACCAGCGACTTCGGGCGAAGAAAATCCATCTACACAGACGCCAGAGGAAGATTCAGATTACAACACAGTCGATCTTGGAGTGGACGCCATGACGGCCCTGAAATTTGCCTGTGAGATCGATGCATCCGTCGGAAACAAGAACCATCTGCGTAACGTCCTTGCTGCTGCCAATTTATCGCGTACATTGCTCTTCAAACTCACCAAGATCGCAGGCAACCAAGGTGCGGGAGCCAACTTTGCTGCAGCCGTCACGCGGCAAGCCGCCGCACGTGAGAAGATGATACTTTCCAACCTCCGACTGGTCATCTCTGTCGCCAAGAAGTACATTCATTCCGGCGAACCACTTGCGGATTTGGTACAGGAGGGGAATATCGGTCTAATTAAAGCGGTTGAGCGCTATGACTGGCGCAAAGGCTTTCGCTTCTCCACCTACGCTACTTGGTGGATTCGCCAACAGATATCGAGGGCTATCGCCGACAAGTCCAGAACCATCCGGATACCGGTCCACATGCACGAGCTTGTCCGCCAGATTGAGCGTGAACGCGACCAATTTATTGCCCGAGTGGGGCAACCAGAAACGGTTGTGGAAACAGCGCAGCGGATGGGTATTAACGTATCAAAAACACAAAGGATTCTCGAACTCTCCGAAGGTACCGCTTCGCTCGACGAACCGGACACTAGGACAGGACGTCCAATTGTCGAAGACCTACCCAGCCTAGACTCTGAAGACCCCTGTTTTCGGCTCGATAATGTCTCGATGCGAAAAACGCTTTTCATGATGGTTAGCGCACTGGATAAACGAGAGCGCGAAGTCATAACATTGCGTTTTGGGCTTTGCAATATGGATCCAATGTCCCTTGATGAAATTGGTCAACGATTTGAATTAACACGCGAGCGAATTCGCCAAATCGAGGTCAGCGCCCTGAGAAAACTCTCACATTCCCCACACAGTGACATTTGCGCTGCGTTCATGGGTACAAGGCGAAAAAAAATGGGGCGAAAGACATCGCATGACAATACCGCAGAGAATCCCGAACCGCGAAAAACAGCCTAATGAAAATGGTTTCGTACACCGCACATATGGACTTCGTATAAAATGACGGGCAAGACTCGCAACGCCCCACCCAGAGCGGTGGCCATGCTGGAGGCCCTGCGCGGCTTGGGCTATTCGACGGCCACTGCCTTGGCGGACGTGATAGACAACGGAGTCTCAGCCGGCGCGTCCGAGGTTCACGTCTTGTTTGAATGGGATGGGGCAAACAGCAGGATTTCGATCCATGACGACGGAAGAGGGATGACTGATGCCGAACTCGAAACTGCGATGACGCTCGGAGCAAAGAGTCCACTGGACGATAGGGCTGCAGATGACCTCGGTCGATTCGGCATGGGTCTCAAGACTGCCTCTTTCTCACAGTGCCGTCGCCTCACCGTGGCCTCCAAGCGAGAAGGCGGGGATGCATCCTGCCTGCGCTGGGACTTGGACGCGCTGACCTCGTCGGACGGAGGCTGGAACCTGTACGAAGGGCCGGCTGAGGGCTCCAAAGCGTTTCTTGAACCCGTTTCCCACCTACGCTCGGGAACCTTGGTGCTTTGGGAGAAACTCGACCGAATCGTGACGCCCGGCTACGACGTAAGCCACTTCGGCGACCTCGCCGATGACGTTGAGCTTCGATTTGGCATGGTGTTCCACCGCCTGTTGGAGGGGCATGCGCCGACGTTCAGGCTCTTCCTGAACGGAACGCCGGTCAAGCCTTGGGACCCCTTCATGACGGGCCACCCCGCCAAGCCCTGGCACTCCCCGGCTGCGCGGACCGCCACCCCGGCGGGAGCAATCGAGGTCCAGTGCCACGTCCTCCCGCACAAGGATCGCCTTTCCGACGAGGAATTCAAGCGGGCCGGCGGCCCCGAGGGCTGGACCTCGCAGCAGGGCTTCTACGTCTACCGAAACCGCCGCCTGCTTCTCGCCGGCGGATGGCTCGGCTTGGGCCAAGGCAGGGCTTGGAACCGAGAGGAATCGCACCGCCTCGCCCGCATCCGCCTCGACATCCCCAACACGGCCGACGCGGAGTGGAAAATCGACGTCAAGAAGTCCACCGCCAGGCCGCCGGTGCTCGTCCGGGCGTGGCTCACCAAGCTTGCCGAGGACACGAGGGAAAGGGCCCGGAGGGTTTTCGCGTTTCGCGGGGCTCCCGTCCTCGGGCCGGGCGGAGCCCGCGTCGAGCAGGCTTGGCGGGTCGAGCGGCTAAGGGAAGGGGTTCGATACAGAATCGACGAGTCCCATCCCGCCGTCGCGGCGGTCATCGAGGCCGCGGGTGAACGCTCCGACCTAGTGAGGGCCATGCTCCGCGTCGTCGAGGAGACGGTCCCCGTCCAGCGTATCTGGCTGGACACCGCCGAGAACAAGGACACGCCGAAGACCGGCTTCGCCGGCGATCCGCCGGGGGCGCCCGATGGTGTGCGGCGGGTGCTGCTCACCCTATACCGCGACATGACCGGCCGGCGCGGCATGAGTCCCGAGGCTGCGGTCCGCGCGCTGTCCGCGACCGATCCGTTTCAAAACTATCCGGCGCTCCTTGCCTCCCTGCCGGGAGAGGACGGGGCCGCAGAGGGGAGCAGCAAGTGACAGAAGACGAAAGCAAGACATTCCAGAGGGTTTTGAGCGTCGCCCAGACCCTCCTTCAGGCGGACAGGGAGACCGGGACGGTCACGCCGGCCCTCATCCTCGAACAAATCGAAGTGGCCGCCTCGGTGGTCGCGCGCGGAGCGTCCTTCGACAAGCAGGCCGCTGTCGCCGAACTCATCCGGCGCTTTAGCCTTTGGATCGGGAAGGACTCGACACTTTCGGACAACGAGGGACATAAGGCTTGGCTCACGGCGGCCCGCAGGAAGGACTGGCCCTATTGGCGGCGCTACCAGTCGATGCTTGAAACGAAGATGTCCGTCAAGGCGGTGGACGCGCTCGACGAGTCGACCGACCACATCCTTGAACTCCTTGAGGACCCCAAGCGCGAGGGAAGGTGGGACCGCCGGGGACTCGTCGTCGGCCATGTGCAGTCGGGCAAGACGGGCAACTACACGGGTCTCGTCTGCAAGGCCGCCGACGCCGGCTACAAAATCATCATCGTCCTAGCCGGCCTGCACAACAACCTGCGCTCGCAGACCCAGATTCGCCTCGAAGAGGGCTTCCTCGGATACGAGACGTCCGCCAAGGGCGACTCCGTCCGGGTCATCGGGGTCGGCGAGTTCGACAGCGACACCGAAATTCGGCCCAATTGCGCGACGAACCGCTCCAACAACGGAGATTTCAACACCAAGGTCGCCCAACACTACGCCATCTCCCCCGAGCAGCGGCCGTGGCTCTTTGTTGTCAAGAAGAACAAGACCGTCCTTGAGCGCTTGCTCGAATGGATTCGCAACCGCGTGTCGGACTCCAAGGATGCCGACGGCCGTCCTCTGGTCACCAACCTGCCGCTCCTCCTCATTGACGACGAGGCCGACCACGCCTCGGTCGACACCGGTGAGCAGTTGTTCAACACCGACGGGACTCCCGACGACGAGCACCAGCCGAAGGCGATCAACAGCCGCATCCGGAAAATACTCCACGCGTTCGCCAAGAAGGCCTACGTCGGATACACCGCCACGCCGTTCGCTAACATCTTTATTCACCGCCGCGGGGCGACGAGCGAGGAGGGGCCGGATCTGTTTCCGCAATCCTTCATCGTCAACCTTGCCGCACCATCCAACTACGTCGGCCCCGCAAGGGTCTTCGGCCTGCGCTCCCAAGACGGGCGCGTTGGTGGACTGCCCTTGGTCAGGGCGGTGGAGGACCACGTGGACTCCACCGGCAAGGATGGCTGGATGCCCGCTAAGCACAAGACCGACCACGCCCCCCTCTGGCAGGGCAACGACGCGGTACCACCCTCCTTACGAACGGCCGTCGGCTCCTTCGTACTCGCCTGCGCGGCTAGGACGCTAAGGGGCCAAGGAAGGCAGCACTCCTCCATGCTTATCCACGTCACACGCTACAACTCTGTCCAAGAAGACGTCCGCCGACAGGTAGTGGACTTGGTCAAGCGTTTCAGGCAGAGGGTAGAGCGCGGGTTCGAGCGCGACGATCTTCTCGACGAGTGGCGCGGCCTCTGGGAATCCGACTTCGCACCCACCTCGGAAGCCCTCGTTAGGGCGTTGCCCGGATCGGAGTCCGAGTGCGCTTTGCCGGCATGGGACGAGGTCGCGGCCGTCCTGCCGGACACCCTTAGGGACATCAACGTCAGGGCCATCAACGGGACCGCCAAGGATGCCCTAGACTACTCCGAGAACGAGGGGACGGGTCTTAAGGTTATAGCCATCGGCGGGGACAAGCTTGCACGGGGCCTCACCTTGGAAGGGCTTTGCGTGAGCTATTTCGTTCGCACCTCCAAGATGTACGACACCCTCATGCAGATGGGGCGCTGGTTTGGATACCGCCCCGGATACATCGACCTTTGCAGGCTCTATACGAGCGGCGACCTTGTGGAATGGTTTGGGCACATCGCAGACGCGGCGGAGGAGTTACGGCAGGAGTTCGAAACGATGGCGGCCGTCGGCGCGACGCCGGAAAACTACGGTATGAAGGTCCAGTCCCATCCGGTGCTCATGGTCACCTCGCCGCTGAAAATGCGCTCGGCGAAGAGCCTGCAACTCTCGTTCAGCGGGGACGTGCTTGAAACCGTTGCATTTCACCGCGACCCGGCAATTCTCGCCAAAAACCTCGCCGCCGCTGAGAGGCTGCTCAAAGCGGCCGGGTCTCCCGCCGAGAACGGCTCCATAGTCCGCAAGCGCGGGGCGTCCAGTCAGGAGTGGAAGGGCTTTCTCTGGAACGACGTGCCTGCCGATCTGGTGGCCACCTTCTTCGCCTCATGCCTGACCCACCCAGCGGCGCGAAAGGTCAACAGCGCGCTTCTGAGCGACTTCGTCCGCGCCATGGCGGCGAACAGCGAGTTGACCTCTTGGACGGTGGTCCTCATGGGCGGCGGGGAGGGGGAGTCGCACGAGTTTTGCGGTCGATACGTCATTGAAAAGATGATTCGCCGCAAGCCGAAGGAGGGAGGTGGACACTATTCCATCGGACGCCTCCTCTCCCCAAGGGACGAGGCAATCGACCTCGACGAGGCCGCATGGGCTGCGGCCATGGACGTCACCCTTGCGGCCTGGACCAAGGATCCGGCTAGGCAGTCAGAGACGGAAATGCCGGATCGGCCGAAAATTCCGAGCGGCCCCGCGATTAGGAATGTACGCGGGTTCGGTGCGCAGGGTGTTTCAGCCAATCCGGATCGGGGCCTTCTCCTGATCTATCCGCTCGACCCGGGGTTTGCAGAGATGCCGGCGGGTTCGCCGCCTGTCACGGCCTTTGGCGTGAGCTTTCCGGGCAGCAGGTCCAACACGACCGTCAAATACGAGGTCGACCATCTCCTGTGGGAACGCGAATACGGAGGAGCGGACTGATGTCCGTCGCAGCGAAAAAGATCGTGGCGACCAAGCGTTTCGGCACCGCCGTCGTTGAGGTGTCCGTAGGGGACATAACCGAGCAATACGGCTTCGACACCATCGTGCTCCCAACGAACGAGCGGATGGCCCGCGACGGGAAGGTCGGCGCCGCGATTCGCGTAAAGACCGACGCGGCCGCGTTGGCCGAGGCCTGCCGAAAACTGCCGCCGCTGGAAAGATGTTCGGTGGCCCTCACGGCCGTGACGGGACTGCCGAGCCCAAACATAATCCACTGCCGCGCCCCGCAGCTTGGGGTTATGGACGCCTCCGACGGTTTGAGGGATGCCTACCGCAACATCCTAGAACTGAGGCTTCGGCTCGTAGAACGCTCCCGCGCCTTGGGAAGGGGCGAAGGAGTATGAGCGGCGGCGTTTTCACGGTATATGGTTTCCCGTCCGACGGGCGCTTGGGAGATTTGCATGGCAAGGCCGATTGACGAATTCGTGGCAGCTTGGGCCGCGTTGTCCGGGAGGGACCCGGGCGAGGGCGGTTGGCGGGGGATACCTGTCACTCCGGCCGGAAGCTGCCGCTTGTTGGCAGCCAGACGCTTTCCAGGCAACGAGGAGGCCCTTCTGGCACGGTTCCCGTCGGCGAGGCTGGCGCCCTCCGAGCACCTGCCGGAGGGTAGGGGCTTTGAGATCGTGAAGACCGATCCGAACGGGGACGGGAAAACGTGGCTCGCCCTCTCGCGGCGCGAATCAGGAAGCATAGACCTTTTCGCAGAGATGGTCGGCGACGTGGTCGGGGCTATGGACATAGCCATTCCCGAAGGGGAAGAAAGGATTCTAAAGGCCATGCTCCGAAGAGTGCGCATGTGGCAAGCCTTCATGGGCAAGGGTGCGAGGCCCCTCGGCCCAGAGGCGGAGGCGGGGCTCGCCGGCGAAATCTTTTTCCTGTCGGCTCTTCTCGACGCTGGCCTCCACGCCGAGGTCGCCCTCGACGCGTGGGTGGGGCCGGCAGACGCCGCCCAAGACTTCACTCTCGGCAACGGTGCGGTCGAGGTAAAGGCCACGGTCTCCACGGCGGGCTTCCTCGTCAAAGTTGGCTCCCTCGAACAGCTGGACGACTCCGTCCTCTCACCGCTTTTCCTCGCTGGTATTCGCTTTGCGGTGGCTGAATCGGGCACGACCCTCCCAGAGCGGGTGGCTGAGATGGAGGGGAGGCTTTCCGCTACCCCCCTTGCGGCCTCAGCGTTCCGCGAAAGAACGTTCGCCGCTGGCTACGCCGACTCGCATGCCGACAAATACACGCGCCGGTTTCTCGACAAGGAGTTCCACGTCCTCGCGGTGGATGACGGCTTCCCGAGGCTCGTCCGCGGCAACGTTCCTCAGGGGGTCACGAAGGCCCTCTATGAGATTGACCTTGGACGCGCATGCGCCCACCGGACGGATTTGAGCGCGGCCCTGCAACAACTTGGAGTGATTTGATGACGCTTTCCGATTTTCTGCTTGAAACGCAGGCCGAGGTGAGGGCCCAGATGAGCGACGGGTCCCCATATGCAGAACTCGTGTTCGTCGAGGTGGTCATGCAACACCTTGCGGACGTTGGCATGACCTTCGACCCGGTCGTCTGCCACTACCAGGCTGAGGTCGGCAGGGGGCGCGCGAAGCTGCGCATCACTGGATACGCCGTCTCCGAGGATGCGGACCAGCTTGACTTGTTCGTGAGCCTTTACGACGGGGCCGAGGCGCTTCTTCCCATTCCCGACTCGGAAACGACGACCGCCGTGGAGCAGTGCCTTCGCTTCCTCACGCTGTGCGCCTCGGGAAAAATGGCGGAGGAGATCGACCAGTCGCACGACGCGCACCTTCTGGCCCTCAACATTCAGAGTATCTACAACGACCTAGAGCAAATCCGGGTGTTCGTCCTCACCGACAGGGTGGCCAAATCCAAGAGTTTCAAGACACGGGAAATCAGTGGCAAGAACGTGAAGCTCGAAGTCATGGACATCGAGCGGTTGTTCCGCCACCGCTCCGAGGGCAAGCCAAGGGACGAACTGGTCGTTGACTTCAACGAGGTCTCCGGCTCTCCGCTGCCTTGCGTGTTCGTTCCGGGAGACACCGGCGACTACGACTACGCCCTGACTGCCATCCCCGGGGAGGCGCTGCGTTTCATCTACGAGAAGTTCGGCCCCCGACTACTTGAGGCCAACGTCCGCTCGTTCCTGAGCGTCAAGGGGAGGGGCGTAAACGCTGGCATCCAGAACACCCTCCGTAACGCTCCGGAGCGCTTCATGGCCTACAACAACGGCATCGTGCTCGTGGCCGACGAGATGCACCTTGACAGGGCCACCGACGGCTCACCCGGCATCGTCTGGCTTCGCGGCATGCAGATTGTCAACGGCGGGCAGACCACGGCAACCATATTTTTCGCCAAGAAGAAGTTTGGGGAAACCGACCTGAGCAAAGTCAGGGTCCCCGCCAAAATCATCGTCATGAAGGAGGATGACCCTGCCAAGGAGGAGGCCCTAGTCTCCGACATTTCGCGCTTCGCTAACTCCCAGAACGCCGTACGCCAGTCCGACCTCTCGGCCAACAAACCGTTCCACGTCGAAATTGAGCGCCTGTCTCTCTCCGTCTATTGCCCGGACGGGTCGGGCCGCTGGTTTTACGAGCGGGCTGCCGGAAGCTACAACACCCTTCTCTCTCGCGAGGGCACGACGCCGGCCAAGCTGCGCGCATTAAAGGAATCCGTTCCCACATCCAGAAAGATCACCAAGACCGAACTCGCTAAATATGTCCTAGCCTGGGACGCGCAGCCCGACGTGGTTGGCCTCGGCACCCAAAAGTGCTTCGACCGGTTCATGTCGGATCTGGCCGCCGCAGAGGCAGAGGGCAGAGCTGTGACTCCTGACGTTCCATACTTTAAGGACCTTGTCGCCAAAGCGCTGATATTCAAGGCGGTACACAAGACAGCCCGCCCACTTGTCTCTGCCTTCCTTGCCAACGTAGCAGCCTACACGGTCGCGGTGGTCGCCCGCACATACGGCAGCGCCTTCGACCTAGAGCGCGCTTGGAACAGGCAGGGCGTTTCCCCTCAGTTTGTCGAGCAGGTCGAGGTTTGGGCGAGGGAGGTCGCCCAACGGCTCCATGAGACCTCGAACGGCAAGATGATTTCCGAATGGGCAAAGCGACCCGAATGCAAGGATGCCATGTTCGCCCGTCCCTTCTCGGCCCCGCTGTTCGAAGTCCCGGAGGCCCGTCGAAGCGCCGCTTGACCGAATTAACCAAAAGATTTTTGAAGCCCCTAAGAAATTTAACGCAGCTCGTCTGACGGTCCCAAGCCTATCTGGGAGATTTGCATCGACGGTAGGCCCAGATGAGGTCGGATACAAGCACTGCAATCTTCCGAGCCAACAGGGGCGGCACTGCGTTTCCGATTTGCGTGTACTGCTGGGTCCGGTTTCCCTCGAAATAATAATTGTCTGGAAAGGTTTGCAGGCGTGCGGCTTCGCGGACCGTGAGGCTTCGACACTGCGATGGGTCGTGGTGGATATAGTAGTGCCCGTCCTTGGCGATGTGGGCGACGACCGTTGTCGAGGGGTGCCCACCCATCTGCACCCTGAAGCGATCGGCAAAGGGAACCGAAACGGAAGAGACGTTGACGTGTGCCGGCAACAGCTCGTGCGGAAAGTTCTTGATTTTTGGCGAGAACCCGTACTCCTTGGCAAAGCTGGACGCAAACAGGTAACGATGAAGGTCAGAGCGCATGTGGCTTCTAGATTCGTGTTGCAGTACACCACCGATTCGCTGGTCTAGATACCATTCACGAACCTTGGGTGGAAGTTCGTCGGGTCCGTTCCAGCCTATGAACGCCCCTCCATTCCCGGAAAGTCGCCCGGCGCACCGTGAGGCTCCCTGCATCGCTTCCACAAGGGCGTTGTGCTCCTTCCTGTATTGCGGACAGAGAACGTCTGCAGCTTCACCGATGGCGGAGAGCCAAGCATCACGAGAGTCAGGCTCCTTGGACAGGCGGCTGCGCACGGCAGGCAACCCAGAAAGGGCCTGGGCCACCGTAAACTCCTGTTGGCACGGGGTGAGCAGAAACCTTTCGGGATGAGTGCAGAGTAGCGGGGTTGCGGCCGCGACGTCCTCGCGGACCCCGAACAGGATGACTCGGTGCCGGGCTTGCGGAATACCGTAACGCTCTGCCTCTATGACAAAGTCAAGTGGATCCAGTTCTTCGGCGTTTCCAGGGACGACGAACGAGCGCAACCTGTATGATCGATTTCCGCCGGGATTTGAAAGATCGCTCAAAATTTGCTCGAAAATTCCCGATCCGCCATGAGTCGAAGACAATATGCCCTTGACGTTTTCCATAACGAAAATCGTTGGCTTGAAAACCTGGATGATTCGAAGGTACTCCTTGTACAGGAAGTGCTTTTCGTCACTTTCGAATTTCTGCTGGCTTTCTTTGTTACGCCGGGAACGCCCCGCCAGAGAATAGGCTTGGCACGGTGGACCACCGATTAAAACCCATTCTTCTGCTCCGTCGAGCGCATCGCCTATCCATGCATCAATCTTCGAATGGGGAGTTTTTCCGAGTTCGGCGTTTTTCGCTTCAGCCGATGCCGTCACCGCTTCAGGTGGAATGGACGGGTCCTTGAAAAGCTCCACCCTTGAAATCTCGCCTCGCAAGTAGCGATAGTATGCGGCAGGAACCTGATCTTTTGGAAACGCCCTAAACAGGGCGCGAAGGGAAAGTGTCCGGTGAGCTACCGGATCTTTTTCGATGGATACGCGTAATTGAAACCGGCGCGAACCCGGCTCCGCCCCACCAAGGGACGCAAATCCTTCGCCAAGACCGCCTGGGCCAGCAAATATATCTATCACTGGTATCACTTGCTGCTGAGCCATTGGCTTGATTTTTCTTCCTACAAGTCAAAACGTAAAGCTTGCTGCCACGCGCCAGATCGAGATGCCAAGGGGCAAAAACAGCGGTTCACAAACCCCGAATGTTACCGGCAAGCCTCATGAGACCAGCTTAGGTGCCCCCCAACGCCCAGCTCTTGCGCTACCACGTGCAGCGCTGCGCTCTCGGGCGCCAGCAAGCGGGCCAGCGCCTTGTCTTTCGGCGCATCCCGGACGATCATAAGGCGCACAGCAAGTCGGCGCGCAACATGATTACGGCGTCTGATCAGACAAGCCGGGCTCGCAAGCGCGGCGTACGATCGCAGCATATCGCATCATGATGATGCGCGAGCTCGGGTGCCTAAGTTCTTAGCCCGCCCCCCTTCGCACTAAAATGATC
>Ga0136707_1000151_pt1 | contig 13230 bp, 15 predicted proteins | sample 4C3metaG_FD_101397 | JGI IMG/M metagenome (GOLD analysis project Ga0136707, IMG submission 101397) | Freshwater bacterial and archeal communities from Indian Creek, Illinois, USA - 4C3 metaG | ecosystem: Environmental > Aquatic > Freshwater > Unclassified | place: USA: Indian Creek, Illinois...
GCCCGAGGATACCGAAACCATCATCATCCAACCCCTCGCAGAGCGACGACGGAACCGCCATCGGTCAGCAGATAGACACTGTTATTCACCACCACCGGCTGCAGGCTGCTGCCGCCAGGGATGCGGAGCCGGGTGAGGATTTCCCCATTCTCGGCGTTCACTTCAAAGAGTTGCGCGTGGCTGCCCGTGATCAGCAGGCGCCCGCCCGCCAGAACCGGCGGCCCCCAGGCGATGGGATCTCGGCTGCGCGCCTCATTGGCGAAGACCGGCAGCTGGGTGATCCAGCGCACCAGGCCCTCATCGCGCGTCATCGCCACCAGGGCGCCGGCGCGGGACAGGGCGAAGACCCAATCCCCGGCGACGGAGGGCGTCTGCGTCCCGCCCATCTCGCGCTCCCAGACGCGGCGGCCGGAGCGCAAATCGAGCGAGGTGGCGGCACCGGCCATGCCGACCGCGAAGACGCGGCCGCGATCAATCACCGGCAGCGCGGTGATGGCGCCGATATCGGCGATGGAAACGCCGCCGCGCGTTGTGCCCAGGCTCTCGCTCCATTGGACGCGGCCATCGGCGATGCGGAAGCAGACGATCTCGCCCGAGGGGAAGCCGCCCACCGCGACATCGCCTTCCACGGCGGGGCTGGGCAGGCCGAGCGGCAGGGCCTGCACGGGGGTGGCGCGGAAGGTCCAGACCCGCGCGCCATCCTCGGCGGAAAGGCCGATCAGTTGGTTCTCGATGGTGGGCACCAGCACGCGGTTGCCGGCGACGGTCAGCCCGCCGCGCGCCGGGGCCGGCAGCGCCGCGCGCCAGCGGATGCTGCCCGTGGCCGGGTCGAGCGCCATGATCTCGGCCAGGCCGGTCGCGCAATAGAGCGTGTCATTGGCGAAGGCCAGGGCGCCGCCCACCGCGCCGTCCCGGTCGCGGCGGGGGCGCGTGTCGGTCTGCCAGCGGCGGTTGCCGCGCGCCACATCCAGCGCTGTCACCCAACCAAAGGCATCCACGGTGTAGATGGTATCCCCCACCACGCGCGGCGCCGCGGTCAGCCGCTGCCGGTAGTTGGTGCCCGAGCCGATGGAAGCGCGCCACACCTCGCCGATCGGGCTGGGCAGGGAGAGATGGCCGGGCGCATGGCCCGCATTGCCGCCGGCCGTGGCCCATTCCGTGTTGAGCACGGGCACGGGCAGCGAAAAGGCGCGGCTCTGGGCGGAAGTGTCGGGCCTCAGGCCGCGCTCGGCCGCCATCACGGCAATACGCTCCCCGGTCAGCGGCACCTTGCTCTGGCCCAGGGCGCTGTCGAACCAGTCGCGCATGGTATCGCAACCGGCCAGGAGCGTGGCGCTGCCCAGCAGGGCGGCACGGCGGCCCATCCGGGTGAAATTGGCGTGTTCCATCTAGCTTCCCAATCCTTGCAGCAACCGGCCCGCACGTTCCCGCAGGCCTTGCGGCGTGGTCGCATCGGCCAGCATCGCCCGCAAGGCGCCGCGGGCCTGTTCGGTGTTGCCGCGCTTGAGCGCCGCCAGCGCCAGAACCTCCTGCGCGGAGGCCCGCCAAGGCGCGCCGGGCACGGCGAGCGGACCCATCCGCGCCTCGATCATCGCGGCATCACCCCGGTCCAGGGCATGCAGGCCCCAGAGCACGGTGGCGAGGTCGCGGTAGAGTTGATCCGTCTCTTTATCACGCGCCAGGGCCTCCCAGGCGGCGAGCGCCGCTTCCAACTGGTCCGTTTCGGCCAGCAGCGCGGCGGCGCGCAGCCGCGCCAGCGTGCGATAGCCGGCCGGCGAAGCCTGGGCGATGCCCGCGAAACGCTCGGCCAAGGCGCGCAGATCGGCGCCCTCGGCCGCCGCATCGCGCGAGGCGGCGAGGAAGCCCTGGGAGGCCTGGACGGCCTGGCGCCCCTCATACCAGCGCCAGCCTTCCCAGCCGCCAACGCCGGCGATGGCGAGGAGGAGGACGCCCGTGGCAAGGCCGCCATAGCGCTGGGCGAGTTTCTTCGCGCGCTCGGCGCGAAGTTCCTCATCCACTTCATCAATCAAATCCGGCAAGGTCGCGGGCCTTCAGCATTCAGGGATCGGGATACAGGGAGCAGGGGGTATAGAGCATCCGCCGCCATGGTGAAATCACCGCGTGAATCACACGGCAGGCAGCATCTTTGCACGGCGTTAAGCGTCGCGGGTGTTGTTGGGTTGCATGCGCGCCCTCCTGCCTGTCCTGGTCCTGCTCGCCCTGCCCGGCTGCGACGCGGCGAGCCTCACCGCCGGGGCGGCGGTCAATCTGGCCTCCGTCACGCTGGTGGGGCGCAGCGTGCCGGATATCGTCATCTCGGGATTGAGCGGGCGGGATTGTTCGATCGTGCGAATGGATCGCGGCCTCTCCTATTGCGCGCCAGAACAGGCGCCGCCCGGCCCGCCGCCCTATTGCACGCGCAGCCGCGGCCAGGTGGATTGCTGGATCACGCGGCCGGCCAGCATTCCCATGCAGCGCGGCGTGGTGGATGGCCCGGTGGCGCTGAACGCGGCGCAGGATGCAAGCCGGGCGGCCTGGTGGCCCGGCTTGCCGCGCGACCTGCGTCGCATTGAGCCGATGAGCGAGCCATAGAGCCTCATCCCTCCACGAAACGCCCGATCCAGTGTTGCATCAGGGCGGAATCATGCGGCTCGCGCAGGGATTGCAAGGCGCGGTCCGTCTCCGGGCCACGCACCGCGCGCCGCGCCTCCAGCAGGGCCGCGCAGAAATCCGCGGTGAATTCGGGGTGGCACTGGAAGGAGATCGCGTCGCCGTAAGCCAGCCCGGCCAGGGGGGTGAATTCGCTGGCGAGGCTCACCCGCGCGCCTGGCGCAGGAATTCCATCAGGGGCGTGATCCAGGGCACCAATCCCTCGGTGACGGGGCAAGGAGATGCGAGGGCCGGGGACGACGCCCCGGCCCGGTGAGCCGTTCAGCGAAAGTTGACGGGACGGCCGACCGGGCCGCCCTGCACTTCGTCCTCGCGCATCGCGATATGACCGCGAATGATGGTGCCCACCGGCCAGCCCTGGCAGCGATGGCCGTCAAAGGGCGTCCAGCCGCAGGGGCTGACGATCCAATCATTGGTGATTTCGCGCGACTTCGCCATGTCCACCAGGGTGAAGTCGGCGTCATAGCCCACGACCAGCCGCCCCTTATTCACCGCGCCATAGACGCGCGCGGGGCCGGCGCACATGAGGTCCGCCAGCCGCATCAGGCTGAGACGGCCGGCGCTCACATGATCCAGCATGATGGGCACGATGGTCTGGATGCCCGTGAGGCCGGCGGCCGTAGCGGGCCAGGGGCGTTCCTTCGCCGCACGGGAATGCGGCGCGTGGTCGCTGCCCACCACATCCACCATGCCGTTGCGGATCGCGGCCCAGGCGGCCTCCAGGTGGCGCTGGTCGCGGATGGGGGGATTCATCACGGCATAGCCGCCCAGGCGGTCATAGGCCTCATCCGTCTGGGTCAGGTGGTTCAGCAAAACCTCGACCGAGCAGATATCCTTGAAATCGGCCAGGTAGGCGAGTTCCTCGGCCGTGCTCACATGCAGGATATGCGCGGGGCGGCCGGTCTTGCGGGCGATGGCCATGAGGCGCTTCGTGCCCAGCATGGCGCATTCCACATCGCGCCACTCCATGTGCTTCCGGTGCGGCATGCCTGGGGTATAGTCGGGCTTGCGTGCCTGGAGGCGAAACTCGTCCTCCGAATGGTAGCAGATGCGGCGGCGGCCCGAGCGCATCACCGCCTCCAGGCTCGCATCATCCTCGATCAGCAAATCCCCGGTGGATGAGCCGGCGAAGACCTTCACCGCGCAGACATTGTCTTCCGCCTCCAGCGCCGCGAGGTCGGCGATGTTCTTCTTCGAGGCGCCGACATAGATGCCCATGTCGCAATAGGCGTGCTCGGCCACATAGCCGCGCTTCCAGGCCAACTGCGCGCTGTCCGTGATGGAGGGCGCGGTGTTGGGCATGTCGAACACGGCGGCCAGCCCACCCAGGATGGCGGCCCTGGTGCCAGTCGCGATGGTTTCCACCGCCGGGTCGCCCGGCTCGCGCAGATGGACATGGGCGTCAATCAGGCCGGGCAGGATATGCAAATGGCGGCAATCCACCTCCTGCGTCGCCTCGGAGGCGCGCAGGCTGCCCATGGCGGCGATGCGGCCGTCGCGCACGCCGATATCCAGCGGCTCGATGCCCCAGGGCAACACGGCCTGGCCACCGCGCAGGATGAGATCGTAATGAGGCATGGAAATCTCCGATGGACGAGGGGCGCAATCTGACGCTTCCGGCGCGGCGCGCAAGTCGGGTGCGGCTCAGACCCGCCCGACGGCGCTCCATGGCGAGGCGGCGGCCGAGGTTCCCCTGCGCGAGCAGGGTTTGCAAGATCGCCAGCACCCCTGCAAGGGGCGGAGCAAGCAGGGCGGCAGAGCATTGCCTCCGCGCCAGGTCAAAATTCACGGTTGACTTTCTGCGACATAAGGATATGTTGATATTGTTCTGGTCCGGCGCAAGCCGATTAAAAGGGAACGCCGTGCCCCCTCCCCTCCCCATTCACCGGGGAGGCGAGGCCTAGAGCATCATCCGATCAAACGGAATCGTTTGATCGGATAAAGATGCTCGTAATTCAATGATCTAGAGCTTTTGCCGTGAGCCTTTCCGAACGGAAAAAGCTCTAGGCGCTTCCCCCGTCCGTCATCGAGCACGAGACGGCGAAGCCCGAACTGCGTCCGGCTTTCATATCAGGGATGACTTCACATGCTCGATGTCGCGCTGCGGCATGGATCGCATCGGGGCGCGCCGGGCCGGCGCGCCACGCTTGAACCGCGGATCGGCGGCGGCAGGTCGGCCCGGATGACGCCCCCCCGCATCGGTGATGCTGCCGAACTGGACATGGCCACGGGCCGCGCTGCCAGTGAAATCCGCAGGCGGGGGTGACGCGGGGCCTGGGGGAATTTTCTGGCCGCCTATGCGCTCAACACCGCCTGGATCGCGGCGATGGCCTGGCTGTTCATGCGGCAATTCCAGGCGGCGCGGATGCGCGACGCCGTCCTGAACATCGGCGGGTAGCCTCAGTCCAGGTAGCTGAACACATCGCCCTTGGCCGCCACGCCCTCGATGTGCCGGCGGTGCCACAGCGCGTAGAACAGCAGGTGCCAGGCGGCGGCACCCGGCTTCTTCTCGCCGGCATGGCGGAAGATGTGCTCCACCCGGCCCGGCTTGCAGATTTCGGCCACGCCGGCCTGGCGTGCCACCAGCGGCCCCAGCACATCGGCCCGGCGCTCGATCCAGGCGCCCACTGGCACGGTGAAGCCTTGCTTCGGCCGGAAGGGCTCGCTGGCGGGGAAGTTGCGGGAGAGCCATTCGCGCAGCAGGTATTTGCCCTGGTTGTCGCGCACCTTGAGGGCATCGGGCAGGCGGAAGGCGGCCGCCGTCACGCCGGAATCGAGAAAGGGCGTGCGGCCCTCCACGCCATGCGCCATCAGGCAGCGATCCAGTTTGGTCAACAGGTCATTGGGCAGCCAGTCGGCGACGTCCAACGCCTGGGCGGCCTGGAGGCGGGTGCGCCCGCCAAGCGCCGCATCGCTTTCCGCCGCCGCGATGCCGTCGCGCCAGAAGCGCGGCTCGCTACGCAGCACATCCAGCCGGTCGAAGGTGCCGCGCGCGCGCATCGCCCGGCCCCAGCGCCACCAGGGCCGCATGGCCGAGCGGTAGCGGCCATAGCCGCCGAAAATCTCGTCGCCCCCCTCGCCCGAGAGCACCACCTTCACCTCCTGCCGCGCGCGGCGCGCCAGAAACCAGGTGGGGATGATGGCGTAGTCGGCCGCCGGGTCATCCATGCAGGCCACGATCTCGGGCAAATGCCGCCAGACCATCGCCTCATCCACCATCACCTCGACATGCTCGGCGCCCGCGGCCTCGGCGGCGCGGCGGGCGGCGGCGCGTTCATCGACGGCGCCCTTCACGTCGAAGCCGGCGGTGAAGGCCTTCACCGGCTTGTCGTTGAGCCGGGTCATCATGGCGAGGATGGCGGCGCTGTCCGTGCCGCCCGAGAGAAACAGGCCATAGGGCACGTCGCTGCGCTGGTGCAGCAGCACACTCTCCTCCAGTGCGGCATCGAGGCGGGTGAGGGCGGCCTCCTCGCTGATCGTCTCGGGCGGGCCTTCCGGCAGGGCCAAGCGGCGATGGCGCTCAACGATCTTGCCATCGGCGATGGTGATGCTCTCGCCCGGCAGCAGGCGGCGGATGCCCTGGAAGATGGTCTCGGCGCCTGTGGTGAATTGCAGTTGCAGCAATTCATCCCGCGCCTCGGGCCGGATGCGTGGGGCCGCGAAGCCGCCCGCGATCAATGCCTGCGGCTCGGAGGCGAAGGCGATGCCGAAATCGGATTCGGCGATGTAGAGCGGCTTGATGCCAAAGGGATCGCGCGCCAGGATCAGCCGCCGCGCCGGCCGGTCATGCAGGGCGATGGCATACATGCCGCGCAGGGCATCCACGAAGCCCAGGCCATCGCGCCGGTAGAGGTGCAGCGGCGGCTCACAATCCGACTGCGTGGCGCAGAGCATCTGGTTTTGCTCGCGCAGTTCCCGGTAATTGTAGATCTCGCCATTGGCGACCAGTGCCGCGCCGCCCACGAAAAGCGGCTGGTCGCCCGTGACCAGGTCAATGATGGACAGCCGCGTATGGGCCAGCGCCACGCCGCCCGCCACATGCAGGCCCGAGCCATCCGGCCCGCGATGGGCAAGGGCCGCCACCATGGCATCCAGCGCGCCCTCGGGCAGCTTGGCGCCGGGGCGCAGGGCGAGGCCGGCCAAGCCGCACATCTATCGATTCCTCATCGCTGCACCTTGTGCAGGAATTCGCGCCATTGCGCGAGGACCGGCGCCTCGGCGAAGTCCCGCTCGTAGCGGGCGCGCCCGGCGGCGGCCAGGTTTCCCGCGCGGGCGGGGTCCGCCAGCAGGGCGCGGGTGGCCGCCGCCAGGGGTTCCGGCTCGTCCACCGGCACCAGCAGGCCGGTTTCGCCCTCCACGATCAGTTCGCTTGGGCCCTGGGCGGCGGCCGCGATGACCGGGCGCGCGGCGGACCAGGCCTCCAGCACCACATTCCCGAGCGGTTCGTGCCGGGAGGGGCAGAGAAAAAGGTCGCAATCGGCCAGCAGGGCACCGGTATCCTGGCGCCAGCCCAGCAGCGTCAGGCGCTCCGCCACGCCGACCTCGCGCGCCAGGGCTTCCAGCGCGCGGCGCTCCGGGCCTTCGCCCGCGATGCTGAGACGCGCCCCGGGCACCAGGGCCAGGGCGCGGATCAGCGTGTCGAAGCCCTTATTCGGGTGCAGCCGGCCCATGGCCAGAAGATGCCCCCCCCCGGAGCGCGGCGCCGCCGGGATCCCGGCGAAATCCGTGGCGAAATTGGGCAGATGATGCACCCGCGCCTCGGGCCATCCCTGGGCGATGATCCAGCGCCGCAGGTCGCGCGTATTGCCCACCAGATGGTCGCAATGGCGGTAGTATTTCAGGTCGTAATAGCCGCCCAGCCGCCCCACCAGCGTCCAATCGCCGCGCGGCGTCATCCCGGCGGCCCGGTTCATCCAGGCCATGGCCACGCGGGGCCGCCAATCGGCGAGCATGCGGCCCAGGCGCATCGGCGTCAGGATGTCCAGCGCGCCGCCGAAGCGAAGTTGCACCGGCGATGCGGCGGCGATGCGCGCGGCGCGGCCGGCATCGCGGCGAATCACGGGCAGCACCTGCTCCCCCGCGCCATGCAGGGCGAGGGTGAGGCGCTCATAGAAGGCCTCGGCCCCGCCCTGTGGCGCGCCGGCCATGATGTTGGCGAGGCGAATCACGCCAGCGCCTCGAAGGCCTGGGCCACATCCGTCCAGTTCGGGCCTGGGCCACGCGCCAGCGCCGCGCGGTGCATCCGCAGCCAGAACACGTCATCGCGCAGCAGCGCCTGCGCGGCCTCGACGAATTCGGCCTCGCTGCGCGCCACCACGCCGGTCAGCCCATCCTCGATCCGCTCGGCCACCGCGCCGCGATCCATCACGACGCAGGGCAGCCCCGCCGCCTGCGCCTCAGCCACCGCGAGGCAGAAAGTCTCGCCCGGATCGCCGAGGTAGAGCATGCAGCGCGCCTGGATCAGCCGCGCCTGCAATTCCGGCCGCGGCAGCGGGGCGAAGAGGCGCACGCCAGGCACCGCCTCGGCCCGCGCCAGGATGGGGGCGGCACGCTGCGCGAGGCGCGGATCGCCACCATAGGTCGCGGCCCCCGAATAGGCATGGAGTTCGCCCTCGCCGATGCGCGGCCAGAGCCCCGCCAGTTCATCCAGGCCCCGCAAGGGGCTGGAGGTGAAGACAGCGACCGGCGCCGGCGGCATGCGCGCCGGCGGCGAGACATCAAAAGGCGGCGCGACGGCCAGCGGAATCTCCGATCGCAACCCCGGCAGCCAGGTCGGCACCGTCCCTGCATGATGGGGACCGAGCGTGACCAGCGCCGGCCGGGCGCGCAGCAGGGGCCAGGCATGGCGCAGCTTGCCAAGGTAGCCCGCCGGATTATGCAGCCAGAGCACCCGCCGCCCGCGCGGCAACTCGGCGAATAGCCGCGGCACGCGCGTGGCGATCACCAGATCGGCGCTGGGGGGCAGCGCCGCGCGCTCGCCCTCGAAATGCAGGATCAACTCATGCCCGCGCCGCTGGAAGGATTGCGCCAGCAGCGCCACCGCCGTCTCCACGCCGCCCAGTGGCCGCTGGCCGATGGCGCTGGCCTCAATGCGTGGCCCTTCATTGGCAAGCACGATTCTCAAGCGCGGGGCCTCAAGACCGGTGCCGCTCCGGCTCCAGCCTGGCCTTGAGGTGGGACAGCAGCGGAAACAGCCCCGCGCAAAGCGCGATCAGCAGGCCCCAACCGCCCTCCTTGTAGCCCTTGCGCGCGACGAAGCACTTGAAGCTGCGGGAGATGAAGCGCCGGACATTGTTGCCAAGCGTGCCGATATCGCCCTGGTCCAGCAAATCCGCCGCCTTGGCGCTGCTGTAGCGGTCCAGCCTTCGCAGCATGTCGGAGATGTCGCGATCCACCTCGTGGCGGATGCCATGGCCGGTCAGGCGCTCGCCCTCGCTGCCGGTCCAGTCGAGGCCGGGATGCACGCGCTGCGCCCGCCAATGCTTGGCGCCGCGGCGGAAGAGGATGGGCTTCAGCGTGGTGCCGAAGCTGCCGCCCCAGCCGTGAAGAATGAGCCGCTCGCCGACGTAATTGTCGATGCGGACGCGGTGGAAGGCTGCGGTACTGCGAGCGACCAGCGCGCGGATTTCGGTGCCGAGTTCCAGCGGCACGCGCTCATCGGCGTCCACCTCCAGGATCCAGTCGCCCGTGCAGGTGGCGATGCCGGCGTTGCGGCGCTCCCCCTCCAGCTTCCATTCGCCTTCCAGCAGGACGGCGCCGGCCGCGCGGGCGATTTCCGCGCTGGCATCCGTGCTGCGATCCAGCACGACCACGATCTCATCCGCGAAGCCGAGCGCGGCCAGGCAGGCCGGCAGGCGCGCCGCCTCATTCCGCGCGACGATGAGGGCCGAGAGCCTCATGCGGGCATCGGGGCGAGGACGCGCGCCGCCGCCTCGACCACCGCATCCACGGCCAGGCGCTGCATGGGCGTATTGGCCGCCGGCCCCTTGGCCAGCACGGCCTGGGCGCGCGGGCCGATGGGGGCGTATTCGCTGGCCGGCGTCGGGCCGAACAGGCCCAGCGTCGGCGCGCCGGTCGCCGCCGAGAGGTGCATCAGACCGGAATCATTGCCGATGAACAGCCCACCCCGCGCCAGCACCGCCGCCACCTCGGGCAGCGAAAGCTGGCCGACGAGGTCCACCGCATCAGGCAGGGCGGCGAGCACGGGGGCGGCCATCCGGCGCTCGTCCTCGCCCGGCCCGCCCAGGATGGCAAGGCGCGCGCCCGGCAGAAGACCGTCCGGCGCGGCGAGCTTCAGGGCGAGGGCGATGAAGCGCTCCGCCGGCCACATCTTCACGCGCCAATTCGCGGTGGGGCCGAGAATCAGCCAGGGCCCGCCGGGCAGCAGCCTGGCGGCGCGGGCTTCCTCCGCCGGCCCGAACCAGGCGACGGGGCGCGGCGCGGGCATGACACCCAGGGTTTGCGCGATGTGCAGCAGCCGGTGCCCGGCGCGGCGCCCGCCCTGCATCACCGCGCGCCTTCGGGTCCAGAGCAGCCAGGCGATGGCCGAGCCCCGCAGGTCCACCACCAGGTCCCAGCGGCGAAATGCCACCTGCCGCCAAAGCTCCAGCCAATGCAGCGACCAACGGCGCTTGGTGACGGGAATGATCCGCTCCAGCCCCGGCAGGTGCGTGAACACGCCCTCGGCCACGGTACCGCAGACGATAGTGAAGCGCGCGTCCGGATGCTCGCGCAGCAGGTGGTCGAGCAGGCCGGTCGAGAGCACGGCGTCGCCGATGCGGGTGGAGGTGATGAACAGGATACGCACCCGCGCTCCTCTAGCAGAATCGGCGGCGCTTGAACCCCCTGGGGGAAACCGCCACATGCAATATATGCCGATAGCAAATCTACAGGAGCGCGCCGTCCTTGAAGTGACGGGCGAGGACCGAATCGCCTTCCTGCAAGGCCTCATCTCCAACGACGTGGCGGCCGCCGCGCCGGGCCACGGAATCTGGTCCGCGCTGCTGACGCCGCAGGGCAAGTGGCTGGCCGATTTCTTCCTGACGGCCGAGCCGGACCGCCTGCTGCTCGACGCCGAGGCCGCCCAGACCGAAATGCTGACATCCAAGCTGCTGCGCTTCCGCCTGCGCTCCAAGGTGGCCATGGCGGCGCTGCCGGGCTGGGTGGTGCAGGCGGGCTGGGGCGGCACCCCCATGCCGGAAGGCGCCACGCCCGATCCACGCCTGCCCGAGGCCGGCTGGCGCCGGCCGACCGCCACGCCCGGCCCGACCGACGCGACGGGCGAGGATTACGACGCGCATCGCCTGGCGCTTGGCCTGCCCGATGGCTCGCGCGACATGCAGTCCGAGCATTCCGTCCTGCTGGAAGCGGGCTTCGACGAGTTGCACGGCGTCTCCTGGTCCAAGGGCTGCTACATGGGCCAGGAACTCACCGCGCGGACCAAGTATCGCGGGCTGGTGAAGCGCCGCCTGGTGCCGGTGGAGATCGAAGGCCCCCTGCCCGCGCGCGGCACGCCAGTCACGCTGGATGGCGCGGAGGTGGGCGAGATGCGCTCCGGCCAGGCGGGCCGGGGCATGGCGCTGCTGCGGCTTTCGGCGCTGGGCGCTGTACTGGGCTGCGGCCAAGCCTCGCTGCGCCCGCGCATTCCCGGCTGGATGAAGCTGCCCGAGACCACCGATGCCTGAAGATCGCGGGCCTGATGTGCGCGTCCCGCCGCCCGTCATCGTGGTGGGGGCGCTGATCCTGGCCTGGGTGCTGCAATGGCTGCTGCCCGTGCAACTCGGGCCGCCCGCCGCGGCGCTGGGCGGCATGGTGATTTTCCTCGCCATGGGCTGGGTCGGTTGGGCGCTGCTGATGCTGCTTCGTGCCGGAAATGACCCGCGGCCGGACAAGCCCGACACAGCCTTTGTCAGCACCGGCCCCTACCGGCTGGGCCGCAACCCGATCTATTTCGGCTTCGTGCTGTTCCTGGCCGGCGTGGCGCTGAGCTGGGGCACGCTCTGGGCCTGGCTGGCCGTCGGCACGGTGTTCCTGGCGCTGGACCTGCTGGTGGTGCGGCGGGAAGAAGCCTATCTGCGCGCCCGCTTCCCCGAGAGCTACCCGGATTACCTCGCCCGCACGCGGCGCTGGATTTAGAGTCTGTAAAGCTTCGGCGGTTAAACCGCGCAGCGTGGAACCGCTGCAAGCCCTCCCCGCCCCCTCGCCTTCCGCCCCACGCACGCGGCACGCCACGCCCGGCACCTTCGCCGTGGCCCTGGCCGGCGCGCAGGAGGCTGCGCCGCGCGTCCGGGGCGTGGCGCTTTCCGGCGTAGGCCCACGCAGCTGGGAGACGGCGCCCAATCCTGAATTCCGCCAGCGCATCGCCCAGGCCGAGCGCAGCGCGGAGCATGTGCGGGATGGCTATGGCTTGCGGAACACGAGTTCCGGCGCGCTGGGCCGCTATCAATTCCTGCCCAACAGCCTGCTCGACCTCGGCTGGAGGAACGCCCAGGCCGGGTGGACACCGCTGGCCCAGCGCCATGGCGTCCGCAGCGAGGCCGATTTCCTGGCCAGCCCCGCCGCGCAGGAGGCCGCCATGTCGCATTTCCTGCGCCGGGTGGAAGTGCAACTGGAGCGCAATGGAGTGATGACCCGCCAGGGTGCCGCGGTGCGCGGCCTGAATGGCGAGGAGATCACGCTGACCGAGGGCGGCATGGTCGCCGCCGCGCATCGCCGTGGCTCGGGCATGTTGGCACGGTATCTCGCGCATCGAACCCACACGCCGGATGCGCCCCTCTCGGCGCGGGAGCGTTCAGCCTTCCAGGCAGTGGAAAGGCGGCTCCAGGATTTCGGCCAGGTGGCCTATGCCAGCATGCGGACGCAAGGCAATCGCGCCTTGGCCGCCGCGCCGGGGCCAAACGCGCCGCTTTCGTAATCATCGCCCTTGCCCGACTCCACCCCATGGCCACATGGGTGGATGATGTTGCACATGCTGAAACTCGCCGTCGGCCCCAAGGATGTGGCGCAGTTGCACGCCATCCAGAAGCTGCGCGCGACGATGGACCCGCCGCTGCGCCACCAGACGCGCATGACGCCCAAGCGCCGCGAGGAAATCCTCGAGGGCGGCAGCATCTATTGGGTGGTGAGCGGCTTTTTGCAGGTGCGCCAACGCATCCTGGACATCATCGAGGATGACTGGGGCGATGGGACGGCGTGCTGCGGCCTGGTGCTGGACCCGAAGCTCGTAATGGTGGAGGCCCGTGCCACCAAGGCCTTCCAGGGCTGGCGATACTTGCCCCCGCAAGACGCGCCCCCCGATGTGGTGGAGGACGCCGCAGCTTCCGGAATGGGAGACATGCCCGCAGCGCTGAAAGCCGCGCTACGCGAAGCCCGCCTCATCTGAGGGGGGTGGCGCCCCCCCCCGTTAGAGCGGGATGCGTTGAGGCGGAATCGCCGAAAACGTTGAATCCCGCTCTAGAGCATTTTCCGTTCGGAAGGGTTCACGGAAAAAGCTCTAAATCATTGAATTACGAGCATCTTTATCCGATCAAACGATTCCGTTTGATCGGATGATGCTCTAGC
>Ga0136707_1000153_pt1 | contig 13087 bp, 7 predicted proteins | sample 4C3metaG_FD_101397 | JGI IMG/M metagenome (GOLD analysis project Ga0136707, IMG submission 101397) | Freshwater bacterial and archeal communities from Indian Creek, Illinois, USA - 4C3 metaG | ecosystem: Environmental > Aquatic > Freshwater > Unclassified | place: USA: Indian Creek, Illinois...
CAGGTACTGCGGGTGCGGATCGGCGGCCGCCGTGTGCGTCGACATTGTCGAGGCAGCGGTGCCGGCAGCGTCGAACGCCGTCGTGTTTGCTGTCGCCGCCGTGCCGAGGCCGAGCGCAGATCGAGCTGCGACAGGCGTCGTGCCGATCGGCAGTTGATTTGCTGGCGTCATGACAACCTGACCACCAACACTCACCGACGCAAAGTTGAGATCCAACGACCCGGCGGCCGATACCCCGTTCCACCCTTCTAGACGAAACGATGTGTTCGCAGTCTGGACAACGCGAACTATAGGCTGCGCCGCTGATCCGGTGTCATTAGTTCCGACTACTAGCAGCGGCGTTCCTACAGGCGCAGTGTTGCGAATGGTGCCGCCGTTGAAGAATGCGCTGCCCTGATTGACGGTAGGGCCAATAGTGACCACAACAGACCTGAGAGCCTGAGCAATCTGATTGGTCCTGGTAATCCACGTCAAGAACGTGTCTGTCAGTGCGACGTTGGCTACAGATGCTGTCATTTGGGTGAATCGCTTTCCGATTGAGGGGACGAGACTGCTACGACGGCGTCAATGACCGCCAACAGTCGATCAATCTTCGAGTCAAGCTCCTCGACTCGCCGCGTCAGCGTTTGTACCTGCAGTGCCTGCTGTCGCTTTGCGCGATATGCGGTCAACGCGTGTTGATCTGTATTTAGAACGGCTCCTGACACAGGATCCTTCAGAAGGCCCGGACAGTCCTTCACTTTCTGCAGCTGGGCTTCCGATAGACTCATATCTGCAGCGCGATGGCTCTCACATCCGTGAGGATGGGTGGATTGACTGCAGTCTCGGCACTAGAGACGGCCAGCACGACCTTGATCGAGTACTTCTTGAACCCAGAATACGTCGCTCCCGAAGTGCCGGAGTAGCCCACGACTCCGGTCGTCTCGACGGCAGCCTGTTGCAGGTTCGGCGTGACTGCTCTGGATGGCATGTCATACGAGTGCTCGCGGAAATCGTTGCGATTCTGAGGATCCGACGGAACATTGGGGCCGCCGGGCGTCATCTCTGTCCAGAGCTTCTCGTCGAACGTGTCGTCATCCGCCGCGTTCCACACCTTTGCATACACCTTGATCCCCGATGTCGGCGGTCGGAACGCCGACACAAACACCTTGAGGTCCTCGGCCTCCATGCCGTCTGCAAGAGTGACGACCCGCGAGATGTATCGACACGCCGCCTGTCCGTAGTTTGTCGTCTCGCCGACAAACGAGTTGTTGATGTCGTTGACGGCCGCCACAAACGAGCAGTGGTCAAGATCGATTACCGGACTGAGGAAGTTGCTGTCGCTGACGAACGATCCTTGAATTGCGACGGACGACGTGTTGGCAGCAGGAATGACGGTTCGCTCGTTCGAGAAGCTCAGAGCGTGCCGAGCCATGTCCGTGAGCTCCGTCTCGACGCCGTTCTCGACAGTCGTCGGAGATCCGTCCAACATCAGAGTCGCTCCTGATGCTCTGTTGACACCTCTAAGCGCCCAGCTCGTTCTAGTCATTGGCGGCACCAACGTGCCCACCTTCGGGATGGCATGATGATACGTGAAGTCCATTATGCTCGCCAGAAACCCTGTGCCTAACCACGAAGACCCAGGAGAATATGGATCTCCTTCGACAGCTTCTCTAATGAACATGAGGGAACGACCGCTCACAAACTGCCCCGTCGACAATTTGAGGTGCATGATCCCGGACCTGACATCGAACCGCGATATGGTGGCCTTTGCGGTCAACACAGCTCTGTTGGACGCCGGATCTACCATGTACACGACATCGCCTGTCGACAACGTCTCGATGCCCGGCGCCAGCGCCAGATCTGTGACGGCGAACATCTCCTCGTTGGTCTTGTGGAGAGTGACACTGCCTACAGAGTTCGTGTTGAACCGAGCTCGATACAGCCGATACTTGACGTCCTCATCCATCATCTCGGCCATCTCTGTGGTCGCTTGCTTTGCGAAGTATGCGCTCTCAGACAGAGGATTAGCGGCTGCTACGCGGCCTGTCGCCACGTCTACGCGACCATTCGACCCGACCCAAAGCTGATAGTCTGGATTGTTGTTGACAGGCCTGACAGCAAACGCATAGCGCCTGTTCGACTCGACGTAGATGGGCTCAGGAAACACAAACGTCGTTGCCGCAGTACCGTCGTTGCTGACGATGATGTCGTCTGCTTCTTTGACGACCACCGAGTTGGCGATGACGGTCTCGGGATCCGGCTCGCCGTTGACGACCTCCATCAGAAAGATCTCGACCCCGAAAGTGCGGCTCTTTTTGAAGAAGAACAGGTCGAGCTTCGTCAGAAAGCATCCCGGCACGTTGTCGGGCACTGCGACTCGAAACACCTGGACGATTGCTGTTGAGTCAGTATTGTTGAGGGCCATTGTAGATCTCGTCAGGACATGTCAAAGAAGGGTTCGAATCGAGGCATGAATCCAATCCAGCTTCGGACAGGCTGAATGATGGGCTGCGTCGTTTCTTGAGGAATCCGCGCTTCTTGTGGAATCCGAATGTTCGGCGCAATTGCAAGATCGAGCACCTGAACAGTCTGGGTGACTACGTTGCCCGGAGCTGTCGCTGTGGCCGTGATTTGGAGACGATTTGAAGCTGCCAGCCACACACCTGCAGCTCTGTTGGTCACATCGTACCCTACGACTACGACACGCGGATCCGCCTGCGGTGTAATGGTCAGCGCGGTCGTTGCAGCAACGGTGTCGAGAGCGACCACCGATACCGTGATGTTGTTGGTAGTCGGATGCGATGCTACAATCGTTGCTGTGATGGGCGCATTGTCAGACGCGCCGCCGATAAGAGGCCCATGCGAATACTCTGAAAGGGCCGGCACCCACTCGCGCGTCGATCTATCGGTAGCGACGATGACCGTAGGATTGATGGGAACAGGCACGGGCGGAGGCGGCAACACTGGCTGCATAGGCGGCGGCTTCGGTACCCACACGGGGAGAGGAACAATAGGCTCGACCGCAGGCTTGGTGGGGACGCTCACAATCACAGGCGGCGTCTGTACCGGCACCGGCGACGGACGCTGCCACGACCACTGAGCCATGCCGGTCCCTGTAGCCGCCGGCGACCCAGAGGTCGAGGCACTGACGATCACCGTGAACTCGCCGGCGGCGTCTGTACGTCGCACCGACGCCAACCACGGACCGGGCCCGGTGAAGTTCACGTCGTCTTCGTCGAACCGACATGTCCAGATGTTCGGAACATCGGCCGGCAGAAGCGGAGTCGACGGATCGACGGACCACCGTGCGGAGGCACTAGCAACGAGATTCCACGTATTGAACCCCGCATACGTCGCAGTCAAAGTCGCATTGACGATGATGTCTCCGCGTGGCGTCTGGACGGCCGTCGACAGCTCAGGGACGGGCGGCTGTGGCGGTCTCGATAGAATGACCGGCGGCGGTGGCGGCGGGGAAGGAGGTGGTTGCGGAATGTAGTAGTCGAAGTACAGATCGACCACCAGGAAAGCCGAGGCAAACGTGGTTTCGGACGTCGACCGATTGACGTCCGAGTCGGACACCGTCAACAGGCGGCGACCTGTACGAAACGTGTTGGACGGAATTCGAATCTTGCCCAGCAGTTCGCCTCGCGAGTTGGTCACCAGCCTCGTGCCCCACACCGCCGTACGAACCGCCGTGTCGACGGACGCTCCGGTCGCCGGTGCGGCGTGGTCCGACACATCGACGGCGTCAATGAACACTCGCACTTCTGTGAACGGCTTGAGATTGACGGCTCTGAAGGACACTTCGCGCGGCTGGATGTAGATGCTCTGCGACGTCGACCTTGTGTCGTTGCCGACAGACACCATGGCGTTGGATACCCGCGGAACTAGGTCATAGTTCGACGTGTCTGTTTGCACATTGTCGCGCCACCATCCAAACTGCGAACCGAGAGGCGGCGCAGCCATTTCTGCGTATACGCGATCCACGAGATCGCTCGACACTACCTGCGGGACAGACAGAGTCTCGATTTCTTGCCAGCGGCGAGGCGACACTTCAATCGATCCTCTCCACATGAACGTCGAGCTCGACGGCTGCCGAAGATTCGTCGCAAACGGTTGGTCAATCAGAACTTCGTCGGTGTAGTCTAGCGTCAGGGTGCTACCTGTGCGACGTACGTTAGAGCTCTGCGTCGGAGCCCACACGAGTCCGAAGTAATCGGCGACGGTTCTTGGCCGACCATGTCCACGCTGTGCGTCGACTGCAATTGCATACTGCGGATCGCTCACTCGGCCGTGGACATGACTGTTCAGAGGATCTGCGAAGATCCCATTCTTGAACCTATCCAGGCCAAGTGCATTCGGAATAGTCATTGCCGCAGCATCTTGTTCGAGCGCCGACAGCGTCGCATAGTACTCGAGCCGGTCAACTCTCTGCTCAATGACAGACAAGTCCCGCATCGTGTACCGTTTCTGTGGAATTGTGGTGATGCTGACGGAGGCCGATGACGACCCTCTTTCGTTTGAGGCAAGCGACGGAAACGGAGGAACGTCGATCGTAGCAATCGACATTGAGTCTGGCGGAAAGTTAGGCAGGCGAGGGCGAAGGGCAGATTGTCCCTCCTGGATGATGACCTGGCCTTGCGGCGTGAGAGCGATGACATCGCGACGCCCCAGGAAGTGTGTGAAGTTGCACGTGAAGTTCTGCCCGGGGAATGGATTGAACGTCGTGGTGGCGGGATTGAACACCTGTCCCCACAAGGGGTTCACGGTGCTCTGGTTGATGGTCGATGTTATTACGGCCGTCGCAGCTTTGTATGGTCGGAAGTCGATGGCGTCTCGGAGATCGATGACCTGATTGTTGCTCGCGACGTACGATGGAATGTCGGCAGTTCTAATGGTTGTGTTGGCGTTTGCTGCCAGACGATCATCGACAGGATACGACTCGACCGAAAAGAACCCCTGTCCCAACTGGTTGTTGGCCACGAAGTGGTCAAACTGAATCAGTAGGTGGGTGTTTGCAAAGGTGTCCTGACTGCCGTCAGCAGGCTGCGCTGTTGCGAGGTCATAGTGCGTGTCTTCTTGCCCGGCGTTGAGCACAACGCGGTTTGCGTAGTTGATCGACGAGTCGAACGAAGTAGCAGACGTACCCTTGAACACACCAGTGATGCGAAGGACATCAGGAACGCCGAGACACCACGGTCCGACGAATCCTGCCTCGTTGTTGCTCGTGTCGATGCGAACGACAGTGCCCCGCCGAAGCTCCTTGGCGATCGGCAATGCGTTGGTCTTGCGCGCATAGAACCTCACAGAAGCCGCTGCCGGCACGCCGGTCGCGTATGTGGTCCCGAGGGATACGGTTGCCTGGTTTCCGCCAGTGACGGTGATGGTACGGAGCGGACCCTCCAACGGAATCAGCGAGCCGGCGACGTGCATGCGCTGATACGACGCCCCCGTGACGTTGGCGATTGCCGGAGACACTGTCATGTGGCTGCTGTTGGCCACAGCTACAACTCGAGCATCGACAGCGCCGATGCGAATGAACTCGCCCGGGAAGAACAGCTGGTCGAGGTTGGTACCGATCACGGTATTCGACGACGCGATCGCGTTGACCGTGCCAGCAAGAGGAGACGTGTATACGTTGGCAGTGCCGACCAGCGATACGTCGATACGCGCTTCCGATGCGCTCGTCGTGTCGTTGAACCCGAGGATTCCGCCACCGTTAGGTACCTGGAACGTCAGGGTGCCGTCGCTCTGCAAAGAGCTGACACCAGTGTTTGCAGCGGTGTAGTAGAAGCTCGTGTCGCGATTGCCTGCTGCGTTGCGGAGGTCCCTGACAGCACGAGCGCCGATTCCAAACACCAGACGGCTGTATGAGGCCTCTTCGATTACTGCAGATCCTGAAGCGTTCAGAACGACATCGGCGACCGCATGTCTTCCGGCGCCAGTGTGCACAATGGATCTTACGGTCTCGAAGTTCCGGCCGGCGGCCATCCGAACATTGAACAGGAACATCTTGTACGTTCCTGCTGGCGACCCCTTAGGTCCGCCCGACGAGTCGTACACCACATTACGTAGATTGGCGCGGCCGATGATCGCGCCGATCGGAGCTGCGGTGTGTGGCCGCCCGTTCGTAACGGCCAGCTGCGGCGTGTCGTACAGCAGTACCTCTGGCGAATCGTCGGAGGGGAAGAACCCTCTAAACTCACACACTCTAATGAAGTTGCCGTAGTTCATCGACACGATTTGGTCGTCGTATGACACCGTATCGACGCCGCGACGACCGACAATCTGAGTCGGCGAAAGCAGCTGCACGCGCCGGCCCTGTACATACGACAGTCCAGGTCCAACCACATACTCGACGTTGCTGCTGTTCAGGCTGTGCGTGTTTGAGGTGACGCTATGAGGCGCGATCGTGTAGTTGCCCGACTCTTCATACGTACGCCGAGCAATTTCGTCGCCAAGGCGAGCATACTCTGGATCCGTACGAACCGACACAACGCCAGATCCAGAGAACTCTGCAATCGGGAAGAACTGATCCTCTGCATCAAACGACCCCACGTCGCGAGCCTCGATTGTGCTGATCAGCTGCAGGCGGTGTCCACCCGGTGCATTGAAGTTTGTGAACCCTGCAGCGTTGTCGTACAGGCTTGGGTCCATGTACTCTGTGACGATGACTTCTTCGGTCGTGAAGCCAAGGACTTTGCCGGTAGGTTCGCGCGAATTTTCATCGACGATGGTGAAGTGCGGGGACACTCGGACGAAATGCCCCTTGTGGAAAATGATGCCTTCCGTGACCGCAGCACCAAACGCAACGTCGGTGTGATTTGTCGCCAGCGCTCGGATCCAGGTGCGACGTGGAGCTAGGTTTAGCCTGGAAGTCGCAATAGTCGTCGTGCGGGTCGGATCGGATACGCTGGTCACCGTCATTCCGGCGTCTGGTCGAATCGAGCACCGAGATAGCGTGAGCTCTCCTGGAGCAACAGCCACAACTCGAGCCCGCACTACTATGCCCGGCGTCACGCCAGCACCGCCAAACGTAACAAAGTCACCAGATGCGAACCCGACCGACGATGCCACCGTAACGACAAACTGCTCGACGAAGCTGTCGGCGTCTGCGTGCACGTCGATTCGCTCGCCCGCAGCGAACGTTTGCTCGCCGTTGCGACCTGGCATCGTGTATCGCACAAACAGACGATTCGGAGCAGGAGACGCCTCGAACCCGGCGCGACCCAGTAGCAGCACAGCCTGCACGCCCGTCGTTGCTCCAATCAGAATTGATCCGACAAGATCAGCCTGATCAACCGTGGTGGTCCCGTCGACGCGATCCTCGAAGAAGTCCACGCACCGGACAACGCTGATGTCGTCGATGAACGACAGAGAGCATCCTTTGACGATGGAGCCATTCTTGAAGATGTGATCTCCCATGCGAGAGACCTGATCCTGAAGAATGGTCTGCAGCTGCGTCAGCTCGCGTGCCTGTACGGCGGTTGCAGGGCGAAACAACACCCGATGGAAGTTTTTGGTACGATCGTAGTCGTCGTTGTAGGGCGGCAACGACAACAGCTGACGAGAAGTGAGTTCCATGCGGGGTCTCTTAGGGTGCGTTTTACGTCCGAATGGTGAGGCGGACAATCTCTGAGCTTGTCGGCGACCTGTCAATGGGGTCGACGTTTGCAGCGCACAGGAGGTGCCCGCTGTGCGCATTGGCGGTCGGCGTATTTAGTGCCTGAATTGTGGCCACAGTTTGCGACTGGTCGCCAATCAACACTTGCATGGCCGCCATTGTGCCTCGCATCGACGTCAGAATTGCCGACGTCGTGTTGGCGAAAGCGACGACTGCCGATCCATTGCCGTCCGAGGTCCGGATCGTCTCGTAACGCGCAAACGGAACGCCGCCAGGAGTGTTGAGCGAGACCTGAGCGGCCGCCCGGAATGTAAGAGCAGACGCCGGGGTCCCAGCTAAGGTATTCGGTTCGCCGAGAATCGACACCGTACGAACGGTCGCTTCTGTTGGAATGGTGTTCATCTGCGTATTGGCGAACGTCACCGACACGCACAGCCCTTCTGTCGGCAGTTCATCTACCACCGAGCTGCCATGGCCACCAGCTGGCGCCAAGATTGGCCTCACAACGGCCCCTGAACCAAACAGCGGGTTGTTTTCGACAGTCGCAGTTGCCTGGGTGTATCCGGATCCTGGGTTGGTGACGAGGACTCCCATCGCTGTGTTTGAGGTCGGGTCGATCTCGAGCAACCCCGCAAAGCCTTGTCCGTTACCCCTGACGACGACGTTGGGCGCAATGCGAACAACCGAGCCGAGGTTGATAGCAGACGCAGCCGGTCCGATGTCGATGACAGCAAACCTTCCTACAGTGTTGGCGACGTACGACCTGATCGGAGTGTTCAGTCCGTTGCCGCCGCCAGAGGTAACGGACAGAGCACATCCAACAAAGAAGTTGGCGACCGGCGACAACGTCGGTTCGAGATGCAACGTGACAGCAGTCGAGTTTGAAGTGGTACCTAATACCCGACTCGTCGCATATGTTGAGTATCCAGATCCGGCTGCAGTCACTACCATTCTGACGATTCCCGACGTCGCTGCTGCTCGGACAGCGTTGTCCTGGATCACAGGCATCAGGCCGGGCACGGCAAACTTCAGAGCCACGTCTGATGGCACGGTGTACATAAACCGCCACACGTATCCATCAGACGTGGCGAACGGTCCACTCGGATCGACGATGGTCGGCATAACGATCGACGGCGATCCGTTGTTGTTGTCGAGGCACACGTACACGTGGCGGTCTGTGGTGATCACGTAGTAGTTTGAGTCTGCGCGCACATCGTCGTAGGCGTCATACACCGATCCTACGACATATTCGATCCGACGACACATAGGGACGGAGTCGCCCGGCATAATGCGCTTGCCAAACACAATCTGATCGCGAATCCTCCGCTGTTCGGCAACGGAAGCGTCGATCGGTGGCAGGTCGGGAATCGAATGCCCCGCACAAACGTAATGAGGGGTTGCGGTCAGCTTTGAGATCGCAGACTCGATTTGACGAGACACAAGAGGTGCAAAACGTTTCATGTTGGGTGTCCGCTTTTTGATGGTGTTAGAGTGTCGACGCTGCTGCAGACGTAATCTGGAGGTCCGCGTTGATCTGCAGATCAACGACTGCCTTGCCGAACATCTTCGTCCCTGCCGGATGCCACATTCGCCTCACGATGTCGGCATATCGAGACATACTCACCGCAGTGTTGATCTCGTACGAGAATTCTTGGTAGTAGTGGTTGTCAGCGAGAAACTGGTCGGAGCTCAGGAATCCGTCAGTTCGCCTCCAAGAGCCCTGTCCGAATCCCTGAGTTTCATTGAACGCCTGCACCAGTACGGCATCATTGCGAACCGTCGGAGCGGTCCTGACCATGTTGAACATTTCGTTGTGTTGGTACCCCAATCCTGAATCGACGATTCGGAGTTGTTCGATAGCTCCGCGACCAATCTGCGCGAACCCCTCAACAACAGCATTGTTGCCCATACGCGATCCGTCGATAGGATCGAACACGGCGAACGGCGCGACTCGCGGCTCGACAACAGCGATTTGAATGGCACCGCTGTATCCAGATCCAGGCGGCGCAAACACGATAGACTCGATGGTGCCCACTTCAATCGCATTGGTCGTTAAAGCCGCGTCGAGGATAGTGTTGACGTTGGCTGCCGGCAGCTTGGCAAATCCGTATGCCGCAGCGTTCAATGGGACGGCATCGAACGCTGTCAGCAGATCGGCGTTCACCAAAATCACAGAGGTGTTCGAAAGTCGCGAAACGCGACCGGCAGCCTCTGTGATGGCCGGCACTGTGTTGCCTGTCTGTGTGATAGTCACCGTCGCGTCGAGCGTGTATCCGGAACCTCCAGATACCAGATTGTAGTCGACAGCTCCTGAGCGTGGGCCCACTCTGACAACGACTGCCCGTGCCCCGGATCCGGTACCGTCAATCCCTGACAGAGTATCTCCGACAGCATAGTCGAGTCCCGACGACACTGCCCGGATGCTCGAGGTAGGCCCGACTACGACAGGTCCCGACATTGCATCGAATACGGCAGCGCAGACTATTCGCTCTCCTACGACGAAGTTTCCAACGATGTTGGACAACAGCAATTGGTTGACAATCTTGCCTCCGACTTGCCGTCGCAAGAAGTCTTCGACAATGGCCGAGGCCTTGGAGTCGGACCCTACGACCGTCTCGCCGACCATCAGCGGCGAAAGATCGTTAGCCTCGATCTCGAGATATCTCGGGACCTCCCATAGACCCGCAGAGGCCCGCAGAATGTTGTCGCTAGGTGTTCGGACGCTGACGTCAGCGTTGAAAGCCAGCCGGAAAAGCAGTTCGAGACCGGCCGCCGTACCTTTCGAAGCAAACAGAGACCCTGAATTCTTGACCAACTGCCTGCCGTCAGCGACAAGCCCCGCATCCAGACCTGTCGCATACTTAGCGACGAAGTGAGACACGAACTGATCGAGCGTCGTGTCGACGTCGCGCCACTCCAACAGGCGTCTAGACTGTCCAATCGGCGACATCTCGTGCTCGAGGAACTCGTAGAACGCCTTGATGAAGGCCACGAACGCCGGACCTTCCTCTCTGTACACGTCAGGGAGCTGCGACGCAATCATCGGCGAGATGTAGCGCTCGATCGGCCGGGCGGTATTGGAAGTCATGGGACGCTCACAGCCTCGACATTCACTTCTACATCGCCTGACGCAATCGTCATGACTTGATTCGACGAAGCGACCACGTCATCGCGAGCCGGGACGACGTGCAGCCCAATCCAGGGCGTGTCGTACTGATGAACGACGAGCGGACCTATGCTGACCGTACCTCCTGCATAGTCCACTGTCCCCACGTTAGACGCGATCGTTCGCTTCGAGCCCTGCGAATCAGAGTGAACGATCATCAGACGCCCGCGTCTATCGTCCTCAATACGCACAAAGAGCACACTGCCGTCGGCCGTCTGGTACCAAAACGGCGTGCTGTATACGGTCGGATGTTGTGACGTTACGTCAATCGAATTCCGGAACGACGCGCCGAGCGTCACATCACTGCGAATAGGCGGGCTCAGTCGCTTGATCAGTTCGACGCGAGTGTCGTTCGATACGATCAGCGGCGACGAGTCGTCGATAGCAGCGATTAGCCTCGATCTTCTGAGCGCTGCCTTGAATCGATTCAGGTTGGCGGATCCAAAAGCGTCGACGGCCAGCTGCACAGAAGACCTGAGGTCTGTAACGCTCATCGTACGGGCCGCGTCATACTTCACGTTAGTGCGGACGCCCACAAACACAAAATCAGGATCCACATACACAGGGTCAATCGAAAGAGGAGACCTCGACTTGACGAAATCGACAATTGCTCGCTTGCTCGTGTTGGGCAAGACAGTACCGCCGTACGGCTTTGCGCTAATGAACACTTTGCCATACGCCGGTGGCGATGCAGCTTCGCCGCCGAACGCAACTGCTGCCTCAAGCCCCGGAAACTTGGACGTCAACAGCACCTCGAAGTCGTCGCTTGTCACGGCACGGTCTTGCGTGGCGAAGAAGCGAGGGGCTCTGAACTTGATGTCCTCGATGGTCTCGGGCTCCTGGCCGAATCGAGAGGCGTCTACATTCTCGACGCCGACCGCAAACCCGTCCACAGCCGACATCGGAACAAACGACGACAGTCCGTTAGCTGCCGATCCTGCCGCTAACCGATATGTGACGCGAACGACGTTGCCTGGCGTCACCGGCAGTCCGACAGCGCCGTTGCCAAACACGATCTGGTATTCGCCCGAGCTGGCAGCCTGAACAAAGAACGCCCTATCGGTTGCCCGGACGCCTGCCACCGACGTAGCCCTTGTCCATTCGACGGCCTCCTTGGGTGACGACGCGGAGCTAGGGAGCACGTGGACACGAACAGAAGAGATGTCCGCTCCTGCCCCAATCAAGTACTGCCCGTCCCCTGTCGCCGGCACCTCGTGGAAGTCGCGCACTACCTCGCCTTCGTAGATAGGCACATTCTGTGCGCGATACCCGCTCGATCGTCGGACAATGACGATGTCGTCGGTGGTGAACATGTACGCGACCCCGCCAACAAGGCTGCGGAGCGGAAAGTACCTTGGAATGACGACGGTTTCAGGACGATCGGGCCCGGCCGGCACGTTGACCACCAGATCCACAAAGGCCACTGCGCTCGAGACAGACCGAGGCACGTAGTTCAGCTCCTTCGCGTGCGACACCACCGACTCGCGAAGCTGAGCCGTGTCCAGGAACATTTCGCTGCCTACCATGTGCAGATAGTGCGCATGCATTTGCGTGTTGTACGCAAGCAGGTCAATCAGCACCCGCAGGTTCGATCCCTCGAAGTTGTAGTCGCGGAACCTGTCTTGCTGTTGAAGGAACGCGATCAGCCGATCGCGCACCCCTCCGAAGTCTAGCTCGGACGAATCAAGCATTCCAATGGATGAGGGCGTGGACATCTTTAGCGGACTCGCTCGAGTTGGATGGAAACGGTAGCTGGCTGCAGCATTTGTTGAGTCTTGAACATCACTGACACATGAACATCGTTGCCGTCTGGATTTACTGCAACGCCGACATCAACGACCTCTGCTCGCACCTCGCTGTTGCGCAGGCACGTCTCGATTGAACTGCGTAGCACCAACGAAGCGGCCGCTGTGTTGTGCTCGAACAGATGGGCGACTACGTTGCCGCCAATCGTCGGTTCGGCCAGTCTCTCGTTGAGGTTAGTCAACACCAGAAGTTTGATCGACTGGGCGACAGCGTCCTCGTCGACGAGCCGACCAATGTCGCCCGTCACCGGATGAGGTCGAAACGACAGCGGAATGTCTGAGTAGGAGGTCACATCGACACCCTGCCACGTAGGTTGATTCTTGGCGCTTGAATTGTCACAGCAGAACTGCCTCTGATTGTGGTGGTAGATGATGACCTGATATTTACACGGCCGCCAACTACATTCACTCGATCGCTGCCTCTGACGTTCACGTTGGGAGCTCTGACATCGACAGCGTCCGCATCGACTCTGGCTCCACCTCCAGCCCGCACGCTGACGTCCCCGCCGA
>Ga0136707_1000154_pt1 | contig 13071 bp, 10 predicted proteins | sample 4C3metaG_FD_101397 | JGI IMG/M metagenome (GOLD analysis project Ga0136707, IMG submission 101397) | Freshwater bacterial and archeal communities from Indian Creek, Illinois, USA - 4C3 metaG | ecosystem: Environmental > Aquatic > Freshwater > Unclassified | place: USA: Indian Creek, Illinois...
ACGCCAGAAACGCAGACCTGCCGCGCTGGCTTGACTGGTTCAACCGATCAAGACCACACTCCGCCCTCAACGGCCTGCCACACCTCGAACGGGTGAACAACCTCATGAGAACTCACATCTAGACCGCCGCCTGCACCGCGCCGACGATCTCGTCGACCACCTGCACCAGCAGCGCCGCGTCCTCGCATTCCGCCATCACCCGGATCAGGGGTTCGGTGCCGGACTTGCGGATCAGGATGCGGCCCTTGCCTGCGATCCGCGCCTCCATGGCGCGGATGACGGCCTGCACCGCCGCGACCTCCAGCGGCCGCGCGCCGTCGCCGAAGCGGACGTTCTGCAAAAGCTGCGGCACGGTCGCGAAGCTTTGCGCCAGCGCGCTGGCCGGCCTGCCGGTGCGCACCATCTCGGCCAGGAATTGCAGCCCCGCGATCAGGCCGTCGCCGGTGGTGGCGAAATCGGTCATCACGATGTGGCCCGACTGCTCGCCGCCGAGGTTGAAGCCGCCTTCGCGCATCCGTTCGACGACATGGCGGTCGCCCACCGCCGTCCGCTCCAGCCGCAGGCCGCGGCCCGCCAGGAACCGCTCCAGCCCCAGGTTCGACATCACCGTCGCCACCAGCGCACCGCCGGTCAGCCGCCCCTCCTCGGCCCAGCGCGCCGCCAGCAGCGCCATGATCTGGTCGCCGTCGGCCACCCGGCCGGCCTCGTCCAGGATCATCACCCGGTCGGCATCGCCGTCCAGGCTGATGCCGACATGCGCGCCATGCGCCACCACCGCCTCGGCCGCCGTCTCGGGATGGGTCGAGCCGCAGCGGTGGTTGATGTTGGTGCCGTTCGGCGCCACCCCGACCGGGATCACCTCGGCGCCGAGTTCCCACAGCACCTCGGGCGCGGCCCGGTAGGCGGCCCCGTTGGCACAGTCGATCACCACCTTGAGGCCGTCCAGCCGCAGGCCGGAGGGAAAGCTCGTCTTGACGAATTCCTGATACCGGCCGCGGCCGTCCTCGATGCGCTTCGCGCGACCGATGTTCTCGGGGCGCGCCGGCACGATCTCGCCTTCGACCATCGCCTCGATCCCGGCTTCGGCGGCGTCCGACAGCTTGAAGCCGTCCGGCCCGAAGAACTTGATCCCGTTGTCCTGGTGCGGGTTGTGGGAGGCCGAGATCATCACCCCCAGATCCGCCCGCATCGACCGCGTGAGATACCCCACCGCCGGCGTCGGCACCGGGCCCAGCAGCAGCACGTTCATGCCGGTCGAGGTCAGCCCCGCGGTCAGCGCGTTTTCCAGCATGTAGCCCGAAAGCCGGGTGTCCTTGCCGATCACCACCCGGTGCGCGGCCGACCCGTCGCGGCGGAAGTAGCGCCCGGCGGCGGCGCCCAGCTTCAGCGCGAGGTCCGCCGTCATCGGCCAGCTGTTGGCCCGCCCGCGCACGCCATCGGTGCCGAAAAGCCTGCGGGTCATGCGGGGCTCTCGGGATGATCGGTGTTCAGCGCCTGCCACAGCCGCAGCGCCTGGCGCGTCTCGGCCACGTCGTGCACCCGCGTCACCTGCACGCCCTGCGCAAAGCCCGCCAGCGCCACCGCCAGCGACCCCGGCAGCCGCGACGCCGCCGCCTCCGCCCCGCCGAGCGACCCGATGAACCGCTTGCGCGACGCCCCCAGCACGATCGGGCAGCCCAGCCCGTGCAGCAGCGACAGGCCGCGCAGCAGCGCGAGGTTGTGCGCGGCGGTCTTGCCGAAGCCGATGCCGGGGTCGACGGCGATCCGGTCCCGTTCGATGCCCATCGCCACCGCCGCCGAAATCCGCGCGGCCAGCGCGTCATAGACGTCCAGCAGGACATCGCCGTAGCGCGGATCCTGCTGCATCGTCGCGGGCAGACCCTGCGCGTGCATGATCACGACCGGCGCGGCTTCCTTGGCGACCAGCGGGCCAAGGGCGGGGTCGAAGCCCAGGCCCGAGACATCGTTGACCAGCGTCGCCCCGGCCCGCAGTGCCGCCGCCGCGACCAGGGCCTTGCGGGTGTCGATCGAGATCGGGCCGCGCATGCCGCCGGCGCGCAACTGCTCGATCACCGGAACCACGCGCGCCACTTCTTCGGCTACCGGCAGCTCGCCCGCGCCGGGACGGGTGCTTTCGCCGCCGATGTCGAGGATTTCGGCCGCGCGGCTGATCTGCCGGCCCTGCATCAGCGCCGCCTGCGGCGCCAGATGGAGCCCGCCGTCGGAAAAGCTGTCGGGCGTCACGTTCAGGATGCCCATCAGCCGCGGGCGGTCCAGCGTCAGCCCGGCAAAGTCGGCCCGCCGCGCGGTCAGGCGCTGGCGGACCTCGCGCGGACAATCCGCCGCCGCGATCAGCCGCGCCGGGGCGCCGCGCGACAGCACCTCCAGCTGCGCGAACCAGCACCAGCCGCCCGCCAGGGGCAGCGCAGCCTCGGGCCGGTGCGCATCACACATCACGATCGGTCGGAAGTATTCCATGCCTGCCGGAGTGGCCGATGCCGCCCGCGTTTTCAAGGGGGAAGCGTCAGCCGCGCCGCACCGGCACGCGGCTTCCCGCCGGAACCGGCGCGGCGCCGTGAACGATCAGCGCCGCGGCCGACACCAGCTCGGCCAGCCACAGCGCAAGGCCTTCGGGCGAGGCGCCGTGCGGGCCGTCGACCGCATCGAGCACCAGCTTGGAGGGCGCCCAGACCACAGTCTGGCCCCGCTTGATCGCCCAGTCGATCTCGGTCCGGGTCGCGACCACCACGCAGCGCCGGTCGCGGGCGGCCAGCGCCCAGGCATTCTGCTCGATCGCCAGCAGATCGATCCGCCGCTGGGTCGGGCGATGCCCCGTGACCGGGCGCGGCAGGTCGGGCAGGCCCACGGTCAGCACCAGCGCCAGCCCCTCGGCCTCCCAGGCGTCCAGCCGGGCCGACAGGTCGGGCGCGGCGATCGCGGCATTGTCGAGGTGGACGACCAGCGGATGCACCGCCTCGGCCTGGCCATCCGCGCCGGTGCGCAGGACCGGACGCTCGGCGCGGGACCGCACGATCTCCACCCCCAGCGCATAGGGTCCGACATCCAGCTTCTCGATGCGGATGAAGGCGCGCATCGCCGCCGGTTCGCACAGGATCCGCTCGGCCACCCGTTCGGCCAGCGTTTCGAGCAGGTTCAGCCGCCCGGCGGCCAGTTCCAGCGCGATGGCCTCGGTGATCCGGTCGTACGAGAGGATGCGGTCCACATCATCCTCCAGCGGCCCGGGCGCCGGGCGGACCTCGACCACCACGTTGCAGCGCAGGCGCTGCTTGTGGCCGCGCTCCTGCTGGAAGGCGCCGATCTCGGCCTCGACCACATGATCGCGCAGCGAGATCCGGTCGCGCGGCTGACCGGCCCCCTGCGCCTCGGCCCGCGCCTCGGCCCGTGCCTCGGGATGGGCAAAGGCGCGCTCGATATCGGTCATCGTCATGGCGGCCTCGCGTCAGCGTCCTCATCGGCGCAGGTCTAGCACGGAAAGCGGTCCGGCCAGAAGCGGCTGCGGCGCGCCATGCCGCGGATGCGACCCCAGAACCCGGCCCACAACCCGGCCCAGAACCCGCCCCGGCCCTAGCCCCGGGTGTCGGGGTGGCGGTAGAAGTAATGCGCCCCGATCGCCGCCGTCTTGGGGAACCGCTTCGACCAGCCGGGCCGCACCGCGCGGGTGTGAAAATGCGTGGCCCCGTCGGTCAGAAGCCGGGGCGCCCCGTCCAGCATCGCCCGCGCGATCCGGCCGGCCAGGTCTGCGGCGGCCTGCTCGCGCATCCGGTCAGTCCGCCCGTCGCAGATGTAGGAGAACTGGCACCCGCCGCCGCCGCGCTGCTGGACCACGCCGCAGACGCTGCCGGGATAGAGCGGGCTGTCCACCCGGTTCAGGATCACCTCGGCCACGGCGATCTGGCCTTCCAGGCTTTCGCCGCGCGCTTCGAAGTAGATCGCCTGCTTCAGGCACTGCCAGGCGGCATCGCCCCGGGGTGCTGGCTGCGCCATGAGCCGGGCCTCGCTCAGCCCGTCCCCGGGCAGCGCGGCCTCGCCGCGGGCAGGGGTCCGCTCGCTGCCATAGGCCAGGCTCTGGCTCGTCCGGGCCGCGTCGGCGTGCGCCATGTCCCGCCCGCCCGTCTCGCCCGCATCCGCCAGCGCCGGCTGCACGCAAAGCCCCAGCGCCAAACCGCGCATCAGCATCTTCCACTGCATCAGGTCGTCCCGTCATTGTTTGCGAAGACGCGGGACAGGCCCGCCGGTCAAGGAGGCGGGGGGATAAGGACGCTTTGCAGCCTGGTCCACCAGTGATGCGGATTTGTCACGGAATTGCGGCATCTTTCGGCGGGAACTCGCCGAAAAATCCCGGTCAGAACTTTAAGAAAAATCCGTTAAGCCTTGTTCTTCAGGCTGTTTCGCCGTTCCCTGACCGCCAGGTGTGCCGCCGCCAGGCGCGCCATCGGCACCCGGTAGGGCGAACAGGAGACATAATCGAACCCGGCCTTGCGGCAGAACTCGATGGATTCCGGGTTGCCGCCATGTTCGCCGCAGATCGACAGCACCAGATCGGCGCGGGTCCTGCGGCCGCGTTCGGCCCCGATCAGCAGCAGCTCGCCCACCCCGTCAACGTCCAGGATGTGAAACGGATCCTCCGGAAAGACCCCCAGGCGGACATAGGCGTTCATGAACCGCCCGGCATCGTCGCGCGACAGGCCGTAGGTCATCTGGGTCAGGTCGTTGGTCCCGAAGGACAGAAAGACGGCATGCTGCGCGATCTCGCCGGCCCGAAGGGCGGCCCGCGGCGTCTCCACCATGACCCCCAGCCTGAAGTCGAACGTGGCCCCCGACCGCGCGCGCACCATCGCCGCCACCGCGTCGATCCGGCCTTTCACCAGTTCCACCTCGCGCCGGGCGCTGACGAGCGGGATCATGATCTCGGGCACCACCGGGGCGCCGCGCCGCGTCGCTTCCAGCGTCGCCTCGAAGATCGCCTGCACCTGCATGTCGTAGATCTCGGGCAGCACCACCCCCAGCCGCACGCCGCGCATCCCCAGCATCGGGTTGACCTCGGTCAGCGCCTCGGCCCGCCGCGTCACCTCGCTGAGCGGTCGGTCCAGCGCCTCGGCCAGGTCGCGCAGCCCCTCGCGCGACTGCGGCAGGAATTCGTGCAGGGGCGGGTCGAACAGGCGGATGCAGACGGGCAGGCCCTGCATGATCTCGAAAAGCTGCACGAAATCATCGCGCTGCATCGGCAGAAGCCGCGCCAGCGCCGCCGCCCGGTCCGGAGCCGTGTCGGCAAAGATCATCTCGCGCATCACGATCAGGCGGTCTTCGTCGAAGAACATGTGCTCGGTCCGGCACAGGCCGATGCCCTGCGCCTCGAACTTGCGCGCGGTTTCGGCATCCGCCGGCGTGTCGGCATTGGCCCGCACCCCGATGTCGCGCAGCTCGTCCGCCCAGGACAGCAGGCGCCGGAAACTGTCGTCCAGCGCCGGCGGCAGCATCTCGACCCCGCCGGCCAGCGCCTCGCCCCGCGTGCCGTCCAGCGTGACGACGCAGCCCTCGCCGAACACCCGGCCATCGGCCGTCGTCAGCTTGCGGTCCCGCGCGTCAAGCCGCATCTCCGAGGCCCCGACCACGCAGGGCAGCCCCAGACCCCGCGCGATCACCGCGGCGTGGCTGGTCATGCCGCCGCGTTCGGTCAGCACCGCCGCCGCCGAATGCATGCCGCGGATGTCCTCGGGCGAGGTTTCGCGCCGCACCAGGATGCAGGCCTCGCCACGCGCCGCGCTGGCCTGCGCGGCCGAGGACGAAAAGACCAGCCGCCCCGCAGCCGCCCCGGGTGACGCCGCGATCCCGCGCGCGATCACGTCGCGCGCCCCGCGCGGATCGACCTGTTGGTGCAACAGTTCGGACAGCGCCCGCGGCTCGACCCTGAGCACGGCCTCCTCCTTCGGGATGATCCCGTCCTCGGCCAGGGCCACCGCGATCCGCAGGCCCGCGCGGGTCGAGCGCGCCACCTTGATCGCATCCAGAACCGCAAGCCGCCCGTCCTCGACGGTGAATTCGATCTGCATCTCCTCGCGCAGCCGCGCGCGGCAGACCGCGCCATAGGCCAGCAGCGTCGCAAAGATCTCGGGCGCGATCTCCTCCAGCGACGGCCCGCGCGGGTCGCGCGTCAGATACAGCGCCTCGGTCGTCCGCAGCGCATCGCGCCCCTGGCTCTGGCCGAGGTAGCGCCCGGTGATCTGGCGCTGCCCGCTCACCGGATCGACGAACTGGATCACGCCCGAGCCGCTGATCCCCTGCCCGATGCCTTGCGCCATTTCCTGCACCACCAGGCCCAGCGCCGCCTGCGCGGGTGCGCCCTTGGCCTGGCGCAGCAGCCGGGCCGAGGTCCCCTCCCAGGCCCGCGCCATCGAGCGCAGCACCTCGGACAATTGCCGCGCCGGATCTTCGGGAAAGGGCTCGTCGGTCTCGACCTCGTAGTGGCGCAGCGCCTCCCGCAACGCGGTCGGCCCCGGCTTCAGCGCGTCGAACACCTCGGGGTCAAGCCGCGCCACATGGATCGCATAGGCCTGCACGAAGCGCAGATAGAGCGCATCCGCCGCCGCCTCGCCATGGGTTTCGGCCAGCCGGGCGTGGCGCTTGGCATTGAGCCCGATGTTCAGCAGCGTCGCGGGCCCGCCCCAGTCGGGGTTCGCCGGGCTCGGCCTTACGGATATCAGCGGCCCGTCGCCGAAATGCGCCAGGATGCCCGCCGCATCCACCCCGTGCCCCGCCGCAATGGCCCGCACCGTCGTGGCCGGCAAGGCAACCGACTTCGGCACCGGCAGCTCGAGCCGGACCAGCCGTTGCAGGCATTTCGCCCGCCAGCCATGGCGTGCCGTCGCGATCTGCGCCAGGGGCGCGATCTGGACGAACTCCGCGACGGGATCGTGTTTCTGCACCGCAGCACCTTATGTTCAGGTGCAGCATAGCCCGATCGCCCGGTCGATCAAGCCTGACATGTCAGCCGCGTGACATTTCTTGCGGCGGATCTCAGCCCTCGATGCGCGAAAGATCGGCAACGCCGGAACAGACGGCGCGGATGCGGTGCAGCAGGTTCAGCCGGTTGCGCCGGATGATCGCGTTGTCGCTGTTGACCTGGACGGCGGTGAAAAAGGCATCGATGGGCGCGCGCAGGGCGGCCATCGCGGCCATGGCGGTGGCGAAATCCTCGGCGGCCATGGCCGGGGTGATGGTGGTTTCCGCCCGGTCCAGCGCCGCGAATAGCGCGCGCTCCGCATCCGTCTCGGCAAACTTCGGGTCCGCGCCGTAGGAGTATTCGACCCCGTCCTTCGCCTCGGCCTGGGACAGGATGTTGTTGGCCCGCTTGAACCCTTGGAGAAGGTTTGCCCCGTCCTCGGTCTTGAGCGTTTCCGACAATGCGGTGGCCCGCCTCACCAGCAGCGTCAGGTCGTCATTGCCGGGCATCGCAAGGCAGGCGTCGATGATGTCGTGGGACACGCCCTGGTCGCGAAGCGTGACCTTGAGGCGGTCGTGGAGGAAGGAGAGGAGGTCAGCTGGACGACTCTGCACAGCAATTTCGACGCTACGGACAAATTCTGAGTTTGCTTCCAGTTGTCCTTCATCGATTTTGAGGGTTGCACCACCGATGTAAACATCTAGGGTCAACCCGTAGCGGTCTCTTGCAATACGTGAGAGAGCCATTTCGACGTTACCGCCAGTCGCGCTGCCATGCTTTAAGGTAGAGTAGTGACCGAGTGTACTGAGGATCCGCCCCAAGTTGATTGAGTGGCTTATACCTCCGCGCACCCCATTCCCCACCACCAACCGGATCACTCCCAACGCCGCCCGCCGCAGGGCAAACGGGTCCTTCGACCCCGTCGGCTTCTCGTCAATCGCCCAGAACCCGCACAACGTGTCGATCTTGTCGGCCAGCGCCACGGCGACCGAGACCGGCTCCGACGGCACAGCATCTGACGGCCCGAGCGGCGAATAGTGGTCCCGCGCGGCATCCGCCACCGCAGGTTTCTCCCCCGCCTCAAGCGCGTAATACCGGCCCATCACGCCCTGCAACTCGGGGAACTCGCCGACCATCGCCGAGCGCAGGTCGAGTTTCGCGATCTTCGCGGCATGTTCGGCGTCGTCCGGATCCGCCCCGACCAGCGGCGCGATCGCACGCGCCAGGGCCGCGATCCGCTTCACCCGGTCGGCCTGAGACCCCAGCTTGTTGTGGAAGGTGACCGCCTTCAGCCCCTCCACCCACTCATCCATCCCGGCCCTGGCCACGCGCAGGTCCTTCTCCCAGAAGAACTTCGCGTCCGACAGGCGGGCCGCCAGCACTTTGTGGTTGCCCTTCAGGATCACCGCCCCGCCATCGGGCGCCGCGATGTTGGCGACGGTCACGAAGCCCTCGATCCGGCCGGTTGCGGGGTTGCGCAGGGAAAGGAACTTCTGATGCGCGCGCATCGAGGTCTGCAACACCTCGGCCGGCAGGTCGAGGAACGCCGGCGCGATCCGGCCCAGCAGCACCACCGGCCATTCCACGAGGCCCGCCAGCTCGGCCAGCAGCCCCGGGTCGGGCACGACCTCCATCCCCGCCGCGAAGGCGGCATTCGTGGCCCCCTGCCAGATCGCGGCCTCGCGCTCGGCGCTGTCCAGCACGACATGCGCGCGCTTCAGCTTGACGGCATAGTCGTCAAAGCCGGTGACGGTAAACCGCCCCATTCCCATGAAGCGGTGGCCTTCGGTGGTGTTGCCCGCGACGATCCCCTCGACCGCCAGCGGCACGACCTGCGCGCCGGTCTCGTCGGTCAGCAGGCACAGGATCGACTGCAACGGCCGCACCCAGCGCAACGTGCCGCTGCCCCAGCGCATCGACCTGGGCCAGGGAAAGGCGCGGATCGTGGCCTCCAGCACCTCGGCCACGATCGCCGCCGCCGGGCGGCCGGGGCGTTCGAGCACGGCGTGGAAGGTCTCGCCCTTCCTGTCGGCCCGCCGCTCCAACTGGTCCAGCGTCAGGCCGGTCGCGCGCAGGAACCCCTCCACCGCCTGCGCGGGCGCGGATGTGGAGGGCCCCTTGCGCTCCTCGCGCTGCGGGCGCGACCCGGCGGCCAGCCCCGCGACCGACAGCACCAGCCGCCGCGGCGTCGAGAAGGCCCCGGCGCCGGCATAGGTCAGCCCGGCCTCGACCAGCCCGTCGGTCACCAGCTTCCTGAAGTCCTCGCGCGCGCGGGCCTGCATCCGGGCGGGGATCTCCTCGGAGAAGAGTTCGATCAGAAGGTCGGGCATCGGTCGGGCATCCAGATCAGGGAAAGGGGGTCAGATCCAGTCGAGGTTGACCCGGGTCGGCGGATATGCCGCCGCAATCGCCGCGCGCATGGCGGCGAATTGCGGCCGCAGGCTGCGGAACTTGTGCTCATGCGTCTCGGCCACGGTCAGCTGGACCTGCTCGAACAGGCCCTGGGCCAGCATCGCCTCCAGCAGGTCGAGCTCGGCCCCCTCGATGTCCATCTTGACGAAGGCGACCCGGTCATGCCGGGCCAGCAACCCGCGGACAAAGGCGGGAAAGTCCACCAGCGCGACCTCGATCCCCTCGGCTTCGGCGATGTTCACCCCGCCGCCGACGATCGTGCTCTTGACCGAGGCGAGATCGGGGTTGGCCGCCCAGTTGGCCGCGCGCATCAGCCGGATGCTGCCCGCCGAGGTGCCGACCGCGGCCGCGTGCAGATGCACGTTCCCGGCGCCGGAAAACCGGGCGCGCAGCTTTTCCAGGTTGTAGGGATCGGGCTCGAAGGCATGCACCTCGGCCCCGGTCGCCGCCAGGGGGGCGGTGACGTCGCCCTGGTTCGCACCGCAATCGACAACCACATCGCCGGGCCGCAGCATCGAGAGCACCCCCTGCAGCAATCCCTCGGCGCGCGCCACCCGCAACTGCCGCGCATGGCGGCGCCTGAGCTTGCGCAGGACCTGTTCGTCGGGGGTCATCGGCTCACTCCGCCAAGGCGCTGTCAAGCTGCTGCCAGGCATAGCCGCGACCGTCGGCAAAGACCGCGACCACCCGGTTGACGCCGGTGTGGATGCCGGCTTGCGACAGGAAGGCCCGCGCCTCGCCGCTTTGCAGCGCCCGGCCGATGTCGCCCGCGTCGAAACAGTCGAACCAGCGCGGCGCGATCAGCGGCTGGGCGCGCGGGTAGGGCTGGAAGGTCTCGACCAGATCGGCAAGGGGCGTCGGCGTGGTGAAACAGGCGCGGAACTTGATGGGCGAACTGGCGGCGTCGATCGCGTCGATCTCGCCCACCGCCAGCGGCTCGGGCTGACCGGTGGCCAGCGATACCAGGCGCATTTCCTGGCCTTCGACGAAAACCACCGGATCGTAGAAGGCAAATTCGGCGGTGTACCACAACAGCGCGCCGCCCAGCGCCGCCGTCAGCAGCGTGAAGCCCACCGCGATCCGTCCCGCATTCACAGGTCCGACCCCGCGGGCGTCAACCGGAAGGCATCGGCGCATTGCCGGGCCAGCGCCCGCACCCGGCCGATATAGGCCTGCCGTTCGGTCACGCTGATCACCCCCCGCGCGTCCAGCAGGTTGAAGATGTGGCTCGCCTTGATCGTCTGGTCATAGGCGGGATGCGCCATCACGATCCTTCTGCCCGATGTCGGATCCTCGGCGGGGAAAGCGAGCAGACGTTCACATTCCGCCTCGGCATCGTTGAAATGCTGCAACAGCATCCCGGTCGAGGCACCGTCGAAGTTGTGGCGGCTGTATTCCTCCTCGGTCTGGCGGAAGACATCGCCGTAGGTCAGCGGGATCGGACTGTCAGGATCGTTGAAGGGCATCTCCATCACGTGGTCGATGCCCATGACATACATCGCCAGCCGCTCCAGCCCGTAGGTCAGCTCGCCCGAGACCGGATGGCAGTCATGCCCGCCGACCTGCTGGAAATAGGTGAACTGGCTGACCTCCATCCCGTCGCACCAGACCTCCCAGCCCAGCCCCCAGGCCCCCAGCGTCGGGCTTTCCCAATCGTCCTCGACAAAGCGGATGTCGTGCAGGCCGGGGTCGATGCCGATGGCCGCGAGGCTGCCGAGATACAGCTCCTGCAGGTCCGGCGGCGAGGGCTTGATGATCACCTGATACTGGTAGTAGTGCTGCAACCGGTTCGGGTTCTCGCCATAGCGCCCGTCGGTCGGCCGGCGCGAGGGCTGGACATAGGCCGCCGCCCAGGGCCGCGATCCCAGCGCCCGCAGCGTGGTGGCCGGGTGGAACGTGCCGGCCCCCACCTCCATGTCATAGGGTTGCAGGATCGCGCAGCCGTTCGCGGCCCAGTAGGTCTGCAACCGCAGGATGATCTCCTGGAAGCTGCGCGGCGTGGTCGGGGCATCGGACATGGGGCATTCTCGGGCCGGGGTCGGGCCCGTCCTCCCTATCCATTGGGCGGGACTGGGTCAATTCCGGAAAGAGGCGCGCGGCGCCGGGCCCGACCGGACCGCTGTCGCCAGCCCCCGCGACCGGGCGCAGCCGCGACTAGCGGCGCCAGAAGCCGGGCAGGACCATCAGCAGCATCGCCACCAGGCCGAGCCGCCCCAGGATCATCGCCAGCGACATGATCGCAATGGCCGCGGGCGGAAAGTCGATGAAGGTGCCGGTCCGCTCCACCAGCGGGCCGAAGCCGTAGCCGACATTGCCCATCGCCTGCCAGATGCCGAACATCGCCGACACGCTGTCCACGCCGGTCAGCGTCATCGCGGCGCTGAGCAGGCCGATGATCACGATATAGCCGCTGACGAACATGATCACCGCGTTCAGCACGTCCTCGCTGACCGCGCGCCCGGCATATTTGACCGGATCGACCGCGTTCGGGTTGCCGATGCGCCGGATCTCCCGCGCGAGGAAGCGCAGCGCGATCTGGACCCGGAACACCGTCAGCGCGCCCGAGCTTGACCCCGAGCAGCCGCCGATCAGCCCGACGACAAAGGCCACCACCAAGGCAAAGCCGCCCCAGGTGGCGAAACTGCCGGAAAAGAACCCCGTCCCGGTCATCACCGAGGTCAGGTTGAACAGCGCCTCGCGGAACGTGGGCTCGACCGCGGATCCCGCCGACAGGACCCGCCACAGCGTGACGGTCAGCACGGCAGCCATGAGCCAGGTCAGGAAGGACCGGATCTGGAGGTCGCCGATCAGCGGCGCGCCCGCGCCGTTCATCAGCTGCACGTAGCGGATGTAGGGCATGACCGCCAGGATCATGAACAGCGCCCCGAAATACTCGCCCGCGCCGGGGTATTTCGAAAACGAGGTGTCGGCGGGCGAAAACCCCCCGGTCGCGACGGTGGCAAAGCCCTTGACCACCGCATCCAGCGCCTCCATCCCGATGGCGGCATAGACCGCGACGATCACCACCGTCAGCGCGCAGTAGATCACCAGCAACTGCTTGGCGATGTCGGTCGCGCGGGGCAGCGCCTTGCCGAAGGTGTCGAACCCCTCGGTGCGGAAGAACTGCATGCCGCCGACCCGCATGAGCGGCAGAAAGATCATCGCGATGAAGGCGATTCCCAGCCCCCCCAGCCAGTTGAGCATCCCCCGCCACAGGTTCATGCCCGCGGGCAGCGTGTCGAGGCCGACGATCACCGTCGCCCCGGTCGTGGTGATCCCCGAGACCGCCTCGAAATAGGCGTTGTTCAGCGTCAGTCCCGGCGCGCCGAGGTAGAAGGGCAGCGCGCCGAAAGCCGGGATCACAACCCAGATCCCCGCGGTCAGCAGATAGGCCTGGCGGGTGTCCAGCGCCCGGCCCAGCGCATTGCCGGTCGACAGCGTCAGCGCCACGCCGACCACCCCGGTCAGCGCGGCGCAGGCAAAAAAGACGTCGGCATTGTCCAGCCCTGCCCGCCAATCCAGCACGGCAGGCGCCAGCATCAGGATCGCAAGCACGATCAGGATGCGGCCGATGACATAGGCGACGGGGCGCAGGTCAACCATGGTCCGGCATGGCTACGCGGCCCCGTGGCACCCGTCAATCGGCGCCCGTCAATCGTCGCCCGCCAATCGGCGCCCGTCAGTCGGCGCCCGTCAGT
>Ga0136707_1000155_pt1 | contig 13066 bp, 14 predicted proteins | sample 4C3metaG_FD_101397 | JGI IMG/M metagenome (GOLD analysis project Ga0136707, IMG submission 101397) | Freshwater bacterial and archeal communities from Indian Creek, Illinois, USA - 4C3 metaG | ecosystem: Environmental > Aquatic > Freshwater > Unclassified | place: USA: Indian Creek, Illinois...
CTTCTGGCCAGGGGCGAGGCCCTGCCGCAGCCGCCGGAAAACCCGATGTCGGCCGACCGTGTCCGCTGGGAACACATCCAGCGCGTCTACGAGATGTGCGACCGCAACGTTTCCGAAACCGCGCGCCGGCTTTCGATGCACCGGCGCACGCTTCAGCGCATCCTTGCGAAACGCAGCCCCAAATGAATTGAGGGTTGTTGCAAAGCGCCGATTATCCGCCTATTCAGTTCCGATCTGAATCCGAGGAGGAGATTGTTTTGACCATCGACCTGAATTCCCTTTCCCTCAAGGAGCTGAAGGAGCTTCATGCCCAGGTGGCAAGGGCCATCGCGGGTTTCAATGACCGCCGCAAGCGCGAGGCCCTTGCCGAGCTCGAGGAAATCGCCCGGGCCAAGGGCTTTTCCCTTGCGGAACTGACCAGCACCGCGCCCCTGCGCAACCGTCCGTCCTCGGCCGCGAAATACGCCAATCCGGCCAACAAGGCCGATACCTGGTCGGGCCGGGGCCGCAAGCCGCGCTGGTTCTCCGAAGCTCTCGCCAGGGGCGTGAAGCCCGACGACATGGCCATCTGATCAGGCCTGCGACCGCAGCCATTTCAAGAACGCCCGGGCGGCGGCGCGCTGAACCGTGCCGCCCGGTCAGCCACAGGCCGCCAGCAGCGCCGCGACCCGCGCCACGAAATCCGCCCGCACCTCGGCGGGCGGACGCAACCTGATCTCCAGGCCCGCGATGCTTGCGGCCGCCGGCTTGCCGAACAGCTTGTCCGCCTCGGCCTCGCGGAACCCCGCGATCCGCACCGCCTCGAGCCAGGCGCTCACCCGGTCGGCCGCCTTGATCGCCTTCTTCACCGGCGCGGGCAGCACCGCCGGCAGGCCGAACCGCAGGTGGATCGCGACCTGCAACCTTTCGTCCAGCGCGCCATAGCCCGGCCCCACCGCCGCCTTCACCGGGCTGATCATGTCGCCGATCACATATTCCGGGGCGTCGTGCAGCACCGCCGCCAGCCGCCATTTCGCCGCGATGCCGGGGCTGGCACGGGTAAAGATCGCCTCGACCAGCAGCGAGTGTTCGGCCACCGAATAGGGCCAGTCGCCCCGCGTCTGCCCGTTCCAGCGCGCGACGAAGGCCAGGCCATGCGCGATGTCCTCGACCTCGATGTCCACGGGCGTGGGGTCCAGCAGATCCAGCCGCCGCCCCGACAACATCCGCTGCCATGCCCGCGCCGCCATGCCTGCGCCCTACAGCCGCGCGCGATAGGGGTCCGGATGCCGCGCAAGGATGCCGGCTGCAATCCTGCCCGCCAGAGCGATGTCGCATGCCATCAATGCCTGCTCCCGGCTTGACAGCATCCGCGGTTCGGGCGGCGGCGCCAGATCGGCCAGCGCCGCCATCCCGAACTGCGTCATGAAATGCCGGTAGGCCTGATTGAAGCGGGCCGGCATCAGCCCGTCCGACAGGCGGTTCGGCTTCTTTTGGCCGATGAAATGGTGATTGAACACGGGGTAGAAATGCCCGAAATGCGGAAACTTGAAGTTCAGCTGCCAGTTCCAGCACGGCGCGAGCTGTGCGAATTTCCCCTTCAGCACCAGATTGATCAGCGTCTGGTCGCTGAAAGTGATCGGCTGCCGATGGGTCTTGCAGACAGCGAAAGCCCTTTGCTCGACCTCCTGCTCGCGATAGGCCCGGGTGTCGATCACCTGAAAGCCGCTGTTGAAATAGGGCAGCGCGGGCAGTCCTGCGACCTTGAATTCATCGGCATGGAACACGGCAAGACGGAAGTTGGGGTAATCCAGCACCGCCGCGATCGGATGGGGCCCGAGATCGATCTCCATCAGCCGGTGCAGGTCGCCGCCTTCCACGAACATGTCGCTGTCCATGTAGATGATGCGGCGATAGCGGTCGCCCAGTTCGCGCGCCAGCATCAGGCGGAACAGCGTCGACATCGAGTTTCTGAACCGTGCCACCTCGCTCCCCTCGGGCAGGGGACCCGGCCGGTGCAGCACGATGCCGTAGCCCTTCGCCCAGTCCGGCACGACCAGATCGTCATGCGAGGCAATGACAAAGTCGAACCGCCGGTTCGAATTGAGATGCGCGATCTGCCAGATCATGAACAGCGCAAGCGCAAAGAAATTGCGGTCCAGGCAGAAGGCGACCGCGCAGTCGTGGCGTTCGGGGACGGGCATCGGGGCTCCTCGGCTTGCCCCGACACCCTCGCCCGACCGCCTGCCGCTTGGCAAGCCCGCTTCGCCGGTCAGATCCTTCGCCGGTCAGATCTCCAGCACCACCCGCCCTTCGATCTGCCCGGCGCGCATCCGGTCGAAGATGGCGTTGATGTTCTCGAGCTTGTCCCAGCTGAAACGGGACGCGACCTTGCCCTCGCTGGCAAAGGCCAGCGCCTCGGCCAGGTCGTTGCGCGTCCCGACGATCGAGCCGCGCACCGTGATCCGCTTCAGCACCACCGGAAAGATCGGCAGCGGAAAGTCCCCCGGCGGCAGCCCGACCAAGGACAGGAACCCGCCGCGCCGGAGCATGCCCACGCCCTGCCCGAAGGCCGCGTTCGACACCGCCGTCACCAGGCACGCATCCACCCCGCCCATCTGGCGCTGCAATTCGGCCACCGGATCGACCTCGGCGGCGTTGAAGGTCAGATCCGCGCCCAGTTCGCGCGCCAGCGCGAGCTTGTCCTCGGCGATGTCCACCGCCGCCACATGCAGCCCCATCGCCTTGGCATATTGCACCGCCATGTGCCCCAGACCCCCGATGCCGCTGATCGCCACCCAGTCGCCGGGGCGCGCCTCGGTCTCCTTCAGCCCCTTGTAGACCGTGACCCCGGCGCACAGCACCGGCGCCGCATTGCCGAATTCCACATTGTCCGGCAGCCGCCCGACATAGTTCGCATCCGCCCGCACGAACTCGGCATAGCCGCCATCGACCGAATAGCCGGTGTTCTGCTGGCTTTCGCACAGCGTCTCCCAGCCGCCCACACAATGCATGCAGCGCCCGCAGGCGGTGTGCAGCCAGGGCGCCCCGACCCGGTCGCCCTCCTTCAGGTGGGTGACGCCGGCACCGAGGGCCGCCACCTCGCCCACCCCCTCATGGCCCGGCACGAATGGCGCCTGCGGCTTGACCGGCCAGTCGCCCATCGCGGCATGCAGGTCGGTGTGGCACACGCCGCTGGCCCGCACCCGGATCAGCACCTGCCCCGGCCCCACCTCGGGCACCGGCAGCTCGCGGATCTCCAGCGGCGCGCCCAGCGCGGTCACGACGGCGGCCTTCATGGTCTTTGGCAGTGACATGTGCATCTCCCCGAGGTCTGGTGACTTCCCGTCGCATCCTGAATCCGCCCGTTGATTCGCACATTGACATGCCGCAACCTCCGGCGATTGCCGCGACGGGCCCTGCGTGCTATCTGCCCGCCAAACCTATGGACTGGGAGCAGCGGCCTATGCCGAATGATTACATCGTCAGGGACATCGCGCTGGCCGCGTTCGGCCGCAAGGAGCTGGTCATCGCCGAGACCGAGATGCCCGGCCTCATGGCCTGCCGCGAGGAGTTCGGGGCCAGCCAGCCGCTGAAGGGCGCGCGCATCGCCGGCTCCCTGCACATGACGATCCAGACCGGCGTGCTGATCGAGACGCTGCGCGCGCTGGGCGCCGATGTCCGCTGGGCCTCGTGCAACATCTTTTCCACCCAGGACCACGCCGCCGCCGCCATCGCGGCCACCGGCACCCCCGTCTTCGCCATCAAGGGCGAGACGCTGGCGGATTACTGGGACTACACCGACCGCATCTTCCAGTTCGGCGGCGAAGGCGGCCTTGCCAACATGATCCTCGACGACGGCGGGGATGCCACGCTCTACATCCTGATGGGCGCGCGGGTCGAGGCCGGCGAGACCGACCTGATCGCCGTGCCGACCAGTGACGAAGAGGTCTGCCTCTTCAACCAGATCAGAAAGCGCCTTGCCGCCAGCCCCGGCTGGTTCACCGCCCAGCGCGCCGCGCTCAAGGGCGTCACCGAGGAAACTACCACCGGCGTCCACCGCCTTTATGATCTGCACCGGCAGGGCCTGCTGCCCTTCCCGGCGATCAACGTCAACGACAGCGTCACCAAGTCCAAGTTCGACAACAAATACGGCTGCAAGGAATCGCTGGTCGACGGCATCCGCCGCGCCACCGACACGATGATGGCCGGCAAGGTCGCCGTCGTCTGCGGCTATGGCGACGTGGGCAAGGGCTCGGCCGCCTCGCTGCGCGGTGCCGGTGCCCGCGTCAAGGTCACCGAGGTCGATCCGATCTGTGCCCTTCAGGCAGCGATGGACGGCTACGAGGTGACCCTGCTGGAAGACGAGGTCGCCAGCGCCGACATCTTCATCACCACCACCGGCAACAAGGACGTGATCCGTATCGAACATCTGCGCGCGATGAAGGACATGGCGATCGTCGGCAACATCGGCCATTTCGACAACGAGATCCAGGTCACAGCACTTCGCAACCACAAGTGGACGAACATCAAGGACCAGGTCGACATGATCGAGATGCCCTCGGGCAACCGGATCATCCTTCTGTCCGAGGGGCGCCTCTTGAACCTCGGCAACGGGACCGGCCACCCGTCCTTCGTGATGTCGGCCAGCTTCACCAACCAGGTTCTGGCGCAGATCGAGCTCTGGACCAAGGGCCGCGACTACGCCCCGGGCGTCTACATCCTGCCCAAGGCGCTGGACGAAAAGGTCGCCCGCCTGCATCTGAAGAAGATCGGCGTGAAGCTGACCGAACTGCGCCGCGACCAGGCCGACTACATCGGCGTGAAACCCGAAGGCCCGTTCAAGTCGGATCACTACCGCTACTGATCAAGCGTCCCGGCCCGGTTTGTGCCGGGCCGGACTGGGGCGGACTGGGCCGGACCGATTCAGGCCGGTTCGGACGCTTCGGCTGCCTGCGCTTGATCTGCCGCGATACGCGGCGACTTCTGGCTCATCAGACCCCAGAGAAAGCCGTTCGTCACCGACTGCATCCCCAGCGCCCCCAGCACCGCCACCAGCGAGGCGACGCGGGTCATCGTGCCGGTTTCCAGCGGGCCGAAGCCGTGCGAGGCCCAGAAGCCCACCGCCCCCACGGTTGCCAGCACGGCCATCAACAGGAACACCGCGCCGACCTGGCAGGCGGCTTCGACCGAGAGCCGGGAGCGCAACGCCTCGAACCGGGCCGAGGTCGGCAGCAGGTTCATGCGCACCGCGAACAGCCGGGCAAGGGCATGGAACCACACGAGCTGAAATCCGGTGATCACGAAGGTCGCGGCAAAGATCATGGCGCCGGTGTCCAGCGTCACCCGCCCCAGGGTGACCGGCCCGAACAGCAGCGGCAGGAACAGCAGGCCGCCGAGGCCCAGCAGCGCCAGCCCCGGATAGAGAAACAGGCTGAACGGCGCGAAGGTCAGCAAGAGCTTCAGATGCCGCCAGCCATCATGCCAGGTCCGCAGATGCGGCTTGCGCGACCGGCCGTCCGGCTTCAGCGTCGTCGGCACCTCGACGATGTTCAGCCCGGCCAGCGCAGCCCGGATGACCATCTCGGGGCAGAATTCCAGCTGCTCGGTGATCAGGTTCAGCGCCAGGATCCTGTCGCGCACGAATCCGCGCAGACCGCACTGGAAATCGCCGACCGGGGCGCGGTAGAGAACCCGCCCGATGAAGGACAGGACCGGATTGCCGAGGTGGCGGTGCAGGAACGGCATCGCGCCCGGCTCGATCCCGCCCCGAAAGCGGTTGCCCATCACCAGATCCGCCCCGCCGCGAAGCGCCGCCACAAAGGCGTCGAGCTGCGAAAAATCGTAGGAATCGTCACTGTCGCCCATGATGACATAACGGCCCCGGGCGGCGGCGATCCCGGTGGACAGGGCGATCCCGTTGCCGCGACGGGGTGCCAGAACCACCCGCGCGCCGTGACGCTCGGCGATCTCGCGACTGCCATCGGTCGAGCCGTTGTCCGAAATCAGGATTTCTCCCCGGATCCCGGTCCGCTCCAGGAAGGCCCGGGCCTTGCGGATGCAGGTCGCAAGCGTCTCGGCCTCGTTCAGGCAAGGCATCAGGATGGTCAGTTCGGTCATCGGCGGATCCCTTGTCCCCGGCAGGTCCTCGTCAACGCTCACCGGCAGGATGCGCCTGCAACTTGGCCGAAAATGGGGCAGGTTCGGGCTGCGAATCCGGTCTTTCACGGCAGATGGCGCGGATGCGGATCAATTTCGCCACACTCATGACTGTTTCCGCGAAGAAGATGATCCCGGGCAGGCCGGGGTCGGTCGGCGGTCGCGCAAACAGCACACCACGGGTGAACCGGTGAATACCCTGTCCGAATCGCAGTCGCGGATCATCTGGTGGATCTGTCTGGCAGGCATGGCGCTGGTCCTGCTGAACGCGCTGCGCGCCGTGCCGCAGGTCGCCGACTTGCTGCTCAAGGCCGACGGCGACGACCAGATGCGCCTGCTTCAGGTGCGCGACTGGCTGGCCGGGCAGGGCTGGTTCGACACCCGGCAATACCGCGTCCTGCCGCCCGAAGGCATCTCGATGCACTGGTCGCGCTACCTCGACGCGGGCATCGGCGCGATCCTCGTTGCGGCCTTGGCCATCATGCCGGCCGAACAGGCCGAACTGGCGACGGTGATCCTCTGGCCCAGCCTTCTTGCCGGCCTGATGGTGCTGGTGCTCGCCCATGGCACCAGCCGCCTCGCGGGTCCGGCTGCCGCGATCGGTGCCCTGGCGGTGTTCTTCACCTGGGGCAAGCTGGGCGGAGAGTTCGTGGCCCCCCGCATCGACCATCACAACGTCCAGATCCTGTGCGGCACGGCGCTTTTCTACCTGGCGCTGGTCCCGGGCAGCAAACGGCGCCTCGGGGCACTGGCCGGCGCGGTGACGGCGGCATCGCTTGCGGTCGGGCTGGAGATGCTGCCGCTCCTTGCCACGATCTGGGGCCTGATGGCGCTGCGCCATGCCTTCGGGGAACCGGGGTCGGGCGACTGGCTGCTGGGCTTCGGCGCGGCGCTCGCGGTCACCGCCCCGCTCCTTATGGCGGGGCAGACGCCCTTTGCCGCCTGGGCCGTGCCCTACTGCGACGAGCTTGCCCCCCCGGTGCTGGCCCTCGGCGCGGTCGGCGTCGTGGCGACCCTGGTGCCCGTCCTGGCCGCACGCCTCCTGACCGGCCCGGTCGCGCGCATCCTGGCGCTGCTGGCGATCACCGCGGCGGGCCTCTGGCTCGCCTATCCCGTGCTGGGCGGATGCCTTGCCGGCCCCTATTCGGACGTGCCCCCGCAGGTCCGCGCGATCATCGAAGGCACTGTGATCGAGGCGCTGTCAGCCCCGCTCCTCCTGCAGGCGCAGCCCGATCTGCTGGCGCGCGTGCTCCTGCCCCCGGCGGTCATCGCGCTTCTGGCCCTGGCCGCCGCCCTGCGGCTGCGCGGCAGGCTCGACGCCGTGCAGTCCAGGGCGCTCGTGCAGGCCTTTGTCGTGGTCGGCGTCGGAATGGCCTTTGCGACCGTGCAGATCCGGGCCGCAAATCTGCTGACGCCCGCCGTGCCGTTTCTGGGCGGGTTCCTGGTCCAGGCTTTCGCGCGCATCCCGCAGGGCAACATCCTGCGGGTTCCGGCCATCGCCGTTCTGGTCCTGGCGCTGCCCGCGACGATCGAGAAGGCCGCCGTCGGCCTGTTGCGCCCGACCGCGACGCCCGCCGCAGCCGGCGCGGCGGCCGCCGGCACCACGGCGGCCGCGAACTGCCGCACCCCCGCCGCCATCGCCGAGATCGCCAGCCTGCCGACCTCGCTCCTCTTTCCGACGCTGAACCTCGGGCCGACGATCCTGACCTACACCGCGCATTCCGTCACGTCCGCAGGCTACCATCGCAGCCCCGATGCGTTCTGGAACGGCAACGGCGCGCTGCGGACCCAAGCCGGCCTGCGGGCCGCGCTGGCCCGGTCCGGGGCGGGTTTCGTGGTCCTGTGCGCCGGCAACGCGCCGGAACTGACCAGCCCGTTCTTCACCGCGCTCCGGGCCGGAGTGCTGCCCCCCTGGCTGTCGGATGCGACGGCGGACCGCGAACTCGTGCGCGTTTTCCGGGTCGACAAGGCAGCGCTTGCCGCAACCGGCGCCGCCCCGTGACCGTCGGAGCGCCGCATCGGCGGACCTTCCTGCGCTTTCTCGTCGTCGGCGGCAGCCTTGCCGCGCTTTACGCAACGCTGGCGGCCCTGGCCACCACGCACCTGCCGGTGCCCAAGGCCCTGTCCTCGGCGACGGTCTGGGTGCTGTGCGTGCCGGTCGGGTTCTGGTGCCATCGCCGCTTCACCTTCACCGCCAGCCGCCCGCACCGCCGAGCCTTCTGGCTTTACGGCGGCACCCAGGGTCTCGGCATCGCCATCGCGGCCGGGGTCGCCCTGCTTCTTGCCCGCGGCGCCTTCTGGCCCGACATCGTCGTCCATCTGTTCGCGGCCGGCCTCGCAGCCGTCACGAGCTACCTGCTCAACCGCCGGATCGTGTTTCCCGATCCTTCGCCGCGCTGAGAAGGGCGCGACAACTTTCCCTTTGCGAAACCGAAGGCCGCGACTACCGTCGTTTCGGCAACGACCACCCGTCCAGTCGAGGGAGACAGAACAATGGGCAAGCGGGACGACCTCATCGCAAGATACGCCGACGACCTCAAGACGAAGTGCAACATCACGCCCGACATGGCGCTTCTGACCAAGGTGACCATCGGCTGCGGCCCGTCGATCTACGACAACGACGCCCAGACCGTCGCCGCTTCCGACAAGGAAGAGCTGGAGCGGATCAAGGCGAATTTCCTGATCCGGAAACTCGGCCTGAAGGACAGTCCCGCGCTGATGGAGGGCATTCTCGCCGCCGTCGACACCTACGGCAAGTCGGAGCGCAACAAGTTCCGCGCCGTGTTCTACTACCTGCTCGTAAAGCATTTCGGCCGCGAAGCCGCCTACGGCTAGCGCCCGAGCGCGGCGCCGACCGCGCGCCCCCCGCTTTCGCGGCAAGGCGACAGGGGGGCGCCCGCTCTCCTGCCCGCCCCGCGCCCGCCTCCGTCCCCGGCATTTGTCGAAAACCTTTCGCACTCCCGCCTTGCCCTTGCCCGGGGATTCGCGGCATCACTTGAGCGTCGGGGCAGGATGCCCGGGACCCTTAACTGATCACGCGGTGCTTCGGGGTGTGCGCGTGGGTGGATGGAGGGTCCCGTAGGGGTGCGGGGTCCTCCATTCCTTTTCCATCAGACAGGATTGCGGTCTGCCCGCCAGTCAGGCCTTCGGCAGGCCGGGGTCGCGGCTCGATGCGGCAACGTCGAACCGGGGTCGGCAAGCTCCTGATCCCCGGCGCCTGTGCGGCCTGGCCCGGGCTCTGCGGCTCATGGCGCGACGCCCCCCAGACGGCAGATGATCGCCCATTCCCCGGCCCGCACCGGCTGCACCGACAGGCGCGAGTTGTTGACCAGCACCATCGCCTCCAGCCCGGGCTGGACCTTGCAGTCCTCCAGCGTCACCGCCCGGACCAGAGGCCGTACCGCCCGGATCATCACGCAGTCCCAACGCGGATCGTCGGTCGTGCTGTCCGGCGCGCTTTCGCGGCAGACCTCGACGATGCCCACGATCGCCTTGCCGATGTTGGAATGATAGAAGAACCCCAGGTCGCCGACCCGCATCGCCCGCATGTTGTTGCGCGCCTGATAGTTGCGCACGCCGTTCCACTCCTCGCCCGCCGCACCCCGGGCGACCTGGTGGTCCCAGCCCCAGACATCGGGCTCCGACTTGAACAGCCAGCGGTTCATCCGATCACCCGCTTCCATTCCTGGATCATGACCGAGCCGAACAGCCCCGCCTTCGCGTAAGGGTCCGCCGCCGCCCAGGCCTCGGCCTCGGCCCGGCTGGCGACCCCGAGCACGATCAGGCTGCCGCACATCTGCCCCGCCGCGTCGATGAAGGGCCCGGCCTGCTCCACCACGCCCGAGGCCGCGACATGCGCCAGATGCGCGGCACGGTTCTCGACCCGCGTCTGCAAGGCATCGGGCCGGTCCAGGCAGATCAGGACGTAGCGCATGGTCACTCCTCTTTCAAAGGCCGCCGCATCAGCCGGGCAACCGCATCTTCCAGACCGACCGCGCCGCTGACAAGCGCATCCACCATCGCCGTCACCGGCATCTCTATGCCCGCCTGCCCCGCGAGCCGCAGCACGGCCCGCGCCGTCGCGACACCTTCCACGGTCAGCTTTTCATCAAAGCCCGCGCCCCGCCCCAGCGCGCAGCCGAACCGGAAGTTCCGCGACTGCGGCGAGGTGCAGGTCAGCACCAGATCGCCCAGGCCCGACAGCCCCGCCAGCGTCTCGGCCCGCGCGCCCAGCGCCAGCGCCAGGCGCAGCATCTCGGCATAGCCCCGCGTCATCACCGCCGCCCGCGCGCTGTCGCCCAGCCCCGCGCCGATCACCGTTCCGGCGGCGATGGCGATCACGTTCTTCAGCGCCCCGCCAAGTTCCGCCCCCGTCACGTCATCGGTCCGGTACAGCCGCAGCGTCGGCGTCGAGAGCAGCCGCTGCAACCGCGCACCATCGCCCCGGGTCGCCAGCGTCAGCGCCGTCGGCAGGCCCCGGGCGATATCTGCGGCAAAGCTCGGCCCGGTCAGGATCGCGGCAGGCGCACCCGGCCGCCGCGCCTCGATCAGGGCCACCGGCCCGCGCAGCGTGGCCAGGTCCACGCCCTTGCAGCAGGCGACCAGCGGCTGGCCGCCATCCAGCTCGGGCCAGGCGTCGAACAGCAGCCCGAGCGCCTGCATCGGCACCGCCAGAAGCAGCGCCTCGCCGCCGCGGATCGCGGCGATTTCCGCATGGATCGAGACGTTTTCCGGCAACAGCACGCCGCCAAGCGCCGGGGTCTGCCGGCTCAGGCGGATCGCGGCCACGCGGCCCGCATCGCGCGCCCAAAGCCGCACCTCATGCCCGCCCCGGGCCAGCGCCACGGCCAGCGCGGTGCCGAAGGCCCCGGCTCCGGCGATGCCGATCATGCCTTGGCCCCCCGCCTGCCCGATCCGATCAGCGCCGGCGCGGCCTCGTCCAGCGGCCAGCGCGGGCGGGCGACGAAATCGGCGGTCACCGGCAGTCCGGCCCGCAGATGCTCGATCCCGGCCCAGGCGATCATCGCCGCGTTGTCGGTGCACAGCCGCAGCGGCGGGGCAAGGAAGGGAACGCCTGCCGCCGCCGCCACGGTCTCCAGCCCGGCACGAACGGCCCGGTTCGCCGCCACGCCCCCCGCCACGCACAGCGCCAGCGGCGGCCTGTCCAGCAGCGCCAGCGCCCGCGCCGTCTTGACCGCCAGCACCTCGGCCACCGCCGCCTGAAACCCCGCGCACAGGTCGCGGCGATCCTGCACCGTGATGCCGCCCTGCGCCGCCACCAGCGCATCGCGCGCCCGCAAAAGCGCGGTCTTCAGCCCCGAGAAGGACATGTCGCACCCCGCGCGGTCCACCAGCGGCCGGGGAAAGGCGAAGCGCCGCGCATCGCCCCGCGCCGCCTCCGCCTCCACCGCCGGGCCGCCGGGCTGCGCCAGGCCCAGAAGCTTCGCCGTCTTGTCGAAGGCCTCGCCCGGCGCGTCGTCGATGGTGCCGCCGAGACGGCGAAAGCGGTTCACGCCCTCGACCAGCAGGAACTGGCAATGCCCGCCCGAGACCAGCAGCATCAGATAGGGAAAGCCGATCCCGTCCGTCAGCCGCGGCGTCAGCGCATGGCCCGCAAGGTGGTTCACCGCAATCAGCGGCAGGCCCCGCGCCGCCGCCAGCCCCCGCGCCAGCATGACGCCCGACAGCACCCCGCCGATCAGCCCCGGCCCCGCCGTCACCGCGATCGCGTCAAGCTCCGAGAGCCCGACCCCCGCCGCCGCCAGCGCCGCCTCGACCACGCCGTCCAGCCGCTCGGCATGGGCGCGGGCGGCGATTTCCGGCACGACGCCGCCGTAATCGGCATGCAGCGCGGTCTGTCCCAGAACTTCCGACGACAGGAGCACCGGAGCCTCGCCCAAGGGCAGGCGCACCACGGCGGCGGCGGTATCGTCGCAGCTTGATTCGATGCCCAGAAGGGTCAGGGTCCGGTCCATGGCCGCCGTTGTGCGAAGGGTGCTTGGCAGGTAACACCACAGACATGGCGAGACAATCCACAGACACGGCGACCCCGGTGCTGCTGACGCGGCCCGAGGCGCAGTCACAGGCCTTTGCAGCGGCCTTGGTGGCAAGGTTTGGCGAAAGGGTGCGACCCGTGATCTCTCCGTTGATGACGGTGGAACAGCTCGCGCCCGACTTGCCGGAAGTCGACTTTTCGGCAGTCATATTCACCTCTGCCAACGGGGTGGCTGCCGCCGCCCTGCTTGGTGCTGCCTTGCCGCGCCTAGCATATTGCGTCGGGGCGGGGACTGCCGGATTGGCCAGGGCAGCAGGCTTCTGCGTAACCTCTGCCGATGGCAATGCCGATGCGCTGGTGGCGGCAATTCTGGCCGATCCTCCGCGCGGGCCGCTTTTGCATCTGCGCGGGGAAGAGACCCGAGGAGAGGTCGCGGAACGGCTGAAATCCGCCGGACTGGACGCCAGGTCCATCACCGTCTACCGCATGCGCCCGCAGGCCTTGACCGCCGAGGCAGTGGAGCTGTTGCAAGGCGATGGCGTTGTCATTGTGCCGCTCTTTTCGCCACGCAGCGCAACCTTGTTCAACCTGGCTTTGCCCGCGGGCAGATCGCTACGGTTGCAGCTTCTGGCCATGAGCACTGCCATCAAGGATGCCGCAGCAGTGCCGAATGCCGATGTGGTTCTGGTCCGCAAACCCAACGCGGAGGCGATGCTGGATGCAATTGGCGAGCTTCTGGAGAAGGCGTCTCCGCCTTGAACCCCGGGGCGGCGAGTGCTTAGGTGCAGCTCACCGCGCGCGAAAGGGCCGCTGCCATGACCAGACGCAAGGAACCGGTGACCGATGCCCGCGTCGACCCGGTGGCCGCCCCAGCCGAACGTGACGCGGCTGCGCCGGTCCTCGGGTCCGCCCCCGAACCGCCCCAACCCGAAC
>Ga0136707_1000156_pt1 | contig 13060 bp, 10 predicted proteins | sample 4C3metaG_FD_101397 | JGI IMG/M metagenome (GOLD analysis project Ga0136707, IMG submission 101397) | Freshwater bacterial and archeal communities from Indian Creek, Illinois, USA - 4C3 metaG | ecosystem: Environmental > Aquatic > Freshwater > Unclassified | place: USA: Indian Creek, Illinois...
GCCTGCGCGGCGCCGATGAAAGCGCCCAGGCCGCCGCCATCGCCGGCCGCCTGGGCGGGCGGCACCACGCGCAATTCCACGAGGCCGACCTGCTGGACGAGGCGCGGCGCATCGCGCAGGTTTTCGGCGAACCCTTCGGCGACAATTCTGCCGCCCCCACCCTCGCCGTCTCGGCCCTGGCGCGCCAGCATGTCACGGTGGCGCTCTCCGGCGATGGCGGGGATGAGGTCTTCGCCGGATATCGCCGCTACCGCTGGCACCAGTTGGCCGAGGGTGTGCGGCGCATGCTGCCCGCGCGGCTGCGCCGGCCCGTGCTGGGCGGCCTGGCCCGCGCCTATCCCAAGCTGGACCGAGCGCCGCGCTGGCTGCGCGCGCGGCACACGCTGACCGAGATGAGCCTCGATTCCGCGCTGGGCTATTACGCGACGGTCTGCCGCATCGCGCAGGAGCGCAGGCGCGCCCTGCTCTCCCCCAGCCTGCGCGCGCGGCTGGACGGCCACGACCCCGCCGCGCGCTTCGCCGGCTGGATGGAGGAATGCGACCCGGATGAGCCGCTGCTCCAGGCGCAATACGCCGATCTGCACAGCTACCTGCCGGCCGATATCCTGACCAAGGTGGACCGCGCCAGCATGGCCGTCTCGCTGGAGGTGCGCCCGCCGCTGCTCGATCATACGCTGGTCGCCTGGGGCATGGCGCTGCCGGCGCCGCTGAAGCTGCGGCGCGGCACCGGCAAGCAGGTGCTGCGCGAGGCGCTGGCGCCGCTGCTGCCCCAGGATCTGCTGCATCGCCCCAAGCAGGGCTTCGCCGCGCCGCTCGGCGGCCAGCTTCGCGCCGCCATGCCCCGCCTGCGCGAGCGGCTGCTGGGTGGCGCCATGCTCGGCAGCGGCCTGTTCGACGCGGCGGCGCTGATCCGCATGCTGGACGAGCATGCGGCTGGCGCGACCGACCACGCCCAGCCGCTATGGCAATTGCTGGTGCTGGAGGGCTTCCTCGCGGGTGTGGGCGGCCAGCCGGCGCGGGCGCCGCAGGCCGTGTCCTTCGCATGAGCACCCCACCACCCGACAGCGGCAGCATCCTCGCCCGCACGGCGCGCGGCGCGGGCTGGGTGGTCGCCTGGCGCATGCTGACGCGGGTGCTGGGGCTGGGCAGCACGCTGGTGCTGGTGCGCCTGCTCTCGCCCGGGGATTTCGGCCTGGTGGCGCTCGCTGCCGCATTTGCGCTGACGCTGGAGGTCTCGCTCTCGATCGGCGTGGAGGATCAGATCGTCCGGACGCAAAATCCCAGCCGGGCGCTGTACGACACCGCCTTCACGCTGAACCTGATGCGCGCCGTCACGGTGGCGCTTCTCCTCACGCTCACGGCCGAGATGGCGGCGGGCTTCTTCGGCGAGCCGCGCTTGCGCGATGTGCTCCTGGCGCTCGCGGCCTCCGCCGCGCTGACCGGGCTCAGCAATATCGGCATCGCGGATTTCCGCCGAAATCTCGCCTTCGACAAGGAGTTCAAGCTGCTGCTGCTGCCCCGGCTGCTGGGCCTGGTCCTCACCATCAGCATGGCCTGGTGGCTCAGGAGCCATTGGGCGCTGGTCATCGGCATCCTCTCCAACCGGCTGGGCGTGGTGGCGATGAGCTATGCGCTGCATCCCTTCCGTCCGCGCCTTTCGCTGGCCGCCTGGCGGGAGCTGGTGGGAGTCTCGGGCTGGGCCTGGGCGAACAGCATCGCCTCCATCCTGCGGGATCGCTCGGACAGCTTCGTCATCGGCCGCGTGCTCGGCCCCGCGCCGCTCGGCGCCTATACCGTCGGCGTGGAAGTCGCGGTGCTGCCGACGACGGAGATGGTGGACCCGATCTGCCGCGCCTGCATGCCCGGCTTCGCGGCGACGATGCGCGATGGCGGCACGAGCGAGCTGGGGCGCGCCTGGCTGCGGATCACGGCGCTGATGGCGCTGCTGACGCTGCCGGCGGGCATCGGCACCTCGCTCATCGCGGGGCCGGTCGTCGCACTGGCCTTCGGCCAGGCCTGGCTGGAGGCGGCGCCGGTCATCACCATCCTCGCCATCGCCTGCTCGCTCTCGGTGGCGGGGAATATCAGTGCGGCCCTGCTCAATGCGCGGGCCGCGCTCGGCACCATCTTCGCCATCACCCTCACCTCGGCCGTGCTGCGGATTTTGCTGCTGCTGGCGCTGGTGCCGGCTTTCGGCGTGGTGGGGGCCGCCTATGCGATCGGCATGGTCGTGGTGCTCGACAACCTGGCGCTGGTGGGCTGCGTGCTGCGGATGCTGCGCGTCGGCGCGGGGCGGCTGCTGGCCGCTCTCGCGCGGCCGGCGCTGGCCAGCGCCGCCATGGCCGGGCTGCTCTGGGGTCTTGGCCTGGGCTGGGTCGCGCCGCCGGCCAGCGCAGGGGCCGCCTGGCCGCTGTTGCTGGCCGCCATTCCGCTGGGGGCGGCCAGCTTCGCCGCCGCCCTGCTGCTGCTGTGGCAGGCGGCCGGCCGCCCGGAAGGCGCCGAGTCCGACATGCTGGACCTGCTGCGCCGCATCGCCGTCAGGCTCGCCGGGCGGCGGGCGCGGGCGCTGGCCGAGCGGATGGCGCCGTGATGCCCGCCCGCGCCCCTCGCCGCCGCTGCTCCGCCATGGTCTTCGCCCGCCATGAGGCCGCCAGCATCGCCGCCGGCCCGCGCCAGGACCTCACACCCCGCCTCGTCATGGATCTCGCCAGTTGATGCGCCTAGCCCCCTCGCCACCGCGCCGCGATGCCCAGCAGGGACCAGGGGCGCACCAACTCGGCCCAGAGCAGCGGCACCTGGCCAGTGGCGAGGCTGAGCTTGTAGCGATCCGCCCCGCCCAGGAAATCATAGACGGCATCGCCCTGGCGCGCGGCGCGGCCAATGGCCAGCGCGTGGCTGGTCAGGCCGGGCTTGCCGTGACGGCCCCCGCCCTCATGGTCGAAGCCGCTCTGATAGGCGTGCACCTGCCCGCCCAGGCGGAGATTGTAGAGCAGGCCGACCACCGTGCCGCCCGCGCGGATACGCAGCAATTCCACCTCTGCGCGCGGCACGCCGGTTGCGATCAGGGTGCGGTGGAAGCGTTGCAGGAAGGGGGTGGCGAAGGCGCCGGGCTTGCCGCGCGCCTGCCAGCTTCGCGTGTGCAGCGCGTCCAGCGCATCGAAGAAGGCCAGCCCCTGCGCCGCATCGGCGGCGACATCCAGTTCCAGCGGCCCGATGGCGGCGTAGAACCGGCCCGAGCGGCGGATCTGCTGCCGCGCATTGGCGCTGCACAGCGCCAGCGGATCACTCCCGGCCGCGCGGATGGCCGCCAGGTCCACGAAGGGTGCCGGACGCTCCTGTCGGCGCAGCGCGACGCCGCCCGCCTGCCCCAGCAGCGCGGGTGCCAGGCCGCTGAGCACCAGGCGGCGCGCGCCGCGCACATCCCAGGCCGCGCGCAGCAGCCTGGCCGCGACCTCCGGCGAGGCGAGCGGCGCATTATGCTCGATGAAGGGGGCATCCAGCCCCGCCTCCCCGCTCTCATTGAGGCAGAGCCGCCCCCGGCGGTGGTTGAACAGCGCGAGGCCCAGGATGCGCCCCGCTTCCTCGGCGCGCAGCAGGACCGGATCGGGGAAGCGTTCCTCGGCCAGGCAGCCCACCCAGCTCCAGGACGGGAAGAAGCCATGGCCCGGAAGCTGGGTTTCGAGGGCGCGCCAATCCCGCCCCAAGGCCGCGAAATCATGGACGGGTGTGACGTGGATCTGCACCCGAACGAGCCTGCACCGGATGAACGCGCGCAGGGAAGCGCCATGATGGAGCGGCAACGATGAACCGCCCGCGCCGCGTCCTGCATGTGCAGAAATTCTACCGCCCCGATTTCACGGGAGAGGGCGTCTTCCTCGAACGCTCCAGCGCCGTGATGCAGGAGATTGCGGCCGATGTGGAGCATGAATTGCTGGTGACCGAGACGCCCGCGCCGGCTGATCCGCAGGTCGGCCAGGGCTGCTCGACCCTCAGGCGCGTCTCCTACCTCAGGCGCGGGCGCGTCTCGAACTTGCGGCACGAGATGCTGCTCTGCTGGTGGTTCCTGCGCAACCTGCACCGCTTCGGCACGGTCCATTTCCGCACCCATGCCGACTGGTACTTCCTGAGCTATCTGATGACGCGCCTCGCCGGGCGGCGCCTCGTGCTCTCGGCCACGCTGGATGACAGCCTGCCGGTGTTGATCGGCCATTACCGGCAACGCCACCGGGCGCTCGCCGCGGCCGGCTTCCGGCTGTTCCACGCCCATATCGGCATCAGCCCGAAGCTGTTCGAGCAATCGCGCGCCGTCGCCACCCATCCGGAGCGTTGCCACCTGCTGCCCTGCGGCGTGACAGTGCCCGTGACGCCACCCGGCGAGCGGGAGCGGGTGCGGCGATCGCTGGGGCTGGCCGAAGCTGATCCGTTGCTGATCTTCGTGGGCGGGCTTTGCGCCCGCAAGGACCCGCTTTTCCTCATCGAAGCGATGCCGGCCATCCGCCGGACTCACCCGACCGCCCGGCTTCTGCTTGTCGGCCCGCCGCTGGAGGCTGATTACGTCGAGCGCCTCAAACAGGCGGCGGCGGGCAGCGGCGCCGTGATCTTCGCGGGCGAGCAATTGAACCCGCATCCATGGTTCGCGGCGGCGGATCTCCTGGTCTTTTCCTCGCGCCTTGAGGGCTTCGGCACCGTCGTGCCAGAGGCCATGGCGCATGGCCTGCCGGTCGTGGTGCGGCATCTGCCCGGCGTGAATGACAGCTTCGTGTTGGAGGGCGAGACCGGCTCCCTGTTTGAGGATCGGCGGGGCTACCTCTCGGCCGTGCGGCGGCTGCTGGATGATGCGGGGCTGCGGGCGCGCATGGGCACCGCCGGGCAGGCGCTGGCGCGGCGCGAATTCGGCATGCGGCGCATCGCGGCGCGCTATCTGGGCATCTATGGCATGGCGGATGGGCTGCACCTGCCGCCCGGGGATTCGCCCCCCACCGGGCTGCCGGCCTCAGCCTCGATCATCGACCCCCGGCTGCACCGCCCTGCCCCCGAGCCGGGCCGCGTGCCGCTGCTGCTGACGATGGTGGATGCCGAGGAGGCCTTCGACTGGTCGGCCCCCTTTTCGCGGCAATCCACCGATGTCTCCGCCATGGGCAGCCAGCACCACGCGCATCGCGTCTTTGAGCGGCACGGCGTGGTGCCGGTCTATCTGACCGACTACCCGGTCGCGGCGCAGGAGCGGGGGCGCGGCCCATTGCGCGAATGGCTGCGGGATGGCGCCTGCGATGTGGGGGCACACATGCACCCCTGGGTGACGCCGCCCTTCACCGAGGCGGTTGGCCCGGAGAACAGCTTCGCCGGCAACCTGCCGGCCGAGATCGAACTCGCCAAGGCACGCGCGCTGACGGAAAAGCTGACCGAGGCCTTCGGCCAGGCGCCCCTGATCTATCGCACCGGGCGCTTCGGCGTGGGTGCGCGCACCGCCGATGTGCTGAAGCATCTGGGCTACGCCGCCGATAGCAGCATCGCCCCCTGCTGGCCGCCCGCGATGCGCGGCGGCGCGACCTCCACCTGGGCCGCCTCCGATCCGCATTGGGTGGACCCGGACCGCACGCTGATGGAAATCCCGGTCACGGCGGCGCTGCTGGGCCGCCTGGCCGAGGCGCATGGCAATTGGCTGGCGCCGATCGTTTTTCACCCGCGCCTGGAATCGCTCCGGGTGGCTGGCATCGCCGCGCGCCTTGGGCTGCTGGAACGGGTTCGCCTGACGCCCGAAGGGATGAAAATCGAGGAAGCCAAGCGCCTGACGCGCGCCCTGGTGGCGCGCGGGCAGCGTGTGTTCGTGCTCACCTATCACTCGCCCTCGCTGGCGCCGGGCAATACGCCCTATGTCCGCAACCTGGAGGATCGCCAGCGCTTTCTCGCCTGGCTCGATGAGTATTACAGCTTCTTCCGCGAAGAGATCGGCGGACGCAGCGGTACCTGGCAGGAGGTGCGCTTCGGCGCCGCCGCCGGGCGCCAACCCGCCCTCAGCCTGGCGCAGACCGCATGATCCCCCCCACCCTTCTTCCCTTCGCGCTGCCGCCCGTGCTGCCGGCGGCCATGCTGGGCGGTGCGGAGCCGGGCCGGATGAGCGTGCTGCGCCCGCGCGCTGGCGCGGCCCTCCACCACCGGGCGGGTCTGGTCGCGATGAGCGCCCGGCTACCGCGCCCGGATCACCTGACGGAAATTCGGCTCGCCCTGCATGATTGGGCTGGAAGGCTGTTCCATGCGCTCCGTGACTGAACCGCGCGCGCGGCTCGTGCCGCTTGCGGGTGGCTCCCTGCCCGCCTGGTGCGACCGCTTCCTGGCACCGCCCGGCAGCCACGACATCTTCGCCAGCCGCTTCTGGTACGAGACCATGCTGACCCATGCCCTGCCGCGCGGCGCGCAGGCGGTGCTGGCGCTCTGCGGGCGCGAGGAGAGCCTCATGGTGCCGCTGCTGCAGGCCGGGCGCTGGGGCGCGTTGGTCTCGCCCTACAGCCTGGAGTGGCATCCGCTGGTGGCCACGGGGCATGACGCGGCGCAGCTTCACGCAGCCGGGCGTGGCTTCGCCCGCTTGCTGCGCGGCCAGCCCCCCATGCGGCTCGATACGCTGGATGCCGATGCGCCGGGGCTGGCGGACATGCTCGAAGGGCTGCGTTCAGCGGGCATCGCCGTCCGCCGCTACAGGCATTTCGGCAATTGGCGGCAGGCGCTGGCCGGCGGCTGGGACGATTATTTCGAGGCCCGTCCCGCCGCGCTGCGTAACACGATCAGCCGCAAGCTGCGGCGGGCCGAACGCAGGCTGCGCCTCGATCTGGTCACCGCGCCCGGCGCGGCGCTGGAAGCGGCGATCAGCGCCTATGTCGCCGTCCGCGCGCGAAGCTGGAAACCAGAGGAACCCTTCCCCGATTTCGATGCTGCGCTGCTGCGCGCCGCCGCCCCACGCGGCCTGCTGCGGATGGGCGTGCTGCGGCGGGAGGATGGCGCGCCGGTCGCGGCGCAATACTGGCTGCTCAGCGGTGGCCGCGCCGCCCTGCTGAAACTCGCGCATGACGAGGCGAGCCGCGCCGATTCCCCCGGCACCGTGCTGACCGCCCTCATGATCCGCCACATGGTGGTGCGGGATCAGGTCTCCGAGCTGGATTTCGGCCGCGGCGACGACCCCTACAAGCGCCTCTGGGCCGATGAGCGGCGGCAGCGCATCGGCGTGACCCTGAGCGACCGCTGGCACCCCGCCGGGCTGATGGAATGGGCCAGGCATTGCGTGGCGCGCGGCCAGGCGCGCCTTTCCCGGGGGGGCTTGTGATGCGTATCCTCTACAGCCATCGCATCCGCTCACGCGATGGGCAATCCGTGCATCTGGAGGCGATGGTGGCAGCATTGCGCCAGGCCGGGCATGAGGTGCTGGTCATCGGCCCCGCCGATTTCGCAGGTGCCGCGATGGGCGAGAGCAGCCGCATGGTGGATGCGCTGCGCCGCCACCTCCCCGGCTGGATCGGCGAGCTGGCGGAAATCGCCTATGCCGTGCCGGCCAGCCTGCGCCTGCTGCGCGCGGCGCGCCGCTTCCGCCCCGATGTGATCTATGAGCGCGCGAACCTGTTCCATTTCGCCGGCTGCGTCACCGCCGCCTGGCACCGCCTGCCGCTGCTGGTGGAGGTGAATTCGCCACTGGCCGAAGAACGCGCGCGCTTCAGCGGCCTCTCGCTGCGCCGCCTCGCCGCCTTCGCCGAGCGCCTGGTCTGGCGGCGCGCGGATCATGTGCTGCCGGTGACGGCGGTACTGGGCCGGATGGTGCAGGCGGCGGGCGTGCCCGAGGCGCGGATCACCGTCGTGCCCAATGGCATTGACCTCGCGGATTTCCCGCCCCCTGGCGAGGCTTCGCGGCGCGGCGAGATCACGCTGGGCTTCATCGGCTTCCTGCGCGACTGGCACGGGATGGACCAGGTGCTGCGCGCCGTCGCCTCCTGGCGGCACAAACTGCCCGTGGCGCTGCACATCGTGGGCGATGGCCCGGCCAGGCCGGGGCTGGAGGCGCTGGCCCGCGAACTCGGCATCGAGGACCGGCTGCGCTTCACCGGCATCGCCCCGCGCGATGCGGTGCCGGGGCTGATCGCGGGCTTCGACATCGCCCTGCAACCGGCGGCGGTGCCCTATGCCTGCCCGCTCAAGGTGCTGGAATACATGGCTGCCGGCCGGGCCATCATCGCGCCCGACCAGCCCAACCTGCGCGAATTGCTGACGCATGACCGCACCGCCATCCTGTTCGACCCCACCGACCCGGACGCCATGTGGCGCGCGGTCATCCTGCTCGCCCTGGATGCCGAGCGCCGCGCCGAGTTGGGCGAGGCCGCCCGCGCCGAGTTGCTCAGCCGGGGCCTGACCTGGGAGGCGCATGCGCGCCGCGTGGTGCATCTGGCCCGCGCCGCCCTGCCGCCGGGGGCCGCGCAAGCCCAGGAAGCGGCGGCAGCCGAATGAACGACCCGCCCCTCCTGCTGCATGTGTTCCCGAGCTTTGCCGTCGGCGGGGCGCAGGTGCGCTTCGCCGCCCTGGCCAATCGCTATGGCACGCGCTGGCGGCACGCGGTGGTGGCGCTGGATGGCGAGGCGGGCTGCGCCGCACGCCTCTTGCACGATGTCCGCTTCGAGCTGTTGCCCGCCCCCACGCCGCGCGGCGCGGGCTTTGCGCGGCGCATCATGGGCATCCGGCGGATGCTGCGCCGGCTTCGTCCGGCTTTGCTGGTCACCAGCAACTGGGGCAGCATCGAATGGGCCATCGCGCGGCTCGCCCTGCCCGGCCTGCCGCATCTGCACCTGGAGGATGGCTTCGGGCCGGAGGAGCGCGCACGGCAATTGCCGCGCCGCGTCCTCACCCGCCGCCTCGCGCTGCGCTTCAGCCAGGTGGCGGTGCCATCGCTGACGCTGGGCCGCATCGCGCGGGACATATGGCGCCTGCCGGAAGCGCGGGTGCGCTACATCCCCAATGGCGTGGATCTCGCGCGCTTTAACCCCCCCATTGCCCGCGGCGTGCTGGATTTCGGGGGCGATGGGCCCGTCATCGGCACCGCCGCCGCGCTCCGGCCCGAGAAGAATATGGGCCGCCTGCTCCGCGCCTTCGCGCTGCTCCAGGAAAGCGGCGACGCCGCGCGCCTGCTGATCCTGGGCGATGGCCCGGAGCGGCCCCGGCTGGAGGCGCTGGCGGCCAATCTGGGCATCGCCCGGCGCGTGCATTTCCAGGGCCATGTGAGCGAACCCGCCGCGATGTATCGCGCCATGGACCTGTTCTGCCTCTCCTCGGACACGGAGCAGATGCCCTTCGCGCTGCTCGAAGCCATGGCCAGCGGCCTGGCCGTCGCCAGCACCGATGTGGGCGATGTGGCGGCGATGCTGCCACGCGAAAGCCGCGCCCATGTGGTGCCGCCCGATGACGCGGCGCTGGCTGGCGCCTTGCGCTGCCTGGTGCGCGACCCGACGCTGCGCCGCGGCCTGGGCCAGGCCAACCGCGCCAGGGCCGAGCGCGATTTCGACCAGGAAACCATGTTCGAAACCCATGCCGCGCTGATGCAGGCGCTGATCCGCCGATGAACGCGGAGCCCGCCCCCGCCACCCGGCGCGGCTTCCGCCTGCGCTGCCCGCGCGACCACGCCCTGCTGCGCGGCGGCGCGCAAGCCCTGCGCTGCCCCGCCTGCGGCACCAGCTATCCGGTGGTGGATGGCGTGCCCGTGCTGATCGCCGAGGAGAATTCGGCTTTCGCCTTGGCCGACTACATGGGCGGCGGCGGCTATGCCGGGCCGAGCTATGGGCGGGAGGCGGATCCCGTCCAGGGATGGCGGCGGGCCTATCGCCGCTTCGCGCGCTGGCTGGCCGATGCGCCCTCCAGCATCCACCACCCCGATGCCGCGGATGCCATGGCGCATGTGGCCGCGCATCGCCCCGATCCGCGCGTGCTGGTCATCGGCTCGGGCGGGGTAAGGCTGGGGGGCGAGGCGGACCGCGTGATCCATACCGATGTCGCCTTCGGGCCGGGGGTGGATGCCATCGCCGACGCGCATGACCTCCCCTTCGAGGATGGCGCCTTTGACCTCGTGGTGGCGGTGGCGGTGCTGGAACACGTGGCCGATCCGCAGCGCTGCGTCGCCGAGATCCATCGGGTGCTGGACCGGGGCGGGCATGTCCATGCGGTGACGCCCTTCCTGCAGCCCGTGCATATGGGCGCCCATGACTTCACGCGCTTCACGCCGATCGGCCACCGGCGGCTGTTCCGGCATTTCGACGAGGTTGGGGCGGGCGTGGCGCTGGGGGTGGGCAGCGTGCTGGGCCTCACCCTCTCGGCCGCGCTGCAATCCGTCTCGGCCCGGCGCGGCTGGCAAAGGGCGGCGCGCGGCATGGGCCTGGTGATCACCGCGCCGCTGCGCCAGCTCGACCGCTGGCTGCCGCATGGCGCCGATGCGGCAGGCGGTTGCTGGTTCTTCGGCCAACGGCGCGAAGGCCCGCCCGTGCGCGACCGGGACCTGGTGCAAAGCTACCGCGACAGCTTCGGCAAGGCGCCACGGCAGCGCGACGGCTGAACCGCCGACGCCCTGCTCAGCCGGAGGGTTCCACCATGTCGTCCCCCATGGCCGAGAGCACGAGCCGCACCAGCGCCGGCATGGATTTGACCCTCATGTGCCGCATGATGGCGGCCCGGTGCACTTCCACGGTGCGGCGGCTGATGCCCAGGTCAGCGGCGATGTTCTTGCTCGGCTGGCCCGCCAGGACGCGGTCCAGGATCTCGCGCTGGCGCTGCGTCAGCCGGGCCAGGCGATGCACCGCATCGGCCTTCGTGGCCGAAAGCTTGCCGCCATCGCGGGAGGCCGCCATGGCGCGGTCCAGCACCTCCAGCAGCACGGGCACGCGCACCGGCTTGGTCACGAAATCCGAGGCGCCACGCCGCATGGCCAGCACCGCGGTCGGCAGGTCGGTGTAGCCCGTGATCATGACGCTGGGGATATCGTCCCCCGCTTCGCGCAGATTCGCCAGGAGTTCGAGGCCGCTCAATCCCGGCAGCCGCGCATCCACCAGCAGGCAGGCATTGCCGCCACGCTGATAGGCGGCGAGGAAGGCCTCGGCGCTCGGGTAGTCGCGCACGGTATAGCCGGCCTCGGTCAGCACCGCGCGCATGGCGGTGCAGAGCGTCGGGTCGTCATCCACCAGGTAGATCAGGCGGGAGCCGGCGGACGCCTGGGGGAAGACGATGGGCGTGCGCTCCGCCCGGGGCAGCAGCCCCTCGATCAGGCTGGCCAGGCTGTGCGGCTTCAGCGGCTTTTGCAGCAGCACGCAGTCGGCCGCCGCGATCTCCTCCCGCAGCCTGGGCTGGTCATCCTCGGCCAGGATCAGCACGGGGATGCCCTGGCCCCATATTTCGCGCAGGGCCGTGCCGAGTTGCAACCCATTCAGGCCGCCAGGCAGGCCGTGATCGGCGAGGATGACCGCCGGTGGCGGGGAGATGCCAGGCGCCATCGCCAGCGCCGCCTCACCATCCGGCGCCGCGACGACACGGTGCCCCTCCATGGTCAGCAACTCGACCAGCAGGTTGCGAAGCGCCGCATTGCCCTCGATGACGAAGATCACGCCGGTGCGCGGCGCCGTCGGGATGACGACGGGCGCGGACTGGGTCGCGGCGCGGGCGAGCTCGATGGAAAAGCAGGAGCCGCGCCCCAGGCTGGAGCGCACGCCCAGGCGGTGGTCCAGCTGCCGCGCCAGGCGCTGCGCCAGGGTGAGGCCGAAGCTGGCTTGCGCCTCCGGCAGGGGTGGCTCGTGCAGGATGGCGGAGACATGCCCGGCCGGGATGCCGGGGCCGGTGTCATGCACCTCGATGGAGAGGTGTTCGCCATGGCGGCGGCAGCCCAGCAGGATGCGGCCCTGGCTGGTGTGATCGAGCGCATTGCCGAGCAGGCTGCGAAGGATCTCCCCCAGCAGCGCCTGGTCGCTGAGGATGGTCTGGCGGCAGGGCACCACGCGCAGTTCCAGGCCGCGCGCCGCGATCATCGGGCCGAATTCCTCGGCCAGTTGTTCCAGCAATTCACCCACGGAAAACAACGACATATGCGGGGCGACGAGCTGGGTCTGCATGCGGCCGAGGTCCCGCAGCCGGTCCAGGATGGCCGAGATGGCATCCGTCATCGGCTCCATCTGGGCGATCAGGCGGCGCGCCGCCTCCTGCGTCTTGGCCCGCATGGCGAGGCTTTGCAGCAGGCAAAGCGTCTGCAAGGGCTGGCGCAGATCATGGCCGATCGAGGAGATGAAGCGCGCATTGGCGGCCGCGGCCCGATCCATGCGCTCCTGCGCGGCACGCAGGGATTGGGCCAGGGCCTGGCACTCGCTCGCATCCGTATAGGTGACCACGACGCCCTGCGGGAGGCCCTCGGGCGAGGCATGCAACGCAGCGCGCCGGCGGAAAGCCAGCCCATTGGCTGCGATGTCCCGCAGGCAGGGGGCACCGCCGGCCAGGACCAGGGCCGCGTCATCGGCCAGCCAGGGGTCGGGCGAAGGGCGGGGCAGCGCCGCGACGGACTGCCCGACATGCTCAGGCCGCAGGCCCAGCAGCGCGTCGGCGGCGGCGGTGCAGAAGCGAAGATGCAGCTGCGGATCAAGGAACAACACGGCGAGAGCGGAGCTGTGCAGGAGGTCCGCCGCGGGGGCATCGCGCCGATCAAGGGGGGCCTTGATACGCTGGCGAAGCACTCCGTCCGCAGCATTGGCGGGCGGATCGCCGCGCATGCGCGCCACATGCTCCTCCTCACCCGGGGCCGCCGGCAACGCCCTCAAGGCTTCTGGTGAACCCTCGACCGCCAGTTCCTCATCCGGGGTCCGGCTGGCTGACGTATCCCGCAAAATCTCTTTCCTCAACGCTGCAAGCCCCAGCATGGCGAAATGCAAATGCGGTTCGCCACGCTTCGTTGCACCATTCAACTTATTTTCATGGCATTGGAATTTGCCAGAAAAGCAAGGAAAGCTGGGCCCGCCTTCGCGTCGGCTTCGAACTGTGCGGGGAAATCTCGCAAAATGCACGGAAA
>Ga0136707_1000157_pt1 | contig 13058 bp, 11 predicted proteins | sample 4C3metaG_FD_101397 | JGI IMG/M metagenome (GOLD analysis project Ga0136707, IMG submission 101397) | Freshwater bacterial and archeal communities from Indian Creek, Illinois, USA - 4C3 metaG | ecosystem: Environmental > Aquatic > Freshwater > Unclassified | place: USA: Indian Creek, Illinois...
GTACTAGGAAGGCAAGTTCGCCGCTAACGATCCGCGCACGACGCACCCATGCTTGGAGAGTGACTTGCCTTCCGATTTGTTCCGCGATGCTAGAGATGGAAATTCGTTCCGACACTTGGGGACTTGCAGTGTTCATTGGGAAATCCATTAAGTGCACCTCCAATAAAATAATCCCCTCTCGTTAGGGACGAGAGGGGATTACCCGTGGTGCCACCCTAGTTGGCATCAGTGATGCCCGCTTAAATCGATAACGAGATTACCCGCCCCGTTCGGGGGACTCTGCGGTTGTCTCCACTCAGCTTGCACGTCGGCTTTCACCCAACCCGACTCTCTAGATTGCAGGTGCTGAGGCTCTTCCGCGTCACTGTCTTTGGGTTATCTTACTGCGCTGGAGGGCACCTGTCAAGCAATAGCGAAACCGATCTCTTTCCGAGCAAAGCACATCGTGTGGAGGAAACGCAGCCAAGATGGAGAATACAATATACAAAACACAACTGAGGAGGCACCACTAATGAAGAAGCTGGCCGAGCGCGCGCTAACCATCACACCGTCGGTAACGCTCAGTATTGACACCAAGGCCAAACAGATGGCCGCCAAGGGCATTAAGGTGATCAATTTCGGCGTGGGGGAGCCGGACTTTGACACCCCCACCCCCATTGCCAACGCCGGGATCGTGGCGATACAGGCCGGGCAGACCCGCTATACCCCAGCTAGCGGCACTGAGAAACTGCGCCAAGCCATTTGCGACAAACTCAGCCAAGAGAACGGCCTCGCTTACAGCCCCACGCAGATAGTGGTGTCAAATGGCGCCAAGCACAGTATTTACAACGCATTGCTGGCCCTCTGCGACCCCGGCGACGAAGTCATAATTCCAACGCCATATTGGGTGAGCTACCCCGAGATGGTGAAAATGGCTGGGGGCGTGCCGAAGTTTCTGGCCACACGTGAAGAGGAAGACTTTAAACTACGCCCCGCGGACCTCTCTGCGGCCATTACCCCGCGGACCAAGGCCCTGATTCTCAACTCCCCCAGCAATCCAACCGGCATGGTGTATGCGGAGAGCGAGCTCAGAACCATCGCCGACATCTGTGTGCAGCACCAAATTTACGTTATCGCCGATGAGATCTATGAAAAGTTGCTTTATGATGGGGCGCGGCACATAAGCATTGCCTCCTTCGGCGCTGACATTAAGGACCTAGCCATTGTGGTAAACGGCATGTCCAAAGCCTATGCGATGACCGGTTGGCGCATTGGTTACACCGCGAGCAACTCTACCTTAGCTGCAGCCATGGGGAGCCTACAAAGCCATGCCACGTCCAACCCAAACTCAATTGCCCAAGCAGCCAGTGTGGAGGCGCTGTCTGGACCGCAGGATACTATTGTCACCATGGTGCAGGAGTTTGACCGCCGCCGCCGCCGCATGGTCGAGCTGATCAACGGTCTCCCCGGCGTCTCCTGCCGCACTCCGCAGGGCGCATTCTATGTGATGGCTAACGTCCAAAAACTCCTTGGCGCAACCTTCGGAAGCGAGACCATCCTCGATGATGTGCGGCTCGCAGGGGTAATGCTTGAGAAGGCACACGTGGCGGTAGTGCCGGGCTCAGGCTTTGGCGTCGGCAACTACATTCGCCTCTCGTACGCGACCTCCATGGAGAACATTGAAGAAGGGCTTAGCCGGCTCAGGAGCTTCATTACGACATAAAGAAACGAGGGGGCGCGCGCCGCGCGGCCCCTCTTAGTTCTGCCGTCGATTTTAGATTACTACTCCGTACTGCCCAAGCAGCCGCGCGAGTTCAACCCGCAATTGCTTGCGTGCCCGATAGAGCTTGCAACGGATAGCTTCTACCGAACACGCCATGTGCAGAGCCATCTCTTCATATGATAGATGCTGTAAGTCTTTCTGCACAATGAGTTTCCTGTAGGCAGCCGGCAAACGACTGAAGGCGTCGTCAATGCAGCGACGCATGTCCTCTACTTCCCACTTTTTCTCCAGCGCAGCGACATCTAGCCACGCCGGAGGGCGCAAACGCAGCAGGTCCCGCAGGTCTAATGTTTGCAGCGACACTGAGGGCGTGCGCTTTTTCTTGCGCTGCAGGTCAATGTGATGATTCTCCATAATGCGCAACAGCCATGTACTAAAGGAGGACTCGCCGCGAAACTCGCTCACCCTAGCCCAAGCGCGGGCAAAGGACTCCTGCACAAGGTCCTCCGCATCTTGCCAGGAGCGAGTAAGCGTGGACGCCCTGCGATTAGCCAACGCCCAGTACTTATTGGCCATCTCCTCGAAGGCAGCCCTGTCACCCCGGCGCAATCTATCCAGCAACTCTGTCACTCAGTTAAAGTCTCCTTTCTGGGCATGCTAGGTTTGGTGATGCGTATGCCTAGTAGACCACAAGCGCAGTCAGCAATACTCGCTTCCCTCGCACTCTTCAGTATTCTCTTTCTTGGGTTAAATACCTTCTTGGCTTTACCTCCCTTTGTGCAGAGAGAAGCCAGCCTAGTCTTTGCCCGCGACGGAACACTGCTCACGCGCATTTTCGTGGAAAATCGTGAGGTCGTGAGCATCGCTGACGTACCTGAGCACCTGCTGCAAGCGATCATCGCCACAGAGGATGCGCGCTTTCACCGACACTTTGGGCTTGACCCCATCGGCATCGGGCGAGCTTTGGTGGAAGCGGTACGCAGGCGCCGGTTTGTCGAGGGGGCCAGCACCATTACCCAGCAGCTCGCACGCAATCTATACGATCTGCCGATGGAACGCACCTTGCGGCGCAAGCTCAGGGAGGCGTACTTGGCCATCTTGCTCGAGCGACACTACACGAAGCAAGAAATCTTGGAGCTGTACATCAACGAAATCTACATGGGACACGGAACTTATGGCTTTGAAGCCGCGACAAGGCATTTTTTCGGCAAACAGGCCCGTGATTTAAGTCTGGCGGAGGCGGCTATGCTCGCAGGCATGATTCGCGGGCCGGAACTTTATTCTCCCCGGGCGGACTTAAATCGAGCTAAAGCGCGCCAAGCGTGGGTGTTAGAGCGCATGGTGCGCGAAGGCTATATTAGCACGGATGAAGCCGATAATGCCAAGGCGGAAGTCATCGCGCTTGCCGTCCCGCCTAAGGTTTCGGCGGGCAACGCACTGCTAAGGGACTTCATTAGGCGCTCTCTAGAACAGCATATGCCAAATGGCGCCGCCATAGCCTCTACGGCTGGGCTTCGCATCTTTACGAGTATTGATACTGACATGCAGATCGCCGCAGAAACGGCTGTCGCAGCGCTTGGTCATCTAGCCGGCAACAGGACAGACAAAAACGGAGTAGTCCAACCGCAAGGTGCCCTGGTCGCATTAGACCCACATACCGGCGAAATTAGGGCCTTTGTAGGTGGCCACGGTAATGCACCGCCAGGATTCAACCGCGCTAGCGACGCAATGCGCCAGCCCGGCTCAGCCTTTAAGCCTTTTGTCTACGCGACGGCCCTGTTGCAAGGGTTAACACTGGCCACACAAATTCCCTGCGAACCGGTCTCCTTTCCCTTGCCCGGCGAGCCGCCGTGGACGCCCACCGACTTTGGAGGAGCCTATCATGACCGACTGCTCAGCTTACGCGAGGCCCTGGTCGTGTCGTGTAATGTTGTTGCCGCGCGGCTTATCGACAAGGTCACCCCGGCAAAGGTCGTGGATTTGGCTAGGCGTCTAGGTGTGGCAACAACTCTTCGCCCTGTTCTTTCGCTGGCCCTCGGGACATCGGAAACAACTGCCCTCACCATGGCGCAGGCATTCGCTCCCTTTGCCAACGGCGGGCGTGTCATCACCGGACATGTAACCGACCCCATACTACGGGTAGAAACCCGTGCCGGGCGTGTTGTCAGCAAGCGGCGCCCGACGGTAGTAGCCGGTGCCCTCGACCCTCGCATCGCCTACCTTGTGACGAGCGCCCTGCAAGATGTGATTGCTTCGCCTGCAGGCACCGGCAGGGGCGTGCTCAATACTTTCACCCGCCCTGCCGCCGGCAAGACAGGCACCTCCGAGAACATGCGGGATGCGTGGTTCGTAGGCTACACGCCTCAGTTGGTCGCGGCTGTGTACGTGGGCGATGACCACAACGAGTCGCTCGGGGCAACGGGGGGTGCGCTGGCCGTCCCTATTTGGGCGCGATTTATGCAAGCCGCGCACCAAGGAAAACCCGTACAAGACTTTGTGCGTCCGGAAGGCCTCGAGGAGATGGCCATATGCATAGAAAGCGGGTTAGCAGTACGCCAAGCCTGCCCGGATGAGACACGCCGTACCGAACTTTTTTTAACGGGGACTGCCCCTACCCAGCGTTGCACCGTACACCGCCCGAGAATAGAGGACATCTTTCCGTGGGACTGGTTCCGCAATCGCTAAGGCACCGGCGCGCGATGCCAGTCCCTTTTCCCGGGCAATAATTGTCCGTGTGCGGCGCTCGGCGAAAGCGCCTTATGTACTCCCTTGCGTAGGCTCGAGAAAAGGAATATGCTTATTTCCAAAAGGAGGTCGCAACATGGGTTTGATTCTTGTGCGCGGCGCTCTCAGCCCTACCGAGCGGGAACTTATCGCGGGCGCCTATCCGCAGTCCGACATCATTGCCGCCGAGAAAGGCGAGTTTCTGCGCCACCTGCCTGAAGCCGACATCGTTTGGGGTGCCTTGCGCCCGGAACAAATCGCCCTCGGCAAACGACTTCGCCTCATTCAGGTACTAAGTGCCGGTGTTGACCACATGCTCTCGCCGGAGCTGGCCGCCACTGAAGCTGTGCTTTGCACAAGTAGTGGCATTCATCAAGAGACCATCGCCGAACATGTCTTTGGGCTGATGCTGTGCTTAGCGCGTGGGTTTCCTGCGCACATATTGGGACAGCAGCAAAAGAGCTGGAATTCTGGCGAGTCTATGCTTCTCCATGGTCAGACATTAGGTCTGCTCGGCTTTGGCGCCATCGGCCAAGCGATAGGCCAGCGGGCCAAGGCCTTCGGCATGACGGTGCTGGCCGTGCGTAAGCACCCCACTGCTTCTCCTTATGCCGATGAGGTATTCCCCGATTCTGAGGTGGACCAAGTGCTTCCCCGGGTTAAACATCTCGTCGTGGCGTTGCCGCTGACGCCGGATACTACTCTGCTACTTAATCGCGAACGCCTCTCTCTACTCCCACGTGGCGCGTACCTCTATAACATTGCGCGGGGCAGCATTATAGACGAAGTAGCTCTAGCTGACCTGCTGCAGAACGGGCATCTCGGCGGTGCGGGGCTGGATGTCTTTGTCGAGGAACCGCTCCCTAGCCACAGCCCGCTGTGGTCCATGTCTAACGTAATCATCACGCCGCACTGCGCGGGGTCTTTGCCTAACTATCGTGAACGCGCCCTAGCTATTTTCCTCGAAAATCTGCGTCACTTGCGCCTAGGGCAACCGCTAGTCAATGTTGTCGACAAACGGGCAGGCTACTAAACGTAGCAACACGCGCCGGCGGCGTGATCACAACCGAGCCGGTCCCTCCAAGAGCGCAGTCAACAAAGCCCAAGCTAGTACCGCTTCCGCAACAATGGCCACTGTTGGCACCGCAGTCACATCGCTGCGTTCTCTAACCGGAGTCGCGGGGAGCAAAGTGGCTAAGTCCACGGTCATGGCAGGGGCAAGAGTGGGCAGCGGCTTGACGGCACAACGCAACACCAGGGGTTGCCCGGTGGTCATCCCCCCTGCTAGACCCGCATTAGCATTGCCCACATAGTAAATGCCCCGCTCGGTGTCGTACCGCAGACTATCTGCAGGCGCACCGGGCGGGCTTTGCGCTAGGGCAAAGGCCTCTCCTATTTCCACACCTCGGACAGCGGGAATAGACATGAGCGCACCCGCAATTCGCCCATCTAATCGCCTGTCCGCATGTACATAGGACCCTAGGCCAATCGGCAAGTTGAAAGCCGCTATCTCCACAACGCCGCCTACGCTCACGCCTGTTGCGCGACAACTCGCGATCAGCTCTTCGGCCGCCTGCGACTGACTCTCGTTTTCCGAAAAGGGGTGTGCTTGTGCACGTTGGTACGCTTCGGGTGTCTCCGCGACGGCGTCAAACGTGAGCTGGCCCAGCGCGGAAACGCGGCTGTAAATCTCTACGCCCTTAAGTCTTAGCACTTGGCGGGCGACTGCCCCGATAGCCGTGCGCAGAGCTGTCTCGCGTGCGCTGGCCCTCTCTAGGACATTGCGCGCATCATCAAACCCGTACTTGACCATGCCTGGGTAATCCGCGTGGCCCGGTCGTGGGCAAGTCACTTTTTGGCCTGTCGACGGCCGGTGGGGGTGCATGCTCCCTTCCCAGTTGACGTAATCTCGGTTTAAGATTTGCATGGTGAGAGGGCTGCCGAGGGTAACCCCGCCGCGCAGCCCGGATAACACCGTCACCGTGTCTTGCTCTATTCTCATGCGCTCACCTCGCCCGGGCGCCTTCTGCCGGCGCGCAAGCTCGGCGTCAATTGCTGGTACATCAATTTTAAGCCCGGCGGGCAAGCCTTCGATGATGCAAATTAGTGCCGGGCCATGCGACTCGCCCGCGGTAAGAAACTTAAGCATGCTCGCCCTCCGTTCCTCCGAGCAAGCGCTTTAAGGCGCTAAAGAAGCCCGGATATGATACTGCTACACACTCGACACCGCGTAGGTACGTGGCCCCCTCGGCACAACAGCCGGCGACAGCTAGGGCCATGGCTAGGCGATGATCGCCATGCGAATCAACTATCGCGCCGCTTAAGCGCCCCCCTTCGATGGCAAAGCCGTCGGGGTACTCCTCGCATTTTGCGCCCATGCGGCTAAGCTCAGTAAGCAGTGCGCTGATGCGGTCGCTCTCCTTGACCCTAAGTTCTGCCGCATCGCGCACGACTGTTTTCCCCGTGGCCACAGAGGCTGCTACCGCCAGAATTGGCAACTCATCAATAACTCGTGGGATGTCCGCCCCGCTGACGCTAAACCCCCGTAGCGTTCCTCCGTAAATGTGCACGTCACCGGTGGGCTCGGGCTCTGTGTGGCGTGGCTTTATCGTAAAGCGTGCCCCCATAGCGGCTAGTACGTCCAGTATCCCGGTGCGACTTGGGTTAAGCCCTACATTCTCCACTACTAGCTCAGCGCCCGGCGTAGCTGCAGCCAATACTAAGAAGAACGCCGCGCTTGAAATGTCGCCTGGCACCGCGAGTGTTTGTGGCGCAAGGACTTGTCCCCCCGCAATTTCGGCATAACCCGAACTGAAGCTAAGCTGAGCCCCAAAAGCCCGGAGCATACGCTCAGTGTGATCGCGCGTCGGGTGCTTTTCCCTTATTCGCGTCACGCCATCCGCGTGCAGCCCCGCCAAAAGTAAGGCCGATTTCACCTGTGCGCTGGCGATCGGCGTCTGATAATCAACTGCTCTTAGCTTGCTCCCCGTAATCATCAGAGGCGGACGCCCGCCTTGACCCGTAGCTTGAAGTTTGCCGCCCATAAGTACGAGCGGCTCCACAATCCGCTGCATCGGCCGCCTGGACAAAGACGCATCTCCTACCAGCGTCGCGCTGAACGAGCTCCCGGCCAAAACTCCGGCCAAGAGGCGCATCGTAGTCCCGGAATTGTCGCAGTGCAATGCCCCCGATGACTCTCGCCAGTGCGCGAGGGTTCGTCCCATTACGCGCGTTAGTCCCGGCGACTCTTCTAACAGAAGCCCCAACTGCTGTAGGCACCCCTTTGTCGCCGCTACATCGTGCGCTGGAGACAGTCCCAAGAGACGCGAAGAGCCCGGCGTTAGGGCCGCGATCAACAGTGCCCTATGGCTGATGGACTTATCTCCGGGGACTCTGACCGTGCCGCGGAAGCCCTTGCTCTTTTCAAACCGCACTGCTTTCCCTCCTAGCGGTTCCAGTGTAGCATACCAAAAGGGTCCACGCGCTACTTGAAGTCGCTTTTGTGGTATACTAATTCTGCAGCGAACCCGCAGCATTTGAGCCGCCTTTCGCTACGCTTTAGTACCACTTGCGATAAAGTTGGAGGTGTTAATGATGAAGATTACCCGCGATTTGGGCATTCAAGACGTTGTTGATCGGTTCCCGCAGCTCGTTCCCGTGTTTTTTAAATATGGCCTCGGCTGCTTGGGCTGCGCCGCTGCTCGCTTTGAGATCATCGAGCAAGGCGCTATGGCCCACGGCATTGACGTAGATGCGCTGATCAAGGACCTCAATCTCGCGCTCGAGAAACAATAGCTAAGAATACATACACGTGCTTCGTAGGCGAAGGGGCTTTCCCACTGCATGGGAAAGCCCCTAACGCTACCTCTCCAACACAAACACCCGCATGCGTCGGCGTCCGAAACTCAAGGCGTCCTCCACGCGTTCGAAGTAGATGTCGATACGGTTACCCACGATGGCGCTACCCGTATCAGTCGCAAAATACCGACCATCGAACTGCGCCGAATAACTGCACAACCCCTCCACGAAGACATGGGTAAGCAGCGGAATCACCCGCGGGTCTACCGCGATGTGCCCAAGTTCGACAGGCAGACCCGAGCGCGTGATGCCAAAAGCCGGATGGCCGGGGGATTTCCCTGTACTCTCAGGCCCTGCGGTGTACGCGGTTGCTATCACGTACATCACCCGCGTGAAACGGTAGGTGTTACCCCCGCGGGATATCGAACCGATAGTGCCGTACTCAACGATTCTGTCTACCTTCGGCTCGATGATCTCCGTGCTTAGCAGCGTGTGCGAAACGCGCTTGCCGTCCTCATAAACAACCTCGTAGTGTTCGGCTCTACGTCCCTCTCGGCCGCGCTGCACCGTGCGTACTACCCCGCGCTCGAGCGCGTTGTTGGCCCGCCGAATTTCGTGAAAGTAGATGCGCTCGAACTCGACAATTTCGCGCTTCGTCACCCTGGTGACCGCTATTTCCATTTGGTCGAGAACCTTGCTCGCAAGTTCTGGCTGAACCCGGTCGTGCTCAGTAAGCACAATCTGTGCCTCCGCTAGCACTTCCTCGACGGTAGCTGCTCGCGACGTTAGGGCAAGCGTCTGCCCGTCGACCGCAATCGCTACCTGGCGCAGCGGAGTCGCAAGCCCTAAAGTATACCCTACCCTTTGCGACACTGCCGTTAGATCGCTTCCGACCCACAGCCCGGGAATTCCGGTATGGATGGAAACTCCAATAGTGACGGCAAGGAGCAGACCCAGCGCAAGCACGAGCCTGACTTTAGTCTGACTAGTTGCCATTCAACTACCTCCCTTGTCCTGTGTATTTTCCCGCACGCATACGGCGCATGGTAAGAATTTCCCCACTCCTCAGAGCACTTATACCCTTACACCAACATACTTGGATGCTGCCATTTGTGTGTCGTGGTGAATTTCAGTGCTCTATGAAATTCCGTGGGTTACAGTTTACCATGCAACTCCCTCCTTTGCCAAGCACCACCGCATTCAGCTGCCACCTACAAACAACAGCTAGCCAACAACGCGCGGGCTGAGCCGAGGTTAGTAGCCAACGGCACGTTGTGTACGTCACATATCCGCAGGAGCGCCGTAATATCCGGCTCATGGGGTTGCGCTGTGAGCGGGTCACGCAGAAAGATCACCATGTCAATGTCTCCGGTCGCCACCAGTGCACTGATTTGCGCGTCCCCTCCTTGCGGCCCTGACAGCACTGACGTCACCTCTAACCCCACTTTCATGGCCAATTGTGCCCCCGTAGTGGCGGTAGCAACTAGCCACTGGGCCTGAAGAAAGGCTCTGTGCTCTTGCGCTAGGTTAATCATGTCCTCTTTCTTCCTGTCGTGAGCAATAAGCGCGATGCGCATGCTGATCCTCCTCACTCATCAAATGACAAAGCCATCGGAGCTCTCCGACGGCTTTAATTTCCCCAAACGCGCCTGTTTTCCCTGCCTACCTTAACCCAAGCGAGTAATGTTAATGGACCCGTGCACTGATTTGGCCTCTACTTCTAACCAGTGCGCAAAGTTGCCCTTACTCTCGGCGACCAACTTTCTGCCTACTGTGCGCCGCTCCACAGCGATTGTCATGTCTGTAGTTTCTGCTTGCACAGAACCATGAACATTTGTCCCCATGATCTTAACCCCGACAGCATCGCTTGTTCCGAGTCTAAGAGAGACGCTGCCATTGACGGTGTCTAAAGTCATTTTTCCTGCTTGCAGCTTAGGGCAAGTCACTGCAAGACTCCCATTAACCGTACGGCACTTGGTGTCTGCCGCTCCCCCAATCAACTCAACCCGTCCGTTGACTGAGGACAAGCTGATTTCTTCAGCTAGACTCTCTGCAGTTACTTTCCCATTCGTAGTGCTGGCCCTAAGCCGCTTGGTCTTAACCCCTTTGACGTTGACGCTGCCGTTGACAGAGCTTTGATCTAGATCATAGACGCGATCTGGCGGCAGACGCAGATGAAAATTTACTGCACGGGCCTGCCCAAACACTTTCTTGGCCAAAATGGTGAGCCCGTCAGCAGTTCTTTCCACTGTGTACAGATTGCGTGCTAATGCCTCTGCTTCAAGCGCAGTGCCAGCCCGAGCTGACTTGTCGATGGTTAAGTGCCACTTAGAGTCACTGCTGGGCTCGACTATGATGCGTCCGTTAACCCCGCGCACTAGCACGCGAGGCACCGGCACGTTAGGAAGCTCGCCTGAGAGTTCGTCGGTCCAGCGGTATGTTGATCCCCCTCCACCCAGCGCACTGAGAACAGAGGCCAACAGTCCCCCCTCACGTTTGCACTGGCTGCCCACGGTCTCCTGTTCTGTTTCTTCCTCCTCCGTGTCTTCGGCGATCTCTTCCTCCATCTCCTCCAGTTCCTCCTGTAGCTCCTCTACCTCGTCTTGCAGTTCCTCTAACTCGTCCTGCCAATCTTCTACTTCGTCTTGTATGTTCTCCAGCACTTCTTCTAGCTCTTCCCGTGGCTCTCCCTTCCCCTCCGCATGGTGCTGTCTCTCCTTAAGGTCTTGTTTGAATTCCTTTAGGCGCAACCGGGCAGCTCGCAATTGCTCCTTCATCGTTTCCCGGGCTTGCTGCGCGGCCTGGCGAGCCCGTTCTTTGGTGTCCGTAAGTTCCTCGCTCAATACCTCATTCGCACGCCGCACTGCTTCCTTGGCTTCTTTTCGCGCTCGCTCGGCTACTCCGCGTGCCGCGTCCCGCAGATCATCCAGCAAAACACCGCCGAACTCTCTCGGCGAGGGGGGCGGCGCAACGGCCGCAAGCAGACGGGTCGCCTCATCGGCGTTGATTTTACCCTCCCTGAGCAGCTCCAGAATCATCTTTGCCTCTTCACTCATATGAGCACCTCCTTGATATATTATAGACCATGTCTAACTATAGTCAAGAGGTCGATATTCTACTGTTCTGACCGCAAGGGAAAGGGACGGCTCTAAAAAGAACCGTCCCTCTTGTAAATTGGTGAGCTTCTTACTCGGGCTTAGGTGCGTCTACAGGACAGACGGCCGCACATGCGCCGCAGTCAATGCATTTATCGGGAATAATGACGTAAATTGCTCCCTCGAGGATAGCATCAGTGGGACACTCCGGTTTGCAGGCTCCGCAGGCAAAGCATTCACTGGCTATTTTGTAAGTCAAACTGTCACCTCCTCACAATAGACCCTATGTGCATTTTAGCACGCTCTTAGATTCCGTCAACTGCTCCGCGCGATAAGCCCTCTAGAATAACTCGCACCTTGATTTCCTTTTCCGCTTTGTCCACTAAGTCCGGCCTGCCTCCGCGGGCAAAGTCTATTATGGCCTCGCGTCGCTACTTGACTTCGCGGCTGAGCATCGACTCCGCTCTCTCTTTAACGCTGGCTGCATTAATTCTCCGCCGAGCTGAATTAAGAGATGTGCGGTTGCCGTAGCGTCTCCCAAAGCGCGATGACCGCCCGGCGCGATCCCTAGGTGTGCACACAGTGTACTTAGGCGATAGCTAGCGAGGCCTTTGACGTTCTTGCGGGCTAATCTCACGGTATCCACGAGCGAAAGGACCTCTATGCCGCTCCCACAGCGCGCAAATTCTGCCTGAAGAAACCCATAGTCAAATTGCGCATGGTGCGCAACTAAAACCGTACCGCTGATAAGTGCATGCAAGTGCTGGTGCACATCGCTGAAAAGGGGTGCCTTGCGCACCAGTTCGTCGGTAATGCCCGTCATCCGCTGTATACCATCAGGGATGGGGCGCTGTGGATTAATGAGCGAACTGTAGGTGTGCACGATCTTTCCGCCACGCACCTGCACCACTGCAATCTCGGTTACTCGGTCATAGCGAGGCACCAGCCCCGTAGTTTCCACGTCAACAACGGAAAATGTGCGTTCAGTCAAATATCTCCGGCTCCCTACGTAAATCAAACCCTGATTGCAGATTGTGCTCGGCGACCCGTACGCTAAGTATTAGCACGTTGCGCAGGAAAGAATTCCTTTCGGGTGGCTCCCCCGACTGCAGTTCACGCGAAACTTGTAACAGTGATCTAGCGGAGGCCAACTTACCTCGCCTACTCAGAAACTCGCTAGTCAAGTCAAGGCGACGAATGATCTCTGGTAAACGGGGCTGAAACAGAGCGGTGGCCACCTTGCGTAACACATCGTCGGCCGCTCTGTTCTTAGCCCGGCTGCTGCGGAATCGCTTGCCAACTCTAATTATCTCTTCTGCGGCATCGTATACCAGCGGGTCTTCTTCATACCACTCCGCCAGCTCCTCAAGCGTCAGAAGCTCCGGCGCGCTAGTCTCGACAGTGCTTTCGCTCACTCCGAGAGGCGGTTCAGGAACATAGGGCTGGGGGGTTAAGTCACCCGGCCAGAGTATGTTCTGCCAATATGCCCACTGTGGAGGAAGGCTCTGTCCTCTCTGTTGACTGGAAAAGAGAGCATCACGCAGCAAAAGAGTAGCGTAGGCCATGTCACCCTCGACCAATGGATGCTTCTGCCCAAGTGACTTACACATCTTCGTGCTCTCGCGCCGCGTTGTGTCGACAGAGCCATAGCAGTCCTTGAGTCCCTCATTAAGGCTGAGCAGGAAGCTCACCGCCATTAGCTTGCCGCGGTTCTTACGCTGAAACCGGGACACCCACAC
>Ga0136707_1000159_pt1 | contig 13043 bp, 11 predicted proteins | sample 4C3metaG_FD_101397 | JGI IMG/M metagenome (GOLD analysis project Ga0136707, IMG submission 101397) | Freshwater bacterial and archeal communities from Indian Creek, Illinois, USA - 4C3 metaG | ecosystem: Environmental > Aquatic > Freshwater > Unclassified | place: USA: Indian Creek, Illinois...
GCCCCTGCCCCTGCCCCTGCGCCCGTCGCCCCGCCAGCTACACCGGCAACCGACCCTGCGTCGCTGGAGGCCCTCATTAACCGAGTCGAAACCGAAACAGACGAAGCACAGTACGCCCAAGCAATGGACGCGCTGTTCCGAAAGTACGCGACCGGCACCAACGCCGAAGCCGAGGCGATCTCCGAATACTCGGCCCGGCAGGGGCGAGCGTTCCAACGCGACTGGCTGGCCGCCGAGGCGCGGGTTGACGGCGTGGCGGTTCCCGATGCCGGTATCGACAGCGAGGAACTGGCCCGCGCAAACCAGTGGCCCACCAAGTTCAGCCAAGGGCGTGCGCTGCCCGAGGGGCAAGGCGTGCCGCTTGAGCGGGCGCAGCAGGTTGTGCAAGCGGCACTCACCAAGCTAGGGTTGGCGGGGCGCGTCAACATCGAAGTCCACCGCCGCCCAGGCGACTTTGGAGTGACGCCTCCAGACGGGGTTACTCCCGCCGGGGCTACGCTGGGCGACGGGCGGATCGCGGTGTTCTCAGACTTTAACCCCGACGCCGCGAGCGTATTCCGCACCGTGTTTCACGAGCTGTTTCACGCAGGCTTGAGCCGGACTGCAGGCGGCGCGTACTTGCAGCAGATGGCGCGGTTCGCCCTCGACCCGCTGGTGCGCACCTATGCCACGCGCTGGAAAGATACCCCGGACGGGCGCCGTGCAAAAGCCGAGCTGGCCACGCAGAACTATGAGGCGCTGGCGGTAGAGGAAGCGCTGGCAAACGTGGCCGAGGATATGGCCGCCGGGCAGGTAGGCACCCGAGAAATGAACCGTTTTGTGCGGGCCATTACGGAGCGCTTGGCGCAACTGGCGCAGTTCGTTGGACTGGGCGGCGTAGCCCAACAGCTTCGGCGCATGACCTACTCGGACGCGGAACGGTTCGTGATGGAGACCCTGCGCGGCTCTAGCTTCGACGCGCCGACGCCGCCCGCCGCGCCCGGCCCCGGCACCCCGGCACCCGGCACCCGCTTCCGGCAGATGCCGCAGCCCGAGGCGCTGCGCAGGCCCGCCCAGTACGTGAGTACCTTTTTGAACGCCCTCAAAGACGGCAAGGATTGGACGCTACACCGGTTGATGTTCACCGAGGATTTGCTTAATGTGGCATCTAGGCCGGGGTCAGACGCCCGGCTGGCGTCCGCCGCTGAGTACAAAAGCAAGATGGCCACGATCACCGTGGAGCTTGAGAAACGCCTGCGGAACCTGGCCGGGGTTTGGCAGAACTTCGTCTCTCTCTCCGAGCACGAGCGGGGCACCACACCCACGTCCGTCAACGGGGTACTCATGGCGTCCACGCTCCAGAAGGAGTGGGCTTTTGCTCCCGACTGGCTGCCCGCTGACAGCTACACGTACAACCCGGACAGCACGGTAGCAAAAAACTTTCGGGCGCTTTCTTCCCCGGCCGCGAGAGATATGGTGGTGCAGGTGTTCCGTCATGCCCACACGTCGTTGCAAGACCTGCGCAAAGTCACCCTCGAAAAAGTGACCTCGGAGTACGACGCGGCCATCGCCGGTGAACGGGCGCAAGGCCACGAGGAAGCGGCTGTTAAGCTGGAGCAGGAAAAGCTGAAGCACATACAGGACGTTAGCCAACTGCTGCTGCGTCCTAACAACTGGCCCTACGCCCCGCTCAAGCGCTTCGGCAAGTATGTGGTGGTTGGCGTATCGCAGCGGTACGCCGACGTGGCAACGGCGGTGAGCAAGTCGCCCCACGACAAGGCCCTGCGGGCGGAGTTCGAGGCATTGCAAGCCGACCCGGCGCACTACTACGTGGGCTTCGCGGAAACCAAGCGGCAAGCCCGCAAAGAGGTTGAAGCCGTCGGCGCCGAAACCGGGCTGACGATGGACTTCTTCGAGCGCACGGACGAGGACAACATGCTGACTTCCGGGCGGGACATGCTGTCGGCGTTTCAGCGGCTGCGCAACGTGGTGAACGACACGAAGGGCTTGGACGACAACATCGGTTCCAAGCTCGACGCCACCATGCGCGGGCTGTACTTGCAGATTCTGTCTGACACCAGCGTGCGCAAGGCCGAGCTGGAGCGCAAGGGTGTGGCCGGGGCTGACAAAGACATGATGCGCTCTTTCATCAGCCAAGGGCAGGCGCAGGCGCACTACATCGCCAACCTGTCCACCGTCGGGGACGTGAACGACTTGCTCCACAATATGCGCCGGGAGGCGTCGCGTCCGGGCGGCAACCGCACGAAGCGCATGGAGCTGTTCAACGAGATTCTGCGTCGGCACGAAATGAACCTAGACTACACCGACACGCCGATCATCGACCGGCTGCTGGCAGTCACGTCGGTTTACATGCTGCTGTCGAACCCAAGCTACTACATGCTGAACCTGACGCAGCCGTGGATGATGTCGCTGCCGATGCTGGCGGCCAAGCACGGGTACACCAACGCCGCGAACCAGTTGTTGAAGTCGTACAAAGACATCCTGCCCGCCATAAAAGACGGGTCGTTCCGCCAAGACGATTACTCTAAACTGCCCGCTGACGTAAAGGAAGCCATCGAAGCCCTCGCCAACCGAGACCGGATCGAGATTTCGCTGGAGATCGAGCTTGGCAAAGCGCGCTCGGAAGTCAGCACGGGGATGGAAACTTTCGAGCGGGCGACAGGGTTCTTGCGCAATGCGGCGCAGTCCGTCGAGGCCACAAACCGTTTGGCCACGGCCATTGCGGCCTACCGCATGGAGAGGCAGGCGATACTCGGGCGCAAACACTCCGCCGAGGCGGCGCACTCCGGGGCGGTGGACTACGCCGAGAAGGTGCTGTACGAGACCCACGGCAGCTACACCGCGTTCAACGCCCCGCGCTTCATGCGCACAGGCTTGGGCCGAGTGGCTACCCAGTTCCGCAAGTTCCAGTTGATCCAGGCCAGCATGTTTGCCCGGTTCTTGCACGATGCGTTCAAAGGCGAGAGCGCCGAAGTGAAGGCTACTGCGAAGGCGGCGCTGGCGTTCAACCTGGCCCACTTGGTTGCGTTCGCCGGGGTAATGGGGCTGCCGGGCTTTACGGCGATTGCCTTCCTGATCGGAGCTGCTTGGGACAACGACGAGCCAGATGACCCAGAAGCCACACTGCGCCGGGCTATTGGTGACAACGCCGTGGCCGACTTGCTGCTGCGCGGGCTGCCTAAGACTTTGGGGTTGGACATATCCGACCGCGTGGGTGCCGGGTCGATGTTGTCGTTGATGCCGTTCGCGGATGTGGGCACCTCAAGGGAGGGCTACGCGGAAATCCTCATGGGCGCTTTGGGGCCGTCTATCGGCGGGATGCTGCCGCGCCTGTTCGACGGGGTGTCGCAGATGCGGGCGGGCAACTTGTGGCAGGGGATGGAGTTGATGCTGCCGGGCGCACTGGGCAACTCGCTGCGCGGGTATCGGTTCGCTACCGAGGGCGTCACCAACCGCGCCGGGGATTTGATGCTGCCGCCCGAGGACATCCACTTCACGCACGGCGTAATGCAGGCGCTGGGCCTTCCGACCAACATCCTCACCGACCGGAGGTTCCTGAACGCTGCGCAGTTCCGCGCCGACCAGTTCTACACCGCCCGTACAACCCGCCTGAAACGGGCCTACACCGAGGCGTACAACGCGGGCGACGGCCCCGGCAAGGCTGCGGTACTGGAGGACTGGAAAGCCCTGCAAGAAGCCCGCAAGCGGGTCGGGTTCAGCGTGCAGCCGCTGTCCACCCTGCTGCGCGCCCCGCAGGAGCAGCGTGCAAGAGAAGCATCCGTGGTTGACGGCGTGCGCGCTAGCCCGCGCCACGAGAACTTCACCCAGCTACTGACCGAGTAAAGCCCCCGAAGGGGCTAGGGTCAAGCTACGGCTTCTTCTTGAGGCTCCTGCCCCGGCAGGTACACGACCTTGCCTTGTCGGGCTACGTCTTGCATGTGGCCCAGCAAGTCCTCCCCGCGTATCGCGGCCAGTTTGTGGACGTTGAACAGGTAGCACTGGACGCCCACACTGCCGGGGCTTTCGCGCATACCCCTGAACAAGTTGTAGCGGGATGCCCAGCGCTTGCTGTACCCCTTGCCGCCCAGGTCAGATGCACGGATGCGGGAGAGTACGTCGTTGACTTTGGCCGCGTTGATGAGCACCGCTTCGCGGGACTTGTTGGCGGTACACCACTCGCGGATGGCATCGACGGACACGTAGGTAACGCCGGTGTTCATGATGTGCCGGGCCTTGACATCGAACGGCGTGCGGCCCCGCACGTCCTGGTCGTAGGCTACGGTGTGGATGTTGCGGCGCGTCTCCCCGGCGGTGATGATGGTGTTGGGCTGCATTTCCAGCAGCATTTTTTCCAGCAGCTCCAAGCCATCGGTGGGCACTACGTGGTCGTCCACGTACTCGCAGGCGGCCCGGTAGGCGCGCAGAAACTCCGCGATCATGCCGTCCATGTTGAAGGGCATCAGGTTCAGCGGGGCCAGCAGGTCGTTGAGGGCCACCAGCGCGCCCAGCCCGCGATACTGGAACCGCGAAGCCTGCTGTTCCCGGACAGCTTGCACTAGGCTGGACGCCTTGCCCACCGCGTCGCTCACCAGCGCGTTGATTTTCTCCACGCCCATCCGGCAGATCAGCAGATGGACGATGGCGCCCAGCGCCCCGGCATGGTTCGACATCAGCTTCCAGTCCCGCTCAAAACCCTGCTGCGCCTCGATGCCGAAGTTAGGCATCCGCTCCACGTCCAGCTCAAGCAAGCGGAACTGCTCGGCGGAGGACTCCTTGCGTATCTGGGAAATGATCTCCCGCTGGCTCTTGTTGGTGCCGATCAGACAGGTGAGCGCCCACGGGGACGCAGCGTTGAGGCCGCCGTCTTTGGTAGCCCGCACCTTGCCCGACCCGTTGGCGATGGTGCGGATTAATACGGCCAAGGACTTCGCGTCCATGTCGCCCATCTCGTCCATGTTGACGGGCATGGTGCCGGACATGGAGAACCGGGCCAGCCGCCCGTTGAGTGTGGTGCTGGTGTCGTCGCTGTCTCGGTTGAGCCCGCTGGGCAGGCCAAAAGCGAGCTGTGAGCAGCGCATGGCGGTAGTCTTACCCTTGCCCCCGTTCTCGGAGAACATCGCCAAGGAGAGGCCGTTAGGGGGCAGCGTGACGCCCTTCCAATACCCATCGGTGACGAAGGCCATGAGCGGGCTGGCGATGCCCAGCATGATTGCGAGCTGGTACTTCTCGAACCCTTCATGCGCGTAGTACCGGCGCATGAAATCGACGTGGGCCTTGGCCGAAGGTTTGATGTGGGTTTTCCACACGTCGGCACCCCACTTGTCGTCCGGCGACGTGGGCAGCGGGATGGTGTAGTGCGCGGCTTCCGTGCGCAGCCCACGGGAGATCATGGCCTTCTCGATGGTGCCGTCGCCGTAGATCAGGTACGGGCCGTGGGCGGCGACTATCGCGCCATCTTCCAGGATGCGCAGGCCGAAGCGGTCGGTGACTTTGGGGCGCTGGAACAAGTCGTTTTTTAGGCGCTGGAGCTGGCCCTTTGCGTAGCTCTCAAGTGACATAGGAGCCCTCTTATCGGTGGTCAGGTGGATGCCCTTGCTGGCAAGAAACTTGGTGAGGTCAGCCCGCGACGCAAGCAGGGACTGCTCCATGAGGTAGCTGCGGCGGATCGTGCGATCCATCTTGTGCAACACAACCTGCGCGGTGTCGTCGGAGTCGCTGGCGTCCGCCCACTGCCCGAACCAGAAGATGTCGTGCGTTACCGGGATGGTTTGCGGCACCACGGTTTCGTCTCCATCCTCATCGACCTTGACCGCCTTGGTCTTGTGTATCAGCAGGTGGTAGCCATTGTGCGGTATGACCTGAAACTCGGCGGGCAGGTAGCCGTCCCACGGGTTGCCCGCAGGCGGGGGCGGTGCGGCGGGTGCAGGCCGGGCTTCTTCGGGGAGGGCTTGGACTTCCTCGTCCTTCATCGCCCCGAGCTGCACGGGCGCTTTGATTTTGCCCCGGTGCTTGCAGCCTGCGCACTCCGCCGAAGCGAACTCGCTGAAGGCGTCGCATGTAGCCGGGCCGGTGGCCCACCGGTCGTACTTCTCGCGCAGTTCATCTTCGTCGTAGCTCGGGTGGCGGCAGCTCACCGCTGTGGCGGCAGCGAACCCTTCGACCGTGAACTTGGCCGTGCCGATTGCCAGCCTCCAGAACGGTTCTTCGACGTGCTCTTGGTCGGTGAACGCCCGGCGCATGGCGGCGCAGCGGAGAACGATCTTCTTGAACGACTTGGGGATGTTCTCGATGGGCAGTATGTCCGCGTTCACGCTGGTGTCGTAACGCGGCCCGGTGACGTACCCGACTATCTGCGCGAAACTTTCCAGGGTGTACACGGCGGGCGATTCTTGCAGCACGGCGACTACTTTCCCGTTCCCGTGCAGGGTGCCGACGGGGCGCAGCACCCGCGAGTGGTCGCACGTCACTGAGCTGTCGATCTTCAGCCCGTGCGCGGCCCCAAACTTCTGAAGCCCCTTGGCTAGCGGCAGCCACTGCTCGGGGATAACCGGGGCGTCCAGCTCGTAGTAAACGTGCAGCCCCTCCCCGCTGGACACCGCGAGGCTGAACGCCAGGCCGGTGCTTTGAGTGAACCGTGTGAGGGCTTCGAGGGCTTCCGCTTGGTCGGCGTACACCTTCTTGGCCCCTTGGGTCGCCAGCTTCTTTTCCCCGGCGTCGATGTCCAGGCGGAGGCACTTGAGCTGGTCAACATTGTCCTGTGTGCGCCCCGCGTAAGCAGTGCCTGCCTTGAGGAACGACGCGACGCCGAAGTAGCAGTCGGTGCGCCCCTCGGCTATCAAGGCTTCAGTCTGAACTTGAAGCCCTAGCAGAGAGTCCACCCAGTAATTGCGGCGGTTCTCGGTGGTGAACAGCGTGTAAACGCCGGTGGATGGGAGGGTGCGCCTGTAGAAGTCAGACAGTAGCATCGTGGTCTTTCTGGGCTTTCGCTATAACGTCGGCCCAGTGCGGGGACATGAGGTTGTCCAGCGGGCTCTGCCGAAACGGTACCGGGAAGTTGTCGTCGTTGAGCGCGTCGGCCCACGGGCGCAACTTGTGGCATGAAGCCGGGGGGATTCTGCTCGCACGTTCGGCGCGCATCATCTTGTACGCCAGCTCGTTGACATATTCGAGTGTAACGGGCAGCGGCTTGGTTGTGCGCAGCGTAAGCCAGCGAAACACCTGCATACGGGCAAACCCCGATATGCGCGCCAGCACGCCGCTCGGGATGCCTACCTCTTTGAACACCGCAACGCACTGCGGCATCGTCATGAGCGGCAACTGCGGCGCACCCTTCATTCTTGGCGTGGACATTTGGTGTGCTCCTTTATGGAACCCCCGCCGAAGCGGGGGCCGGGTTGTTAGTCGTCCTTGTTGCCGAGCAGCGCATCGAGGTCAGCCAGCAGGGACGCCGAAGCGGCCTCAGCTTTCGCGGCTACGGGTGCAGGTGCGGCAGGTGCAGGCGCAGGTGCAGGCTTGGCGGCCTTGACGGGCTTGGCCGGGGCGGGCGGAGGCGGGGCTTCCTCGTCGTCCGCTGCGCTGGCGGTTGGTGTCGGGAGCCCCTTGGCGTTTGCCCGCTCCGCCAGCGCTGCATCCAGCTCGTCAGCGGGGTCGGTGCGCGGCGCGTAAACCAAGTCATCCACCCCGACGATAGCCCGCACAAGCTCGTCGTCGTACAGCCCGCTCACTTGGGCGTACCCGGTATCGTCCATCAACCCGACAGGCTTGAAGGTCAGCTTGGGGCTGGGCGCTTCCCGGTCGAAACCGATCTTGACCACGACCGCGTTGTAAGGCACCTTGCGGCTGGCCACGGTGCGCAGCATTTCCTTGAGCGCCTTGAGCGATGCGGGTGGAACGCGCAGCAGCGTTGGGTTCATGTTGTCCGGGGTGCTGATGGCGATGCGGGCGTTGTCTTGGCACGCTTTGCCCTTGGCTTCACCGTCCGCCCCGACGCGGGCACCCCACTGGTTATGCGGGCAGACTGCGCACTTCTTGGACTGCGGCGTCTGGGCGTTGGGTGAGGGTGCTTGGCCGTCGTAGGAGTAACAGTCGGGGCGGGCACCGTCGGACTCACCCTCGCTGTACTTCTTGTTGTAGTACACCTTGGTGTGCATGTTCGCCCGCAGGAACACGACGCCGATGGATTGCGCCACTTCTTCCGGGTCGTCCGGTTTGGTCAGCACGGTGCGGGAGCCGTCCTGAACCATCGTGAACACTTTGCCCTTGATGGACATGACGGGGAACCCCGTGGCGCGGACGACTTCCTTGTTGATGTCCAGCAGGCTCGGGGAGCTGGTCAGGTAGGCGGGCAGGGCGGACTGGTTTTCAAAGGGTACGAGTTTCATGATCGGCTTTCAGGTTTAACGGGGGGATTTGGTGGCAGCGTCGTTGACGCGATCTTGCAGTTCGTGAACGAGGGTTTGCAGCAGCGCCAGCGGCATACCTTGGCGGGTGCCCATCGTGAGCAGCGAATCCGCGATGGCGTTCACCAGTTCTTGGCTGCTGATGGCGGGCCACTGCGGCGTAGGCGTCTCAGTCATCTTGGTGAAGAAGGCCGTGAACTCGGCGCGCATCAGGTTGCGGACATGCGCCTGCGTTCGGGCGGGCAGGTTCTCGAACTTCAGGGGGGATTTGTTGGTCGGCACACTAACTCCTTTTGATGTTGACTACACGTTCTTCCCGCCAGTTGAGGCCCGGAGGGAGATCATTATGGGCGTCGCGCCATGAGGCGATCACTGTTTTTGTCACGTCGCGCTTGAGCATACTCCACTCATCATTGCGCTTCACGAAATCCAGGAAGGATTCCCAGTCAGCTACCGATGCGCTGGTGCGCCTCGATATGTAGGGGGTGCCGAACGGTGTGCGCACCGACTCAACACCCAGCTCCTGCATCACATGCAGAAGGTAGTTCTCGACCCGCTCCATCGCGGTGTCGATGTCCGCCACACTGGCGTCGTAGGCGGCTTTGAGTTCCGTCTTGCGATCCCGCAGTGCGATGTACCTTTCAACCAAGGCCGCAACTTGCGGCGCGTCTTGCTCTGGCATGGTTTTCTCCTTTGATGTCACCTATTATACACGCAAATGCCCGGCGTGTCAAGTGGGGGCCTGCCCAAACATACTGAGCAGCGTGCCTTGCACGGACTCCCGGCGCTCCAGCCGCTCATACATGCGGCGCTCCAAGTCAGACCCTTGCACCTTGACGATCAGCGTGTTGCGCGTCTGGCCGGGGCGCACGATGCGGGCGTTAGCCTGCTGGTAGGTCTCGGCTGAATTGGTAGGGGCGTACCAGCAGATTGTGTCCGCCGCCGTCAGCGACAGCCCGTGCGCCATCGTCCCCGGCTGCGCGATCAGCACCTTGGCCCCGCTCGGCTGCATGAAGTCGTGGAACACCTCGTCGCGTTGCGTTTTGCTCGTTGCCCCGTTCACCACGTTGACGCTGTAATGCGCGCGCACCGCCTCAACCAGCACCTCCAGCGCGCCAGTTAGCGGCACGAACACGATAACCTTGGCGGAGGCTTCCTCGATCACCTCCAGCACCGTGTCGATGCGCGGCTTGGCGGGGATGATCGTGTTGCCATCCGGCCCATACGCCACGCCGCAACATATCTGGAGCAGCTTGCCTAACTTCACCGCCTCGTTGACCGCCGTGATCTGCCCGCCTTCATACTCGGCGCGGAACTGCGACACCATTTGCTTGTACATCCGGGTCTGCTCCGAAGTCATCTCCGCTTCGCGGGTCACCACGGTCGTCGGCGGCAAGTCAAGACACTCGGCGCGGCTGAACCGGATGGCGGGCTGCATGTAGCGGAACACCGTGTCGAGCGCGTCTGGTTTGGCGGCCCACTTGTACGTCGTGACCTGTCGCATGGTCAAGTCCCTAAAGGCGTTGAAGTACCTAGGCCCCGCGCCGGGCGTGATGAGCTTGATCTGCGCCCATGCGTCGGTCGGCTCATTCGGCGTCGGCGTCCCGGTCATGCCCCACACCCACTCTATCGGGGCCGTCTTGAGCTTGGCGTCCCCGTTGACCAGTCGGTTGAGGCACTTCCACCGCTCGGTGTTCGCGTTGCGGAAGGACGCCAGCTCATCCACGATGACGAGCCCACGGCCGGGCTTGGTTGCGAACGCCTGAAGCAGCGCCCGGTTCTTCACTCCATCGTGGTTCAGGATGTAGATGTCGTACTTGTCCCGTGCGATCTTCAGCCGCCGCTCCGACGTGCCGTACACCACGCCGTAGCTCATATCGTGGATGTTCTTAAACACCTCATCCGCCCAAGTGCGCTCAAGCGTTGAGAGCGGGGAGATCACCAGCGCCCAGTCCACCACGCCGCAACGGCGCAGATAGTCAAAGGCCCACAATACCGACGCCGTTTTGCCTGTGCCCATGTCGTTGAGGATGAACGACCGGGGGTTGATGCTGGCGAACTCTGAAGTCTCCCGCTGGTGTGTGTACGGGCGAAACTTCCCCGGCCATTCGTAGTGGTGCGCAATCGGGCTGGGCGCTTTGATGCCGATGTTGCGCAGCACCCGCACCGTGTCCACATCATGGTCAACCGCGACGAGCGCGTGGCCTTTGTAATTGAGCGCCCGGGCGCTGGGCATCAGCCCCAATATCCGGTCGGGGTCGTTGAGGTTGAGCAGCAGCTTTTTGTGTTGTGTCGATACGAGCATCACAGCACCTTACGTCGGGGCTGCGCGACGCGTTATCAGGCGCTCTAAGTCCTCCCTGCGCACATAGAGCGGCCCCTTGCGCGAGCCGCTGATGCGGAACGCCTTGATCGGCAGCGTGCCCGCCGCCGCCTTGCGCCGGGCGATCTTGGGCGTTACATGAAACACTGATTCCGCTATCTCGTCGAGGCGCACGAGGTGCTTGTCCATGCAAGTTGTTACGTCGTTCACGATTGAAATTCCTTTGCTGGTGTTGGGCGGCGGGCTTCAAACAGCTCGATCACCCGTGCCACGTCATCTTCAGACTGCACGGTGTAGAACACCCCGCCCGCCGCCCTGATTTTTTGGGCCTGCCACTTCTGGTTCGCCGACAAGTAGTTGGGGAACACCTTGCACTCCAGCCCGCCGAACCGTCCACGGTAGCAGACCAGCAAGTCCGGGATGCCGTTCGACCCCATCGGGGTGCCGGGCACGTTGAACACGTAGAACCCGTGCGCTTCCAGGGCCAGCTTCACCTTGCGCTGGAGGTTGGCTTCCTTGCCCACGAACAACCCCTTCTGGCAGTGCCCGTGCCACCGCCCCGCGCATCCGAAGCACAGCGCCATCCCGTCTGCGAGCTTCAGCCTGGGCGGCAGCGCGGCTTTGGGCGGCGTGTGGTACTGGGGCGTCACATCTTGGGTGCTGGTGCAAACCCGGCAGGTGTTGTTGTCCCGCCCCAGGACACCTTGCGCCCAGGCGGCGTAGCCCTTGTGCGCCCGCAGCGCGTCGGCCGGATAGCTCGCAGTCACCGGGCCTTCCCAAGAAGCACGGCTTCTTCGTAGGGCACCAAGGAAGCCAAGTGGTCAGTTGCGTCCAAGAGCCTGCGCAGCAGCTCGCGCTCCAGCGGCGTCAGGTCGTTGCGCATCAGCGCTTGGTTGATAAGTTCGTCGTTGGTCAGGTGTGATAGGGATTGCATATCAAACTCCACAATGGTCGCACAGTGCCTTGCCCACGGGGCACCAACTTTTGCACAGCCCCGAGGGGCGTGCGGGCCAGTCGTCTTTCTTCTCCGAAGTTTCCATGCGGTGAACGCGGGCAGCGAACTCTTGGAAGATCACGGGCTTGTCGTCCTGCGTGAACACCTCGGTGTCCATCTGCCCGGTCTGGAGCCAGATGTACCCGGTCTTGACCTGCTCCATCCACGGCCACAGCGCCAGCGCTGACCCCGCAAACAGCCGCAGTTGGTCGGCGTCGATCTTGCGCTTTCCGGTCTTGTAGTCCAGCACGACGGCCGTCTTTTCCTGCAACACGCACACGTCCAGCACTCCGCGCAACCACACGTCGCCGCCGAAGAACGTGGTCGGGCGCAAGGCTTTGGTCAGGCCGAACTTGTACTCCAGTTTCTTCTCGCCGGGTGCAGCCTTGAGCTTGTCGGCCACGGCGCGGTAGCCTTCGTACTTGTCGGCCAACTTGGCGGTGCCTCCAACGTACTTCTCCAAGGCGCTATGCACCTCGTTGCCGTGCCGGGTGGCGTCCGTCTGGGGCTCACTCACCTGCTTGCTGACCCGAGTCAGGAAGAACCTGCGCGGGCAGGTCTCGTAGGCAGTCAGGCTAGAGTAAGACCACGGCGTCGCCGTGCCTTTGCGCGGGGGGTTCACCGGGTTTCTCCTGTCTCAAGGCGTGTGGCAACCAGCTGGGCGTACCCGGCGACGTCCACCCAGGAATCGGCGTAGTCGGGGTCGCCGTTGATGATCCGGGCGATCTTGTGGCAAACCATGTCGAGCGCCTCCTGCTGGTCATCCGCCAGAATCTTGTTGCGCTTGGCCAACTCCGCTGCGATGACCCGCTTGAGCCGCTGCGCCACCTCGGCGTGCTGCGCAAACTTGCCGTAGCGCGTGCCACGTTCTTTGAGGGTGTCGTCGATGTTCATGGTGTGATTTCCTGTGGGTTCCAAAGGCCCGTTGTGCGGGGTGAGTAAGACATTATAAGACAGTTTGCTTCACTTTGCCGCCCCGTAGGAGTCGGCAATATCGCCCTCCGACTCGGTGACAAGCTGCGGCCACCACGTCGGCGGCGTGCGCATGATGCCTTGCAGGGTGTCGAGCGCGGCCTGCGCCTCCTGCTCTGGCAGCACGTACACCAGCTCATCGTGAACCATAAGCTGCGGACGGTGCCCCGTAGCACGGAAGAAGTCCACCGCGTTGTCTGCAATGGTGTCCCGCGCTAACGCTTGAATGCAGTTGTGGACTATGAATGGCCCGCCGGTTCCGAGCACAACGAACCGATGGCGAGGGCCGCAGTTCAAGATGTCGTACACCGGTTTGATGGGTTCGGTGTGCGGGTTAGTTCTTCCAGTGGCCACC
>Ga0136707_1000163_pt1 | contig 12928 bp, 14 predicted proteins | sample 4C3metaG_FD_101397 | JGI IMG/M metagenome (GOLD analysis project Ga0136707, IMG submission 101397) | Freshwater bacterial and archeal communities from Indian Creek, Illinois, USA - 4C3 metaG | ecosystem: Environmental > Aquatic > Freshwater > Unclassified | place: USA: Indian Creek, Illinois...
GATCCGGGCCGACAGCGTGTCGCGCACCAGCCAGCCCGAGGGCGAGCGCGGCTCCCAGGCCGCCCCCGTCGCCGGGACGACCTCCCACACCGCCGCGTCTTGCCAGAGCACCCGCGCCGCCTCGGCCCGCCGCCGCGCGACCGCCACCGCTGGCGCGTCGGCCAGAGGTTGCAGCCGCCCCGTCCGGCCATAGCTCGAGGGCTGACTCGCGGCGGCCTCGACCGCGGCCCACCAGTCCGCCGCCATCCGCAGGCTGTCCAGCTGGAACGCCTTCTTGGCATTCCACGCCTCCGGCACATGCGGGGCCAGCGCGCCGACCAGCCCGCCCGAGGCTCCGGCCCCGACCCCGCCGGGGTCGATCACCCGCACCCGCGCGCCGCGCCGGACGCAGGCCCAGGCGACCGACAGGCCGAAGATCCCCGCCCCGCGCACCGTCACGTCCAGACTTGCCATCCCGCCGCCCCGCGCCCATCAACAGGGCCAAAGGACTAGTGCCAATGCCCGACCCCGACCACCCCGATCTCGACTGGCGCGACGGCAGCATCCCCGTCTCGCGCCGCTTCGACGACCCTTATTTCTCGCTGGACGGCGGGCTGGCCGAAACCCGCCATGTCTTCCTCGCCGGGAACCGCCTGCCCGAGCGGTTCGGCGACGGCTTCCAGATCGCCGAGCTGGGCTTCGGCACCGGCCTCAACCTCGTGGCGACGCTGCTGGCCCACCGGGGCGCGGGCCACCTGCACTACACCGGTTTCGAGGCCTTCCCCCTGCCCGCCGCCGCGATGGCCCGCGCGCTGGCGGCCTTCCCGGAGGCAGCCGAAGTCACCCGTTCCCTCGTCAGCCAGTGGGCCGGCGGGGCCACGACCCTGCGGTTCCGCAACCTGACCGCGACGGTGATCCAGGGCGATGCGCGCCTGACGCTTCCCGCCTGGCAGGGCCGGGCCGATGCCTGGTTCCTCGACGGCTTCGCACCCGCGAAGAACCCCGAACTCTGGACGCCCGACCTGCTGCGCGAGGTCGCCCGCCACACCGCGCCGGGCGGCAGCTTCGCCACCTACACCGCCGCAGGCCATGTCCGCCGCAGCCTGGCCGCGGCCGGCTTCACCGTCACCCGCCTGCCGGGCTTCGGGCGCAAACGCCACATGACCGGCGGCCGGCTGGCCTAGCGGGCGGCCTCGGCCAAGGGGCGGGTCGCCGCCTTCAGCCGCAGGGCGAAGCCCTTCTCGCCGGGGGCCATCCCTCTGCGGCCGGTGGCGCGGCGCGCGGTCTTGCGTTCCGACGCCGGATTGGCTGCCGGATCGGCCACCGCCTGCAGCACGGAGATGATCCAGCGGCGTTTCGTTCTGGTCTCGATCATGATCGGCTTCCCCGGCGGCGGTCCTTGCCCGTGCGCGACACTGCCGGGCGAATGCGGCGGGCATGGGGAAAAGTCTTGCTGCAAACGGTGCATTTTCATGCCGGTTTGTGCCTGATCAAAGCCTTATTGTCGCGATCAGCCGGCCGTAATCCGCCTCGCCGGCAAGGGTGGTGCGGCGGTAGGAGTAGAACCGGACGGGGTCGCGATAGGTGCAGTGGCCGGTCCATTCCGCCAGGCCGACCCCGGCGGCGCGCAGGCGGGCCAGTCCGTAGCCCGGCAAGTCGAACAGCAGCCGGTCGTCGGCGCCCGTCGCGAAAAACCGCAGATTGTCGGGGTCCTCGGCCCGGAACCGCTCCAGGAACTCGGGGCCCACCGCATAGGCGGCCTGGCTGATCGTCGGGCCGATCACGGCGGTGACATCGGCGCGCCGTGCCCCGAGCGCCTCCATCGCGGCGAGCGTCGCTTCCAGCACCCCGTCCATCGCGCCCCGCCAGCCGGCATGGGCGGCGCCGATCACCCCGGCCTTCGGATCGCACAAGAGCACCGGCTGGCAATCGGCGGTCAGCACCGCCAGCAGCACGCCGGGCGTGGCGGTGACCATGGCATCCGCCTCCGGGCGCAGGCTCATCGGGCCGGTGACGGGAACGGCGCGGGCCGAATGCACCTGATGCACCGTGGTCAGCGCCTGGGCCGGCAGCCCCATCGCCTCGGCCACGCGGGCCCGGTTGATCGCCACGATCTCGGCCTGGTCCGAGGAGCCCGTGCCGCAGTTCAGCCCGGCGAAGATGCCCGACGAGGCCCCGCCCTTGCGCGTGAAGAACCCGTGGCGGCAGGCCAGCGCGTCCGAGGTGATGATCTCCAGCGTCGGGGGCATCAGGGGGCGAATCCGGGTGGCAGGGGGGCGTCCGCGCGCGTCAGGGCAAGCACCTTGAACACCGAACCCATTTCGTCCGCATGGGTCAAGCGGCGAAGCGCGGCGAGGTGACTTTCCCGCGCGGCGCCTGTCAGGCTCTGCGACAGCCGGTCGGCGCGTGCCGCGATCCCGAGCCGGCGCAGGAATTCGCCCTGGGTGGTGTAGTGATGCGGGCGACCGGCGGCCAGCGCCTCGAAATCGACATGCGCGGTCAGGTCGGCCTCGCCCGGATGGGCGAGGGGGTGGTCCCAGGCGTGCCGGCGCAGGGCCTGCAACGTGTCGCCGCGCGACCGCCAGCCGCCATAGTCGATGAACACCGCCAGCCCCCCGTGCCCCAGCACGGGCCGCAGGACCATCGCCGCCAGATCGCGCGCGGCAGCGCCGTGCTCGACCAGATCTCCCGGGGAGGCGGCGCCGAAGGCCGGGGTCTGCGGCACGCGGGGCAGGGGCGGCGAAAGCCCGAAGCCCAGCCGGTCGCCCGCCAGCCCGACCAGCCGCTCGCGCCAGCCCTCGGCAGTCAGCTGGAACTGCCGGATCGGCAGCGCATCGAGAAGCTCGTTGGCGATCAGGAACAGCGGCCGGTCCGGCAACCCGGCGACGCTGGCCTGCCATTGGACCGCACGTCCGGCGGCCGAAAGGGTCTGCGCCTGCACCTGCCGCAGACGGGGCGAGGCTTCGACCAGCACCACCTCGGCCGCCGCGTGAAAGCCCGGCACGCCCCGCGTTGCGCGCAAGGCATCGGCCATCAGCGTGCCCCGCCCCGGCCCGAGCTCGGCCAGCGTGAAGGGGGCGGGCGCGCCCTGATCGAGCCAGGCCTGGGCGAGGGCCAGGCCCAGAAGCTCGCCGAACATCTGGCTGATCTCGGGCGCGGTGGTGAAATCGCCCGCCGCGCCGAAGGGATCGCGTGTGGTGTAGTAGCCGTGGACGGGATGCAGCAGGCAGTCGGCCATGTATTCGGCCACGGTGATCGGCCCGCCCGCGCGGATGCGCGCGACCAGAAGGGCCGCGAGTGGCGTCATCGCCGCCTTGCGCGCAACAGGAACCACGCCCCGGCCAGCAGCATCGGCAGCGACAGGATCTGCCCCATGGTCAGCCCGTAGCCGCCGACATGCAGCGCCAGGCCCAGCGGATTGCCGGGGCCGACGAATTGCGCGTCGGGCTGGCGCAGGAACTCCACCAGGAACCGCGCCAGGCCGTAGCCGAGCAGGAACATCCCCATCACCGCTCCGGGCCAGCGCAGCCAGTCGCGCCGGAAGACGAGCCAGGACAGGACGATGGCCAGCAGGAGCCCCTCGAGGGCGGCCTGGTAAAGCTGGCTCGGGTGACGGGCGCAGAGGCCGACGATCCCCTCGCAGGCCTGGGCCGCGGCGCCGGGGAAGATCACGCCCCAGGGCAGGTCGGTCGGCCGCCCCCAGAGCTCGGCGTTGATGAAGTTCGCGGTTCGGCCCAGCATCAGCCCCACCGGAACCGACAGCGCCAGCAGGTCGCCCATGGTCAGCGCCGGGATGCGCTCGCGCCGGCAGAGCCACAGGCCCGCCACCACCACGCCGAGCAGGCCGCCGTGAAAGGCCATGCCGCCTTCCCAGACCTGGGGAATGCGCCAGGGCTCGGCCAGGAAGGCCACCGGCTCGTAGAAGATCACATAGCCCAGCCGCCCGCCCAGGATGATGCCCAGGACGGCCCAGGTGAAGAGCCGCTCCACCTGCTCGGCGCTGAGAGGCGCCGGACCGTCCCAGATCCGGGGCGTGCGGATCGCGCGCAGGATGATCCACCAGCCGAAGAGGATCCCGACGATATAGGCCAGCGCATACCAGCGCAGGGCGAGGGTGATGCCGAACAGCTCGACCTCGAAGAGGTTCGGCGACAGGTCGGGAAAGGGGATCATGGGGCGCCGGGTCCTTGGGGATGCCCGCTTGTCGCGGGGCGGCCCGGTGATGTCAACCGGCGCCAAACTGCCGTCTTGTCCGGGGGGCGCGGCAAGGCCATATAGAGGGCACGAGGCACAGGAGGCACCGGTGCAGACCCGCAACAAGTTCTTCGACGACATGAGCCAGCTCATGACCAACGCAATGGGTGTCGCCCAAGGCGCCAAGACCGAGGCCGAGACCGCCTTCAAGAGCCTGGTCGACCGCTGGATGGCCGACCGCGATTTCGTCACGCGCGAGGAATTCGACGCCGCCCGCGCGATGGCCCAGAAGGCGCGCGAGGAAAACGCCAGCCTCGAGGCGCGGATCGCGGCGCTGGAAACGGCGCTGGAAACGGCGCTGGCCAAGAAGAAGGGCTGAGCGCGACGCCCGTCCCTTGCCTGCGGTCGGTCCTGGCTGCGGCCAGGCGAGACGCGCCCGCACGGCAGCGCCGAGCCGACCGCTCAGCCCCGGACCAGCCGGAATGCCGCCGAGGCGCCCCAGCCCGCCACTGCCGCCAGGACCAGCGACAGAAGGCCGTAGATCAGCGGCTGGTCCTGGGCGAGGTTGTAGATGAACCGCTCCAGCCCGACCTTCCGGACAAAGATGCTCCGCTCCTGCTGGGCCACCACCTGCTTGTCGCGCAGGATGAAGAGCCTGACCTTGTAGGTGCCCTCGGTCAGGTTCGCGGGCAGGATCACATCCGCCCGGAACAGGGTCTGCTCGGTCAGTTCGACCTCGCCTTCCAGCAGCCGGTAGCGGTCCTCGTTCGCCCGCACGCGCAGGAGGCCAAGGATGAAATCGCCCGCCTCTTCGGCCTCGGCGGTGATGCCGACGGCGCGGATCACCCGTTCGATGGTGATGCCGTGGCGCAGGTTCTCGGTGTCGGACAGGATCCGGTCCAGGGGCCGGGTGGTGGCCACCGCATAGAAGCTGGGCGCGCTGTCGACCAGAACCTCGGCCGTGTTGACCCAGATCCCTGCCACCCGCCCCTTGCGGCGGACGACGACCGGGGTCGAGGGCCCCTCGACGGTGATGATCACATCGAGGGGGTCGTCGGGCGGCGGTCCGTCCCGCTTGATCGCGCCGTAGATCAGGATCTCGGTCCCGTCGAAATCGGCGGTGATCGCTACCCGGCTGTGGCTCAGGCCCGCGACGATGGTCTCCTGCACCGGTGCCCGGGGGTCCTGCGCCTGGGCCGGCAGGGCCGGCACCAGCGCCAGCATGAGGGCCAGCATGAGGGCCAGCATGAGGGCCAGCATGAGTTCCAGGGCGCGGATCACGGCAGCACCCCCGGCGCGACCGAGTAAAGCTCGCCCGGCGTGACCAGCAGGTCGACCGCGATCCGCCCCGACACCGCCAGGACCAGCAGCGACAGCAGCACGCGCAGCTGCTCGGCCCGCAGCCGCATGCCCACCCGCGTTCCGATCTGCGCGCCGACCACGCCGCCGAGGATGAGCATGAGCGCCAGCAGCATGTCGACGGTCTGGCTGGTCACCGCGTGCATGACCGTGGTGAAGGCGGTGACGAAGATGATCTGGAACAGCGAAGTGCCGATCACGACCCTGGTCGGCATGCCCAGAAGGTAGATCATCGCGGGAACCATGATGAACCCGCCACCGACCCCCATGATCGCGGCGAGGAAACCGACCGCGGCGCCGATCAGCACCGGGGGGATCACGCTGATGTAAAGCCCGCTGGCGCGGAACTTCATCTTCAGGGGCAGGCCGTGGACCCATGAATGGACGTGGCTGCGCCGGATCGGCGCGCCGGGGGTGCGTGCGCGCATGAGGCTGCGCAGGCTTTCCTGCAACATGATCGCGCCGATCAGGCCGAGGAAAACGACATAGGACAGCTGGATGAACAGGTCGACCTGTCCCGCGGCGGTCATCAGCCGGAACACCCAAACGCCCGCCCCCGAGCCCATGACGCCGCCCGCAAGCAGGACACCGCCCATCTGGAAGTCCACGCCTTTCCGGCGCAGTTGCGCCAGCACGCCCGAGATCGACGAGGCGACGACCTGGTTCGCGCCGGTGGCCACCGCCACCGCGGGCGGCACGCCGATGAAGAACAGGAGCGGCGTGATGAGGAACCCCCCGCCGACCCCGAACATGCCCGACAGGAACCCGACGACGCCCCCCAGCCCCAACAGCAGGAAGGCGTTGACCGAGACCTCGGCAATGGGGAGGTAAAGCTGCATGGATGCGGCCCGTTGGGGTCGGGAAGCGGCGGGTTCGTCAAAGGCTTGCGCAGCTTTGACCGCGAAGTCAAACGGCCTTTGCCGTCATCGGAGCGAGGTCAGGAATTCCCGCAGGATCCGTTCCAGTTTTGCCGCACCGAGGGGGGCCATGGCCTTGGTGTGGGCATGGCTGATGGCCTCGTCCGACATCCCGGCGGCCATGTTGGTGATGGCCGAGACGGCCGCCACCTTCAGGCCGAGAAAGCGCGCCAGGATCACCTCGGGCACGGTCGACATGCCCACCGCGTCGCCGCCGAGCGCCTTCAGCATCCGGATCTCGGCCGGGGTCTCGAAGGAGGGGCCGGAGTACCAGCAGTACACGCCCTCGGGCAGGGGCAGGCCGGCGCGCGCCGCCGCCGCCCGCAGCGCGCCGCGAAGGTCGGGGTCATGCGCGTCGGTCATCGGCACGAAGCGGGCATCGGTCTTCTCGCCGATCAAGGGGTTCAGGCCGTTGAAGTTGATGTGGTCGGACAGGAGCATCAGGTCGCCCGGCGGGATGTCGCCCCGCAGCGACCCCGCGGCATTGGTCAGGATCAGCCGATCCGCCCCCAGCGCCTGCAGGACCTGCAAGGGCAGCAGCATCGCGCGCGGATTGCCGTTTTCGTAATAGTGCTCCCGCGCGCCGAAGACGGCCACCCGCACCCCCTCGAGCAGGCCGACATGCAGGTTCGGGTTGTGGCCCGAGACGCCGACATGCGGAAAGCCCGGCAAGGCGGCATAGGGGATCGCGACCCCCTCCACCGCCTGCGCCAGGTGCCCGAGCCCCGAGCCGAGAATGAGCCCCAGCCGCACCGGCGCCTCGCCGGCACGGGCGCGGATCAGGCGGGCAAGGGTTGCGGCATCGGTCATCGCTGGCGCCTCCGGCTGGCGGCGAGGCGGGGGTTTCACACCCCCGCGCCCCCGTGGGATATTTGTGTCGGTGCGAAAGGATCAGCGTTCCTTCACATAGGGCTCGCCCCCGGCGCGCGGCGGGATCGCCTTGCCGATGAAGCCCGCGAGCACGATGACGGTCAGGATATAGGGCAGGGCGTCAAGCACGGGCACCGGCACCCTGACCGGCATGACCGCGTCGACCACGTCCGATCGCAGGGCCAGGGCCTGGAAGAAGCCGAACAGCAGGCAGGCCCAGAGCGCCGCCACCGGCCGCCATTTGGCGAAGATCAGCGCGGCCAGCGCGATAAAGCCGCGTCCGGCCGTCATCTCGCGTCCGAAGCCCGCCTGAAGCGCCGTCGCCATGTAAGCCCCCGCAAGGCCGCAGAGGACCCCGGTGATCGCCACGGCCGCAAAGCGCAGGCCGACGACCGAAACCCCCGCAGTATCCACCGCCGCAGGGTTTTCCCCCGCAGCCCGCAGGCGCAGGCCAAAGCGCGTCCGGTTCAGGACCCACCAGCTGATCGGCACCAGCGCGAACGCGGTGTAGACCAGGATCGAATGACCCGAGATCACCTCGTAGTAGAGCGGCCCGAGCACCGGCACGTCTTGCAGCGCCTCGGCGAAAGGCAGGTCGATCCGCTCGAACCGCGCCGCGCCAACAAGGGGCGGGGTGCGCCCGCCCTGACCGAACATCGCCTGCGCGATCAGCACCGTCAGCCCGGAGGCCAGGAAGTTGAGCGCCACGCCCGAGATCAGCTGGTTGCCCCGGAAGGTGATCGACGCGAGCCCATGGATCATGGCGAAGATCATCGATGCCGCGATCCCCGCGAGCAGCCCGATCCAGACCGATCCCGTCAGGAAGGCCACCGCGGCCGAGGACATCGCCGCGGCCAGCATCTTGCCTTCGAGCCCGATGTCGAAGATGCCCGAGCGCTCCGAGAAAAGCCCGGCAAGGCAGGCCAGCAGCAGCGGCGTCGCCAGGCGCAGGGTCGAGTCGAGGAGTTGCAGCAGTGTAGCGTAATCCATCACGCGGCCCCCGCTCGCTGGCTGCGGAACAGGCTGAAGGTCCGGGTCAGCAGCATTCGCACCATCACGTCCAGGGCCCCGGTGAACAGGATCACCAGCCCCTGCACCACGATCCGCATCTCGGGCGGGATCTGGAGCCTCAGTCCCAGTTCTGCCCCCCCCTGGAAGAGGAACCCGAAGAGCAGCGCCGCCAGCACGACGCCGAGCGGATGTTTCCGCCCCATCAGTGCCACTGCGATCCCGATGAACCCCGCGCCCTCGGAAGAATTCTGCAGGAGGCGGCCAGCCTCGCCCATCACGTTGTTGACGCTCATCATCCCCGCGAGCGCCCCCGAGATCAGCATCGCGACCATGGTGATGTAGACCGGGCGGATGCCGGCATAACGCGCCGCCGGCTCGGACATGCCGAAGGCGCGGATCTGGTAGCCAAGCCGCGTGCGCCACAGCAGCGCCCAGACCACGACCGCCATGGCAAGCGCCAGGAACAGTGTCACGTTCGCAGGCACGCCGGTGAACATCAGTTCGCCCTGGGCATTCACCCGCTGCACGCCTTCGGCATCCAGCACGGCATAGAATTGGCGGATGCCCGGGATCTCGCTGAAGGTGGGCAGGGCCGTGCCTTCGGGAAAGCGGGCCGAGGCCGGATCCATCTGCCCCACCGGACGCAGCACGTCCACCAGCAGATAGACCAGGAACGCCGCCGCAATGTAGTTGAACATGATCGTGGTGATCACGATGTGGCTGCCGCGCCTGGCCTGGAGGTAGGCCGGTATCGCCGCCCATGCGGCCCCGAACATTGCGGCCCCGAGCGCGGCGGCCGCCAGCGCCAGCGTCCAGTGCGGCCAAGCCACCGTGTAAAGCAGGACCAGGGCCACCCCGAGGCCCCCGATCTGTGCCTGTCCCTCGCCGCCGATGTTGAAGAGGCGGGCATGGAAGGCCACGGTCACCGCCAGGCCGGTGAAGATGAAGCTCGTGGTGTAATAAAGCGTGAACCCCCAGCCATAGGCCGAACCCAGCGCGCCCTCGACCATGACGTTGAACGCCTCGACCGGGCTTTGCCCGATGCCGATCAGGACGAAGGCCGAAATCGTTGCCGCCAGAAACAGCGAGACCATCGGCACCAGCACGACATCGGCCCAGCGGGGCAGCCGGTCCATCACGCGGCCCTCCGGCAGGAACAAAGGCGCATGCCCCGCTGCCGTGATGCGTGCGGCGCCTTGCGGCCGCCATTGTCCCGCCGCAGAGACGACGGGCGGCAGGGCACGGGACGCGCCTTGCCCTGCCCCGAGCGGGGGCTTGCCGAAATCAACCGCTCTGCCTGCATCACGCAGCTTCCCCCTGTCCGGCCATCCCGGCCATCAGCATGCCGAGGTCCCGCTCGTCGGTGTTTTCGGGGTCGCGCGACCCCACGATCCGCCCGTCGAACATCACCGCGATCCGGTCCGACAGGCTCATGATCTCGTCCAGTTCCACCGACACGAGGAGAATCGCCTTGCCCTGATCGCGCAAGGCGATGATCTGCCTGTGGATGAACTCGACCGCACCGATGTCGACGCCGCGGGTCGGCTGGCCGATCAGCAGCAGGTCGGGGTTTCGCTCCATCTCGCGCGCGACGACGATCTTCTGCTGGTTGCCGCCGGAAAAGCTTTTCGCGTGCAGCCAGGGGTCGGCGGGGCGGACGTCGAACTTTGCCATCTTGCGGGCGGTGTCGTCGCGCAGCGCCGTGTTGTTCATGAACAGCGCGTTGTGCTGATAGGCCGGATCGTTGAAATAGCCGAAGGCCACATTCTCCCAGGCGGTGAAGTCAAGGATCAGGCCGTGGTTCTGGCGGTCCTCGGGCACATGGGCGATGCCGGCGCGGCGGCGGCTCTGCCCGTCGGCACCACGCCCCGAGAGCGGCAGATCGCGCCCGTTCAGCGTGACCCGGCCGGTCGCCTCGGTCATGCCCCCCAGCGCCGCGAGCAGGTGCGACTGGCCATTCCCGGCCACGCCCGCGATCCCCAGGATCTCGCCCGCGCGGATCTCGAAGCTGACGCCCTTCAGCCGCTCGACCCTGTTGTCGTCGCGCACCCGCAGATCCTCGACCTTCAGGACGACCTGGCCGGGCCTGGCGGGCGGCTTGTCGACCTCGAGCAGGACCTTGCGGCCGACCATCAGCTCGGCCAGCGCCTCGGGGCTCGTCGCGGCGGTGCTGACCGTCGCGACCATCGTGCCGCGCCGCATGATGCTGACGTTGTCGGTCGCCTCCATGATCTCGCGCAGCTTGTGGGTGATCAGGATGATCGTCTTGCCCTGGTCCTTCAGGCCCTTGAGGATGCGGAACAGATGGTCCGCCTCGGCCGGGGTCAGCACGCCGGTGGGTTCGTCGAGGATCAGGATGTCGGCCTGCCGGTAGAGCGCCTTCAGGATCTCCACCCGCTGCTGGTGGCCGACGCTCAGATCCTCGATCAGCGCATCGGGATCGACCTCGAGCTCGTATTCCCGCGCCAGTTCGGTCAGCGCCTGGCGCGCCTTGGCCAGCGACCGGTTCAGAAGTGCGCCGTCCTCGACCCCGAGGATGACGTTCTCCAGCACGGTGAAGTTCTGCACCAGCTTGAAATGCTGGAACACCATCCCGATTCCGGCGCGGATGGCGCTCTGGCTGTCGGGGATCGCGGTCAGGCGGCCGCCGACGTAGATCTGCCCGGCATCCGCCTTGTAGAAGCCGTAGAGGATCGACATCAGCGTCGATTTCCCCGCCCCGTTCTCGCCGATGATGCCGTGGATCGTGCCCCTGGGCACCGCGATGTTGATGTCCTTGTTCGCCTGGACCGCACCGAAGGCCTTCGAGATGCCCTTCAGTTCGATCGCAAAGGTGCTGTCGGTCATCTCACTCCCCCGTCACTGCCCTGGATCGGCCCGCTTGTCCCCGCGGGATCGTCCGGCAAAAGTGCCGCGCCAGACTGGCTGGCGCGGCACTGTCCGTCTGCCGTCAACCGATCAGAACGTTGCCGCCGGGCAGGTGCTGTCGGACATGTAGTCGTGCACGACAAGCTCGCCCGACTTGATCCTGGCCGCAGCCGCGTCGACCGTCGCCTGCATCTCGGGTGTGACCAGCGCGGCATTGTGCTCGTCCATCGCATAGCCGACGCCGTCGTTCGCCAGGTTCATCACCGTGACGCCCGGCTGAAGGTCCGCGCCCTGCATGAAGGCGTTGTAGACCGCGTTGTCCACCCGCTTGACCATCGAGGTCAGCACCGAGCCGGGATGCAGGTGGTTCTGGTTCGAATCGACGCCGATCGAGAGGATGCCCTCGTCGGCCGCCGCCTGAAGGACGCCCACGCCCGTGCCGCCGGCCGCCGCGAAGATCACGTCGGCGCCCTGCGCCGTCTGGCCCTTGGCCAGTTCGGCACCGCGCACCGGATCGTTCCAGGCCGCCGGGGTGCTGCCGGTCATGTTCAGGATGACGGTCGCATCGGGATTGACCGCCTTCACGCCCTGCGCATAGCCGCAGCCGAAGCGGCGGATCAGCGGGATGTCCATGCCGCCGATGAAGCCGACGGTGCCGGTCTCGGAGGCCAGCGCCGCCATCATCCCCACCAGATACGACCCCTCATGCTCGGTGAACACGACCGAGGCCACGTTCGGCTGCTCGACCACCATGTCGATGATCGCGAAGCGGGTGTCGGGGAAGTCCGGGGCCACCGTGTTCAGCACGTCGCCAAAGGCAAAGCCGGTCATGACCACGGGGTTCGCGCCCGCCTCGGCCATGCGCCGCACCGCCTGCTCGCGCTGCGCCTCCGACTGCATCTCCAGTTCCTTGAAGGTGCCGCCGGTTTCCTGGGCCCAGCGCTGGGCGCCGTTGAAGGCGGCTTCGTTGAACGACTTGTCGAACTTGCCGCCCAGATCGAAGATGATCGCGGGTTCCGCCAGCGCCGCGCCGGCGGCCAGGGCCATGGCAGTGGCGCCCAGAAGGGATTTCATGAGGGTCATCGGATGCTCCCGGTCAGGTGTTGTTTCCTTTGGCGTCAGCCGGACCACGGCCCCCCCGAAGGAAGGCGACGGGCGCAGCGCTGACACTGGGGTGAGGTTGCGATCACACGGCCGGGCCGGTCAAGGGCCAATCGCAGCCGGACACGGGTAATTTCGACCGTCCGGTCAGGTTGGGTCCGCGGCCGCCGCTTCGGTCAGCGCGCGGCGCAGGATCAGTGCGTCAAGCGGCGCGCCGGTCCCGGATCGGCAATAGCCCGGCCGGCGCCCGACCTCGGCAAAGCCCGCGGCCCGGTACAGGGCCTGCGCCGGCCGGTTGTCGACGGACACCTCCAGAAGCGCCGTACAGGCCCCGCGCCGTCGCCCCTGATCGAGGAACCGGCCGACGAGCCGGCGCCCCAGACCCTGCCGCCGGGCCTGCGGTGCGACGGCCAGCGTCAGCAGCTCCGCCTCGCCCGCAACCGCCCGGCCGAGCAGAAACCCCGCCTCGCCCTCGAGCAGCAGAAAGACCTGGCGATCGGCCATCAACGCCGCGAAGGCCGCGCTGCTCCAGGGCGGGGGCGAGGTGAAACAGCGCGCATGCAGCCGGGCCAGGCTTTCGGGGGTCATCGCCGTCGTCTGCCGTCAGGCCCCCCGCCCCATCCCTCGCC
>Ga0136707_1000164_pt1 | contig 12883 bp, 8 predicted proteins | sample 4C3metaG_FD_101397 | JGI IMG/M metagenome (GOLD analysis project Ga0136707, IMG submission 101397) | Freshwater bacterial and archeal communities from Indian Creek, Illinois, USA - 4C3 metaG | ecosystem: Environmental > Aquatic > Freshwater > Unclassified | place: USA: Indian Creek, Illinois...
GAGCCGGGCAATCCTTGCCCGTTTCAGCCGACGGATCAATTCTTCCGTTTTGCCCGAAAACATACTGCCGCAAATCACTTCTATCCACCCTTTTCTAAGAGTGTGATCTCTATCGTTTTCCAGAAACATTAAGCAAAGTGTTGAATCTTTGTTATCTTTACCCTTAAATTTATCGGGCCGGGAACAAAAATAGGCATAAAGTTTGCTTTCACGGCTTGTTTAATGTGATTGTTTTTTTTGATTTTTTTAGTATGCAACAAGGATATAACCAACGCATTGTGCAACTGCTATCTGAGATAGTTGACAGAACACATGAAATAGGCCACAAAGGTACAAACGGGGTATTGCTCGATATCGACCTGATTATGGAAGACCTGCGGGAATTGTACAAAGAATTTGAGAAAATTCGGGCTAATATTTCGGAGCAGTTGAAGTTCGCAGAGGCATCCGAATCAGTGCATGATTCACCACAGGTGATCTTTGAGGAACCTGTATTGCATAATGTCAGGCAAACAGAGGTGGATAATCCGGTTACGGCATGGGCTGATTCCGAAAAAGCGGAAGCTACCTTACCGTTGTCTGCTCCGGAAGGTATTCCTTCTATGAATTCGATGAGGGAGGCTGTTCCAACCCCACCCGCAGCTACAGTTTATGTCCCCGAGCCTGAGAAGCCAAGAATCTTAGTGGTGCAACCTCCCGAGACCGTCTTGACAAAACCTGCTGATTTGTTCACTGTGCATCAACAGCCCATTGAAACGATAGCCGCTCCGCCCCAAAAGCCCCCGGCTGCAGCACCACCACATGACCCTTTAAAAAATAAAAACGCCCAGCCTGCAGTGGAACCCATAAAACCGGAAGACAATTCGCTGCATCAAAGGCTCGCCGCACAAAAAGAAGACAAGAGCCTTAGTGCGCGACTGCAAATGATTCCCATTACCCACATTAAGGAAGGCATTGGCATAAACGAAAAGTTCCGGTTCATAAACGAGCTTTTTGCCGGCAATCTTCAACAATATAATGAAGCAACCGAGCGATTGAACACTTTTAGCAACATAGACGAGGCGTTTGCATATTTGAATGCTTTGGGCAAAACCCATAGCTGGGATGAAAACAACTCGGCCGAAACTATTGAAAAACTTGCAGGCATTGTAATGCGTCGTTACATGTCGAGGTAATCGGCCTGCAATTCAGAATCAATATGGGAAAACTCCTTATCATCCCTACCCCTATCGGCAACCTGGAAGATATTACCCTAAGGGCAATAAAAGCGTTGTCGGCCATTGATTTGTTGCTTGCCGAGGACACGCGCACTACCGGAAACCTACTGGCCCACCTGCAAATAAAAGTACCCATGCTTGCCCACCATCAGCATAATGAGCACAGATTGCTTCCGGGCATTCTATCCAAGCTGCGTGCAGGGCTTACCTTGGGATTAGTAACCGATGCAGGCACACCGGCCATTTCAGATCCGGGATATTTATTAGTGCGCGAATGCATACTGAACGACATTCCTGTAGAATGCCTGCCGGGCCCGGTGGCCTTTGCACCGGCATTGGTAGTCTCCGGCCTGCCGTGCGATAAGTTTTGTTTCGAAGGTTTTTTGCCACAGAAGAAAGGCAGAAGTACCCGGATAAAAGTTCTTTCCACTGAAACGCGCACTATGGTGTTTTATGAGTCGCCCCATCGTGTCGCCAAAACGCTCAGATCCCTGGCAGAAGCATTCGGCCCGGACCGCAAAGCCAGCGTATCTCGCGAACTCACTAAAATGTTTGAAGAAACCCAAAGAGGGTCGTTACAAGAACTTGCAGTGCATTTTGAGCAACGCGTGGTAAAAGGAGAAATTTGCATAGTTGTAGGCGGGGCAAGCGCCACAACCCAATCAAATCCGGAGCAGGATACCTAATCGTCGAGTTTCAGTACGGCCATAAACGCTTCCTGGGGCACTTCCACATTACCTACCTGACGCATGCGTTTTTTACCCTTCTTTTGCTTTTCCAGCAATTTACGCTTCCGGGAAATATCGCCTCCGTAACATTTTGCAGTAACATCTTTGCGGAGGGCCTTTACCGTTTCGCGGGCAATGATTTTGGCGCCAATACCCGCTTGTATTGCAATATCAAATTGCTGCCTGGGGATAAGTTGCCGCAGTTTTTCGCAAATACGCTTGCCGAAATTATATGCATTGTCGCGGTGGATAAGGGCAGAAAGCGCATCTACCTGATCACCGTTCAGAAGAATATCGAGTTTGACCAACTCAGAAATTTTATATCCACAAGGATGGTAATCAAAGGAGGCGTAGCCACGGGAAATAGTTTTCAGCTTGTCGTAAAAATCAAAAACAATTTCGGCAAGTGGCATTTCAAATGTCATCTCAACCCTGTCGGTGGTCAGATATACCTGATTTTTGATGATTCCCCGCTTATCGAGGCAAAGCGACATAATAGAACCCACATATTCCGATTTGGTAATAATCTGTGCTGTGATGTATGGCTCTTCAATGTAATCCAGAACATTAGGCCCGGGCAAATCCGAAGGGTTGTTTACGATTAACTTATCGCCTTTGGTGGTAAACGCATGGTACGACACATTGGGCACGGTGTTTATCACCGTCATATCGAATTCCCTTTCGAGCCTCTCCTGCACTATTTCCATGTGGAGCATCCCCAGAAACCCGCAACGGAAGCCAAAACCGAGAGCTGCCGACGATTCGGGCTCAAAGGTGAGTGAGGCATCATTGAGCTGCAGTTTTTCCATTGCCGAACGCAACTCTTCAAAATCTTCGTTGTCAACAGGATAAATACCCGCAAAAACCATGGGTTTCACATTTTCGAACCCTATAATGGCATTGGATGTAGGGCGTTTTACATGCGTAATGGTATCGCCCACTTTTACCTCTCTGGCATCTTTAATACCAGAAATAATATACCCCACATCGCCGGCTGAAATCACCGGCCTTGGAACTTGGGCAAGTTTCAGCACACCCACTTCATCGGCGTGATATTCATGCTGGGTGCTCATAAACTTCACAAAATCTCCTGAGCGAATCTCTCCGTTCATCACCCTGAAGTAGGCAATTACACCCCTGAAGGTGTTGTAAACAGAATCAAAAATCAAAGCCTGCAGTGGCTCCTCGGGGTTGCCGGTTGGCGCTGGAATTCGTCTGATAATCGCTTCCAAAATCTGGTCAATCCCCATGCCGGTTTTTCCACTGGCCGGAATAATGTCTTCAATATCGCACCCGATAAGGTCCACAATCTGATCTGCAACTTCCTCGGGCATGGCACCAGGTAAGTCCATCTTGTTCAAAACGGGAATAATAATCAGGTTGTGCTCCAGAGCAAGGTACAGATTGGAAATAGTCTGTGCCTCAATTCCCTGTGAAGCATCTACAATGAGCAAAGCGCCTTCGCAGGCAGCAATGGATCGGGAAACCTCATAGCTAAAGTCCACATGGCCCGGGGTGTCTATCAGATTGAGCTTATACAGCTGGCCTTCAAACACATAATCCATCTGCACTGCATGACTTTTGATGGTGATACCTCTCTCGCGTTCGAGGTCCATATTGTCGAGCAACTGATCCTTAAATTCCCTGTCGGAGATTGTATTGGTAGTCTGAAGGAGCCTGTCGGCAAGGGTACTTTTCCCGTGGTCGATGTGGGCAATTATGCAAAAATTCCTGATATGCTTCATAATGTGCAAAAGTACGATTAAAACCCATAATTTACTTAATTTTGAAAGCCTTGTTGTGCAATAATTGCCTGCATTTGTCGCTATTGCTCTACAGATGCAGTGTATTTTCCAAGCAGTTAGACCATGCACCGGCTGCAAAAACACAAAGCATTGCGGGCAAAACTCTTTGTATTGTCAATTTTCCGTCAGCAACTGTTCTGAAAGTTTTAATGTTTTTTGATAATCTTTGGAGTTTGTTGCGCATCAGCGACCATAAAATATACCTATTGAAATAATGATGATGTTGTTTCGGCTTTTTTTCGCTTTTCTTTTTCTGATGGGAGTATCTGCTGTCAGATCTACACCTGTTTTCCCTATAAATAGTTTTTCGGACAGGGTAATACATGTCCGCAGCGGACTTTTCACGGATAGCGGCAGGGAATTCCATGCCCCTTATGCTCCCAACGAAAATTATTCAACAACCATTTGCCCGGCTGATGGAGCTGGACAAGTGCTGGAAATGTTTTTCAGGAATTTTAAACTGGGAGATGGTGATGTGTTGCATATTTACGATGGCAATACACCAGAGGCCCCACTACTTCTACAGGCTACCGGCACTGCACTGAACAGACAAAAAGTGCATTCCTCATCAGGATGTTTGCATTTCAGATTTATTTCATCACCTTCCGTGGAAGCCGGCGGATGGGAAGCCAGCATACAGAGTGTGGGTTTGTGCGAAACCTTTTCGGCAAGAATTTTGCCCAGGGCCGGCACATTTGATTATTGCCAAAATGCCGGTCAGGTGGTGTTTGATGCCTCAGCAACATTCGCTACCAATCCTCCCGGATTTGACCCCGGCAGGATAGTGTATTCATGGAGAATTGGCAACCAAACTTTCAGCGGAGCTACACTTTCACACACATTTGCACAATCAGGAGCCTACACCATTGCCCTTACGGCAACCGATCCTGTTTCGGGGTGCTCTGTGGTGCAAAGGGAATTGGTGCGTATTGGCACAAAACCGGTATTTGAAGGCACTTTTGCTCCGGATACGGTGTGCGCCACTGAGCCGTTCAGCTTGCTGGGCATGGTGCATCCCACCACATGGACCGGCTTTGTTGCGGCTGTAACCGAAACGGCAGCCATTCCCGAAGCTCCCGGGGCTTTCTATCAATCGCAATTGCACTTCAACATTTTCCAACCCGGGGATTTCGTGCTAACTGCCACCGACATTCAACAAGTTTGTGTTACCCTCGAGCATGAGGTAAGTGGGCAAGTTCAGATAGAACTCGAGTGCCCATCGGGTAGTATAATGCAACTGAAAAACTTCAGCCAGCAAAATGCCAATTTGGGCGAGCCGGTAGTTTGGGATCCCGCTATGCCCGGCAAAGGTTATCAGTATTGTTTTGTGAATAATGCAGCCTTCGGCACCATGAACCAAACTTCTCCCCGATTCCATTCATACACCGACAGGGCAGGAAACTTCTATTTCAATGCTCCCTTTTTGCCTTCAGGCAATTTCACGCCGGAAATGCCATTCTCGGCGCTCACAGCATGCCCGCTGAACGGCACCTGGACCTTGCGCGTGCGCGATAACCAGCCCGGCGCAAATGGTTTTGTATTTGGCTGGAAACTTTTCTTCAGGGAGGAATTTTATCAGGATTCATTAAAATTCACCCCCCAGACTGTCCGCACACAATGGTTTCGAGGCAATACTCCGCTTACCGGAAACCCTGCTACCTCAAGTATTGCAGAGCATGGCAACCATGTCTTCCGGTTTGAAACAACAGACAATTTTGGGTGCCGCCACGACACTGCCCTTGTAGTGCATGTGCGGAGACTTCCCCAGGCTGAAATCCAATCAAAGCTTGAACTGCCCATGTGCCAGAGCGATTCAACCCTATTGCGCGTGGTTCCTGTAGGTGCGAATCTTCCTGAATGGTCGTATCAATGGTTCAAAGGTGCTACGCCCATTCCGGGAGCCGTTTACGACACCCTTTGGGCCCGTACCCCGGGTTTGTACTCAGTGCGGATTACCGACCAGACAACCAATTGTGTCAATTTCTTTGAACTCCAGGTAACAGATAAAAACTGCGACCTTATCATCCCCAATGTGTTTACCCCGAACTTCGATGGCATAAACGATGTATTCGAAATAGTGAATCTTGAGCATTATCAGGCCAGCATAGTGATTTTCAACCGCTGGGGCAGAAAGGTATTTGAACACTCAGACTACTACAACAACTGGTGGGACGGCGGCAATGCCCCCGCAGGTACTTATTTCTACATTCTCACCTTTACCCGGGGCGATGTGCGGCAAACCGCTGAGGGCGTAATCACCTTGATAAAGTGACAAATCGTCATGGATTGCGTGGAATACGCGCCAATGTCATACCATTTTGGCCGGCTTAAGAAAAGGGAACAGACTTTGACTTCTTACACATATTTACCATAACCCCAAATGCCGAGCAAAATGCAACCAGCCAAAATCCATGAGTCACACAACAAGGTCGTAACCTTTGTTATGGCCAGAAAAGTGTACGATGCAATGGAGGAGTTGAAACTCCTGATGAAGCAAGCCAACAGGGAGCATGAGTGGGATAAACTCAATACCCTTATCGAAACCTACAAGAATATTTTAAAATATTCCTTTTCTCAGGTTCAGGACCCACAGCGGGAAAAGGTGTATCATTATTTGCTCAGGAGCCTTTTAGAACTGGCAGACGAAATAAAAGAGTCGGCCCTAACAGAGGCAAAGATTGGGAATGTGTATTATGTGAAAAACAAGTTGCTGCGCGAAAAACCTTACGAAAGTCGTGAAGCGTTGATATTTCTGGAGAAAATCACTTACGATTACCAATTATCGGGATTGCTGAAAGACATGAACATCTCCAGCGACTCCCAAACACCGGTAAGGGAATTGGCTTTGATTCAGGTATTTAATATCTTCTGGCTAACCGACAAATATAGCGATGCCGAGCTGACTTTGCTCAATGCCAGCTGCGACTCATCGAAACTGCCCTGGCACGACAAAGCATTGATTGTTAGCGCACTTACTCTGGGGTTGCTAAGATATTTCGATGCAAACAAATTCATGCTACTATTTCGCTTCATCCATAAAATGGAGCACAAGGTGTGGGAAAGGGCGCTAATCGGATTGTTTATGGCCTTTTTGAAGTACAACGACAGGATGTTTCTTTATCCGGCTGTGCTTGAAAAAATCAATGAGTTAAGCGATTTTCCCGAAATAGAAAAAAACTTAGAGGCCATCGTTATCCAATTTACCAAATCCAAAGAAACCCAAAGCGTTACCAACAGATGGCAAGAAGAAATAGTTCCCTCCATCATAAAAATGCGTCCCAAAATTGAGGAAAAGCTGGAATTAGACCAAATTTTCAAGGAAGAATACGGTGAGGAACGCAATCCCGATTGGGAGACTGTATTCCAGGACTCACCGGGTTTGTTCGACAAGCTCCAGGAATTTACCCAAATGCAGTTGGAAGGAATGGATGTGTTTATGGGCGCGTTTTCTCAATTAAAGGGATTTCCCTTCTTTAATGAAATCAGCAACTGGTTTGTTCCATTTTATACGGAGAATGTGGCAATAAAGCCATTGTGGGGCGAAACCCCCAATACGACCAACCTCTCCCCTCTGCTCAACAAACTTGAAGAAAGCCATTTCATCTGCAATAGCGACAAATACTCACTTTGCCTGAATATGATGATGGCGCCCGAGCAACAGAAGACTATGATTTTAAAAATGCTGGAACAGGAGATGAGCGGTCTGGAAGAGCTACAGAATAGCAATGCCATTCCGGATGAGTTCGAAGTTGTCAAAAGCAATTACACCCAATACTTTCAGGACCTTTACAGATTTTACCGGCTGCATCCCTGGCGAGGTGAGTTCGAAAATCCGTTTGAAAAAGAGATTGACCTCTTCAAATCAGTTTTTGTAAGCAAGCTCCTTTCAGAAAAAAAATCAATCCGCAATATTGCCGAATTATATTTCGACAAAAGGTTTTACCCGGATGCCTTGAAAGCTTTCCATGGCATCATAGAAAAGGAAAGAGACAGCATCGAACTATTCGAAAAAATCGCCTTTTGCTACGAAAAAACAGGACAGTTTCAAAAAGCTTACGCTTACTATCAGAGGGCAGACCTGATTGATACTGACAAGCCATGGATTATCAAAAAGCTTGCATTTTGCAGCAAGACGCTCAACAACTGGGAAAAAGCCCTCTCATACTACAAGCAGTTGGAAAAAATCGATCCGGAGGATATGAATGTGCAGGCAAACATAGGGCAATGCTTGGTGCATCTGGAAAGATTTGAGGAGGCGCTGGATTATTATTTCAAAATTGAGGTGCTTGCACCCGAAAACCATCGCATCAGAAGACCTTTGGCATGGTGTTCGTTTTTGCTGGGCAAGTTCCAAACAGCCCAGGACTATCTGGAACGCTTGCTTTCAGAGCAGCCCGGCAACCCGCACGACCTGCTCAACTTGGGGCATGTGAGCTGGTGCCTCGGAAAACCTGCGGTAGCACTAAGCTATTATTTGAAAAGTGTAAGCGCATCGGCAGATATCAAAACATTTCAGCAAACCTTCGACACCGACCGGAAACACCTTCTGGCATTTGGGATAAGTCCTGTGGATCTGGACCTTATGCTCGACTTTGTTAAACTGGGAGGAGAATAGCCAATTTTTTTTTAACCTTACGCAGCGAATCACCCCATTTTGCCGTCTATTAATTTGTAAACAAAACAGCTCTTTGATAGACTGAGCGCAAAACATTTTGGAGAGGGGTGAAGTTCATCACCCACATTATCATTCAAAATATCATTCAAGATTTTTGTTTCAGGGGCACACGGTAATGGCCGCAAAACTACAATCCAGTCTTTTATAAGGCAAAGGATAACCAAACCATAACCAATCAACACCGCCTGCGGCCATTTCCCTGAAACTTTTTCAACCACACAACCACACCTACATTCAAAAAGTCAGCATAGTCTGGCTTTTTTGTTTTTAAAGCAGTGTATATGCCGGGGATTTGCTGTTGAATTTTGAATTTTGTGGGCGATTGCAAAACTGATTACTATTTTTTATCTTTGTGATAATCAATTTTTTTTCATTTGGAAACCCTCAAAAAAATTGTAAAGGGGTGCATCAAACAGAGCAAAGCAGATCAGCACAAGCTGTATGCGATGTTTTCTGCGAAGATGTATGGAGTGTGCCTGCGCTATGCCTCAAATATGCATGATGCGCAGGACATTCTCCAGGAGGGCTTTATAAAGGTGTTTGATAATTTGCACACTTTCAAATGGCAAGGCAGCCTTGAGGGTTGGATGAAAAAAATCATGATACACTCAGCAATTGAGAAGTACCGCCTTAGGGTCAATCATCTCAACAGTGAGGATTTGTGGAACAGCACCGGAAATTTTTACGAAAATGAGGGACCTGGCAAAGTTGCCTTAGATGAGTTGCTCAATATGATTCAGGATCTCCCCGACCAGTATCGCATGGTGTTTAACCTGAGCGTTATAGAAGGGTACAATCACAAGGAAATTGGGCAGAAATTGGGCATTTTAGAGTCCACTTCCCGGTCAAATCTGGCTCGTGCCAGACATATTCTACAGCAATTGCTGATGAAGGAAGCAAGCGTTTTACAAAAAGTAATTTAGCATGTATTGCAAAGAGACATCCAATCTTTGCCATGCGAACCTTGAAAAACTGAGGTGCAACAAATTAAAACTGAGCAAAATTTCAATTATCAGTAAAGAACCAACATATTTTCATTAGAAATGAATGACCTTCGAAACAATATTGACAGCATTGCCAAGAATGCGTTCCGGGATTTTGAGCCAACGCCGCCCGCGCATGTTTGGTACAATATTGTTGATGAATTGCCCTTCAAACCCTCCTCCAACGGCCTGAAAAAAATAGTGCTTGTTGCAGCTTCACTGGCATTGCTTCTGGGCTCTTCCGTTTGGATGTATTTTGTTGCAAGCAGAACCCAGATGCTGATTGCTACCCAAAGCGATGCTGTTGCCCAAAGCAATGAAAATGCAGTTTTTTCCGAAGTCGAAGATACACCCCTAATCACCACTGAGACTACCGCATACTTGAGGTTACCGGTTGCAGCATCACAATCCCCTGACGAGAACATCCCCTTGCAACTGTCAGCTAACGCACAAATACTCCCTCAGCGCATCCCCATACGATTGCCCGACCGGGCAATTGCATCTTCAATCCTCCGTCCTGATTTGGCAGACAGGCCAAAAAAAGTGACAGAACCGGTGGCAATCGCCTATGCTCCATTGCTTGCATCGGTCGAACCCCGGTTTGAGGGCCATGCGCGTACTTCTCCTGTTAGAGTGAGATTGGGCAGTCATCTGGCATTGCAAAACAACTTCAGGACTCTGAGCTACCAAACCAGTCATGCAGTCAACTTCCCCTTTTCTCAACTCGAGAACAATATCCTGACCTTCGATGCCGGATTGTCGTTGGTGCTCAGCTCACGGTCGAGGTTTAGCTTCCAAACAGGGATTCATTATTCAACAGTTGGCCAGTTTGTAAATAGCATAGATATTTATCAACATCCTAATCTTCTGCCGTTATTTGTTCAAAACCCCAATCTGCCAATAGGCCATCCCCAAACCGTGATTACTTCCCACGGATTTATCCGCCTGAACGAAGCACGGTTATTTTTCTCCGACAAAGAATCCAGCAGGGTAATAACCAGCAAACGCCTGAACTCAAATCCGCTGTCCCTAAATCTGAAAGATCAGGGCTTAACACAGGTGTTTGGTTTTGTGGAAGTACCCATAGTTGGGCGATATTTGCTTTACGACCGCAGCATTGACATTCACATTAAGGGTGGTATTGCAGCAAATTACCTGGTAAGCAATCAGGTGTTCGCCGGCGAAGGATTGTTTCAGCAATCCATTGGAGAAACCCACGGCATCAGAAAATTTAACTTTGAGGGTGTTGCAGGGCTGGTTTTTGAACTTCCCATCAGCCCGAACCTGACTTTCCACTTAGAGCCTACTGCCCAATTCTTTTTCTTCCCGATTGTTGAAGGATTTATGCACTTTGGAAGGGCTGTGCCTTACAGCTATTCCATCTTCACAGGAATACGGTATGGCTTTTAAAGCCTTTTCATTATACCATTAGCGCAAAACAATTGGAGGGTATTTTTCTGCTTGCAACAGGTTTTCAAAACACCTCAATCGCTAATTCGGGAAAGGAGCTAAACCGGAATTGCCTATTTACAGAATGGGCTTACTTACAACAACCTTCTCAAATTTCGGGAATACTGCACGGCAAGCCCCCCTTTGCTGGTTTCGCGGTAGGAAGCCTTCATGTCTATACCGGTTTGTTTCATGGTTTTTATCACATCGTCAAATGAGATGAGGTGCTTCCCGTCCGACAGCAAAGCGTATGTTGCACACTCCATAGCCCTAACGGCAGCCATGGCATTTCGTTCGATACAGGGTATCTGCACCAGGCCGTTCACCGGGTCGCATGTAAGTCCCAGATGATGCTCCATTCCCATTTCGGCGGCATACTCCACCTGCATCACTGATCCGCCCAGGAGTTGTGTTGCTGCTCCGGCGGCCATTGAGCAGGCAGCCCCAATTTCTCCCTGACAGCCTACCTCGGCTCCGGAGATAGATGCGTTAGTGCGAATCAGATTGCCAATGAGGCCGGCTGTTGCAAGGCCCTTTACAATCCGCTGGTCTGACAATTTGTAGGCTTTCTGAAGGGAAAACAATACAGCCGGAAGCACTCCCGCCGAACCGCAGGTAGGAGCCGTAACAATGCGTCCGCCTGCTGCGTTTTCTTCTGAAACGGCTAACGCATAAGAAAATGTATGACCGGTGCGCTTCAATATATCAGAAAAGGTCTTGCTTTTGGTATAATACGAGGGTGCTCTCCGTACAAGGTGCAGTCCACCCGGCAGCACACCCTCGTTTTCCAGACCGCGGTCAATGGAATCTTTCATCACTGCCCATACCTCGGCAAGATATGGGAAAGTATCGGGGTAATCATATTTTTTCACATACTCCCACATACCGCATTCATGGTCCTCGCACCATTGCAATATGTCGTTCATAAAATGCAGTTTGTAAAGGTTCTCGTCGAAGGTGTTGGTTTCGCCTTCTTCCATCAGATTGCCTCCGCCAATACTATAAACCCTCCATAGTGCTTCGGAAATACCGTTGTCAATTACTTCAAACTCCATTCCATTGGGGTGCAATGGAAGTTCCACCTCAGGCTTCCAAACAATCTCTAAGGATTTTTCAGCAAAAGTATCGTTGAGAATCACATCGGTGAGGTGACCGACACCGGTAGCGGCAAGGCTTCCGTATAGCGTTACCCTGAAAGTCTCAGCACCTGCATGTAGTTTAAGAAATTTTTCTGCGGCCCTTTTGGGGCCCATTGTATGACTACTCGATGGCCCGTTGCCAATTTTAAATAATTCCTTTATGGTTTTCAAAGTATGCGGTTTCCTTTAAATTTTGCCAACCGGCATCATATACAAAACTCTGTATTCTTCGCCCAAATTCAGCAGAGTTTCCACTTCCTCATCACGAAAGGCGCCAATCACGACAGTGCCCAGCCCCAGGGCGGCTACCTGAAGGTGAATATTCTGAGAAGCGTGCCCCACCTCGTTGTGGATATACCTTTCACCGCGAACCCCATACCTTCGTGTGGTACGCTCAAACACCGCAGCAAAAACAATAACTGCTCCAGCCTCGCTCACCATGGTTTGCCCCAACGATGCCCGCGCAAGGTCTATTTCTACCTGCCTTGTATCCACAAGCCTGAGACGGTTCTGGGCGGGCAGATAGTGATAAATGCCTTTACGAAGGCCCTGAACATTGTTGACCACCACAAAAAGTTCTAACGGAAAGGTCGCCCCGGCCGAAGGAGCCGTGCGAAAACCCCTTTCATTGGTGATACCCTGCCCCGACCACAACAATTGCGACAACTCTGCCAGAGTTAAGGGCGCATCGGTATAGCTGCGGATAGAACGCCTCAATGTTAATGCCCGTTCAAGGCTCATTTCCCCATCTGTGTCGGGGCGTGGAAGGGTAATCAGTGCTCCTTGGGTTTGTTGTGCCATAGCGGTAGGGATAAAGTCGGCTTGTAATTCTTGTTCAGGTTGCTTCTCATTTGGTGTAACGGCCCGGAAAAACACCGTAAATACCA
>Ga0136707_1000169_pt1 | contig 12739 bp, 11 predicted proteins | sample 4C3metaG_FD_101397 | JGI IMG/M metagenome (GOLD analysis project Ga0136707, IMG submission 101397) | Freshwater bacterial and archeal communities from Indian Creek, Illinois, USA - 4C3 metaG | ecosystem: Environmental > Aquatic > Freshwater > Unclassified | place: USA: Indian Creek, Illinois...
CACCGGCCATGTTCGAAGTCCTGCTCACCGAGGGTGCAGAGCAGGACTTGGAGGCCATCCACGACTACATCGCCGAGTTCGACTGCGTCGCCAACGCCAACCATGTGCTGGATGAGTTGTTGCAGGCTGTGGAGAGCCTGTCGAGATTCCCGGAACGCGGCAGCTACCCGAGGGAGTTGGTCAATCTGGGCAACAAAGAATACCGCCAGACCTTTTTCAAGCCGTATCGCGTGATCTACCGCGTCACAGGCGGCCAGGTCATCGTTTACCTGATTGCCGACGGCCGCCGTGACATGCCATCCGTGCTTGCACGGCGTCTGCTGGGTGCTTGATCCGCAACGCGCCCTACTGCAACGCCAGCTTGAAAATCGTGGTTTGACCTCGATTCCCCCCCAGCCCATCTCCAAAGGCCGCCACGTGTGCGACAGAAACTACTAGATCGCACAGGCCTTGTGCGTGGGTGGGCAGGCGCTCACCGAAAATCGTAGTTTGAACCCGTTATTTAACGATTTAGCCCGCCAACTTCATAATGACGGGCTGGATTTTGCAACAACTCTTTGTACATGGTGTCAGGTGCTAGGTCCAAACCATTTGGCCATGTCAGCACGCCGTGTTGCACAGTCGCTTGTGCAAGCAGAGCGTCATCCAGCAACGCCGCAAAAACACCGGTGCAATAGGAGGGGTCGAGGCGAATCGTACCCGCCAGCCCGCTTGCAAATGTTACGGCCAGTGTTCTGTTGCCTATAGGCTTGACTTCGGTGACGTCCCATTCCATATTCAACACCTTATCACTTTAGAGGCTCGATAGGCTTCGGCTGCTGTTTAATCTGACACAAATCCCAATCTTCCAGCAATTCCAGCTGATGCAATTCGGCCCAATCCAACACCAATTGCGATGCGCGCCGAGGCAGACTGCCCTTGCCAATCTCCAGCGCACAAATGTCAATAACCGCCTTGAAATCACCATAGATTGCATGAAAATGCGGCGGCGCATGCTCATCCCAATACATTTGAATGATGATGCCGTAGAACACGCTGATGGTTGGCAAGGCGATCTCCGAAAGCCGCGAGCATGATGATGGACCAATATAATCCAGAAAAGGCGTTAGGCACAAACCAAGTAACTTTTCTTTGGTGATTCCACGCGGGCTTTTCGAAACTTCGCTGCCAGCGAGCTCTTGAAAAACCCGCCGCACCTTGTGGGGTAACGGCGGGGAAGGAAACTGGGCCAATCTAGGCCAAGCCATCTGAAACCGCCAGCGCAGACCTCAGAAAAGCGAGGCCGGGCAGGCAATCATGGTCTGACCGTGTTTATTCTGAATCAATTATATTTTCCTCCTTGCTTACGTAGCACTTCTTCGGTGTGACCAAACTGTGGCCAGCGATGTAATGCGCCTGGAAGCTTGACAATTTTAATTGCCCAAACGCCTTCTCATTCCAGACCAGTTGGTTCATGCCTAGAAACATTTGCAGCAAAGGCTTTGCCTCGTGCTCGTGCTTAGCATCAAGTGACGCATCACCACGGTTAAGTGCCCACTTCCGAAAAACCTCGTAAAGCCCACTTGGGTAGGGTAAAGTAAAATGTGACACACTAGGATCAGATTGAACCGATGCGATTGTATGTTCATTGAACATTAGAGGCTCCTAAAAAAACAAAAAAGAATGAAAATTTTATATCACGCTTTACAACGTGTGTTTTTATATTTTTACCGCAACAACCTGTCGTTATGACAAGAAGTACGACATTTCGGTATCAATTTTTAATGATCCGCGACGGATCTCATCCGGTTTACTCTCTGCGCCTATTCACCTCCTAGTTTTTCTTGGTTGCTGTACGAACCCATGACCCAACAATTGACAGTAGATTGATCAACTTCGCTGGACTACGGCACTCGCACCCTAGAATTGTGCTTCCAAAGCGCAGCAGTTGTCAACCGTTATGTTGCATGGAACACGCCACGCCACCTGCACCCACGCCAAAACACTCGCGCCAGCCATAGAAACTTTGCATTCTTGCGCACACAGCCACTAAGCGGCGCTACAACGCCTTGGCAGTCGATGCCCGGGCCTGAAGCCTAGGCCGATGGGCTGGCTTTGGGCGTTGCGCGCGTGCTTCACTGCAAGGCCAGCTTGAGCACCGTGGTGCCGTCGATCTCGGTGCTATCGTGAGCGGTGGCGAGTTCGAGTAGGTGCGGGGCCACGGCGCGGGCGTAGAGTTTGGCGCGCGCGGGGGCGGCGTGGAAGTCGAGCGCGTGCAGTTTGAGCTCGGGGTGGCCTTCGCTCAAGCCTTCGCCTAGGCCTTGCTGGGCGCGTGGGCTGGTGGTGGCGTAGAGGTCGAAGGCGCCTTGTTGCAGCGCACCGAGTTCGTGCCACTGCTGGTAGGCGCAGCCCGGGGGTAGGATGGGCTCGAAGCGCTCGTCGTGCATGCGCCCCACATACCAGGCAAAGGGGGCTTGGCCGTCGTTGCGTGCCTTAAGGTGATCGAGCAGCAACACGCCCTTGCCGGGCCGCAAGCGCAGCAGCCCCAGGGCGACGCCGGTTTTGGCGGTGGGGGCGTGGGCGCTTTTTTCGTCGATGGGCAGCGGCGCATGGACGACGATGCTGGGCGGCTCGGCCTGGGTGCCGTAGGCGGCGGCGAGCAACTGGGGCCAGTGCTCGCCATCGGCGTCGAACAGGGCCGTGATGTGGCGCGAGCGGCTTCCGTTGCCGGCGAGCAGCACGTGGATGGGGGCGCCGGCGGGCAAGGCGTCGCGCAACTGCGCCAGCTCGGCCAAAAAGGCTTGCACGCCGCGGCGGATGCGCTCGGCCAGCAGTTGGTCTAGGGCCTGGGTGTCGAGCACGAGTTCGCAGGTTTGTTTGTTGCCGTTGGCGTCGATCAGGTCGAGCTTGAATTGGCGCTCGAGCACTGGCGCGGGGGTGGGGGTGTCGAGCGCTGGCGCTGGGCGCTCGAGCTCGGGCGTGGCGCTCTCGAGGAAGGGGCGCAGCTTGGCCGCGAGCAGCACGGTGTTGGTTTGCGCCGCTTGGGTGGGCGCCAAAAAGGCTTCACTGCCGTCGAAGGGCTGGGCGTCGAGCGGCTGGGTGAACTGGATGCGCTTTTCGCGCAGCAGCGCCAGGTTGTGCTGAAACGCGGCATAGACTAGGTGCTCGAGCAGGTTCTCGCCACCCAAAAAGTTGTCGCCGCTGCTGGCTAGGTGCTCAAAAACGCGGGTGATGCCTTGGTCGTGTTCTTCGGGCGTGGGCGTGCGCAGTAAGCCAAAATCAAAGTCGGTGGTGCCGCCGCCAAAGTCGAACACGGCGTAGGGCAGCCCGCGCTCGGTGGGGTCAAGCTTGAGCTGGGGCAAGGCGGCGGCGGCGTAGGCGGCGGGTTCGCTGGCCAGCTCTTCTACCCTGAAGTCGTTGAGCACTTGCGGGTGCTGCGCGATGAGGCTGGGCGGCAGGCTGCGCTGCAAGCCGCGCCTAAAGCTGGCCAAGACGCAGTTTTTGACTTCGCGCGGGTACTTGATCGGGAAGGTGAGGTAGTACTTGTAAAAAAGCCCGCGCCCGCGCCAGTTGATGGCCATGCCCAGGTACCAGGCGTAGAGTTCGATCGGGTCAAAGGGTTGCTCGGCAGCGGCCTCGAGCGCTTGGCCGCGCACGGGGTTGCGCTCGGTGTGGGCGGCGAGCTCGATTTCGAGCCCCTGGCGGTCGGTGAGGCGCAAGCGCCGGCTGCCGGAGCGCAGGGCCCACTGCTTGAGGCGCGGCAAGATGCTGGCCAGCACCCGGGTGTCGCCGGGGTTGTCGCGAAAGCTGGCTTGGGCTTCGTGCGCGGCGCACATCCAGTCCCAGTCCAGCGCCGGGCGGTAGGCGCTGGCGCTCCAAGCGGCGTAAAAGGCGGCGTAGTCGAGGCACTCGAGCACGGTGGGGTTTTCGAACTGCTGGGCCTGCACGGCTTGGTAGTAGTCGCGCACGCCGATGCGCAGCAGCTCGCGCCCACCGCTGGTGGTGTCCATGGCCACCACGGTGCTGCTGGTGCCAAAGTCGATGGCCACGGCGCGCCCCTGAAGGTCGCGCTGGGGGTCGCGGGCTGTAAAGCCAAAGCGCTTGAGCGCTGCCGCATCTTCGCCCCAGAGTTCCCACAGGCCCTTTTCGGGGTCGCTGAGCTGGGCGTGATCGAGCTTGGGCAAGCGGCAGGGGCGGTAGTCGATCACGGCCCATTGGTGCCAGACCGTAAATTGGCTTGGGTCTAGGGTGAGGTCTGCTTGAGCGTGGGCGCGCAGTTGCAGGCCTTCGGCGATGCAGGCTTGGAGTAGTTCTTCGTCCGGCAGGCCTTGCCAGCGCGCATCGGGGCCAAAGGCCACGCCGCTAGGGGCGACGAGGCGCCAGTTGCGCAACGTGAATAAATCGGCCCAGATTTGCTGGTCGGATGCTTCTGCCCAGTGATCGTCGCAGGCGAAGATGGAGCCGGAAGAACTTGCTTCGACGCCCCAGCAACCTTTGCCGGTGTCAACGCGCCCACTAGTTGTAATCCACTTATAGCGATCTACACCATCGGCATCGGCCAGCCTATATTCCCCCCCCTTGCGGTGTGGGTTGGCACCATCCGTAGCAAACTGCCGCAGCGTATCATAGGTGGGTAAGCACCAGCCCGCCAGCCCAGCCCAGCGGCCCTGCTGCACCAGTTGCTTGGCTTCTGCTAGCGAATAAAGATTAGTGCTGGTTTCGTTGTTCCACAACAGCTTGGTCTGGCTGTGCAAGGTGGCCAGCGTCTTGCCGTTGGGCGTTTGCACATAGACAAACGGGTGCTGATCGAGAAAGGCGCGCAAGGCGGTGGCGCTGGGGTAGATGAGTCCGCTTTGCCTTTCATACACGCCGCTGGCCTGCTCCACGCTGCTTTGGCCTGCGGGCAGCAGGTACCACAAGCGCTGGGCCCCTAGGGCGCGGGCAAATGCGGCTACGTTGGCGCTGTGTTGTTCGGCGAGCGTGCGCGGGTGGCCGCCGCCAGCCGGGGCGCGTGCTGGGATGCGTGCGAGGGCATCTGCCAGGGCGCGTGTGGAGGTGGATTTGAGTGCTTCTTTCATGGTGCCTTCAATAGGTACTGACCAAGGCCTTGCACAGCAGTTTGCCGCTGCCGTCGGCGATGCCGGGCAGGTGCTGCGCTTTGATGCGCTCGCCGCTGCTGCTGTGGCGGCTGCGCAGGTGCTGCTCAAAATCGTAAGGGGCGCGCGCTGCGGCCTCGAGCAAGCGGTAGGGGCGCGTGCGCCAGGTGTGGTTGTGCCAGTGCAGCGCCGTTTGCAGCAGCGCGCATTCGGCGGCGTTGGCCGGGCGGTTGAGCGTTTCGCAGCGGTCTTTGAGGGTGGCCCAGAGGCGCTCGAGGTTGTCGCGCTGCGCCAGCACCGCCACCACTTGGATGAGCGCGGCGGTGCTGTCGCTGGGCAAATCGGCCAGGCCCAGCGGCTGCGCCAGAGCGGCGTCGGCGCGCAGCAGGGCCAGCTCGGGCGGCGCGGCGCCGGCGCGCTCGAGGGCGGCGCGGCAGGCGCTCTCGGCTTTTAGGCTGTGTTGCAGTTGCTGCTCGAGCTCGGCCTTGGCGCGCAGCAGCTGCTGGGTGGCGCTGCTGCATTGTTGCAAATCTGCCTGCAAGCCGCGGATTTTTTGCTGCGCCTGCTGCAGCTCGGTCTGCAGGCGGCTAGCGTCGGCTTGGGCGCTGTGCAGTTGCGCCTGGGCCTGCTCTAGGCGCGCTTGGGCCTGCTCGAGCTGCTCGGCTGCGGCCTGGTTTTGCTGCACAAACACGGCCGGGGCCACACCCGGCGGCGCGGCAGCGAGGCTGCGGATGAGCTGCTGCAGCGGGGCGTGGTGCTCGAGCAGCAGGCGCAGGTCGGCAAGAGTGAGTTTTTCGCTACCCAGCCAGCCCGGCTCTGCATCCCAGAGCTCACTGAGCTTTTCCAGCCGCTTGCGGCTGTCTTTGTCCAAAGCGTCGTCGTATTGCTGCTTAGCCATGGTTTGCGCGCTCCAGTTCGTGTATCAGGTCGCGCATTTCGGGGCGCGCTTGCAGTTGGCGGCGCTGCGGCAATAGGCTGACAGAGCCGACGATCTGGCGTTGCAGGGCCAGCGGCAGGGCGCGAAAGTTTTTTTGCAGCGTGTGCAGGGTTTCGGCGCTGGGCTCGGGGTAGGGGTTGGGGAGGTTGAGCGGCTCGAGGCGGCCACAGAGCAGCGCCAGATCGGCGGCACCCAGCACGGTGAATACGCGCGCAAACAAGGCCGGCAGGTAGCTCGCCAGGCGTTCGGCGTCCACTTGGCGCAGGGCGGCGTTTTGCGCGCTTAAGTGCTGGTTTTCGAGCTGCAGCGCGGCGCGCTCGGAGGCTAGGCGTTCGCTTTGGCTGTGGTGCTCGATTATTAGCTGCTCGGCTGCGCCGCTGCTGGCTGCGAGTTGGGGCAGAAGCTCGCTCTCGATCAGCTCCAGCAGGCCCCAAGGCGCGGTTTGGCCCCAGCCCAAGCGCTCGGCCTGTATGGGCCACGAGAGCATTTGCCAGTCGGGGGTGCCGGGGAAGGTTTCGAGCATGGGCAGGCTCTGGGCCCAAATGGCGCGGCTGGGCGGGTCGAGCAGCCAGTGGATTTGCTGCACGCAATGGTCTTGCAGGCGCGCGGCCAGATCGGCGTAGGCGCTGACCAGCGTTTGCGCGGTGGCCGCGTCGAGCTGGTCTTGGCCCTGGATGCGCAGGCGCGCAGGCGCTTGTGCAGCCGCGAGGTACCAAGCCGCGAGGCGCTGCTGGGCGTACAAAATAACGAGGGTGGGCTTCATGTGCGCTCTGGTTTGGTTTGGGGGGCGAGGCGATTGGAAGGCTCTTGCGCTTGAGCTTTTTCGAGCTCTGCAGCCGGATCGTAGTTTTGCAATTCTTTCATGTAGGCATCAAAGTGCTTGAATCCGTGCTCGGCACGCAACTCCTCGATGCTTTTTTCACTTTGCTTTCCTGAAATCGATGAACCCACTAAAGACGAAAAATTTTTAAAAAATCCCATCTTCATGCTCCTTGTGTAGGCGGGTTTTTGGCTTCGATCTGCTGCTTGAGCTCGGCCCAGTTGCCGCGGGCGCTGTCTAGGGCGGCGTAGAGCTGGGCGCAGTCGCTGGTGCCGGCTTCGAGCGTTTTTTCAAAAACGCGCACTTCGCCGTCGGAGAGCTTTTTTTCGAGGTAGCCCCAAATGTCGCCGCCCAAACGGCCAGCGCTGACCAAGCCTTGCATGCGCTCGGGGGTGAAGTAGTCGGGGTTGCTCAGGGGCAAGAGCCAGATGCCGTGCAGGCTGCCGGGGGCGGCGTTGAATTTGACTTCTAGGCCCACGGTGCCCACGCCGATGCCGGCCACCAATTTTTCGGCCGGGTTGCGCTTGGCGCTGGCCTCGGGGTCGAGCTCGAAGTCGCGCAGGGCTTTCATGTAGTCGTCGAACTTGTCGAACTTGTCCATGGTGATGCCTTTGCCGGCGGCTTGCAGGGCGCGCTCGCCCACCTCTTCGGGTTTTTCGTCGGGCTTGAAAATGCCCAGCGCCTGCAAAAAAATGCTGGCAAACTTACCCAAGCTCTGGGCCGCCACCGCAACTGTGCCCACCACAGCGGCAATGCTGGCCCCCACCCCGCTGGCGAAGGACAACACGGCGCTGCCGATGCTGCCGATGGCGCTGCCAATGGCGCTGCCGATTGAAGAAAGCGCACTTCCCACTGAACTCCAAAATCCCATGATCACGCTCCAGATGAGGATTCGCTGTTTTTGATTTTTTGGGCGATTTCGGCCCATTGGGCGCGCGCGCTGTCGAAGGCGGTGTAGAGCTGGCCCAGTTCGCCGGCTTGCATGGTGTGGCCATCGGGCGCGGTTTCAAGCGCTTTTTCTAAGCTGCGCGCTTCGCCGTCTGACAGGCGTTTTTCGAGGTAGGCCCAAATGTCGCCGCCCAGTTTGCCGGCTGCCAGCCAGCCTTGCATGCGCTCGGGGGTGAAGTAGTCTGGGTTGCTCAGGGGCAAGAGCCAGAGGGTGTTGAAGCTGCCGCGCTGGGCGCTGAACTGGTCTTCTAGGCCCACCGTGGCCACACCGAGCCCAGCCACCAGTTTGGCGGCGGGGCTGTTGTGGGCACTGAGCTTGGGGTCGAGCTCAAACTGGCGCAAGGCCTGCATGTAGTCGCCAAAGTTGTCGAATTGGTCGAGCTTGATGCCTTTGTCGGCCGCTTGCAGGGCACGGTCGCCGATGGTGTCGATTTGCTCGCCAGGTTTGAGGATGTTGGTCAACTGCAAAAAAGCATTGGCAAACTTGGACAAGGCTTGGACGTAGGGCTGGAGCGTGGTGAGTACGTTGCCCAAGGTAGGGCCGATGGTGCTGGCGTAGGTGGTGAGCGCGGTGCCGATTTTGGCTGCCAACGTTCCGACTAGGGCCAAAATCGCGCTGGCGATTTGGGGCGTGGGGGGTGGGATGAACATGATTGACTCCTAGAAAAAAATCAAAAGCTCTTGAACTGGGCCAAAAAGTCTAGGTGCGCCTTGAGGTCGCGCTGCTGCGGCTGCTGGGCGGCGTGCAAAAACGCGCTGCGGCTGTCGCTCTGGGCCAAACAGTGCAGCAGCGCGCTTACGGCTTGCACGCGCACGGCGCGCTCGGCAGGGGTTTGGGGGCTGAATGTGGGCACGTCTTTGTGCTGGGCGTGGGGCCGGGGGTTGGCGTCTAGCTGCAGGGCCAACCAGGCGGCGGCGAGCAAGGTCTCGGGCCAGCTTTCGCTGGCGCTGCTGCGCCAAGCGGCGTAGTGCGCTTGCTGCGCTTGGGCGAGCGGCTGCCAGTGGGCCAGCCAGTTTTTTAGCTGCCCAAAGGCAACGGCGGTGCGCGGGTGCGGCTTGTCGCCGGGCACGATGAGCAGCAGCAGCTGCTTGTGCGCCTGCCGCGTGGCGCACACAAAGGCGGCGAAGCGCTCGGTATCGGGCTCGGCGCTGCTCAGCCAGCCCAAGCGGCAAAATTGCGGGTAGTAGCGCTGGCGTTCGCGCCAGAGCTGGCGCACGCTGCAGGCCGCGAGGTCGAACGGGGTGCGGTTGTCGGTTTGGGCGCGGTCGCTGCGGATGAGGGCGTGCGCCGGCCCGTGCCAGCCGCCACAAAAGACGATGGCTTCGCCGGTACCGAGGTTGGGCAAAAAGTTGCGCTGGGCCTCGTCCATCATCATCGATTCGCCCATGGCGCGGCGGTCGTCTTCGGCAAACAGGCGGTGTACGATCTTGGTGTGGGTGTTTTTGATCACGTCCGGGATCAGCTTGGCGGGTATTTGGTCGGCAATGATCAGCCCGGTGCCGTATTTGCGCACTTCGGCCAGCATGTCGGCAAAGGCTTCAACCGCTAGGGCGCCGGCCTTGTCGCCCGGCTCGGGCCTGGAGAGCAGGCGGTGCGCTTCTTCGACCAGCGTGAGCTGGCGAAAGTCGGGGTCGCGGGCGTGGTGGGCGCGCATGGCCTCGTTCAGGGCACCCAGCAGCAGGGCCATGAGCAGGGCCTTTTCTTCGCCGCCCTGGAGCGCTTCGAGCTCGATCACGGCGCGGCGCTTGAGCAGGGCCTGAAAGTCGATCGACTGCGGCGCGTCGAGCACTTGCCCCAAGGTGCCGTCGGTGAGGCTGCGCAAGCGCGAAACCAGCGAGCCGCGGTATTTTTCTTCGAACTCTTTGCCCAAACCGTAGCTGGGTATGAGGCGGTCGAGTTGGTTGATCATCTGGCTCAGCGTGGGCCAAGCCTGGGTGGCGGGGTCGAAGGGGTCGCCGCCAGGCAGGAACTCGTTGGTGTCGAGGTCCCAGCCTTTGTCTTCGTAGGCGGCCAAAATGGCGGCCTCGACCATCATGGGCATCGAGGCTTCCATGGGGAAGACGGTGGTGAGGGCGTTTTTGATGAAGCCGGCGTGGCTCTTGATGCGCTGGCCGGGGCGCACCAGGGCAAAGGGGTTGAGGCGCAAGCTCTGGTAGTCGTCGCCATTGGGGTGGTAGTAGTCGAGGCGCAGATCGCTGCGCTTGGCCAGTTCGCGGTATTCGGTTTTGGCCGGCTCGATGACCAAAAACGGCTGCCCCGACTCCAGCAACAAATTGAGGCAGGTGGTGGTTTTGCCCGCGCCCGTGACGCCGGTGACGAATACGTGCTTGTTCAAGTCTGGGCGCGCCAAGCGCACGCGGTTGTTGGGGTAGCGCCGGCCACAGTCGATGACGGTGCCCAGATCAATGGCGTGGGCGTTATCGATATCGGGCAGATCGACGATGAAATCCACGCTTTTGCGCCGCCGCACACCCTGCAGCTCACGCTGCGGCAAGCTGGCGAGCACGGCCAGTTCGTCGGCGCTGAGCAAACTGCCCAAGGTCTGGCCCGGCGCGGCGCTCAGGCTATGAAACAGCAGGGCCTCGGGCGTGAGCGCCGAGCGCGCGCTGGGCAGGCGCAAGCACTGCCCCTGAGCCGCGGCGGGCAAGTCATAGACCTCGAGCGGGCACAGGGTGGACTCTGGGCCCTGAAAGGTGGCGCGCAGACTGTGCTTGAGGCGCTGGTAGGTGGAGGTGTTTTCGGCCGCTACGTAAATCGCGCTGCAAAACAAGCCCTTGGTCAGGCCCTTGTGCAGGCGCACGATGAGCTGTTTGTCGAGGTGGTCGAGCAGGTGCTGGGCGCGCTTGTCAGAGAGTTCGTGCGTGACGCCGAGCGTGCCGCCTTCGGTTTGGGAAAAGCTGAAGTTTTCGGTTTCGGTTTTGGTGTGCGAGGTGCCGCTGGTGAAGCTTTTGCTTTCGCTTGTGCCATGCGCTTTGGACTCCGAGCCGCCAGAGTTTTCGCCTCTGGAACTGCTGGACGAACCGCTGGAGGACGAGGTGCCAAAGGTTTTGGTATCGGTACCGGTTTCGCTTTTTCCTCGGGTGTCCGATTCGCTGGTGTTGCTGCCAGCGGCGGTGCTGTCACCGGTTGAGGCGCTGCGCTGGCTGCTGGTGTTGCCGCTGGCCTGGACGCTGGTGCGCACCAAGGCCGCCAGTTGCGACGACAACTGGTAGGCGGCCTCGAGCAGTTGGCGCACGTGTTCGCGCCCGAGGGGCTGGCTGATGACCACCATTTGCCAGCTCGACTCGCTCAGGTTGGTGCTGCGGCTGCCCGATTGCAACGCCCGCACCAGGCGGTCGATGCCCTGAAAGTTGTGTTCGTCTTGGGCGCCCTCCTCGGCCCCTATGGTGGGCACGCCCAGCACCACGCCTTGGCTGGTCCAGCGGCTCCAGGGGGCAAGCAGGGCTTGGCGCGCGGCCTCGGCCACATCTTCGCCAAAGTTGATGCCGGGCAACTGGCCTTCGAGCGCGCCACGCAGGTTTTTCATGGCCTCGTGGACGTCGGTGCCGCTGTCGTCGGCCACCATGCCAAAGTACAGCGCCACGCCTTTGGGGCTGCCCTCGAGCAGGTACACCAAGCGCGCGTTTTGCCCAGGGTCGAGCGCGGCATAGACGTTGGCCAGCGCCTGGCGGTAGGCTTGGTGTTTTTCGTCGTTGATCTCGTCGAGGCGAATGAGGCGCAGCGCCGGGCTGGGCGCGCCGGGCACTCTGGGCACTGCGCCAAAGCTGAGCGCGGGCGCGTGCAGCAAGCCCGGCAAGCTATCGGACTGCAAGCCCAACTGGCCAATGGCGCGCTGCGACTGCGCCAAGCCAAGGTGGTGATTGTTCTGCTTCATGCCGTGCGCTCCCTGGGTTGTACGCCGGCACCCGCAGCCAGTAGCCGGCGCCGGTGCGGTGTTGCTCTGCAAACTGTGGTTTACATTGTAGGGGCTGAATTTGCGCGGCTAGGCTGCGGCTTGGGCCGCCAAAATAGGGATCGAATGCCCTGAGCACAAGCGCTTCAGGCACGGCAGCGGGTGCCGCTCCCAAACCCAGCCGCAATCCAGCCACAACCAAACCATTACAGGGAGCCCACCATGTCTAGCCCCAAGCCACCCACCCAGCCTGTGCTCAGCCACAGTGTGCTCAAGCAGCGCCACCGTTTGGTGCGCGATGGGCATCCGCCCAGCCTGAGTCTGCGCATCCACCGTGCCCTGAGCTGGCTGCAGCGCGCCGAACAGTGCGACGACGTGGACGGCAGGTTTGTGTTTTTGTGGATCGCGTTTAACGCGGCTTACGCGCAAGAGCACGACGACAGCGAGCACTCATCGGACAAAGCGGCATTCCGGGCTTTTTTGCAAAAGCTCTGCGATCTGGACCGGCACAAGTGCATCGACGGGTTGATCTGGAGCGAGTTTTCGGGGAGCATTCGCATTTTGCTCGACAACCCCTACGTGTATCAGGTGTTTTGGGAGCACCAGCGCGGCCGCATCGATGCAGCCGAATGGAAGGAGCGCTTTGCCAGCGCCAAAAAATCGGCGCACTATGCGCTGGCCAGCGGCAACACGCACATGCTGCTGGCGGTGATTTTCAACTGCCTCTACACCCTGCGCAACCAGCTGATCCACGGCGGCGCCACTTGGGCCAGCAAGGTCAACCGCGAGCAACTGCGCGACAGCACCCATCTGCTTGCCAAACTGGTGCCGGTGATCATCGCGCTGATGATGGACAACCCCGATGCCATCTGGGGCGAAGCCGTTTATCCGGTGGTGGACGGAGCCAGCTGAGCCACCAAAGCACTGGCTGCTGAGGTAGCCAGCGGATCGGCTTTGGGTTACTGGGACTGCGGGGAAAATCTGGGCCTAAACCTCAAGATACAGCAGCAACGCGCTGGCAGTCGATGCTCGGGCCAGCGCCTAGGCGGATGCGCAGACTTTCAGC
>Ga0136707_1000171_pt1 | contig 12689 bp, 10 predicted proteins | sample 4C3metaG_FD_101397 | JGI IMG/M metagenome (GOLD analysis project Ga0136707, IMG submission 101397) | Freshwater bacterial and archeal communities from Indian Creek, Illinois, USA - 4C3 metaG | ecosystem: Environmental > Aquatic > Freshwater > Unclassified | place: USA: Indian Creek, Illinois...
CCCCCGCCACCGCCTGATCCTCGGCCTACGCGCGCACCCCGGTCCCTTGTGACGTCATTGGCACCGCCCGTCACGCCGTTGAGAGCAGCGTTGCCGCAGGGGTTCATTGGTTCGTAGCGAATGGCGGAGCGAGCGGCCTCCATCTCGCGGGTCGTGTTGGCCTCGGCTTCGGCCACGATGCGGGCGTTGCCTTCGGTCGAGGTGGTGTTGGCAGCGGATGCGCCCTGAATGGCACCAACCAGTCGCTCAAGCTGAACGTTGACCGTCTGCAACTGGGCCTGAATGGCTGCGGCCTGCGCGCTGGTGGCGCAGTTGACGCAGTGTACGGCGCGAGCCTGGGCATGAAATGACAACCCATTCAGCGCCAGCGCGAGCGCGGACAAGACGAACACCCGGCCCACATTTTTTTTCTCAAACATAACCTCGCTCCTCAGAACAGCCTGGATAAGGCGTTGCCAATCGTTTCAACCACCCCGGCCGGCGCTGCAGGGGCGCCTTGTCCAGGCGCTGGTGCTTGCTGAGGGAGGCCGGGCATTTGCACACCTGGAATCTGGACGTTAGGGATTTGCACGCCGGGCATCTGCATGCCAGGCATCTGTACCTGCTGCTGCGCTTGTCCAACCACGCTGCACGCTTGATTGGCCAAGTTTTGCGTCAATTGCGCAGTCAGCGCTCCAAGCATCCCGCCGCCGAAATTCGGGATTTGCTGGTTGACGGCCTCGGTTGCTCGGGCCAAGCAATCGGTTGCCTGTGACACACGCTGGGCCGATTGGCGAGCAGCTTGCTCGAATACTGCCGCATCCCTTGCTTTGGCTTGGCTCGCTGCTTCGACGATGCCCGCAGCAGCCCGTCCGGCGGGTGTGTCTGGGTTGCAGGGCGGTCGCGATTGCGCCTCAGCGCCCAGCCACAGCCCGCTCAGGATCAGCAGCGCCATCATGGACCGCTGGCCTCTCAAGCGGGCGGGCAACAAAGGCGTCGCCCAAGAGTTTTTGCGCATGACGTTCAACATTTTCAAACCCCTCGATTGCAAGATCCACACACTCACTCAAAGCCTCGTTTGTGACAGGCTTGGCATCCATCATATCGCGCTCACGAACCGCAAAACGCGCCTTGACCTCCGCCTTGACCAGCCCACTCAATCGCCCCATGGAGGCAGAGAGCCAGTTGGCACGCATATCCGGACTGCCGCCGCGCGGATGCGGGTATTCTTGCAGATACGACATCAAACGCGAAACCGCGAACTCGCAGCGCGCCGTATCCATCCCGGCCACGTGCTCGCCCAGCATGTACAGGCTCCAGTAGGCCTTGTGAGCCGCCATTATCATGGCCTCCTCGTGTCGAGGCAGCGATGCAACAGGGTTCCAGGTTTTTTGAGACAGTTCCTGGGCCGCAAGCACGACGTCTGGATTCACCGCCGCTTGACGCAACAAGTCCAGCGGTTTGTTGCGCAAGAACTCGTCCTCATCCTCTGCGTCCTTCCAGCATTGACCCACCAACCCGACCACCGCATCCATCGCCATCGCACGCGTATAAGCCCTGTCGGGCGTCTCTCCAATCGACTCCAGCAAGGCTTGAGCCATCTCTCTGGATGCCTGCGTCAGGGACAGCAGTGCCTGCATGCGTTGGCTCGTCGGGGCGGCGTTGCCCGGGCGGACATAGACCGCCTCCATCAATCGGCTTAGCGTGCGCAATGCCGCCATGTCCTTTTTGAAACCGTTCGCCGCCATCTCGACTTCTTGCTCCACCCTGGCGCGATCTCTGAGGCGATCTATGGCTGATGACTGGGTGGATGCACCCCTTGATGCGCCCATTGACGCTCCACGCAACACCCCTTCACCAATGCGGGCGTCGCCGCGCTCACCTGCGCCTGCATCCGACTCGAGTACCGCCGGCGTGGTCAGCGCGGGAAAAGAAACAGGCCCCCTGCCGTGTCTGGTCGGCGCAGAAGGCGATGCCGGTAGGCGCCCTGGTTTTGCGATCCCGCCTCCGTCGTCATCTTGATCGTCGTCGCTCGATTCGTCAGCCGGAGCAAGTCCGTCGATTTGAGCCGACACAGTCGTGACAACCCCGCGCCGCGCTCGAACATCCCTTGCGGCCCCATTGCTGAGCCCGTCCACGCGAGTCTCGCGAGCTTCGTGCGGCTCGCGAGACTCGTCCGCAACCCGTGCGCGCGACCGAAGTTTTTCCAGTGCTGAAGACATCCCAAATCCTTTCAATCTTTCGCCGCCTGAAGTGCGTCCTCGGCGACATCTTCGCCCACAGGCGGGCGAATGTCGATCGTTAATCGCGACGCCAGTTCGCGCCAAGCCTCATCGCTGTCGCACCGGAGGGCCTGCCACGGCAGCGTGCCTATGGTTTCGCATTGGCGCACCACCCGCATAAAGTCAACCCGCTTGCGATCCGCGTCAAACAAGGAGAACCCGAGCGCCTCTTGGGCTGCACGGCTGACGATGGCGGCCCTCAAAATCCCTGCCGCCGACCCGTCTATGGGTTTTTCGCGGCAGACAAATCCGAGTGGGGCCGCCGCATTTGGCTTGAATTCGCACGGGAAAAGAATCGCGGCGTCGTTGCCGAGCGACAGCATGGCCAGCACCCGTGCGTATGCACTGACCAGCGGCTGCGCCCATGCCGACGAAAACAACAGCAGCGGAGGAACCTCCTGCTGCTCGTCGTCCAAGGAAAAAGACACCCCTGCCTGAGTCGCCTGACGAGTCAGCAGGACTTGAACGGGTATCGGGCGCGGCTGGCTGATGTTCATTCAAAATCACCCTTGACGAAAACCATAGCCCCCGTCAGCGCAGTCCGAGTCAAAGTCGGAGTCGGAGTCGGAGTCGCTCGACCAAGCGTCCAGACGGGACTTAATTGATCCAGAGTGCCCACCCCCTCCTTTTTCGCCAGAAATGAGGACCCCGAACTCAGCCGAAGCAGAACTCTCCCGTGCGCGACGCTCCCCAGCTCGCGTCATGCGATCCATGATGCCCTGCGGATCTTGCTCGATGCGGCGCAAAATGGTCACGTGATCCCAGTCTGGATACAGCATCTGGACGGCCAATTGCCCATCCTTCCCCGACAGCCACTTAGCAGAGAAAAGCAACCCCTCGTGTTCCTCGGGATTCTTTTTAAGCAGGCGCTCCATGCGATTGCTGTCCTTGGTGTAGATCATGTCCCGAATCGTCTGCACCACCATCTCGGCTAACAGGTCGCGCACGCCTACGTGCCGGAAGTACACCAGGTTTTCATCGTTGAGGTCCAAATCCGGGCCAAGCGGCTCCGCAACCACGCTTTTGCGCCTTTGTTCAACGATCTCCGCGCCAGCGCCCGAGTGAATCGCATCTTCGAGATCGTCACCCAAGTCGGGCGATGACGCCACCAGGCTGCGAAGCTGGTCATCCAGGACGGGATCATCCAGATCCTCGTCGAAGAGGCCCATCTGCAGCAATGACCGGTTTTGCCCCGGATCTTGGCTCAACCAACCTTGATTCATACACCGCTCCCGTCACAACGTCACAACATTGGCGCGCGATCACGCGCGGATAAGTGAGCGAAGAAGGGCACGCCTTTCTTCCTCAAACTGGTCTTCGCTGAGATGCATGGACTCACGCACCAAGTCAGCTTTTTGCCCATGGATGTACAGCCTGCGAAAAATTTCATAGCGCTGGTGCGGCAAATTGCCCGCCAAGCGCAGCAGCTTTTGCATGAACATTTCTTGGTTGTTAGCCATGCGGCGCCTCGTACCGATCTCCATCTGCATCCTGATGGTCGTAGATGGCCTCGAGCGCCAAAGTCGCGTCTTGGCATACGCGCTGCTGAGGCAGTATGCCCCGACCCAGTCCGCTCAAGACCTCGCGGATCCCTTGGGTTTGCGCAGCCGCGCCCATTGATTCGATGCCGTCGAGCGCGCAGCGCACCGCCCTCTCGCCCGGCATCACGCCCACGCTCGCCCAGCGCAAGACACCCCTTGCCGCTTGGAACTCGACTTTGCTCATGTCCATGTCCACACCTCTTTTTCCCAACAACGAATCAAATATTTTTGAAACTTACTTTGGCCTCACAACCGCTTCGCAAGCAAACCAGGTACGGTTTGACGCAAAACGGCGCTGACCTTATCTCGCAACTGCTGGCCCGATGCCTGACCCTCGGCCACCATGGCTAGGGCCCGCTCCCACTTTGCAGTCAACGTCACATCTTTGATCTCAGCAGGCAGGTAGGTGAGCAGTTCGCGCCCCTGTGGCGTCACCAGCAGGTGATGGCTCTTGCCCGACTTCTTGCGGTCCACAAACCCACGGCGGATCAAGCCCTCGATGATGCCACCACGCGTTCTTGCCGTGCCTATGCCTGCGATTTGCCTCAATGTTACGCGATCTTCCTCGGTTTTGGCAAGTTTATGTGCAGAACACATGTCATCAAGCAAACTTTGCTCAGTATAGTAGGGCGGCGGCTTGGTTTGCGCACGGTCAACCTTGGCCGACACTGCGCTGACCATCTTGCCGACCTGGTACTGGCTTGCGTCCATCTTGCATGCCTCCTTTTAGTTCCGTGGGCGCTCTTGCGCCCGATTTTGTGACCGATCGGACTCTTGCTGGCGATCCTCACCACCCTCGTCCTGCGGCATCGGCACCGACTGGCCGTCCACCTCGCGCCAGCCCATGCGCATATCCTGCCGATCGCTGGCCGCGAACTGATCCTCGCCGAACTGCGCTTCCAGCTTGTGCCGCCTGAAAACATAGTCGGGATAAAACTGCCCAATGAAGCGGCGCACCACCATTTGATAGACGCTGCGCTCGACTTCTGTCGCGCCCTTGGGTATGACGCCGGTCGGGATGATGGCGTAGTGCTCGTCAAGCTTGGCGTCGTTGAATATGGGGGACTTCAAGGCGGCATCGGCCCCCATCGCGGCCTTTTGCGAAACCTCGGCCAGCGCCAACAGCAGCTTGGGTGCTTGTGCGTGCATAGACTCGGGCAGGTATTTGCAATCGGTTCCAATGTAGCTAATGGCCTTGTGTGTCTGATAAAGATTCTTGGCCGCCTCGCCAACTTGCTCCAATGTGATTCCGATCTCCTTGGATGCGGCAGACTGCAGCGCAGACAAGGAATAACCCAGCGGCGGCTTTTGACTGTGCGTCGTCACATCGGCTTTGGTGATTTTTCCGGGCAGACCTTTTTTGATGCGATCAACGATCGCCAGCGCCAGCGCCTCGGAAACAATGCGACCTTGGCGGTCAAAGCCGGGCTGCCCTTCAGAGCCCGGGCGCGCCCTCCAGCGCATGGTTGTCCCATCCGCCAAGATGATGATGGGGACAAAGTAGTCCACCGGCTTGAAGTTCTCGATTTCCCGGCAGCGCTCGTCCACCAGCGCCAGCACAGGCGTTTGTACGCGACCCGCAGAGATTCTCGCGTTGCGCTTGATGGCCTGCCCCACCATGGATAGGTTGATGCCCCACGTCCAGTCGAGATACTGCCGCGTAGCGGCGGCCTCTGTGGCAAGTCGCCACCTGGGCGAACCATTGGAATCCAAGCCCGCCTTGACTGCCGCAGCGATGTCTTGTGGCAGATTGGATGCAATGCCAAAACGCTTGACGTTGGGGCCGTAAGGATTTACGCCAAAATGCTCCAGCAATTCATCCACAATCAATTGACCCTCTCGGTCAATATCGCCCGCATTGACTATTGTCGTGGCTTTCTTGATCAGGCTCTGCGCTGTTTTGTACGGCTTGATAATCATGCCAGGCGCAGACCGTGCGCCCGGCTTCGCGCCTTTTTTTGCCTTCCCGGAGGCCGCGGACGCCTCCCTACGCGGATGCTTCTTCAGGCCAGTCGGAAGTATGGGTAGGAAGCTCTTGTACTCATCGTACTTGTACTGCCGCTCAATCTCGGCATCCTTTTCGCTCAAATACTCGCCGGGGCGCGCCGTCTCGAGTACGTGCCCCGCCAGAGGAACGATCACATCGCCGTTCGACAATTGGATGCACCCGTCACCAAACGTGGACTTGATTCCGTAGGCCAAGCACAAGCCCGCCGCCAAATCCTTGGCAGCGGAAGGTTTTTCAGTGATCCATACAGTCGTCATTGATGCGCCGGTAAAAACTTAGCGGGTTTGATTGCCAGCATTGTCGCACACCTTGCAAGAATGCGGCGCGAAAGGCATTCTTGCTGCAAAGTCCTTGCGAAGCCGGCCATCATCTTGTCATCTTGTCATGAAACGGTTTGCGCACGGGCCTCCTCCGTTGGATCGTCACCTTCGTCACCTTCGGCACCCATCCCCTGTGACTCTCGTGCATCGCCGCCCGCTGGCTCGCCTCTTGGTGTCGCGGGCTGCAAGGGGGCCGATGGATTCGCTTGACGCACCAGCATGGAAGCCTGCGCCTCCGCCATCTGGCGACGCCGCTCTCGCATGGTGATCCGGGAGACATCCCTTGCCATTTCACGATAGGGTTGTGTCGCAGCATAAATCTCCAGTCCTGCGTGCTCACCCAGCAAGCGCAACGCCCGATCGATCTGCTCTGGTGTTTCAGCCTTCAAGAGCAAAAGGCCCGAGCGCACCGCCTGCTTCTCACCAAATTCGCCCTGAGGCTGAGACGCCGTGGTTTGCTTCTCAGTCGCGAGCGCGTTGGCGAAAGACCCCGGAAGTCCCTTTCGGCCCCTGTACTGGACAATGCTCACATGGGCCCGAGCGGACGCTCCCTCCTGCCCTGCGTTTTGGTCCATCTTTTTTTGCGCGGCCCGCAGGCTTGCAGCCACGCGTCTCAGGTCCGATGTGGTCATGGATATGCCTATGCCCACGCTGGGCACCAGAATCGCCACAGCGGCCGAATCTTTCGCGCTCACCCCGCCTCGCATGCGATGAATGGCCGACTTGAACGAAAGATCCAAGATGTGAAAAAACCTTTCCTCCAGTATCTGCTTTTGCTCTTCAAGCAACCAATCAGAGTCCCGTGGGTGCAGCAGCGCTTGCAGCAAGCGTCGTTGGATTGCGCCGTCTGCCACGCGAACCGGCAGGAGGTCTGCTCGAATCGACTCCATGTCCCGTGGCATCAAGATGCCGCGGTGGCGCATCCCGGACTCGTCGGTGTAGATCACAGACCGGCCCTTGCCGGTGGCTGCCGCCCACTCGCTGGCAAGGTACAGATTGCCTGTGAGCATGGTGGCGTTGCGCACCCGCCGGCCTTTGGGCGCCGTATCAAACTCGTCGGCCAGCCGCTTTGCTGGGCTGCCATAGATGCCGTCGCGCAACACCGGGCCAAACAGCACGGTCTGCGCCCCGCGCATCGACACGGCTCCCCGGAATACATCGCCGTCCACCTCACTGAGTAAGGAGCGCAGCGAGAACTCTCGGGCGCGCTCGAAGCCGCGTGCGGCCATGGTGATGCGCCACTTTCCAAGATGCATCCACTGCTCACGCGGAGGGACTTGAACGCTCGTGACAATGTAGTCCGGCCGAATGGCGTTCACATCGTTCTCATTCCTTGCGGCCCAAGTGACGCTGGCACCCGGCACCAGTTTGTGCAGGTTGCGGCTCATCCACTCATGCACCATCAAGGCGCGCTTGTAAGCAGCAGATTCGTCCGCCAAGCGCACGTCGTTGTCCGATGCATCAGGCCCATTGTTTGATTGTGCGTCTTGGATGGACTGCACGCGCATAAGGCGCCGCATACCGTCAAAGCCTTTTAGCACCGCAGACACAATCTCACTTTTGAGATGCGGCTTGGGGAGGTCGGTTCTGGCGCGGTAATCCTCTCGCCGGCTCAGCAAGTCGCGCTGCAGCAGCGCAAACACATCGGCCGCGCTGGCTTCCTCGTCGTCATCCAAGTCGATGGTCTCGTCCTCACCCGACAGCAGGAGATATTCCTCGCCATCGGAGTTGATCCGTCCATCCTCCTCATCGATTTCAACCAAGCCGTCCTGCAGCATCTGTGCCCTCTGGGACTCGGCTGCCGCGCGCACGCCGCGCCAGCTCAAGGGCTTGAGGTCTTCTTCCCATGTTAGATTTTTGGCCCAGACAGGGGCATCGAAGGCGCTCGCAAACAGCGCCGCTTGCTCACCCATCTCACCCGTCTCCACCTCGTCATCGCCCATGAACAGGGATTGCCTCTTGGTCTTGGCTCCCACATCGAGCACCGTTGGCTTGAGCGGATGCGACCCCTCCATCTCCTCACGCAGTACGATTTCATCAAAGCGCGAGTAAATCTCTTCGTAGACCTGCTTTTGCTGCGCCACGGTCAGCAAAGGAATGCGCATGGTCACCTTGTTGACCACATCGGGCAGTCGATCTATTTCGTCGGAATCAAAACCAAGCCGCTTGGACACCAGCGGGCTGTCCTGCATGTAGCTGCGCACTGCGCGCGCACCCACGGTGTTGAACAGATCCACCACCCCCTTGAGGGACATGGCGTTGTCGCGAGAAGATCGCACGTTGGCCGACATGCGCGCCAGCTTGCGATTCTGCATCATCAGGTAGCGCACCTCACCGTAAATGCCCGTAGAGGCCGTCGTGATCAGTGGCGATGAAACCTGATCGTAGCGATTGACCCGCCCAAGCAACTGCACCCGGTTGACCGGGTCTTCGGGAATCATGTGCTCGATCAGGTGCCGCCTAGAGCGATCTGCAAAACGGGGCGATGCGTGCAGGCTCACGCCAGAAGCCGCCGCTCGGTTGATTAGCAGGGCGTCCAGCGCTCCATCGTTGAAGGCTTTGATTGACGCCTTGACGGCGCGCTTGTGAGTGGTGCGCGCCTGCATCCTCCATTTCTCTGGACCCTCAACACCCTCGGCCTTGACCAACTGGTTCTTGCGCCCAGTAATCTCTCCGACGCGGTACCCGGCGTCCCGAATGGCTTGCTCGATCACATCCATGGCGTTAACAGGAATATCTGGTACCGCCTCAATCTTGCGCTCGATCTCTTGGATGCCTCGCTCATAGACGGCAACCAAGCCATCAGTCATGCCGTCGGCTTCAAAGATGCTCGCCTCCCGCCAGCGCGCCTTGCGTATGGCGCGCTGGGCTCCCTGTGGAATCTGCGCGGCACTCAAGGCATCCGCCAGCCCAATGAGTTCACCCTCGTCTTCCTCGGAAGGCGCCTCGTCAGTTCGCCCTGCACGCTGGCGTCTCGCCGGCGCGGCGTTGCCACCTGCCCCGTCTTGGCCTTGCCCCGCTCCTTCTGCTGTCCAGTCGGCAGCCCCTTGCGCGTCTAATTCGTCGGGCGCAATCAGATCCGCCGCATCCACCTCTCGAACGCGGACCGTAGTCAGACGCTTAACCAAAACGTCGCGCAGCAGATCGCGCAGGGTTGGCATGCGCACCAAACGCCGCCCACCCAAGGTGTCGCCCTCAGCGGGGGTGCCGGGGCCTGTCCCATTCACCGCCCCGTTCGCATCCCTGTCTATCTGCTCCTGCAGATTGAGTTTTTCCAGCAGGCTCTCACCCGTTGCATCAGAAACGATGACGGGCTTCATTCCCTTCTGCAGAGACTCCACCGCAAGACGCGCCACATGCCCGGCGTTGAGGGATCCTTGCACCCCCTTCATGATCTGGTACACAACACTGCCCGCTCCGAAGCTGGAGTTGAATAGCTTGACGCTTCGTGGCAGGGCGGCAGACCGCGCATCCCGCGCCTGGCGGAGCGTTTTGACGGAATCTGCATTGGTGCGAATGAACACCTGCTCCATCTCGCCGGCCAGGTATGCCGCCGACCCCAGTACGTCAGCCACCAGATCGCTGACCCTTTCGTTGTGGATGCGCCCATCCTCATCCACCAGCAACTCGACCTCCAGCCTTGATAAATCGTGCTCTCGCCGAATCAGGGCGCCCTCCAGGCCCAGCATCCCAGAGAACACCTCACTGAATGTCTCGCCACCTTTAAGCATGGTCTCCGACAACGTGGAGACCGCGACGGTGGATGGAAATGCGCGTTGATATACATGCAAGTTGTCCGGTGTTTTGGCCCAAGTCGCGCTGGCAAACTGCACCGCAGAGGCGCTTGCCGCGATCTCTGCCGCATGCAGCGCCATGTTGGAATCCGAACCGGCGCACACATGAGCCTCGTCAAAGATCACCAGCGCGTCCTTGGCATGGTTTTTGACCCAGCGGGCCTTCTCGCTCTCCTCGGTGTTGATCTGGGAGTAGGTCAGAAAGCAGATGTTGCGCCCCGCATCGCGCATGCTCAGGTCTTCCTCGATAATCCGGCGCAGCGACGCAGGCGGCTCTCCTTTTGCTAAAACCTGCGCAGGGGCGTCCGGCCCTACCCCGTCCACCGTGATCTCGCCATCTGCGTTAAACACCAGAGGAGAAAATCGATCCCACTCCCCGATGTCGTTGAGGTCGCGCGCCAAATCAGAAAACAGGTTGGCTCGATCGGTCACGAAGATGACATCCCTGCCAGATTTATTGGCCCAGACCGCCAGGGCTGCCAACTGGCGGCCTTTCCCGATGCCTGTATCGTCGGCCAAAATGGAACTGCGGCCTATCAGCAGGCGCGAAAGCATGATGGCCACGCCATCGATTTGCTCCGGGCTGAAGCGGCTCATCAGACTGGCCTTGCCCATGCCAATTTGCTCTGAAACAAAATCATCCACCGGGCCAACCCGAGATTCCAAGCTGGTCATGTACTGCTGCAGCGGCGCCTGCAGGTTGGCCGGCACCATGGTTCTCGCCTCCCCCATGCGGCTGAACGCCATGTATGGCCGCTGGTAGTCGCCGCGATCATCCCGCTCATCCTCCTCTGTTTTGGCAGAAGGTGCTTGCAAGTTGAGTGCCTGAATGCGCTCGTCTACATGGGTCTTGATTGCATTCCAGGACGCCATGACCGGCAGGTGCGCGCTGGCCAAGAGGGCCATTTGCCGACTCGTTTGCTCACCATCAGGCGCATCCGCCTGCACCAGCAGCACGCGCACACCGGGCCCATCGCCCGTCTTTCGCAGCAAAATCGGGGCGGCCTCCCACGCATCCTGCACCACGTAGCGCTGCATGATCTCGCGCAGGAACTCGGATGACGCATCTGTGATGCGCCCAGGGTGCAAGGTGTCGTCTCCGCGCAGCAGCAGCACCGCCCGCCCGCCGCGCTTGAGGTGCCGCAGTCCTTGCAATGCCAGGCGTTGATCTTGGCGCTGCCCATACTCGTCCGTGATCGGATCGGCATTCAAGAGCAGCGCATCCGCGCTACCGCACTCCGCGGGCGAGTAGCCCCCTTCTTGCAACATCAGATTGGCTGTACCCTGCTCGTCGAGTGCGGTGCCGATCGACTCGCGGCGCGGGCCGCCATAGGACTGCGCTTGCCAGGCTCTAACCTTGGCCCCTTGCAAGAAAGCAGCCAATGCGCCATCCCATCGGTTTGGGAGCACCACAACCTGGCCGCTCACGTCACCCAGCATCTGCTGCGCCGCCAACGCCAGCGGCAGCGGAACCATGGCGCTCAGCGGCCGTATGCCAGAAAACGCCGGCTGGTAATCATGGATGCGAGCCGCTTCCAGGTAGGCAGAAGACGGCCGCTCATGGGCGGCGCGCATCTCTACCAGCAAGGATTCGTGCATGGCATCGAACAGGCTGGATTCATAGCCCGCGAAATCGCCGCCATCGAGCACGTCGTCACCAAAAGCAGCCTGCAGCAGCGTGCGAATGTGCTCGCTGTGCATGGGCTCACCGCGCTGCATGCCTCTCACCAACCCCTTGGCAATCGGCTCCAGTGCCTGGTGTAGCGCCAAGGTGCCGGGCACGAACGGTGCCGCAGTGAGGGGTAGACGCAGGTAATCTGAGCGATCGCCGGAGTCGGATTCGTTGATGCGACGCCCGCTGTCTTCATCGTGCAGGAAACGGCCAGACACGCCCTCATAGACCACCAGCCCGTCGGCATTGCGCCCGAGTCGCTTGGCCCCCTGAAGGTCGATCCTCGCCTGTCGGTTGTCCGAGCGTGACTCCGCGGTTTTGCCGTAGCCTAGGATGTACTCACTAGGGGGCATGTCTCGCACATGCGCTCGGGGAAAAACCTTGGTGAACGGGCGCAAGGACACGCGATCCGCATCACTCATGCGGCGAACCAGGTAGCGCCGACTCGGAGCCTCTTTGAAGCCAAGTTCGCGCAGGCACTGCGCCCACTTGGGGTTGGACCAAGCCAGGTTGGTGACAAACAGATGCCGCGCAGACTGCCCGCCGACATCAATGCTGGCCAGCTTCAAGCGCGCGCCGCTGCTGTCGTTGAGGTCAATCCATCGAGCCTGCGTCGCTTCTTGTTTGCTGTCAGAGATTGCGTCAGCCATGAGTGGGGCCTCTGTTTGCCGATCAAAAAAATTGAGGCCGACCGCCATTGCTGTGCAGCCGGCCCCGCTTTTGCCTGTTGTCTGCGCCTGCCTGCTCGCCCTAGGCCAGAGCCTCGCTCTCCACAGGCCGACACCGAATCAAGGGCGCATCGCTACGTTGGCGGCTTCGTTGAGGTCGATCTCCGCATGCGCGTCCGCATGCGCATCCTCGTGGCCTTCCGTATGCGCATCCGTGACGCCTTGCTTCGGTTGAAGCAGGAGCATCAGTTTTGCGGCTGTGCTCGCAGTCTGATTGTCGGCATCAGAGAAGTCCCAGACTTCTTTGCGCGCAATGACGTGCTTCACGCCCATGGGCAGCGGCTTGGGGTGGCCCTTGTCATCCAGCAAAGGCGCTCCGTCTTCGCCGTAGTACAACGGAACCAGCTTTTCGCCACCCACCTTGC
>Ga0136707_1000175_pt1 | contig 12601 bp, 13 predicted proteins | sample 4C3metaG_FD_101397 | JGI IMG/M metagenome (GOLD analysis project Ga0136707, IMG submission 101397) | Freshwater bacterial and archeal communities from Indian Creek, Illinois, USA - 4C3 metaG | ecosystem: Environmental > Aquatic > Freshwater > Unclassified | place: USA: Indian Creek, Illinois...
CGACGGGGCGCGAAGACGGGCGCCTCGATCTGCATGAATTCCGGCAGCGGCATCCGATCATCCCTGAATCGAATATCCGCCATCCACGGCGATGGAGGTGCCGGTGATGTAGGCCGCCGAATCGCTGGCATAGAAGGCCGCGATGCCCTCGAAATCCTCGGGCGTGCCCCAGCGGCCGGCCGGGGCGCGGGTCTTCACATTCTGGTCCAGCGCCGGCATGTCGCGCCGCGCGCCCTGCGTCAGCGCCGTATCAATCCAGCCGGGCAGCACGCAATTCACCGTGATGCCATCCTTCGCCCAGGCCGTGGCGAGCGTTTTCGTCAATTGCACCACCGCCCCCTTGGATGAGGAATAGGCCGCATGCAGCGGCATCCCGAAGATGGACAGCATCGAGCCATTATTGATGATCCGCCCCACGCCGCCGGCCTTCAAATGCGGCCAGGCCGCCTGCGCCGTGAACATCGTGCTGGTCAGATTGGTGTTCAGCACCGTGTGCCAATCCGCCAGCGTGGTCTCCTCGGGCCGAGAGCGGATATTGGTGCCGGCATTATTCACCAGGATGTCCAGCCGCCCGAAGGTCGAGACCGTGGCCGCCACCATCGCCTTGATGGAATCCGGGTTGGTCACATCGGCGCTCACCGCCTCGGCCCGCGCGCCGAATGCGCGGAGTTCCGCCAGCGCGGCCTCGCTCTTGGCGGCATCCCGGCCGGCCAGCATCACGCTGGCGCCGGCCTTGGCCAGCCCGCGCGCAAAGCCAAGCCCGATGCCGCCATTCCCGCCCGTGACGAGCGCAACGCGCCCCGAAAGATCGAACATGCAACTCTCCCTGTTTCAGCCCCCCTGTTTCAGGCCCGGGCCTGGGTCATCATCTCCACAAAGCGATGGAACAGGTAGTGGCTATCGGAGGGACCCGGCGAGGCCTCGGGGTGATACTGCACCGAGAAGGCGTTCTTCGCCGGCGCCGCGATGCCCTCATTCGTGCCGTCGAACAGGCTGACATGCGTGGCCACCACGCCTTCCGGCAGGCTCTTGGGGTCCACCGCGAAGCCGTGATTCTGGCTGGTGATCTCGACCCGGCCCGTCGCCAGATCCTGCACCGGCTGGTTGGCGCCGCGGTGGCCGCGCTCCAGCTTGTAGGTGCTCGCCCCCAGCGCGAGCGCCAGCAATTGATGCCCGAGGCAGATGCCAAACACCGGCACCTTCGCCGCCAGCACGCCCTGGATGGCGGGCACGGCGTAAACGCCGGTGGCCGCCGGGTCGCCGGGGCCGTTGGAGAGGAAGACGCCATCGGGCTTCTCGCGCAGGATTTCCTCGGCGGTCGCCGTGGCCGGCAGCACTGTCACATGGCAGCCGGCATCGGCCAGGCAGCGCAGGATGTTGCGCTTGGCGCCGTAATCCAGCGCCACCACGCGATGCGTCGGCGCCGTCTGCTTCCCGAAGCCCTTGCCCCAGGACCAGCAGCTTTCATCCCAGGTGTAGGATTGCCGGGCGGTGACTTCCCGGGCGAGGTCCATGCCCTCCAGCCCCGGCCAGGCCTTGGCCTGGGCCAGCAGGGCCGGCACGTCGAAGCGGCCATCGGCCGGGAAGCTGATCACGCCATTGGGCGCGCCGCCATCGCGGATGCGCGCGGTCAGTGCCCGCGTATCCAGGCCGCACAGCCCGGTCACGCCATGGCGGATGAGCCATTCCTGCAAATGCTGCGTGGAGCGGTAATTGGCGGGCTCGGTCACGTCCTGCTTGACAATCAGGCCGCGCGCCACCGGCGTTGCCGCCTCCATATCCTCGATATTCGTGCCGACGATGCCGATATGCGGAAAGGTGAAATTGATGATCTGCCCGGCATAGGAGGGGTCGGTCAGGGTTTCCTGATAGCCCGTCAGCGCCGTGTTGAAGCAGATTTCCGCCACCTGCGTGCCATGCGCGCCAAAGCCCCAGCCCCAATGCACGCTGCCATCATCGAGCACGAGGATGGCGGTGGCGCCTTCTGGAGCTTGGTCGGGCATGGGGGTTTCCTGCGGGTTTCGGGCTGCGCTGGTGAGGTCAGAGAGAGTGAGGCCGGTGGCGGCCAGCACGGCCGGCCAATGCTTGGCCGGGATCGCCTTGGCCTGGCGCCATTTGCGAATGGCCTCGGTTCCCACCTGGCATTGGGCGGCGGCGGCCTCGGCGCCCCCCATGAGGGCAAGGATGTCTTCCACGGAGCGCATGGGCTACAGTATGTGGGAAATGACTTCCCAGGGCAAGGTGACGATCCAGGCCTTGGGAAAAACACTCCCTGCAAGGACACGCCCCATGGATCTCCGCACTCGTTTCACCGCCGAACTCAAGACGGCCATGCTCGCCAAGGACGCGCCGACCGTCGGCACGCTGCGGATGGTCACGGCCAAGCTGAAGGACATGGACATCGCCGCCCGCCCCGGCCCGCCGCTGGAGGACCCCGCCATCATCTCCATGCTGCGCGGCATGGCCAAATCCCGCCGCGAATCGGTCGAGATGTACCGCACCGGCGGCCGCGAGGAACTCGCCGCCAAGGAGGAGGCCGAGATCGCCGTGATCGAAAGCTTCCTGCCCACCCAGATGGATGACGCGGCCCTGGCCGCCGCCGTCGCCGCCGCGGTGGCCGAAACCGGCGCCACCACCGTCAAGGAGATGGGGAAGGTGATGGCCGCGCTGAAAGCCAAATACGCGGCCAGCCTGGATATGGCCAAGGCCGGGCCGGCGGTGAAGGCCGCGCTGGGGGCGTAACGAATCCAGGGCCATGCCCTGGACCCGCCGGGGCTGCGAGGCCCCGGACCCCATCACACGAGCCTCGGGCGCGCCGATTCCGGCTCGACCGGTTTGCGCGCGGCGACTTCGCCAGCGGCCGCAACTCGCTCCGCGCCGATGGCCGCCAGCGGGTCCTCGGCATTGCGCCAAGCCTTGGATTCATCCTGGCAGGGCAGCCCCATGCCCTCCGCCAGAAGATGCACCCGGTTCACCACGCGGATGCCATGATCCCGCTCCAGCCCGATCATCTTGCGGTGGCAGGAGTGAAAGATCGTGATCAGCCTATCCGCGCCCGTCTCGCGCATCGCGGCCAGCGTGGTTCGCTGCACATCCGCCATGGCGCCCGGCATGCTGGCCAGCCTGAAGCGCATGTAGCGCGGCGCCCGATGCGGGTGGTCCACCACGCTCACGCCCGGAATCATCCCCGGCAATTCCGGGGTGATGTGATTCACCGGCACCCGCCCCTGGAACCCCACATGCCGGTCCCGCTGTTCATGGATCGCCTCGCAGAGATGCTGGCTGTCGAAATTCTGCTCCTGCGTCTGCCCCATGAAGTCGTCGAGATTGGCATGGCAGGGCGGGCACCAGGTAATGACTTTCGGCGGCGGCTGCGCCGTCTCGGCCTCCCGCAGCGCCGACCAGTCCTGCTGGGCTACCATCCGTTGATCCGATCCCACACCGCGATCACCTCGCGCGATCCATCCACCACATGATAGCGGTCAAACGCCGCCGCCGTCAGGCAAGTGTGGTTGGGCGCCACGCGCAGCCTGGTGCCGATGGGCAGCATGGGTGCGGGCACCGCCTCGCCATGCTCCTGGTGGACGCGGGCCAGGATGGGCTCGCCCAGGGTGTTGCCGCCATCCATGTCCAGCACCAGGCCGAAGCCGTAGTCGCGCGGCGCCTTTTCCGTGCTGCGATCCTTGCTCATCGCCAGCGCGCCGGAATCCAGCAGCAGCGCGCCGCGCGCCGGCTTGCGCCCGATGACGCTGGCCAGCACCGTCACCGCGATATCGCCTTCCGGATGCGTGCCAAGCTGCGCCTGGAACAAATCGCCGAACATGTAGACGCCGGCGCGGATATCGGTGATGCCGTCCAGCCTTTCCGCATGCAGCGCCGTGGGCGATGAGCCGAGGCTCACGATCTCCAGTGCGAAGCCCGCCTCGCGCAGGGCCTGCGCCGCGCGCACCACGCCAGCGCGTTCCAGCTCGGCGATGGCGGCCATCTCGGGGATGCTGCGGCCGCCATAGGAATGGCCCGCATGGGTGAAGACGCCGGCCAGCTTGCCGCCGAGCGCTTGCGCGATGGCGCGCGCCTCATCCGGCGGCACGCCGCCACGGCCCTCGCCCACATCCACCTCGACCAGCGCACGGATTTTTCCGCCATGCGCGGCGATGGCCTGGGCGGCCTCCACGTCATCGGTGATGACCTTCACATCGGCGCCCGCCGCGTTCATCGCCGCCACCGCATCCAGCTTTTGCGGCGTGATGCCGACGGCATAGATCTGGTCCTGCCAGCCGCCTTCCGCGAAGTAGCGCGCTTCCGCCAGGGTGCTGACGGTGATGGGGCCGAAATTGGGCGCGGCCAGCATCGCCACATCGCGCGATTTCGCGGTCTTGAGATGCGGCCGCAGCACCACCCCCGGATGCCGCGCGATGGCCCGCTGCATCATCGCCAGGTTGCGCTTCAACACGCCCAGATCCAGCACCAGGGCCGGCGTCATCAGCTCATCGAGGGTCATCGTGCGGCCTCCTGATCCAACGGCAGCACGGGCCGTGGCAATTTTGTCCAGTCGAAGCGGGAAAGGATGGGCGAGGTGAGGCCGGGCGCATCCACCTCGATGATCTGCTCATGGCCGAAGAATTCATCGAAGCCGCCGCGGAAATGCCCGCGCGACTTGACCACCACGCAGCGCGCCGCACCCACGTCAATCCCCAGATGCTCCAGGAAGGCGGGGTCCGCGCATTGCGTGCGCTGGCTGATCACCACCACGTCAATCCCGCCCAGGCGCAGCCAGGCCGTGTCGCCCAGCTGCATCGCCGTGCCCGCGAAAATCCCGCGCCGGCCGGTGACCTGCCCATTGGAGAGGGCGCGCACCTCGGCCTGCGCCGAGAAGGGGCGGCTGAAGGGGTCCTGCCCGGCCGCGCGGTTGAAGCGCGCCTCGAACTGGCCGCCCACGCCCTGCGCCTTGGCCTCGGCCACCAGCGCCGGGTCATGGATCACGCCGAACACGGCGCCCTGCACGCCCGCGCGATGAAACGCCTCCAGCAGCCACATGGTGTTGCCGCGCCCACCGCCGCCCGGATTATCCGCGACATCGGCGAAGGCCAGCGGCGTGGTGCTGGTCAGGGCGCGTTGCGTCGCATCCTCCAGGCTGGTCAGCTTCGCCACGAAGCGATCCCGCCGCGCCCAGGCCGCATCGGCCAGCTCATCGGCCAGCGCATCGGCCGCGCCCTGGTGCGTGGCGGTGACGATGGCGCACATGCCGTTGAAGGGCGTGTCGGCATAGGCGAAGCCCGCCATGACCGAGACATTGACGATGCGCGGATCAGCCGCGCGGCGCTCCTGGCCGAGATTGATCACCTCGGCATAAGGCCCCTGCGCCGTCAGCAGCGAGACGGTGGGCGCCACGATGGGCAGGCGGCGATGGGCGCGCATGAAGCGTTCGCCATTCAGCAGCCGGCGCATGAGGGCGGCGCTTTCCTCGCCGCGCGTCCGCATATCCATGTGCGGGTTGGTGAGGTAGCCCACATAGGCATCATTCAGCGCGACATTGGCGTCGGAGACATTGGCGTGCAGGTCATAGGTGCAGATGAAGGGGATTTCCCCCAACTCGGCCCGCACCAGCGCCTGCACCGCGCCCTCCGGGTCATCCAGCACCGTGGTCAGCCCCGCGCCATGCATGACGCAGAAGGCGCCTTCGAGTTGCCCGCGCAGCGCGCGCAGGCCCGCGCGCCATTCCTCCATCAGCTTGTCGAAGAAGGCGTGGTCCACCGGGCCATTGGGCTCGGCCATGGCCAGCGTCAGGGGGCGTGGCTGCCAGGGGCCGGTGGCGTCCATGGCGGTGACGAAGCCGGGCATTTCGCCCAGCGCCTGCGGGCTCGCGCTGCGGGCATCGGTGACGATATCCTCGCCGCGCAGCAGGCAGCGATAGACGAAATCCGCCTCGGTCGCGATGGGCGCGAAGCGGTTGCATTCGATGGAAAAGCCCAGAAGGGCGATGCGCGGGCTCATACGGCCACTCCCAGCAATTCGGCGTAACGGGGCGTGGCCTTCAGGCCGGTGCCCGTCAGGACCACCACGGTGCTCTCCCGCCCCGCGATCTTGCCCGAGGCCAGCAATTTCCCGAAGGCCGCCGCCGCCTGGGCGCAGGTGGGTTCCACATAGACGCCGCGCCTGGCCAGCATGAGCGAGGCCTCGGCGATTTCCGCCTCGCTCAGCATCACGGCGCCGCCGCCGCTCTCGCGCATGGCGCGCAGGCATTCCATCACCCGCAAGGGCTGCGCGATGGCGGTGCCCTCGGCGATGGTGGGCTGCGCCGGCACCGGGTCCAGCCCCAGCGCGGCGCGGGCGATAGGCGCGCAATTTGCCGGCTGGGCCGCGAAGATGCGCGGCAGCTTGCTGATTTGCCCGGCCCGCAGCAATTCCGAAAAGCCGATGAACAGGCCCAATACATTCGATCCCGCGCCGCAGGGCACGATCACATTGTCCGGCGCGGTGAACGAAAAATCCTCCCATAACTCATAGGCCAGCGTCTTGGTGCCGTGCAGGAAGAAGGCCTGCCAGTTGTGGCTGGCATAGAAAATCTTTTCCGCCTCGCGTTCCGCCGCCTCGGCGCAATCCTGGCGCGAGCCCGGCACCAGCGTGATGCTGGCCCCCGCCGCCCGGCTTTGCACCGTCTTGGCCGGGCTGGTGCTGGCCGGCACGAAGATCGTGGCCGCCATGCCCCCCGCCGCCGCATAGGCCGAGACCGCCGCGCCGCCATTGCCGGAACTGTCCTCCAGCACCGAGGAAATCCCCTGCTCCCGCAGCAGCGAGAGCATGACCGAGGCGCCGCGATCCTTGAAGCTGCCCGTCGGCATGAACCATTCGCATTTCAGCAGCGCTGAGCCGCCCGCCAGGGACATTTCCACCAGCGGCGTGCAGCCCTCGCCCATCGAGATCGGGCGGGCGGGCAGGAAGGGCAGGGCGGCGGCATAGCGCCAGATGCTCCGCACGCCCGAGGCGATGTCATCCCGCCCGATCCCCGGCAGGTCCGTCAGCAGCAGGGGCGCGCGGTCATCGCCGCACCAGCGCGGGGTTTCGAGGGGATAAAAGCGGCCGGAGCGCGGGTCGAGATAGGATGTCATCGCCCAAGGGTTGCGCGATGCCCCGCTTCGGGCAAGCCTCGGCCGTCATGGAACAGGAACTCGCGCGCCTCGCGGCGGATCTCGTGCGGATGGACAGCCGCAGCATCCTCTCCAACCTGGCCGTGGCCGAGCTGTCCCGCGCCGCGGAGTTGTTTGCTGGCCTATTGGATGGAGATGCAGGAACCTGAAGGTCTTGCCGGGGTAAGGGGCAGCGCCCCTGCTTTTTTTCTGAGGAAACGCACAATGAATTTCTCCTCCCTGGACCCCGTGGTGAATCCACGTTCCATCGCCATCATCGGCGCCTCGGACGAGGCCACGCGCATCGGCGGCCGGCCGATTTCCTACATGCTGCAACGCGGCTTCCAGGGCGCCATCTACCCGGTGAACCCGAAGCGCTCGACGGTGCAGGGCCTGGCCAGCTATGCCGATGTGCACAGCCTGCCCGAAGTGCCCGATGTCGCCATCGTGGCGGTGCCGAGTGCGGCGGCGTTGCAGGCGGTGGAGGATCTGGGGGCGCGCGGCTGCAAGGGCGCCATCGTCTTCACCGCGGGCTTCGCCGAGATGGATGCCGGCGGCGCCGCCGCGCAGGATGTGATGGTGGCGAGCGCGCGCAAGCACGGCATGCGGCTGCTGGGGCCGAATTGCCTTGGGCTGTTCAACTCCGCGATCAATTTTTATGCGACGTTTTCCGCAAGCTTCGAGAGCGGCTGGCCCTTGCCGGGGCGGATCGGCATCGCCTCGCAATCCGGCGCCTATGGCACGCATTTGTATTCCATTGCGCGGGACCGCGAGATCGGCACGCAGCTCTGCATCACCACCGGCAATGAGGCGGAGGTGACGCTGAGCGATGTGCTGGGCTGGATGGCGCAAAGCCCCGATGTGGACGTGATCTGCGCCTATGCGGAAGGCATCCGCGAGGGAGATCGCTTCCTGGCGGCACTCGACCTCGCGCGCCGCAACCGCAAGCCCATCGTGATGATGAAGGTCGGGCGCAGCGCGCTCGGCCAGGCGGCGGCGCAATCGCATACGGCGAGCATCGCGGGTGATGACGCGGTGACGGATGCGGTGCTGCGCGAATTCGGCGTGGTGCGGGCGCGCAACACCGAGGAACTGCTGGACATCGCCTATGCGGCGACGAAGAAGATCTACCCCGTGCGGAACACGCTGGGCGTGGTGACGGTCTCAGGGGGCGCGGGCGTGCTGATCTCGGATGTGGCGGAGGCCATCGGCTTCGAGATGCCGGAAATGCCGCAGCCGGCGCAGGACAGGCTGCGCGGCTTCGTGCCTTTCTGCGCGCCGCGCAACCCGGTGGATTGCACCGCCCAGGCGATCAACCAGACCGAACTCATCGGCGAATTCGCCACCGCCATGGTGATGGATGGTGGCTATACCTCCTGCCTGGGCTTCTTCACGCAGGTGGGGGCTTCCAAGTCGGTGGCGCCCAAGCTGCGGGCGCAGATGAAAGCGGTGGCGGACCAGCATCAGGACCGGCTCTGGGCGCTCTCCATCATCGCGCCGCGGGACATGATCCGCGAATATGAGAAGGACGGATTCCTGATCTTCGAGGATCCGACGCGGGCGGTGGTGGCACTCCACGCCATGGGCCGCTTCGGCCAGGCCTTCGCCCGCGTGGCGCAGCGGCCCGCCCCATCGCCGCCAGTCAGCCTGCCCGCCCACACGCCGGCCGAGGCCGAGGGCAAGCGCATCCTCGCCTTGGCCGGCATTCCCGCGGTGCCGGAACGCGCCTGCGCCGATGTGGAGATGGCGGTGCGGGCGGCGGCGGAATTCGGCTTCCCGGTGGTGCTGAAGATCCTCAGCCCGGATATCCTTCACAAGAGCGAAATCGGCGGCGTGCTGCTGGATATCGACAACGAGGCGGCAGTGCGCGATGGTTTTGCGACCCTGCTCTCCCGCGCGGCCGAACGCGCGCCGGGGGCGCGGATCGAGGGCGTGCTGGTGGCGCGGCAGATCAAGGGCGGGGTGGAAATGGCGCTCGGCATGGTGCGCGATCCGGTCTTCGGGCCGGTGGCGATGGTGGGGCTGGGCGGCATCTTCATCGAGGTGCTGAAGGACGTCACCTTCCGCCGCTGCCCCTTCTCGGTGGATGAGGCGGAGGAGATGATCCGTGCCTTGAAGGGCTTTCCGCTGCTGGACGGCATTCGCGGCCGCAAGAAAGCCGATGTGAAGGCGCTGGCGACGGCATTGGCCAATCTCTCCGCCTTCGCAGTCGCCGCCGGGCCGAAGCTCGTCTCGGTGGATATCAACCCGCTGCTGGTGCTGCCGCAAGGCGAGGGCGCCTTCGCCGCCGATGCCGTGCTGGAGATCGGCGAATGATTGTCGTTGAGAAGCTGCCGGGGCGGTGCAGGCTCAGCGCCGGCAGCTTCTCAGCGAAATCTGGCATCGCGCCCGCGTGGACGCGCGCGATGCCATGGTGGTCAGCAACGGCCTGTTCCGCTTCGCCTGAGGAATCCTCCCATGCAGCCCATCCCCCGCATCGCCGAATTCCACGCCGAGATGACCGCATGGCGGCGCGATTTCCACGCCCACCCCGAGATCGGCTTCGAGGAGGTGCGGACCAGCGGCATCGTGGCGGAAAAGCTGCAATCCTGGGGCATCGAGATCGAGCGCGGCTTCGGCAAGACGGGCCTGGTCGGCATCATCCACGGCAAGCGGCCGGGCAACCGCAAGATCGGCCTGCGGGCGGATATGGACGCGCTCCCCATGCCGGAGCTGAATGAATTCGCCCATCGCAGCATCATCCCCAACCGCATGCATGCCTGTGGCCATGACGGCCATACCACCATGCTGCTGGGTGCGGCGCGCTACCTGGCCGAGACGCGCAACTTCTCGGGCACGGTCCACCTGATCTTCCAACCGGCCGAGGAGGGGCTGACGGGCGCCGCCGAAATGCTGCGCGACGGCCTGTTCGAGAAATACCCCTGCGACCAGGTGTATGGCATCCACAACGCCTATGACCTGCCGCTCGGCACCGCCGCCATCCGGCCCGGCACGGTGCTGGCCGCCGTGGATTATTTCGACGTGACGCTGACCGGCCGCAGCTGCCACGCGGCCCAGCCGCATCGCGGGCTGGATCCGCTGCCTTGCGCGGTGCAGGTCTATACGGCGCTGCAAAACCTGGTGAGTCGCCGGATGGACCCGCATGAGACGGTGGTGCTCTCCATCGGCCAGTTCCAGGCCGGCACCTCGCAGATCGTGATCCCCGAGACGGTCCTGATGCGCGGCACCATCCGCACGCTGAAGCCCACCACCCGCCGCGCGATGGATGAGCTGTTCCACCAGACCCTGCACGGCATCGCCGCGGCCCACGGCGTTGAAGTGACGCTGGATTACCGCCGCTCCTATCCGCCCACCATCAACACGGTGGAGGAAGCCTCGGCCTTCGAGGCCGCGGCGCGCGCCGTGGTGGGCGATGAGCTGATCATGACCAACCTGCCCTCGCTGACGGCGGGCGAGGATTTCGCCTATTATCTGGAGAAGGCCCCTGGCGCCTTCATGCTGCTGGGCCAAATGACGCCGGAGCACGGGAATGTGCCCGTGCATCATGGCCGCTATGACTTCAACGACGAATTGCTGCCGATCGGCGCCAGCTGCTTCGCCCGCCTGGTGGAACAGCAACTCGGCGGTGGCTGAATGAGGAAGATGCTGTGACCATCTATGATTTCACCGCCAGGCTCGGCAATGGCACGGAGCAGAGCCTGGGCGCATATCGCGGCCGCGCGCTTCTTGTCGTCAATGTCGCGTCCAAATGCGGCTTCACGCCGCAATACAAGGGCCTCCAGGCGCTCTACGAGGAATTGGCGCCGCGCGGCTTCGAAATTCTCGCCTTCCCCTGCAACCAGTTTGGCGCTCAGGAGCCGGGCAGCGATGCCGAGATCGCGGGCTTTTGCGACACCAGCTTCGGCGTGACCTTTCCGCTGTTTGCCAAGGTCGCGGTGAACGGGAAGGACGCGCATCCGCTCTACACCTGGCTGAAGCAGCAGAAGGGCGGAATCCTCGGCGACCGCATCAAGTGGAATTTCACGAAATTCCTGGTGGACCGCGAGGGGAATGTGCGCTCCCGCCACGCGCCCATCACCAAGCCAGAGGCGCTGCGGCGGGAGATCGAGGCGGTGCTTTAACACCCCCTCGCCCCGGGCCGTCCCGCGCCCCATATTGCGGTCATGGACCTCGATTTCACCGAAGACGAACTGCACCGCTATTCCCGCCACATCCTGCTGAAGGAGGTGGGCGCCGTCGGCCAGGCGCGGCTGCGCCAGGCGCGGGTGCTGGTGGTGGGCGCGGGTGGCCTCGGTTCGCCCCTCGCCATGTATCTGGCGGCGGCGGGGGTGGGCACGCTGGGACTGGTGGATCACGACCATCTGGAGCTGTCCAACCTCCAACGGCAGATCGCCCACAGCACGGCGCGGATCGGCCTGAACAAGACCGACAGCGCGGCCGAGGCATTGCGCGCCCTGAATCCCGAGGTGCGCCTGGAACTCCACACCCGCCGCATGGACCGCGCGGCGGCGGAGGAGTTGATTCCCCAATATGACGTGATCTGCGACGGCACCGACAATTTCCCCACGCGCTTCCTGCTGGGCGATGCCTGCCACCTGCTGAAGCGGCCCTTGGTCAGTGCCGCCGTGCTGCGCTTCGAAGGCCAGCTTTCGGTGTTCCGCGCGCATCAGGGCGCGCCGCATCCCTGCCATCGTTGCCTGCACCCCGAAATGCCGCCCGAGGGCCTGGTCCCCAGCTGCTCCCAGGCAGGCGTGCTGGGCGCCGTGGTGGGCGTGATGGGCACGCTGCAAGCGACCGAGGCGCTGAAGGTGATCCTGGGAATCGGCGAGGACATGTCCGGTCGCCTGCTGCTCTGGGACGCGCTGGATGCCCGCTTCCGCAATGTGAAGCTGCGGCGCGACCCCGGCTGCGCGCTTTGCGGCGAGGATGCCGACATCCATGACCTCTCGGCGCACCCGGCGTGAGCGCGCTGGGCATCCTGCTGATCTCGGGCGGGCATGAGCGGGCGCATTACGCGCTGATGCTGGCCACCGCCGCCGCCGCACTGGGGCGCTCGGTCACGCTCTTTGCCACCAATGGCGGCTGCCGCCTGCTGCTGAAATCCGCCCCCCTGGAGCATGACCCGCGCGAGGCCGAGCTGGCCCGCGCCGGGGTGGCCACCATCACCACCCTGATGGAAGCGGCCCGCGCCCTGGAAATCCGCCGCATCGCCTGTGAGGCCGGGCTGCGCGCCGAGGGGCTGGAGGGCGAGGAATTGGGCAAGGGCACCGAGTTGGCCGGCATCGTCACCTTCCTGGGTGCGGTCGGCCAGGGCCAGGTGATTTCATTGTGACGCTTGACCCGGCACGGCATGGCTTGGCATCCAGGGGGGTGATGCAACTCCGCCTCACCCTTGCCGCGCTTTGCGCCCTCGCCTTCGCGGGTGGGGCAGCCGCGCAATCCAGCCTGGGTGGGCAAGGGAGCGTGCCGCCGCC
>Ga0136707_1000176_pt1 | contig 12520 bp, 10 predicted proteins | sample 4C3metaG_FD_101397 | JGI IMG/M metagenome (GOLD analysis project Ga0136707, IMG submission 101397) | Freshwater bacterial and archeal communities from Indian Creek, Illinois, USA - 4C3 metaG | ecosystem: Environmental > Aquatic > Freshwater > Unclassified | place: USA: Indian Creek, Illinois...
GAGAAGTTCCATGGCCTACAAACTCGCCGTCGTCGGCGCCACGGGTGCGGTCGGGCGCGAAATCCTGAAGATCCTGGCCGAGCGGAATTTCCCGGTGAGCGAGGTCTTCGCCCTCGCCTCGCCGCGCTCCACCGGCCAGAATGTGAGCTTCGGCGACAAGACCGTGCTCAAGATCAAGAACCTGGAAACCTTCGATTTCACGGGCGTGGATCTCGCGCTGTTCAGCCCCGGCGCCGCCATCTCGGCCATCCATGCGCCGCGCGCGGCCGCCCAGGGCTGCGTCGTGATTGACAACACCAGCCAGTTCCGCATGGAGCCCGACGTGCCGCTAGTGGTGCCGGAGGTGAACCCCCAGGCGCTGGCCCGCTTCCGCAAGCGCGGCATCATCGCCAACCCGAATTGCAGCACCATCCAGATGGTGGTGGCGCTCAAGCCCCTGCATGACCTGGTGCGTATCAAGCGCGTCGTGGTCTCGACCTACCAATCCGTCTCGGGCGCCGGCAAGGAAGGCATGGACGAGCTCTTCAACCAGACCAAGGGCAGTTTCGTGCACGACATGCCGACCATGGAGCAGTTCACCAAGCCGATCTCCTTCAACGTCATCCCCCATATCGACAAGTTCATGGAGGATGGCGCGACCAGGGAGGAGTGGAAGATGGCGACCGAGACGCGCAAGATCCTCGACCCCGACATCCAGGTCTTCGCCACCTGCGTCCGCGTCCCGGTCTTCATCGGCCATGCGGAATCCGTGAATGTGGAATTCGAAGGCCCGATCACGGTGGCCGAGGCGCGGGCCGCGCTAAACAAGGCCCCCGGCGTGCAGTTATTCGATAAGCGCGAGGACGCCGGATACATCACGCCCCTGGATTCGGCGGGCGAGGACGAGGTCTTCGTCTCGCGCCTGCGGAAGGACCCGACCGTGCCGCATGGCCTGGCCTTCTGGTGCGTGGCCGACAACCTTCGCAAGGGTGCCGCGCTCAACGCCATCCAGATCGCCGAGGAAATGCATCGCCAGGGGCTGCTGGTCCGCCAGCCGGCCTGAACATCGAGCCGGGGAAAGCAGGGCCCCGGCGCGGCTTGGCTGGCCAGGCGCGACCGGCCCGCAGGATCAGTGCTCAACCAATTCGGCGGCGCCCGCAACCAGCCAGCAGCCTGAAGGGCTGAGCCTGGTCGTCATCACTGGCGGTTGCCCGGCCTCCCGCCGGGCCGGATGGAGGTTGGGCGCATGGCGCCCCGCTTCGCTGAGCCTTGCCGTGTCGTGTCGTGGAACGCTCCCGCAAACCGACCACTTCGGAAGGCTGCCTTGCGCCCGCGAACTAGGATCAAAATCCTTTTTTGCTTGCAAATTAGAACAAAATAAGAACATATGATCCTCCATGCTCGGAGGTTCCCCCTTGCCCAGCTTCCTCATCACCCCCCTCACCATCCTTCTCACCGGCCTCTCAGCCGTTGCCGTGCTGCTGGCCGCCCAGCTCGCCGGGCTTGGCTTCGGGGCGCTGAATGCCGCGCCCGCCAGCCTCGCCGCCGTGCTGGTCTTTGCCGTGGGCATGGGCTTCGCAGGCTTTCTCTGGTGGCTCGCCTCGCGATGCTTCACCCTGCTCAGGGACCCCGCAACCACGCCCGAGCAGATGGCCGCCCTGCGCGACCTGCCGCTGGCCCTGCCCGAGGGCACGGTGCGGGCGCTGCTGGCGCTCATCGTGGGCGTGATCGGCCTGCCGCTGCTGCTGTTCAGCCAGAGCCTCGCCCTGAACGATGCCATTGCCGGCTATGTGAACGGCATCATCGCCGGCGTCTTCGGCTATTATTTCGGCGCGCGCTCCACCGGCCCCGACGCCCAGGCCGCGCGCCGCCTGGGCGATGCGCTGGAGGGCCAGACCCGCGCCAATGATGCGCTGCGCCAGAGTGAGGCCGCCGCGCGCGAAGCCGCCGCCCAGGCCGCCCAACCCGCGCTCGCCGCGGAGGCCATGGCCCGCCTGGAACGACAGCTGGGCGTGGCGCGGCTGCTGGTGCGGCGCATTGGTCCTGCCTTGCCGGCCGGGCTGATCCCGCCCCAGGCCGAGGCCCTGCTCACCCAGGCGGAACAGGCGCTGGCCACCGCCCGCAGCCTGCCCGATCTCAGCGCCCTGCAAGCCGCGACCGCCGCGCTCACGGGTCGGGATGGGCCGCTTCCCGCCCTGCTTCGCCTCGCCGCCCCGCTGCTGCCCGCCGCTGCCGGTGGGCCGCTGGCGGGGCTGGCCCTGCTGCTCGGCCTGGGCTGGAATCTCGGCGCCGCCGCCTGGCGCCGCTTCCGCGCGCGGCTGCTGGACGCCCCGCATGACCCCACGCTGTTCGAACCCGGCGCCATCACCCCCGCCTCGGCCGAATTGCGTCTGGCTTCGGCGCCCATCTTCGCGCGGGTTTTCACCCCCCGCCTGGCCGAGCCGGGCTTCCTGGCCAAGCTGCTCGACGCCTGCCTGCGGCCCGACGCGGCGGAGCTTCTTTGGGCGCGCTTCCCCGGCTTCGCCAATCCGGCCGAGGCGGCTGAGGGTTTGGCCGAATTCCGGCACGCGCTGCTCGATGAACGCGTCACGGCCGATCTCTCGCCCGAGTTCGTGGCCCGCGTGGCCGAAACCCTCGGCCAGCGCGGCGCCAGCCCGACGCTGCCCCAGGACGGCCCGGAAGAAGCGCGCGCCGCGCTGCACGCCCTCACCCTCCTCCTGGCCGAGCTGCGCGAGAGCCGCACCGACCCCGCCCCCATCCTGCGGGAGCTGGCGGCATGAGGGCCGCGCTGCTCCTGCTGCTCGCCGGCTGCACGCCCATGGCCGCGATGCTGGACCCGCCCCTGGCCCAGCTCGCCCGCTGGGAGCATGCGGCGCCGGCGGCGATCGCAGCCGAGCCCGTGGCCTGCACGCCCGGCCATACCGCCTGCGCCCGGCTGCATGCCCGCCGCGCCGAAGCCTGCATGGGCCTCGCCATGGCGAGCCGCGCCCCCGGCGCCGCCTGCCCCGCCACGCGGGAGCATCTGCCCTGCGCGGCCGAGAGCTACACCGCCGCCCGCGCGCTGACGCCCAGCCCGGCCCTGGCGGCGGGCGAGGCGCAGGCCCGGCTGTGCCTCGCCGAAGGACTGCCACCGACTGACGCCGCGCGCGAAGCGGCGCTGGCCGGCCCCGCCATCGCCGCCGCCCCGCCTCAGCGCGCGGCCTTGCTTGGCGCCCGCGCCGCCCTCATCGCCGCCCGGCCCGGCGCCGGGCCGGATTCCCAACGCTGCCTGGCCGCGACCACCGGCCTGCGCCTCGCCCCCCCTGGCTCGCGGGAGGCGCGAGACCTCGTCGCCCGCCAAGCCTCCATCCCCGATTGCGGAGCCACGCCATGATGCTTGCACGCCACCTCGCCTTCCGCCTGCCGCTGGTCACGGGCGAGGATGTCCGCTCGGCGCAACTGGCGCTCATCCGTGCCGGCCGGCTGCGGGCCGAGCCGGATGGCGTCTTTGGCCCCCTTACGCGCGATGCCGTGCTGGAGTTCCAACGCCGCGAGGGCCTGGCCGCCGATGGCATCATCGGCCCCGCCACCTGGGCGCGGCTGACCGGCCAGCCCGCCCTGAAGCGCGAACGCCCCTGGCCGGAGGCGCTGCGGCCATTCCTGCCGCCGCTGCTGGCCTGGCATGGCGCGCCGGTTGGCCGCGGGCGGCAGCGCTGGCGGCTGACGCCCGCGGGCATCGCCATCGAGGGCGATGATGCGCCACGCGGCAGCGCGCCGCCGCGCATCGCCACCGCCTGCTGGACGCGGCACCGGAACGCGCTGGAAGCCGCCGCCCGCCACTTCGCCGTACCGGTGGAGTTGCTGCTCGCCACCGCCTGTACCGAGAGCGGCGGCCGCGCCGATGCCATCCGCGAGGAGCCGGGCTTCACCTCCGACGCAGCGACGCCGCATCGCGTCTCGCCGGGCCTGATGCAGACGCTGATCTCCTCGGCGCGTGAGGCGCTGGGCGATGCCAGGCTGGACCGCGCGGCGCTGCTGGATGCCGGCCTCTCGGCCATGGCAGGGGCGGCCTTCATCGCCCGCCAGACCCGCATCACGGGCTTTGACCCGCCGTTGGTCGCCATCGCCTATAATGCCGGCAGCCTGCGGCCGGGGCGCGATGCGCTTGACCCCTGGGGCCTGGTGCAGACGCGACGCGGCAATGGGGACTGGCACGCGGATTCCTTCTGCGCCTTCTTCAATGATGCGCTGAATATCTTCCGCGCAGGCACCGCGCCGGGCGCCGAGGTGCCGAGCTTCCAGGCGTTGCTGTCATGAGCGCCCGCGCCCTCTCGAAGCATCATGCGCCGGGAGGGCGCTTTGCTCCGGTGCGAAGCCACGCCGAAACTGGCGCCGGCGTTGCATCGGTGATCCAATACGCGCCCGCCAAGGATGCAACGCATGCTGACCATCCGCCCGATCCGCCGCGAGGACCACGCGGCCTGGCTTCCCCTCTGGGACGCCTATAACGCCTTTTATGAGCGCATCGGCCCCACCGCGCTGAACCCCGCCATCACCACGATGACCTGGGCACGCTTCTTCGACCCCTATGAGCCTGTCCACGCATTGGTGGCCGAGCGCGAAGATACGCTGCTCGGGCTGACGCATTTCATCTATCACCGCACCACCACGGCCATCGCGCCCAATTGCTACCTGCATGACCTTTTCACAGTGCCGGAATCACGCGGCCAGGGCGTGGGGCGAGCGCTGATCGAGGCGGTCTGCGCCCGGGCGAAGGCGGATGGCGCGGCGCGGGTCTATTGGCAGACCCAGGTGACGAATGCGGCCGGGCGGATGCTGTACGACAAGGTGGCGAAGCACCTTGGCTTCATCGTCTATACGCGCTTCTTGTAGCGCCTAGAGCGGGATGCGTTGAGGCGGAATCGCCGAAAACGTTGTATCCCGCTCTCAGCAGTGGCGAGACCATGAAAGTGAGCGCAAGCGAACGCATCATGGTCTAAGCATTCGCCTCCATCAGCGCCAGCAGCCCTTCCAGGATATGCTCGGGCGCTGGCGGGCAGCCGGGGATGAGCAGATCCACCGGCACGGCCGCCTCCACGCCGCCCAGCACGGCATAGCTGCCGCGGAACACACCGCCATCCACCGCGCAATCACCCAGCGCCACCACCCAGCAGGGCTCGGGCGTCGCCGCGCGGGCGCGGGTCAGCGCCTCGGCCATGTTGCGGGTGAGCGGCCCGGTGACCAGCAGGATATCGGCGTGGCGCGGGCTGGCCACGAAGCGCAGGCCGAAGCGCTCCAGGTCATGCGCCACATTTTGCAGGGCGTTGATCTCCAGCTCGCAGCCGTTGCAGCTTCCCGCATCCACCTGCCGGATGGCGAGCGAGCGGCCAAGCCGTGCCTGGGAGGCCTCATCCAGCCGGGCGCGCAGTTCCGCCACGATCTCGGGCGGGGTGGGCGCCGGCGGCGCATCGGTGAGCGGGCGGGAGATCAGGTTGCGGAGCAGCTTCGGGACGAGCATCAGACAGATCCCTCCAGGATGGCGATGACCGTGGCGCGGCGAGGGCTCACAGATCCACCCCGCTATAGCTGCCATTGATGCTTTTGTTGATCAGCGGGAAATCCGCCACGATATTGCCGATCACGGCGGCTTCCAGCAGCGGCCAATGCAGCCAGGAGGGGTCGCGCAGCATGCAGGCCTCGATGCCGCCCGCGCCATCCAGCCGCATCCAGGCGAGGCATTCGCCGCGGAAGCCCTCGACGAGCGCAATGCCTTCGCCGCCGCGCGCCGGCAGGGCCACGGTCAACTCGCCATCTGGCAAGGCGGGGGGCAAAGCGGGCAGCAGGGCTTGCAGGAATTCGATGGATTGCAGCGCCTCGGCGTGGCGCTGGCGCCAGCGCGCATCCACATCGGCGCCTTGCTGCGTGATCAATGCCCTGGGGGCCAGATCGCCGGTGAGCAGCCTGGCATCGAAGCCCCGCCCGGCCGCGCGGCCCACCACGCCGCCAGGGGCAAAGGCCGCCACCAGGCGGGCGTCCATCATGCCGGTTCCCGCGACCCGGTCCTGCAAGCTGGCATGCCGGTCATAGATCTGCAGCACCTCGGGCAGTTCAGCGGCCATGGCCGTGAGCGCGGTGAGAATGGCCTCGATCCCGCCGGCGGAAACATCCTGCGCCACGCCGCCCGGCAGCACGCGGTCCATCATCAGTCGGTGGCCGAAGGCCTCGGCCTGCGCGCGCAACAGCCCCTCGCGCAGCCAGCCGCAACGGGCATGGATCGCCGCGAAGGCCGCGTCATTGGCGATGAAGCCCAGGTCATTCAGGTGATTGTGCAGCCGCTCCAGTTCCAGCATGGCGACGCGGAGCGCCAGGGCACGCGGCGGCGCTTCCACGCCGAAGGCGGCCTCGGCGGCGCGGGCGAAGGCCAGCGAATGCGCGACGGTGCTATCGCCCGAGAGCCGCGCCGCGAAACGTGCCGCCGCGCGCGGCGGCTTGCCCTGCATGAGCGAGAGCGTGCCCTTATGCGTGTAGCCCAGCCGCACCTCCAGCCGGACGATGATCTCGCCCTGGATATGGAAGCGGAAATGCCCCGGCTCGATCACGCCGGCATGAATGGGGCCGACGGGGATGATGTGCACGCCATCGCCCGTGGCAGGCAGGAATTCCATCGGCGGGGGGTTGGGGGAATGTGCCGGCGGACGGGCCGAAAGCGGGGCCAGCAGCGGCCAGCGTCCATGATCCAGGAAGGGGCGCTGATCCGTGCCGCCGACGGCCTCGATGCCCCAGAGATCACGCAGCACGCGCTCGAACAGGGCGGCGCCGGGCCAGAACGGGGAGAGCGCGGGGATGCGCCCCTCCTCCGCCGCGACGGAGGCCAGCAGCACCTCCATCCGCGTCTCATCCAGGAAGGCCGCATGCGCGACGCCCGCCTCGCCCCATAGCGCGAGCAGGGAAAAGCCGGGCGAAGGCGCGAGGGCGGCCCAGCGCCGGGCATCCAGCAGATAGCGCGCCCAGGGCGTGCAGCCCGCCCTCTGGCCGGCTTCGATCACGGAGCGCGCCGTCATGCCAGCATTCTCGCCGCGTCAAGCAGCATGCGCGAGAGTGGCGCGGGCAAGGCCAGCGCCAGGATCGCCGCCAGCAGCAAATGCCCCCAAAGCGGCAGCAGCGTGGCAAGCCCGGCCTGCATCGGCGCAGGTTGCGGCGTGGGCTGGCCGAAGCACAAACGCTGCATGGCATGCAGCAGCGCGGTGCCGGCCACCAGCAACCCCAGAATGAACAAGGGCAGCAACCAGGGCGACGTCCCGCCGATCGCCGTGGCCACCAGCAATTCCGAGGCGAAAAGGCTGAAGGGCGGCAATCCCGCCAGCGCCGCCATGGCCAGCGCCAACCCCCAGCCGAGCGCCGGATGCGAGGTGGTCAGCCCGCCAATCGCCGCCATCTGCTGCGCTCGCTTGATCCGCGCCGCGCGCCCCACCGCGAAGAACGCGGCGGACTTGATCAGAGAATGACCCCAGAGATGCAGCAGCCCCGCCATGTGCCCGGCCACGCCGCCGATGCCAAAGGCGATGGCCGCAATGCCCATATGCTCGATGCTGCTCCAGCCAAGGAGGCGCTTGGCATCGCGCCGCCGCCACAGCGAGAAGCCGGCCAGCAGCAGCGTGGCGATGCCCATGACCACGAGAAACACGCCGGGCGAAATCGTCTCGGGATTGGCGGCCACGATGCTCTTGCCGCGCAGGATCGCCAGCATCGCCGAATTGAGCAGCAGACCCGAGAGGACGGCGGCAATGGCCGTCGGCCCCTCGGCATGGGCGTCGGGCAGCCAGGAATGCAAGGGCACCAGCCCGGCCTTGGTGCCGAAACCCACCAGCAGGAACACGAAGGCCAGGTTCAGCAGGCCAGGATCGGCTTGCGCCGCCAGCACGCGGAGAGCGGTGTAGGAAAGCTGCCCCTCCGCATGGTCGGCCACCGGCTGGGCGGCCAGCGCCAGCACGATCAGCCCGAACAGCGCGAGCGCGATGCCGACGCCGCACAGGATGAAGAATTTCCACGCGGCCTCGATCGCGGCCGGCGTGCGGTGCAGCGCCACCATCAGCACGCAGGCCAGCGTCCCCGCCTCGATCGCCACCCACATGACGCCGAGATTATCGGCCAGCAGCGCCAGGAAATGCGCGCACATGAAGCCCTGAAAGGCGGCGTGATAGGCGCGGCTCCGCGCGGTATCGAACCCCTCCCCCGCAATGTCCTGCGCCGAGAAGATCGCGGTGCTGAAGCCCACGATGGCGGCAATGAGAACCAGCGGCGTGTTCAGCGCATCCGCCCGCAGCCATCCCGTGCCGCCAGGCTCGCCCAGCAGCAGCAGCAGCAGCGCCAGGATGAGCGTGACCCCCGAAGCCAGGATGTTCAGCCGCGCCGCCTGCGCGGGCAGCGCGGCGCAAAGGGCGGCGGCCAGCGCAGGCGTGAGGATCAGCCAGAGCGTCATGGCCCCTCGCCCCGATGCGGATCGAGCAGGGAGGTGTCCAGGCTGTCGAAGCGCTCATGCAGCACGCGAACGAAGACGCCGGCGATGACTGCGATGACGAGAACGAGGCCGGCCGTGGAAAGCTCGATCATCAGGGGCATCCCCGCCACGCCGATGGCGGCCAGCACCAGGCCGTTTTCCAGCGTCATCAGCCCCGCGATCTGCGCCAGCGCGGTGCGGCGCGTCACCATCATCAGCAATCCAAGCAGCACGAGCGAGAGCGCGATGGCCAGGTCCTCACGCGCCAGGACCCGTGCCCCGGCGGTGGCCGGCAGCACGACCAGGATGCTGAGGCCGACCAGCAGGAAACCCGCAATCATGCTGGCGCCGATGCCCGAGGCGGGCTCGGCGCGGCGGGCGGGCGGCAATTGCAGCACCAGGCGCCGCAGATAGATCGGGATCAGCACGCCCTTGGCGGTGAAGGCGATCAGGGCGGTGAGATAGAGCTGCGGCGCCCCCTGCACATAACCCTGCCACAGCGCGGCCAGCGCCAGCACCATGCCCTGCAGCGCCAGCGCATTCACCAGCGAAAAGATGCGCCGCTGGTAGAGCAACACGAAGGAGATGAGCAGCATGGCCCCGCCCAGCACATGCGCCACATCATAGGAGGTGTCTCCGAAGCCCATCACGCCAGCCCCGTCGAGACGAAGATCAGCGCCGCCGCCAGCAGCGCCAGCATCAGCGCAGCGCCGAGGAATTCCGGCACCCGCAACACCCGCATCTTGGCGATGGCGCTTTCGAACACCGCAAGCGCCAGCGCCAGCAGCCCGATCTTCGCCACCCAGAGCAGCAGGCCCAGGACCCAGGCAAAGGGTCCGCTGCCCGGTGCCGCCGTGCCGAAGGGCAGGAACAGCGCGGCCAGCAGGCCCAGCCACACCAGCAGCTTCAGCGCCGCCTGCATCTCCCACAGCGCCAGGTGCCGGCCCGAGGCCTCCAGCAGCATCGCCTCATGCACCATGGTGAGTTCCAGATGCGTCGCCGGATTGTCCACCGGCACGCGCGCATTCTCGGCCAGCGCCACCGCCGTCAGCGCCACCAGGGCAAAAAGCAGGGAGACGCGCCAGCCCATCTGCCCATCGGCCAGGCCATGCCCGATGGCATTGAGGTTGGTGCTGCCGATCAGCACCGCGAAGACCATCACGCAGACCAGCAGCGCGGGTTCGGCGAAGACGGCGAAGGTCATCTCTCGCGCGGCGCCCAGGCCGCCGAAGGGCGTGCCGGCATCATGCCCGTTCAACGCGAGCGCCACGCGGGCCAATGCCAGCAAGCCGCCGATCAGCAGCAGGTCCGCCATCGGCGCCAGGGCCATGCCGAAGGCGAAGCTCGGCACCAGCGCCGCCGCGAGGAGGGTGGCGCCCAGCGCCAAATAGGGCGCAGCGCGCGAGATGAGGCTGGCGCCATCGGCCAGCACAGGCCGCTTTCGCAGCAGCTTCAGCAGGTCACGCCAGGGCTGCATCGGATGCGCGCCGCGCCGGCCCAGCAGCCGCGACTTCAGCCAGCGCACCACCCCCACCAGCAAGGGAGCCGCCGCCAGCATCAGCGCGACATGCAGCAATTGCGTGAGGAAACCGCCCATCAGCCGCGCTCCAGCACGGCCACAAGGGCGAGCAGCAGAATCAGCGTGCCGAAGGTGAGCGAGAGATAGAAGCGCAGGCTCAACCCACGCAGCAACTCCGCCTCACGCGCCAGGGCGCGGCAGGCGCGGGCCAGGGGGTAGAGGAACCTCGTCAAGCCGCGATCCCGCCCCCCGACCCGCAGCGTGGCGGGGGCAGCGGCGCCGGGCGGCTGGCTCACCAGGGCCTCGCGCGGTGCGATGGCAAGGTGCCCCAGGCTGCGCCGGATGGGCTGGGCCAGGCCCTGCGCGCTCACCTGGCTCAGCGGGTCGCCAAAGGGCAAATGCGGCGGTGGCGGCATGAAGCCGCAATCCCAGGCCGGGCCATGGCTTGGCGCCAGGGGCGAGCGCCGGCGCACCAGCCAGAACACCGCGCCGATCACCAGCAGCAGCAGCAACGCGACCAGACCGGGCATGTAGCGCGAACCGCCATCCCCCAGGGCCAATTCCAGTCCGAAGCGGGGTGCTGCCGCCTGCGCGCCCAGCACCTGCCGGATCGGCCCGTCCAGACCGCCCAGCGCAACCGCCGCCAGCGGCCCGAGCAGCAGGGTCAGCCCGGCCGGCAGCAGCAATGCCGCGCGCATCAGCCCCGAGGCATCCGGCGCGCCAGCCCCCCTCGGCATGCGCGGCCGGCCCAGAAAGACCAGCCCGACCAGCCGCACCATGGCCGCCGCCGCCAGCCCCATCGCCATGCCCACCACCGCGAGCGAGACGGCCGCGATGAGTTGGACCGACATATCGGAGACCCGGAAACCCTGGATCAGCGCCTGCAACAGCAGCCATTCGCTGGCAAAGCCGGAGAGTGGCGGAAGCGCGGCGGCGGAGAGCGCCCCCAGCATGGCGCAGCCCGCCACCCAGGGCATGCGGTGGATCAGCCCGCCCAGCCGGTCCGGATCGCGGCTGCCCGCCAGGCTGTAGACCGCACCCATGCAGAGAAAGAGCAGCGTCTTGAAGCCCGCATGGTTCAGCGCGTGCAGCAAAGCGGCGGCCAGCGCCACGGAAGCCAGCGGCAGCAGGTCCGCCCCGCGATAGACCAGCGCCAGGCCCAGCGCCGCCGTCATCAGACCCATGTTTTCCAGCGTCGAGCAGGCCAGGATGGATTTGGTGTCACGCTCCAGATTGGCCCGCAACGCGCCGATCAGCGCCGTCACCACGCCGAGCGCGATCAAGGGCAGACCCCACCAGGCCGGCTGCGACGCGCCGCCAAGATCAAACAGCAGCCGGATCATCATGTAGAGCGCGATCTTGACCATCGCGCCCGACATCAGCGCCGAAACCGGCGTGGCGGCGGCCGGATGGGCCAGCGGCAGCCAGACATGGAAGGGCACCAGCCCCGCCTTGGAACCGGCGCCAAGCAGGACAAGCACCAGCACGCCCGCCGCGCGCCAACCCTCGGGCGGGGCGCCGCGCATGGCGGCAAAGCCCAACCCCGACCCGGCCAACAATGCCACGGCGCCGATCAGGCAAATCCCGGAGAAGGCCGCGAAAGCGAGGTAGAGCCGCGCCGCCCGCCGCCCCACGCCCGCCGCATGCCGTGCCGCGATCAGGCTCCAGGAGGCGAGCGACATCACCTCGAAGCCCAGCAACAGGGTGAAGCCATCCGCCGCAATCAGGGTCAGCGCCATGCCCGCCAGGAAGAGCGGGAAGGCGGCGCCCTCGGCGCGGGGGGGCGGCGGGGAGGCGGCAGCGAAAAGGCAGGAGGGCACCGCCACCAGCGCCAGGATGATGAGGAACCAGCCGCCCAGGGCATCCACGGCGATCTGCGCCGGCGCCCAGGGGGGGCCAAAACCCAGGCTCGTGGCGGGCAGGCCCAGGAAACCAACCAAGCCGAGGCCCGAGATGGCGGCGGCACTTCCCAGGAACATCAGCCGCGGCGCCCGCCCCGAAGCCCCCAGCGCCGAGAGGGCCAGCAGGGCGACGAAGCTCACGCCCAGCAGCGTCAGCACCGCCGGCCTCCAGGCCCAGGGATCGCGAATCGGCCGGTCATGGGGTTCAGTTTAACAGCCCAGGCGGCGAGGGCGAGGCCCGAGCGCCAGTCCGAATCGAGGCTGGACAAGCCGCAACTTATCTTTAGAGCGGGATGCGTTGAGGCGGAATCGCCGAAAACGTTGAATCCCGCTCTCAGCAGTGGCGAGACCATGAAAGTGAGCGCAAGCGAACGCATCATGGTCTAGGGAGCGTGCAGCACATGAGCGTGACGCAAGTTCCGGCAGGGGAGGGCGTGATGGATTTGCTTCTGGCCTTCAGCCGAGGCGTGGACTGGGTGAATGAGAAATTCGGCCGCTTGGCCGATTGGTGCATCCTCCTCGCCTGCGCCATCAGCGCGGGCAACGCGCTGAGCCGCTACGGCTTCAACATTTCCTCCAATGCCTGGCTTGAGGTGCAGTGGTACCTCTTCGCCGCCGTGGTCATGCTCGGCGCCAGCTATACGC
>Ga0136707_1000179_pt1 | contig 12475 bp, 14 predicted proteins | sample 4C3metaG_FD_101397 | JGI IMG/M metagenome (GOLD analysis project Ga0136707, IMG submission 101397) | Freshwater bacterial and archeal communities from Indian Creek, Illinois, USA - 4C3 metaG | ecosystem: Environmental > Aquatic > Freshwater > Unclassified | place: USA: Indian Creek, Illinois...
GCGTCGGCTAGCTGGTCGACACCGCGCTGCAACGCGCGACGGGCATCTTCGCTAAAGATGATTTTCTTTGCCATTATGTATTCCCCCTTACCTACTTGTTAACGATGGCGAGGACGTCTGACTCTTTAAGAATGAGGTACTCCACGCCGTCGATTTTCACTTCGGTGCCGCCGTACTTAGAGTACACCACGCGATCGCCCACTTTTACTTCTAGGGGAATGCGCTTGCCGTCATCGCCGATTTTGCCTGAGCCTACGGCCAGTACTTCGCCTTCCTGAGGCTTCTCCTTGGCGGTATCGGGTAGCACAATGCCGCTCTTGGTCTTCTCTTCACGGTCGAGGGCTTTGACTACCACTCTGTCTGCTAATGGTTGTAGCTTCATGCATAGACCTCCCTTAGTATTGAGATTGCTTTCTGTTAGCACTCAGTCTGCCCGAGTGCTAACAATAATATACATGGTGGCATGGGGTACCGCAACTACCATCTGAGGTCGTTTGAGCGACTATAGGGCAGCCCTCAGCCGTTTGATGCAAATAGCTCGCTGATACTAGCTAATACACACCTTCACACCTTAAAAGACACTTCTTCTCTGTGCACACCACATGCATGGGCATATCACGCACGTCGTGCGGTACATACTCGACAATCTGAAAGGAGTAAGCTACGCCGCAAAGCAAAGTAGATGGAGCTAGGCGCCGTAAAAAGCGATCGTAGTATCCGCCGCCAAAACCTAACCGCATGCACTCGCGGTCAAAGGCTACCCCCGGGATAAGGGCCACTTCGATCGTCGCTATGTCGTAAGGAGCTTGATCATGCAGAGGTTCAAGAATGCCGTATGCTCCTTTGGTCACTTGCTCTCGCCATGGCGGTTTCACGGCTACGGGCTCCATGATGCGCTCCCGGCGCGAGGTAACCTTGGGGAGCACTAATGTCACCCCCCTACCCTCTAACATATCCAACAACGTGGTCAAGTCAACCTCGCCGCGTGTGGGCAAGTACGCCATCACAACTTGGGCAGCCGCAACCAGCGGTAGACCAAGCAAGTGCTTAGTCGCGAGCCCGCTAAAAAATGCTTGGTCACTGTTCGAGAGCGAGCTGCGGCGGGCAATCATGGCCTGCCGGAGGAGGTGTTTGTCGTTTAGCAACCGAGTAACCCCCCCTCAAGTGTGCTTCGTGCTCTGTGATTTACTTTAACACTTATTTAACATAACAAGTTCCTTATCCACACTGTCCACAGCTTTATCCACAGAGACAAACCTGCAGTCACAGGCTTATGGGGAGTTATCCCCTGAATCCACAGTAATGCGGAATTAGGACAAGGGCTCTAGAGGGAGTTATCCACACCCCAACTGGCGAGCGGCAAAACGGCGTGGGCATTAAGGCTGTAGTCGGCTACAGCGTTAGCCTGCAGACGGTGGTAGGCGGCAGCCCCAATCATGGCAGCGTTATCTGTGCAAAACGCCAGATCCGGCAAAAACAAATTCAGACTGCTGGCACGGGCAGCCGCAGCAAATGCCTCTCTAAGCGCGTGATTCGCGGACACCCCTCCCGCTAAGCACAGGTTGTGCACACCCATTCTCTGTGCCGCCGCGACAGTTTTTTCGACTAACACTGCGACCACGGCGGCCTGAAAACTGGCCGCAATATCTGCCGAGACCGGGACGTCCCCGCGTTGATGGATGTTATGGATGTAGTTTAAAACCGCGGACTTGAGACCGGAGAACGAGAAGTCTAAACTTCCCTCTTCCAGCCGCGCACGCGGGAAAGGAATCGTCGGTTGTCCCATAGCGGCTAAGCGTTCAAGATGCGGGCCGCCTGGGTAAGGCAACCCCAGGACGCGCGCAATTTTGTCGAAGGCTTCGCCGGCGGCGTCGTCGCGAGTGCGTCCTAAGAGCTGGAAACGCCCATGCCCCTCCATGTAGAGGATGTCGGTATGACCACCCGACACCACCAGACAGACTAACGGAAAGGTAGGAGGTGTGGGTAGCAAGAAGTTGGCATACAAGTGTCCTTCCAAATGGTGCACTCCAATGAGCGGGACTTTCAGCCCATAGGCGAGGCCTTTGGCGTAGCACAATCCCACCAGCAGCGCACCCACTAGACCGGGACCGTGCGTTACGGCCACGGCGTTAATGTCTCGCAGTGAAAGTTTAGTCGCCGCTAGGGCTTGACCTACGACGAAGCTGATGTTCTCTACGTGCTGGCGCGAGGCAATCTCCGGCACCACCCCGCCGTACACTTGGTGCACGTCTACTTGTGAGGCGATGACATTAGACAGAACATGGCGGCCCAGAGCCACCACTGCTACGGAAGTTTCGTCACAGCTTGTTTCAATGCTTAATACTACGTCGCTCATGCCTCACCTCTTGTCGCTAGTCGCTTGTACTAAGCCCTTCTTTCCACATGATGAGGGCGTCCTCTTGCGTGTCAGTGTAGTACTTGGGGCGCACTCCGACAGGCAAAAACCCAAGCTTCTGGTACAGCTTTTGCGCCGAGATGTTCGACACCCGCACCTCTAGCGTAGCGCGAGTCACGCCGCGTAGGGCTCCCTCGCGCATCAGCATCCGGCAAATGCCCTCTCCATAGCCTAACCCGCGAAAGTCGGGGTGCACCGCAACGTTAGTGATGTGGGCCTCATCATGGATGAACCAGCAACCTCCATAACAAGCTATGCGTCCAGCTACGCGCCCCACTAGATACATGGCTACAGGGTTTGACGTCAGCTCGCCCAAAAACGCTCCGTACGTCCAGGGCGTCCGGAAAGACACTTGCTCGATAGTCACGACTTCGTCGATATCTTCAATCGTCATGGGCAAGTACGTAATCACGCTGTCAAACACCTCGCTGCTTGGGTCGAGCTGAGGACGACCGAATGTAGTTAGGAACGGCTAGACGCGGATCCGTAGTCGGTAGAGACTGAGCCACTAGGCCAAGCACACCTGCGCGCAGTACGCGCGCCGCGGCAGGGGCCACACGATATCCTCCCCAGAGTGCAGCCACCTCAGCCGCGTCGCCCGTGACGAGACAATCCCTTGCACCTAGTTCCTCTAACCGGTGCACTAATCCGCCCTTTTGCACTATGATATCATCAGTTAGTCGCTCTACCCCATAGGCATTACTGCGAAAAACGGCTGCGTAATATTCGTCACGCTGGGCGTCAAGCACCGGTACAATGTAACCCGCATGTAGCTCACACTGTGCGGCTAACCCGAGCAGTGTGGAGACTAACACCAACGGAACACCCAAGCTCTCGGCTAAACCCTTAGCAAAACTTAATCCAATGCGCAGCCCCGTAAAGGAGCCGGGGCCATTACTTACGGCAATGGCCGAGAGTGATCCTGGCCCGGCTTCCCCAGCGCGTAAAACATAGTCTACAGCAGGCAAAAGGCGCGAAGCGTGACTTCGCCCGCTAAAGCTCACTTCAGCGAGTATGGTCTCCCCTTGGACTACAGCAACGCTCATTACGGGGGTGGTGGTACTGATGCTTAGGATTGACAAAATTTCACCCACTCTTCTATTGTCGCATGTCCCCCCGCGTTGACTCGTAGGGTGCGTTCGCCTCCGTGCGGGATTATTTCGATCTGCGCGCAGTCCTTAGGCAACCAGTCCAGATATGCTTGGCCCCACTCAATGACCACTACATGGCTTGCCGTGAAGAAATCCGACAGGCCAAGGTGGTCTAAGTCTGCGCTGTTTAGCAGGCGGTAAAAATCGCAATGCACTAGGGTGAGCGGTAAGGCTTCGTAAAGCTGCATGAGCGCGAAAGTAGGCGAAGTCACCGGCGTGATGATGCCCATGCCGCGCGCGATCCCCTGTACCAAAGTTGTCTTGCCCGCCCCAAGAGGACCGGCAAGAACGATAACCGTCCCCCCCACCAATGTCTTGCCTAGGGCTGCTCCATAAGTCTGTAACTCGAGGGCCGAGTGCGACACTATCTCGCCGACGTAGCCATCCTTAGCCAAATGGCACTTCATAGAACACTCGAATTCCCGAAATGAGTGTAGGCCGCACGCAGCCTCTCCCTGTGTCCTGAGTGCAACAAAAACACGCCCTCCCCTGTTACGACCCGCCCGATTATGTGTGTCCCGGGGAACCGTAGAATGAGCTCGTCGGCGAGGGCATGCGGCAGACAAAAGAGCAGCGCGTACTCCTCGCCGCCGTAAAGGGCATAGTGCAGGGGATTATCTCCCAGCTGATGCGCGATCGCCAGCGCCTCCGGCGCGACAGGAATTCTCGCACTTTCCAGCTCTAAGCAAACACGACTAGCTGACGCAATCTCCATTGCTTCGCTAGCCAATCCGTCACTAATGTCGTTTGCCGAGCGACACCCAAGCTCACTGAGGGCGATGGCAAGTTCTAACGGCACTTGGGGACGAAAGTGCTTGGTCAGTGCGCCGGTGATGGCGGGCGAGAAACCGCCCACCTTGCCTACGGCTACCTGCAGTCCGGCATGGCTCCCTCCGAGAGAACTGCTGACACAAACTAGGTCGCCGGGCGTAGCGCCACTTCTAAGCATTTCGCGACCCGGCACCACTTCGCCAAGTAACGCCACACTGAGCATAAGCTTTGGCCCGCGGCTGGTGTCTCCGCCGACGATTTGGCAACCGTATTGCGCTGCACATTCCCTAATGCCAGCGTACACATCTAAAAGCCAAGCGACGTCTTCATCGGCCGGAGTGACGAGCGTCACGACAGCATAGCGCGGTCGCCCGCCCATAGCAGCGATGTCACTGACGTTACTTGCCATCAGCTTGTATCCAACATCGCGACCCTGCGCAATGCGTAGGAAGTGCACGTCTTCCACCATGCAATCGCACGTGAATACTACCCTAAGGCCAGGCGTCACTTCGACTACTGCCGCGTCATCCCCACTGGACACGATTACCCCGTCGCGGGGTGCAGACGCAGCCATCAGCCGCGCAATCAAACCAAACTCCCCAATGTCCTTTACTTGCACGCTCTCACTACCTTGACCACTGAAATTCTATGATCTGTTGTAGGGACGTGCCTATGGCACGTCCGCGGACGTGCGAAACGCACGTCCCTACAGGGTATCTGTCGCCTCCTGCTTTCTACCAGCAAGAGGTGGCCATGTTTTCGCACAGTCTGCCGTCCGCGCCGACAAACTTTGTCGGGCTGTCGCTAGACCCGCGCGTGCTGCCACCCTCCGTGGCGAAATCTAAGAAAGGCTAACGTACCCCGCGTGAACTGGTCGAGTGACATGGCCAACCATGCGCCCATCAACCCTAGGCCTAGGTAGTGTACGAATAAGTAGGCCATCGTCAAGCGCACTCCCCAGATACCAGCTACTGTAATGACCATAACGAACTTGGTGTCACCGGAGCCGCGCAGGGAACCCATCATGACAAAGTTCGAAGCCATCATCGGCTGCACAGCGGCAATGATCCGCAGGCACATTACGCCGAACTGAATGACCGCAGGATCGTCAGTGTACAGACTGACGAGCGGGCGAGCAAAAGCAAACAAGAGAACACCCGCTGTCCCCATGAACAGCATGGCAATGAGGCGTGCTTCAAGTCCGAACCGCTTGGCGAGGTCCGGCCTCTCTGCACCAAGGCTCTGCCCCACCAAGGTTGTCGAAGCCATGGCAAACCCCATGCCGGGGGTAAAGGAGAGCCCTTCAATGTTAATGGCGATGAGGTGAGCGGCGTACGCGATGGTACCCAGCCCAGCAACGGTGCGAGCGAAGAGTATCATACCTAGACGCATAATAAGCTGCTCCCCTGAAGCCGGTACGCCCACCCTGAGAATGCGCTGCATGACGGTGAAATCGGGCCGCCAATCGTCTAGCCAGTGAAAACGGAGGATGTGTCGACCGGAGAAAAACACACCACATACCATAACTAGGGCTGCCAGGCGGCTGAGGAGTGTCGCATAGGCCGCGCCTGCCACACCTAAGGCCGGAAAGCCGAAGTGGCCGAAGATTAACACATAGTTTCCGACCACGTTCATGAGGTTGGCGATGATATTCACGCGCATAGGTGTCTTCATGTCCCCCGCGCCGCGCAGCACCCCATTGAGGATGAGGCTGGTCATGGAAAACAAGAGGCTCAGCCCCACGATGCGTGTGTAGGCGATGCCCAACGGCATAACGTCAGGTTCTGCACCCATGAATGCAATTATTACCGGCGCTGCAAACCAGACCAAGACAGTAAGCAGCCCAGACATCGCCAACGCTAACAGCAGCGACTGTTTAGCGGCGTGGTTGGCCCCCTCTACGTCGCGCGCCCCCATCAATCTGGCGATCAGAGCAGTATTCCCGACACTGACGGCGGAAAACAGCGCTTGGGCTGCGAACATGGGCTGATTGCTTAACCCCACGGCAGCGATGGCACTAGCGCCAAGACTGCCTACCATTACCATATCCACCATGCTAATGAGCGACATCAACACTTGCTCCACGATCGCCGGAAGCGCTAACTTGACTACTTGGGCGCGCACCTCACTCGCTGTCGGGTTGCTCCCAAGCTCTTTGATGGGGATGTGACGTATGAGTGCTGCCGGTGCCATGCCCATATTTATGCCCCCTGAAGTTTCGGCTACGATAATATTAAGTGCCGAACAGGGGTGATGTCAAGGAAAGCACTAGGGACGGAGCCTGTTGCTTTCCTTGAAAGCAACAGGCTCCGTCCCTAGTGCTTTCCTTTCGTCCCCGGCGCTTTATCCCTCTATCAGTTCAACATTGGCGCGGGGAATGGTGACAATTTCGCCGGTCGACAGCTTAGCGGTGAGTATACGCACCTTTGCGCCAGTTTCGATTACATTCAGCTCCGGAGGCAAAGTATGAACGGTGGCTAGTTTGCCGAAGTAGGGCTCACGGATAATGCGGATGGGTGTGCCTGCTACCATGCCACTGGTTGTATCCCTTTCGGCCACCTTTTCTACCTTCTCGCTCGTCACGACAATCTCCGGACGCATTACCCCCGCGCGAATCTGCGTGGCGCCGTTGATTGACGCAACCTTACCCTGTAGGGATTTGAGCAAGGCAAAAGTCTTGTCGGCCATGTTAATCTGCCCAAACCCTTCCGTCAAAATGACGGTAATTGGGATATCCTCGGCCCCCGTAATCGCAACCCCGATGTCATGTCCTAGGTATTGGATGAGGTCCTTATCGATAATCCCGCCGGCCACCAGCCCAGCTGCGCCAACTTGCGCGGCCTTCTTTAGAGCGTCGGCAGTTACAAGCGAGCCGCCGACAATGATCTTGCCCTTATGCTCAGGATTAATCTTGTCGCCGCTTAAGATGTCGGCATTAGTTTTGGCCACTACTTCTAGGATACCTTGCGTCTCTCCGCCCACACCGAAAATACCTTGAATCAAGGCGGCAGGCGTTTCAATGACGACGCCTTCGCGCGGGATAATTTCGCTTATCCGGCCGTGGATGTACGCCGGAATGGAAACCGGCACTGCCGGGCGACGCAAAGTGACTACGCCGGTAACGTTGGAGATGTTATCGACAGTACCGTCAATTGGCGAGTGCACCGGAGTCTTAAACAGCCCGAAGAACGAAGCGCGCAGAGCGATGACTTCGCCCTTTTTTACCGCATCGCCCTTCTTTTTCCGCATAACTTCCAGGATTTCATCGCCCTCTAGACCCAGCTGGTTGGCGATGTTGATAGTCTCGGGGTCACCGGGAATCTCTGTGCGCGCGACAATGTCGTGCGGCTTAACCACGTCGCCCACTTTCACCAACACGTCTCCCGGTATGGGGAGGCGCCGGCGCTTGCGGACCATGATGGACTCTGTTACCAGCAAACCGGGGGTGTATGCATTAGCCATTAGCCTCTTCCTCCCTTAACCAAGGTACTTCCCAAGAATGTCCATGGGGTAAGCATCGAGTGCTTTGTACCACTCGACTAACTTACGGATGCGGTTAGTTTTGTCGCCTGGCAGCCCGAGCGGACCACGGCCACGCGCATCGATGATGACACCCACCACACCGCCTAGCACCTTAGAGTGTGCTTCACTCCCCTTGCCGCGCCCTAGATCAAACCCACGGGCAGGTTTGGCTGCCACATCAGCAGTTTCGTCTTCAGCTAGCGGAATTAAGTGCATGGAGCCGTAGGTGGCTTTGCGCTCAATGACTTGGCCCTTCGATGTCGTTAGTTTGACGCTGACGCAGTCGTCGCCTTCCTTGGCGTTCCCTACGGGGGCAATAGCTGTCCCGAGACGAATGAGGCAGTCGCGATCAAACACTTGCTGAGCGGCATCGGGGTGGACGCTCGAGAGGACGCCTAGCTGCGGCATCATAAAGATTGAGTCGACAGCGAGTTGGGTAAAGCCCTCGGGCACAAAACTATCTAACATCATCAGCGCGCTTTGTACACGCCGTGGGGCGTGGGACAGAACTCCGCCCGACCCGACGATCATGCCTAGCCGCATCAAATCGACTAAGGAAGCACCGGTTGATGTCTGCTCGAAGGCTTCGGAGATGTCACGCTGAGTTTGAATGCCGCGAAGACCCACCGCTAATGATTTGTGGTGCTCAAAGGCTAGGCGCAACGCCTCGCGGGCGATGGCCTGCTCGATAATGAGCTCCTGCATGGTTTGCGGAATAGTCGTGGGACGAATCATCTTGTTGCGGATGCGGTTGCGTAGGTCGGCCGCGTCGATGTCAAAGGGTACCCACCGCATAATATTGTCGATGCCGGCCTCGAGCATAACGTTGCAGATGCTGTAACTCATGCCTAGGTTAGCGGAAACAGTGCGGTTAAAAGTATCGGTGAAAACCGAAAACACATCCGTAGTAGCCCCACCGATATCTACGCCCACGACAGACATCTTCTTCTGGCTGGCTACGGTTTCAATCATCTTGCCGACAGCCCCGGGCGTAGGCATAATGGGCACTTCCGTCCAGCTCATCAGCTTGTTGTAGCCAGGCGCCTGCGCCATAACATGTTCCATAAACAGGTTGTGAATCTCCTCACGTGCCGGCCCAAGGACTTCTCTCTCCAACACGGGGCGCAGGTTGTCCACGATGCGGAGATCTGTCTGCTCGTCGAGCGTCGTATGAATGTGTTTGCGGGCTTCTTTGTTGCCGGCGTAGATGACCGGCAGGTTAAAGCCTATACCTAGACGAGGCCGTGGTTCGGCAGCCGCTATAAGTTCTGCCAACTCTACGACATGCGTCACCGTACCACCATCAATCCCGCCTGACATCAGGATCATGTCCGGACGAAGCTGCCGTATGCGCTGGATCTTCTGGTGAGGGAGCCTGCCGTCATTGATGGCGATGACATCCATAACTATCGCTCCGGCACCGAGCGCAGCGCGTTCTGCGCTTTCGGCCGTCATCTGTTTTACCACCCCGGCTACCATCATCTGTAATCCACCACCGGCGCTACTGGTGGATAGATACAAATCCACCCCCACCTTGCTGTCTCTTTGGGGTGTAATGATACCAGCTTCGTCTTGGAAAGTACGGCCCATTAACTCCTCGATTTCATGGATGGCGTTACGTGCTCCCATCGTCACGTCTTCAAAAGGAGCTTCGACAGTGGTTGGAGCCTCGCCGCGACAGACAAGACGGTACACATCATCCATCAGCTCAATGAGAATGGCCTTGGTGGTGGTGCTGCCGCAGTCTGTAGCGAGGATCGACCTCAATTTGCGGTTCTGATCCACGATGTTACTAATCCCCCTTCATGATTGGAACTTTGCTAGGATTTCTTGCGTCGCTTCTCGGCATCTCGCTCCTCCATCAAAACCATCAGTCGCTCTACATTCTCGCGATCGGCCATCACCTGACTAAACTCCTCGAGCAATCTCTCGCTGACGAGCAGACTCGCTATTGGGGCAAAAGACAAGAGCGCCTGACTACCGACAAAAGACAGGGGCTTACTCATCTGCAAGAAGAAAATTGCAGGTGTGATCAGGTCAAACCGCTCAATTTTCTCCGCTACCTTGAGCAATATTTCATCACGGCGCTCGGGAGTTAGATCAGGGACATCTAGAACCATGGCTATGACCTGCCTTTCTTACTTACGATCAATGTACTTCTCGACAACAGCTACGACTTCTGCAGGTGTTCGGTCGCCAAAGTAGATGAACTGCCCAAGTTTGCTCTTCTTGCCGATGCCGTGGACCAAGAAAACGCCATCGGGGTGCTTGCGTATGTTCGTGTATTGCGACCAGGTCTTGAATGTGCCATGAAACAGCGACTTAATCGCTACACCCTCCGTGGTCAGGCGATAATGTGACGGGAAAATGTGCGAGCTGTACGCCCCCACGAGGACGGCAACAGCCAAGACTACCCATATTATCTCCCGATAAAGTATATATAGCAATGCGAGAAACGCAAGGCAACTGAGCGCAAAAATGATGCCCTTTTTCTTCTCCTGGCGAAAGGGCGTGACTGTCCACTTGAGGAGATCGGTTCCTTGCGGGTTGCTCGCCTTAGGCGGCACTCCCGTCTTTTCCTTAGGGCTCTTCTTCTTTGCCTGCTTGGGCATCAGACTCCACCCCTATTTACTCTATTAGTAACTCCATCACTCTATTCACCGGCAGTGCCTGCACGGTGCGGCCCTTCTGCCCCTCCACCGTGTGAGCTAAAAATAGGGAGTTAACCACGGCTTCCTCAATGTTCTCCACTACAGCTTGAAACAATCCAGTCATCAGTGGGCTGTTCTCAGCTAGCTGCGTCCGGACTACTTCTGTTCTGTCCTCAAAATGATGCGTCTTGTTAACCGTGGAGAAGGCAAAGACATAGTCCCCACTGCCATGCGCAGCTACGCTCCCGGAGCGCGCCAAGCCAAGGCCGCCGCGCCGCGCTAATCGGCTGAGCTGCCGCGCATCCAGCGGCGCATCGGTAGCCAGCACAACGATTACCGAGCCATCTGTGCCTTCTCTGGGTGAAGGCGAATGTGCCAGTAGTGCTCCTATCGGCCGCCCGCAAATGGCCAGTTGTTCTTTGCGCCCGAAGTTCGTTAGGACTAAGGATCCGACAGTGTAGCCCCCGACAAGGCGTGACGCAGTGCCGATGCCCCCCTTGTAACCAAAGCAGATCATACCTTTGCCGGCACCCACATCGCCCTCCGACACAGTTCCGCCCCGGGCTCGAGCGATGGCCTCTGCGACATGAGCCGACTTCACGTGTCGACCGCGAATGTCGTTTAAGTAGCCGTCGTTGCATTCACCTACGACCGCGTTAACGGTGCCCGTGGTTGTGCCGATTTCGGGGTTGTGCCTGAGGCTGTAATCCACGAGGCCGTCGATGACCGCTGCCACGCTGAGGGTGTTGGTGAGAGCAATGGGGGTCTCTATGACCCCAAGCTCCGCAATCTGCGAAAGTCCGGCCGCTTTGCCAAAGCCGTTGACAACATGCACAGCGGCCTCCACTTTATTGCGAAAGAGGTTTCCCGCATGCGGCAGGATGACCGTCACGCCGGTACGCACATCTTCTCCCCGCACGACTTCAGTGTGCCCTACCTTAACACCCGGCACATCAGTAATGGCATTAAACTCGCCTACCGGCAGGGACCCGAACGCTAACCCGAGCTCACGTGGGCGAGGTTTACACGCTAGGCTCATAGTCTGCCGCGGCCTGAATGAAGGCATTAAACAACGTATCGAAGTTAGGCGCACTGTCCCACATGCACTCCGGGTGCCACTGCACTCCTACGGCAAACACGTGCACCGTAGACTCGATGGCCTCAATTACGCCGTCAGGGGCGACGGCAGACACGCGAAAATCTTTGGCCACACGGCCTACGGCTTGGTGGTGAAAGCTGTTTACTCGTGCCGTACCATTCCCCAAAATTTTCGATAGCTGCGTACCAGGCGCTATGTCCACTGCGTGCGTCATGTAGTTACGGGGCGCAGCTTGTTGATGCTTAAGTGCCTGCGAGACTACGGCGGGTATGTGCTGAATGATGGAACCGCCCGCGGCAATGTTGAGCATTTGGACGCCGCGGCAAATGCCCAGTATCGGCAAGCGACGGTTAAGCGCCATGGCGATTAGAGGAAGTTCATAAGCATCCATGCGCGGATTGACGTTTCCCAAGCCTGCTTCCGGCTCTTCTCCAAAGAAGATAGGGTCTGCGTCAGGTCCGCCACTCACGAGCAAACCCTGCACGAGATTAAGGTGTCGACTTTTGTCTGTTTCTTCCATAAGGCAGGGAAGCAGAATCGGCAGTCCCCCCGCTTTGATCACAGCGTTAATATACGTGTCGTTCTGCCGATGTCGCTGCTCTTGCCAGTCGTGAAAGCACGTAATGCCAATGATTGGTTTCATGCCTTCTCCCGCCAGTGCAAGGCCACATCCGCAAACAGCGCGGGCATACCGCCTGTGTGCCAGAACAGCACGCGGGAGCCGGCTGAAATCTCCTTGCGTCGCACCAGATCAATCAACCCGGCGGCTGCCTTGGCCGTGTACACAGGGTCAAGTACGATGCCCTCGCGCCGCGCAAACAGCTGCATTGCCGCCGTGGACGCCTCCGTGGGGAGACCATAGCCC